>Ga0255334_1000389_pt1 | contig 37480 bp, 30 predicted proteins | sample EtOH5_35cm_T3_12_FD_202080 | JGI IMG/M metagenome (GOLD analysis project Ga0255334, IMG submission 202080) | Sandy soil microbial communities from University of British Columbia, Vancouver, Canada - EtOH5_35cm_T3_129 | ecosystem: Engineered > Artificial ecosystem > Sand microcosm > Unclassified ... | reverse complement strand
TGTTGCATTCATGAGTGAGGGACGGACGCTTCCCGCGCGATCGCTGCCCCGCCTTGGCGCGGCGATCAAGACGCTGCGCCTGGAGCGCACCATGACGCAGGCTGAACTCGCCGAGGCTGCGGACGTGTCGCGGCGGTGGGTCAGCGAAGTCGAAGCCGGCACCCGCGACGGTGTTGAGCTCGCCCGCGTGCTGCGGGTGCTCGGCGCGCTCGACGCGTCTCTCATGGTGCGCGACGACCGGCCACGGCCGTGAGCGCCCCGAACCTGCTGGCGGTCGTCCTGGGCGGGCGTGTGGTCGCCCGGATAGAACGCACCCGCGCCGGGGTGCTGCGTCTCACCTACGAGTCGGATGCGCGAGGGGAGACCGACACCCCGATCTCGTTGTCGCTGCTGCCGTCGGTGGGCACGTTCACCGGCGACCCCGTCGAGGGGTTCTTGTCGGGGCTGCTGCCCGACAGCGACCGCGCCCTGGCGGCGATCGGGTCCCGGTACGGGGCCGACCCGCGGGACCTGTTGAGTCTGCTGGCTGCCGTGGGGAAGGACTGCGCCGGCGCGGTCCAGCTGTGCACCCCCGACGAAATAGACGCCACCATCGCTCGCGACGGCGCCCTGGTGGCACTGTCGGATGCGGACGTCGAGATGCGACTCGCGGAGCTCCGGACCGACGAGGACGCCGGCTGGGTCATGCCCGGTGAGCACTGGTCGCTGGGCGGGAGCCAGCAGAAGTTCGCCCTCCGCCACACCGATGCAGGGTGGTTCGAGGCGCAGGGCGCGCAGCCGACCACTCACATCCTCAAGCCCGGCATCCACAAGCTGACCGCCCAGGCCCTGCTCGAACACGTCTCGATGCGGGCGGCCGCTGCCTGCGGGGTGGACGTCGCATTGACCGAGTACACGGGGTTCAACAGCGAGTCGGCGATCGTCGTGACCCGCTTCGACCGTGCCCACACCCCGGATGGTGGACTCGTCCGGCTGCACCAGGAAGACCTGTGCCAAGCCTTGGGCGTCACGGAGAAGTACGAGGACCGCGGCGGGCCGACCCCGGGGCGGATCATCCGTCTGCTGCGTGATGAGTCGCGCACGGCCGCCGACGGGCGGGAGAACGTGGCCCGCTTCGTGGACGCCCTCGTGTTCAACACCGTGATCGCAGCCCCGGACGGGCACGCCCGCAACTACGCAGTCCTGCTCGACCACGACAGCGTGCGGCTGGCCCCGATCTTCGACGTCGCCTCCGGCCTGGCCTACGACCCGCCCCCGCGTGCCGGGCGCGCGTTGGCGATGAGCGTCGCCGGTGTGTTCGACCCCACCAAGGCGACCGGTGACGACTGGAGGCGGTTCGCCGCCGAGAACCGTCTCGACCCCGACGACATCCTCGACCGAGTGCGCCGCTACGCCGACGTGATCCCGGCGGCGATGCGGACCGCCATCGACGAGGTCGACGACTGGGACGGCACCGCCAGGACCCTCGCCGAAAGGCTCCTGCCCGCCGTCGAGTCCCACATGCTGGCGATGCCGAGCACCACCGGGTGACCCCTTCCAACGCCGCTCCGCCCGGCTCGTGGAGCACTCGTCCAGGTCCCCTCACCAGTGGATCCTGCGGGTGTGCCCTGACCAGGCAGGACCCCGTCGCCCACGTCGACGCCTCCTACCGCACCGCGGCGGCGCGCGGCGCGCGGTTCGTCCACCCGCAGCCACGGCGCCCACGGCTCGGGCGCGGTCCTCGTCGATCCCGGGCGGTTCGCCGCGTTGTCCTACCCCGCGGCGCCTTCGACGCGCGCGGCGGGGCGATCCGGCTGTGCCGCACGGCGCGCCCTGCGGGTCTACCCGGGCGGGCACGACCGGGACACGTGGCTGCGCGGCTTCCGGGAGGGCAACTGCGCCGTACCCGTTGGATGGCTACGGTGTCCGGGTGACCGAGACCGCCGTCATCACCCCCGTCCACACCGTCGAAGGCTTCACCCGCGCGTTCCTCCGCGAGCTCAACTTCGGGCAGGGCGTCACGCTCGAGCGCTCGACGAACAACGACCGCTACCTCGCCCTGTCCCGCGCCGTACGGCACTACCTGATGGCGCGCTGGATCGAGACGCTGAGCCGGCAGCGCGTCGCGCAGTCGAAGTCGGTGGCGTACCTGTCGGCCGAGTACCTGCTGGGCCGCCAGCTCGGCAACGCGCTCCTGGCCACCGACCTGACGGAGATCGCCGAGGAGTCGATGCGCACGCTCGGCATCGACCTCGACGACCTGCGCGCGCAGGAGGTCGAGCCGGGTCTCGGCAACGGCGGCCTGGGCCGGCTGGCCGCGTGCTTCGTCGACTCCCTCGCCACCATGAACGTGCCGGCGATCGGCTACGGCATCCGCTACGAGTACGGCATCTTCCGGCAGACGTTCGTCGACGGCTCCCAGGTGGAGCAGCCGGACACGTGGCTGGCGCTCGGCGCGCCCTGGGAGTTCCCGCACCCGGAGAAGGCGGTCACGGTCGGCTTCGCGGGGCACACCGAGCAGTACGTGGACGACGAGGGCAACCGGCGCACCCGCTGGCTCCCGGCCTGGAACGTGCAGGGGATCCCGTACAACTACATGGTCCCCGGGTACCGGAACGGCCGCGTCAACACGCTGCGCCTGTGGAGCGCCGAGGCGACCAAGGCGTTCGACCTCCAGATCTTCAACGCGGGCGACTTCGTCGAGGCCGCCCGCGCCCAGACGTTCGCGGAGAACATCTCCAAGGTGCTCTACCCGGAGGACTCCACGCCGCAGGGCAAGGAGCTGCGACTCCAGCAGCAGTACTTCTTCTGTGCGTGCTCGATCTCCGACTTCGTCGACGAGGTGCTCCCGCCGGACTTCGACCTGCGCCGGCTGCCGGAACGGATCGTCTTCCAGCTCAACGACACCCACCCGGTGATCGCGGTCCCGGAGCTGATGCGCCTGCTGATCGACGAGAAGGGCTTCGGCTGGGACGAGGCCTGGGCCATCACCAGGCAGTGCTTCGCCTACACCTGCCACACGCTGCTGCCCGAGGCGCTCGAGGTGTGGCCGGTCGACCTGCTCGGCCGGCTGCTGCCGCGCCACCTGGAGATCATCTACCGCATCAACGACGAGTTCCTCGACGAGGTGCGCGCCCGCTTCCCCGGCGACGCGGAGCGTGTGCGGCGGATGTCGATCGTCGGCGAGGGCGCCACGCGCACGGTCCGGATGGCGCACCTGGCCAGCGTCGCGTCGGTGAAGGTCAACGGGGTGGCCGAGCTGCACAGCCGGCTGCTGCGGGACAAGGTGCTCCACGACTTCGCGGACTTCTACCCCGGGCGGTTCACCAACGTCACCAACGGCGTCACGCCACGCCGATTCGTGCGCCTGTCGAACCCGCCGCTGTCCGAGCTGATCACCGAGGCGATCGGCCCGGACTGGATCACGGACCTCGAGCGGTTGCGGGAGCTGGAGCCGTACGCCGACGACTCGTCGTTCCGGGAGCGGTTCGCCGCGATCAAGGCCGCCAACAAGGACTGGCTGCGGCTCAACCTCGAGCGCCGCGACGGGATCACGCTGCCGACCGACGCGCTGCTCGACGCGATGGTCAAGCGGCTCCACGAGTACAAGCGGCAGTCGCTGAAGCTGCTGCACATCGTCACGCTGTACCAGCAGATCGTCAGCGGCGAGCTCGACCCGACCACTCTCCAGCCGCGCGTGTTCGTCTTCGGCGCCAAGGCCGCCCCCGGCTACCAGATGGCCAAGCAGTACATCGCCCTGATCAACGCCGTCGGCCGCACCGTCAACACCGACCCGCGCGTCAAGGGAGTCCTGACGGTCGCGTTCCCGCCGAACTACGACGTCACCCTCAGCCAGCGGCTGATCCCCGCGGCCGACCTGTCCGAGCAGATCTCGCTCGCCGGCAAGGAGGCGTCCGGCACCGGGAACATGAAGTTCGCCCTCAACGGTGCGCTGACCATCGGCACGGACGACGGCGCCAACGTGGAGATCCGCAAGCTCGTCGGCGACGAGAACTTCTTCCTCTTCGGGCTGCTCGAGCCGCAGGTCGAGGAGCTCGTCGCGAAGGGCTACCAGCCTTCGTCGTACTACGAGGCCGACCCGCGGCTGCGCGCCGCGATCGACCTGATCGCCTCCGGCGCGTTCGCCGGCGGCGACCGGCGGGTGTTCGAGGGCATAGTCAGCAACCTGCTCTACGAGGACCGGTTCCTCGCGCTCGCCGACTACGCGTCCTACCTCGACGCGCAGGCGCGGGTCGACGAGGCCTACGCCGACCGGGACTCCTGGACGCGCAAGGCGATCCTCAACGTGGCGCGGTGCGGGTTCTTCTCCTCCGACCGCTCGATCCGCGACTACGTCGACCGGATCTGGCACACTCCGCCCGTCGCGGTGATCTAGCTCAGCGCACCCGGCGGAAGACGAGGTCGCGGGCGGGCCGTCCCGCGGCCTGCGCCTTGCGCTCGAACGCGGTGGTGGGCCGGGCGGTGAGCGCCTCGGCGGGCTCCAGTCCGGGGTCCGACGAGAGCGCGGCGAGCATCTGCTCGGCGTAGTCGGGCCAGTCGGTGGCGGTGTGGAGCGTGCCCCCGACGGCGAGCCGGCTGCGCAGCAGCGCGACGTGGGCCGGCTGGATCAGCCGCCGCTTGTGGTGGCGGGCCTTCGGCCACGGGTCGGGGAAGAACGCCCGCACCTCGTCGAGCGAGCCGGGGGCAACCGCGCGGCGGACCAGCTCGAGGGCGTCGCCATGACCCACGCGCACGTTCGTCAGCCCGGCCTGGTCGATCGCGAGCAACAGGGCGGCGATGCCGGGCAGGTGCGCCTCGACGGCGAGCCAGTCGCGCGCCGGGTCCGCGGCCGCGGCCGCGACGGTCGCCTCACCCATCCCGGGGCCGATCTCGAGGACGAGCGGTGCGGTGCGGCCGAACAGGCCCGCGGCGTCGAGGGTGCCGTCGCCGCGGCGGGGGAACGGCGCGGCCTCGTCGTGAACGGAGAACCCGAGCTGCGGGAACAGGCGGCGCAGCGCCTCCTGCCGGGCCGGGCCGAGGCCGACGCGGCGGGGGTGGAACGTGCGCAGCGGCTCGTGCGGCGCGGCGGCGCGGTGCCGGAAGGCGTCGGACGGCTGCTCCACGCGGCCCACCCTAGGGGCGGCCGGGCCCGCCGGTCCGGTGGGCTGGGCGGCGGACCGGCGGGCCCGGCGTCAGGCGCCGACGGACTGGGCCGACGGCACGGGCCGTGCGGCGACGGTGCCGTGCCCTGCGACGTCCACGCCGACCGCGAGCACGCGGCCCGTGCCGTCGGGTTCGAGGGCGACCGTGCTGACGGAGGCGTTGGGCAGCACCAGCAGGCCGGTCGGGTCGATCGTCGAGAGCCAGGCGGCGAGCGACAGGCCGTGGCCGACGACGAGCACGTCGCCCTGTGTGTGCCGCGCCGCGATCGCCGCGAACGGCCGCGTGACGCGCGCCATGTAGTCGGCGGCGTGCTCGCCCCGCGGCAGGCCCGGGTGCCGGCCGGCGAGGATCTCGGGGATCAGCTCGGCCCACGGGGCAACCGCCTCGAGCTCGTGCTCGGGCCGGCGCTCGAAGGTGCCGAAGTCGTACTCGCGCAGGTCGGCGTCCGTCACCAGCCGCACCGCCGGGTGGTGCCGCAGGATCTCGACCGCGGTGGTGACCGCGCGCCCCGACGGCGAGGCGTAGGCCGCGACGAACGGCGTGCCCGCCAGGTGGCGCGCCGTCAGGCGCACCCCGTCGCGGCCGGGCCGCGTCAGCGGGGAGTCGCAGCTGCCCTGGAGCAGCCTGCGCTGGTTGAAATGGGTCTGCCCGTGCCGCACGAGCGTCAGCGTGAGGGTCATCGTTGCCCTTCCTCTCCTGTGTCGTCCACCTCACCGTATCCCCGGCGGGTGAGTGGTCGATGACGCCGAGGTGATCGCCAGGCGAACGTCCCCCGTGCCGCTCGGGGTGCGGCGCCCGCGTCGGGGTGCTGCGAGGGCGTACGCTGGTGGGAGATGACAGTGGTGTCATGGGGAATCATCGCAGGCAGCGGCCATCATCTCTGACGGTGGCGGAACCATTCCCGCGACCGGTCGCAAGGAAGGTCACGGACAGATGAACGACGAGCGATCCATGCCGATCGGCCCTGCCGGTGGCACGGCGACGTTCCGGAACCTGCCCAGAGCGAAGCGGGAGCGCATCATCGCCGCCGCGATCGACGAGTTCGGCCGGCGCAACGTCGAAGAGGCGAAGATCTCGAACATCGTGCGCCAGGCCGGGATCCCTCGCGGCAGCCTCTACCAGTACTTCGACTCCAAGGAAGACCTGTACGTCTACCTGTTCGAGATGCTGCGCGCCGAGCGCTCGGAGTACGTCAAGCCCGCGTTCGAGCTGTACAAGACCCGTCCGTTTCTTGAGTTCTTCGAGGAGTTCTACTCACGAGACAGCTCGTTCCTGCTGCGCCATCCCAAGCACATCGAGCTCGGCAAGGTGCTCTACTCCAACGCCCACGGCGTCTCGCTCGGGCTGATCCGCACGATCCAGGGCCGCTACCGAGACCGGTTCCTCGTCGGCATCGAGTACGACAAGGAGGTGGGGCGCATGCGCGCCGACATCGACTCGGCGGTTCTCGCTGACTTGTGCACACACTTCGTCACGGACGTGTTCATCTTCCAGAACCTCTCCGAGCGGCTGAGCCTCAACGCCGTCCGGCGGCACCTGGTCGGCACGTTGGACATCATCCGTCGCGGCGTGACCTGACGTGACTCAGTCGACGACTATCTCCGTGTCCGAGTTGACGAACCCCAGGACGATCGAGGTGAACTCCGCCGGCTTCTCGTACATCGCCGCGTGACCGCAGTCCCGGATCAGCACGTGCCCGGCGCGAGGTAGCGCCCGGACGATCTCCTCCTGGTCCGCCAGGGGGGTGACGTGGTCATGCTCGGACGAGATGACGATCGTCGGCATCGTGACGGTGGCGAGGTTGGCTCGCTCGTCGTGCGTCTCGGCGCTGCGCGTCAGGCGCGCGAACGCGTCGTACACCTCAGGCGTGAAGTACGCGACGAACAGCTCCTCGCGCGCGGCCGCCCACGCGTGGCGGGCCTCGTAGAACGCGGGGGAATACACCACGGGGATGCACGTCTTGAAGAACTGGTGGCCGTCGTGGGAGGCCATGGCGTACTCCCAGGACCTGCCGATGTCGCGCAGCCAGTGCGAGGTATAGGCGCAGGTGTTCGACAGCACGAGCCTGCTCACGCGCTCCGGGTGGCGTCCGGCCACTCGCAGCGCCACCTCCCCGCCGTAGCTGATGCCGCAGATCGCGACCTTCTCCAGGCCCAGCTCGTCGAGCAGCGCGAGCACCGCCCGTTCCTGGATCTCCTGCGTGTAGTCGTGGTCGACCTTCCCGCTGGCGCCCTGGTCGACGAGGTCCAGCAGGAGCAGCCTGTTGTGCCGGGAGAAGGCCGGGACGAACGCCTTCCACGAGGCGCACGACATGAAGATGCCGTTGAGGATCAGCAGGGGCTCACCCTCCCCGTGGTCCTCGTAGTAGAGGTCGATCCCCTCGAACGCGAACGTCGCCATCGCCGTCTCCGATCAGGCGAGGTAGCCGAAGCTGCGCGCCGCGGCGAGCAGCTCGTCGCGGAACTGCGGGTGGGCGATCGAGACGAGCCGACGCACACGCTCGCGCACCGTGGTGCCGCGTAGGCTCGTCGCGCCGAACTCCGTCACCACCCAGTCGACGTCGTTGCGCGAGAGCGACACGGCCGCGCCCGGACGCAGCGTGGGCACGATCTTCGAGATCACCTCGGTCTCGCCCGTCTCCCGGTCGGTCTTCTCCAGCGTGGAGTACAGGGCGATGATCGAGCGGCCGTTGCGGGACATCTGAGCGCCCACGGCGGTGTCGGACTGCCCGCCGGTGCCGGAGATCTGCTGCGTGCCGATGCTCTCCGAGCAGCACTGCCCGGTGAGGTCCACCTGGATCGTGGTGTTGATGGACACCTGGTTGTCGTTGCGGGCGATGACGTACGGGTCGTTGACCACCTCGCCGCGCCCGGTGAACAGCGCCTCGTTGTCGTTCATGAAGGCGTAGAGCTCGGGGCTGCCGAGGGCGAAGGCGAACACGGCCCTGCCGATGTCCACCTGCTTGCGCGCGCCGGTGACGACCCCCGCCTTCATGAGATCCATGATCCCCGTCGTCATCATCTCGGTATGCACCCCGAGGTCCCGCTTGTCCGTCAGGTACGCGCACACGGCGTTGGGGATCCCGCCGATGCCGACCTGCACGCAGTCGCCGTCATCGACCAGACCCGCGACGATCTTGCCGATCGTCAGGTCCTTCTCGTTGGGGGTGACCGCCGGGATCGTGCCCGGGCTGGCGTCGGACTCGATGACGTAGTCGATCTGGTCCCAGTCGAGGTAGTTCTGGCCCAGGCAGTGCGGCGCGTTCGGCGAGATCTCGAGGATGCGCAGCTTGGCCTGCGAGCCGATCTTCTCCTCGTAGGTGTTGCCGCAGGCGAAGCGGGTGCGCCCGCCGGCCTCCGGCATCGACGCCAGCGAGATGAGGATGCTGCTGGGCCTGTGGAAGTTCCGCTTGGTCCCCGCCAGGTGCAGGTGGTTGGGGATGAAGCTCACACGTCCCGTGCCGGCGAGCTTGCGCAACGCCGGCGTGGAGAACCAGCTGTCGATCCAGAACGCCTTGCTGACGTACTCCTCGGTGAGGTACTTCCCCGGGGCGGTGGGCAGGCAGTTGGTGACCGTGACGTCGCTCACCCGGTCCGCGATGGTGTGCAGCTGCGACAGGAACGCCGGCGGCTCGTTGGCCCCGAGGCCGACGGTGATGGTGTCGCCGTCGCCGACGAGGTCGAGCGCCTTCTCGACCGTGATGAGCTTGGATGCGTAGCTGGCCATGGACCCTCTCCCTTCCTCTCGGCGCGGGGCTCAGCGCGCCTTGCCCCAACGGATGCAGGTGGAGGCCCAGACATAGCCGATGCCCGCAGCGATGAGGGCGACGAGGGAGCCGTCGGTGATCTTGCCCGACTCCAGGCCGAGGTGGAGCGTGAGCATCTGGTCCACCTGGCCCAGGTGCCCGTAGTTCTCGAGGTAGGTCGTCTGGTCCTCGGCGAGGCCCAGGCCGGCGAGCATCGCCAGGTGCTGGCTGCGCTTGAAGTGGAGCACGCCGAGGTAGTCGATGTCCGCGCGGGTCAGCCCGCCGCTCTTGCGCAGCGACTCGTCGATGCAGTGGTACCAGTTCGCGAGGCTGACCTCGTTGAGCCGGTTCTTCATCGGCTCCGGCTCGAGCAGGCGCAGCGAGTGGTAGCCCTCGTCGACGGTCTGCGGGGTGAACGGCCGGTTGATCCCGCCGATCTCGACGCCTGCGGTGTGGACCAGGGAGCCGTCGGCGACGATGTGGCTGCCGAGGAGCAGGTTCTCGTCCATCCCTTTGCGCACGACGAACGCCCCGCCGCCCGCGCCGAGGTCGAAGAACATCGAGGCGGTCTTGTCGGTGTAGTCGACGAAGTCGCCGTTGCGGTAGCCGCCTGCCACGAGGATCGTGTCGATCTCGTCGTCGCCCTGCAGCATGTCCTTGGCCATCTTCAGGGTGGACAGCGTGGTGCAGCACCGGTTGGCCAGGTCGATCCCCCACGCGTTGGACGCGCCGATGCGGTCCTGGATGTACAGGGCCGAGGTGGTCAGGGGGTACTCCTTCCACTCCTCCCCGACGCAGAGGATGACGTCGATATCCTTCGGGTCGATGCCCGAGCGGTCGATCGCGTCCTGGGCGGCGCGCGCGCCCATCTCCTGGGTGCCGTCGTTCGGGCCGGGCACCGGCTTGCGGACGATGCCGAGCTTCTCGCGCACCGCCTGCTCGGCCCACACGCCGCCGGTCGCGTCGGCGATCTCGGCAGCGGTCATGTAGGTCTCGGGGATGTACAGCCCGTAGCCGGCGATGCCGACGTTCTCGGTCCCCATGTGCCTCTCCTTCGAAGACTAGGTGCGGCCGACCCTGGCCGCTGCGGGACATGACAACCCTGTCACATCCGATGAGCCCCACGCTAGCAGGACACAACCCGCGGGTGATGCGCATGCGGGATCTGCCGACGCGCCCCAGGCGATTGACATGATGACAGGGGTGTCATAGCGTCCAGCTACTCGATGGAGAGGATCACGACGGCGTGGACGAGGTACTTCAACCCTTCCTGCGCAGCCTCGAGACGGGCTCCGTCTACGCGCTGGCTGCGCTGGGCATCATCGTCGTCTGGCGTACGAGCCTCGTGATGCACTTCGCCCAGGGCTCCATGGGCATGTTCGCCGGCACGGCCGTCGCGTTCGCCGTCAACCGGTTCGGCCAGCCGCTGTGGGTGTCGGTGCTCGTCGGCGTCGCTGTCGCGGTGCTGATGGGCTTCCTCGTCGACTTCGCGGTGATCCGCCGGCTCAGGCGCGCCACCGCTGTAGGCAAGGAGATCATCACCCTCGGGCTGATCATGGTGTTCCTCGGGCTCGCCCCGATCGTCTTCGGCACCGAGCCCATGCTCATGCCCAAGGCGATCCCCTCCGGGGACATCGGGCTGGGCACCGCGAGCATCTCGTACAACAGCGTGCTGAACATCGGGCTGTCCGTCGCGATCGCGGTGGCGCTCTTCGTCGTGCTGCAGAAGACGAAGATCGGGCTGGCGGTACGTGCCACGGCCTCGAGCGAGCCGACGGCGCGGCTGATGGGCATCAACACCCGGCGCGTCACGCTGCTGGCGTGGGCGCTGGCAGGCGTGCTCGGCATGCTCGCCGCGGTGATGATCGCCCCGGCGACGACGGTCACCCCGACCTTCATGAACACCGTGCAGGTCACGGCCCTGTTCGCCTGTGTGCTCGGCGGGCTCCAGACCTTTTACGGCCCGGTGGTCGGCGGCTACGTCATCGCCGTCGTCGGCAACTTCCTCAAGCTCTACGTCAGCTCGGTGTGGGGTGACCAGCTGCTCTACCTGCTGATCCTCGTCTTCCTCGTCTTCCGCCCGAACGGCCTGTTCGGCAAGACGTACATGCAGAAGGTGTGACGACGTGACCGAGCTCGACACCCGCGCCGTCGACGCGCCGGCCCCGCCCCGCCGGGCCGCCGCCACGTTGCGGAACATGCCTCGCAACCCCTACCTGCAGTACGCGCTGTTCGGCGCGGCGCTGTGCGTGCTGCCGCTGCTGGCGTCGGCGGGCGTCCTCAAGGCGAGCACCCTGTCGACCCTGGCCTTCGTGCTCATCTTCTCGATCGCCGCGATGGGTCTGAACCTGCTGCTCGGCTATGCGGGCCTCATCTCGCTGGGCACGGCGGGGTTCATGGGCCTGGGCGCGTACCTCGCCGCGTACGTGCAGGACGACATCGGTCTGGGGTTCTGGGTCGCGCTGCTGGCGGCGCTGGTGATCCCGACCTTCCTCGGCATCATCGTCGGCATCGTCTCGCTGCGGGTGCGCTCGATCTACCTGGCGATCGCGTCGCTGTTCGTCTCGGAGATCCTCCTGAAGACGTTCGAGCAGGTGGAGTGGTTCACCGGGGGCACCGCCGGCAAGCAGTCGGCCTACCCGGTGATCTTCGGGATCCAGACGACCCGCGGCTCGATGTTCGTCGTCTGCGCCGTCGCCCTCGCGCTCGTGATGATGCTCACCCACAACGTGGTGCATGGGCAGATGGGCCGCGCGCTGCATGCGATGCGCTCCAGCGAGGTCGCCGCCAAGGCGATGGGCGTCAACGTGCTCAAGTACAAGCTCGTCGCGTTCTCCGTCGCCACGGCCTATGCCGGGCTGGCGGGGGCGCTCTACCTGTTCTTCCTCAAGAGCTCGTACCCGTCGACCTGGGGGCTGTTCCTCTCCCTCAACGTCATCGCCATGGTGGTCGTCGGCGGGTTGCGGTCGATCTTCGGCACGGTGGCCGGGGCGTTCGTCATCTTCGCGGTTCCCGAGCTCGTGCTGAAGAAGCTGCCGGTGATCGGGGACATCTCCGGCGTGCCCTACATCTTCTCGGGCGTGCTGATCGTGCTCGTCATCATGTTCTTCCCGCACGGCCTCAAGGGTCTGGTGGACCTCGTCGTCGGGCCGATCCGGCGCGCTCGCTCGAACAAGGAGGTGACGGGCGCGTGAGTGGCACCGAGGCCCTGCGCATCGAGCACCTGTCGATCTCCTTCGGCGGCCTCAAGGCCGTCGACGACCTCTCGCTGACGATCTACGACCGGGAGATCTTCGGGCTGATCGGCCCGAACGGTGCGGGCAAGACGACGGTGTTCAACTGCGTCACGCAGTTCTACCGGCCCGACACCGGGAACGTGCACTTCCGGGTCGACGCCGAGCGCCTGCACCGCCACGGCCACAAGGCCGCCGGCGCCGAGGAGATCGACCTCGTCGGGCGCCCGGTCCACACGATCATCCGCTACGGCCTGGTGCGCACGTTCCAGAACGTCGAGGTAGTCCCCGAGCTGTCCGTGCTCGACAACGTGCTCGTCGGCGGGCACATCGACTTCAAGGCGACGATGGCCGAGCAGATGCTCCGGCTGCCGCGGGCGCGCCGGGAGGAGAAGGAGTACCGGGCCAAGGCCCACGAGGTGCTCGCCTTCCTCGGCATCGACCACCTCGCCGGGCGGCCGGCGGGCGGGCAGCCCTACGGCGTGCTCAAGACCGTCGAGATGGCCCGCACGCTGATGGCCGAGCCGCGGCTGATCATCCTCGACGAGCCGGCGGCCGGCCTCAACGACTCCGAGACCGAGAACCTCGCCGAGACGATCCGCAAGATCCGCGACCGCTACGGGTGCACGGTGCTGCTCGTCGAGCATGACATGCGCCTGGTGATGGGCGTCTGCGAACGGATCTGCGCAATCTCCTTCGGCAAGTTCCTCGCCCTCGGCACCCCCGCCGAGATCCAGGCGAATCCGCTGGTCCAGGAGGCCTACCTGGGAGCTCCCGGTGAGTGACGTCGCACTGGCCGTCTCCGGCCTTCAGATCAACTACGGCGCGATCGAGGCCGTCAAGGGGGTCGACATCGAGGTCCGCGAGGGCCAGGTGGTCGCGCTGCTCGGTGCCAACGGCGCCGGGAAGACGTCCACGCTGCGCGCGATCTCGGGCCTGACCCGTGCCGCGCACGGCGCCATCAGTCTGTTCGGCCGCGACATCACGCGTGTGGACGCGGAGCAGATCGCGCGGCTCGGCGTGGCGCAGTCGCCCGAGGGCCGGCAGATCTTCCGCGACCTCACCGTCGAGGAGAACCTGCGCGTCGGGGCGTACGCGGTGAAGGACAAGGCGCTGGTCAAGGCGGGATTCGAGCGGTGCTACCGCTACTTCCCGCGGCTCGCCGAGCGCAGCCGGCAGCTCGGCTACACGCTCTCGGGCGGCGAGCTGCAGATGCTCGCCATCGCCCGCGCGCTGATGTCGCACCCCAAGGTGCTGCTGCTCGACGAGCCGTCACTGGGCCTGGCTCCGCTCGTCGTGCGCGACATCTTCCGCATCATCCAGGAGATCAAGGCCGAAGGAACGACCGTCCTCATCGTCGAGCAGAACGCGCGTCAGACGCTGCAGATCGCCGACTACGGATACGTCCTCGAGGTCGGCCGCAACAGCGTCCAGGGTCCGGCGTCCGAGCTCATCGCGGACGCGCGGCTGGTCGAGGCCTACCTCGGTCGAGGGTGACCGGGGCTCGGCAGGCACAACCACTCGCAACAACTACGGAAGACAGGACCACAGAGATGACAAGGAAGCTGGGACTCGCCCCGGCCCTCGGGCTGGCGCTGTCGCTCGCCCTGGTTGCCGCGTGCAGCGACACGGGCAACCCCGGGTCCGAGAACTCCTCGACCCCCGCCGAGCAGACCACGACCGAAGAGACCGTCGAGCCGGCGCAGGGGGTGACCGACACGACGATCACCATCGCCAACTCGGCCGCGACCTCGGGCGCCTACGCACCGGTCGGCGTGCCGTTCCTCGCGGGTCTGCAGGCATACCTCGACATGGTCAACGCTGAAGGTGGGGTCGACGGTCGCACCATCGAGTTCAAGCACGTGGACGACGAGTTCGACCCGGCCAAGGGCGCCGCCGCCCTCACCGAGTTCGTCGAGGACGAGAAGGTCTTCGCCATCGTCGGGCACTTCGGCACGCCGGTCGTCGCCGCCACGGTGGACCAGCTCAAGGAGTACGGCATCCCGGCCGTCTACTTCGCCACGGGCATCGGCCAGCTCTACGCCGAGGCCGCGACCACGAACGCCGACGGGTACAACATCTTCCCGGTGCAGCCCATCTACCGCACCGAGGGCGGCATCATGGCCGCTTTCGCCTCCTCGAAGTTCGAGGCGGAGAAGGTCGGCATCATCTACACCAACGACGACGCCGGCATGGACCTCGAGAAGGGTGCCAAGGCCCAGCTGGAGGTCCTCGGCGTCGACTACGTCGAGGAGCAGGTCGCCGCGGGCGCGGCGGACGTCTCCGCCGCCGTGACGAGCATCAAGAACGCCGACGTGGACTTCATCATCGTCGCCTCCATCCAGGGCACGATGCCGACGATCGTCAAGGAGCTCGCCGCCCAGGGCGTCGACAAGGACGGCATCACCACCTACGTCAACGTCGCCAAGGCGATGAGCGACGCGGTGGCCGCCGACATCTCCGGCAAGTTCGACCTGTACGGCCTCGGCTGGGTGGACTACACCTCCGACACCGCGAAGGCCTCGCTCGCCGAGTACCAGGCGCACATCGACGCCGAGTACGCGGCCAACGCGTACGCCCAGACCGGGTGGATCGCCGGTACGTTCTTCGTCGAGGGCCTCAAGCGTCTCAACGGCGCGGTCCCGACCTGGGATGCGTACATGAAGGCACTCGAGTCGGCGCCGATCCAGAACCCGTTCGGCGGTCAGATCGACTACGCCGGCGGCGCCCGCCTCGGCACCCAGGAGATGAACCTGTCCCAGGTGGTCCCGGCCGACGACGCCAACCCGGCTGGCTGGGTGGCTGTCGAGGGCCTGCAGAGCGTGGACGCCCTGATCAACCAGTAGGTCCCCAGCAGTTCCTGCCGTGCTGGTGGTGATCCCACCATCGGTGCGCGGGGCCGGCCCGGCGAGGAGCCCGGTCCCGCGCACCACCACACCCCACCCCACCCACCGACTCCCCGGACCGTCGCCCCCCGACGGGCCGCGATCCCGTGGAGTCGTCGGCCTCGTGCGCCCTGGAACAGGCCGCCGCACGTGACGAAGGAGCAGATCTGATGACCGATGTCTACGTCGTTGCCGGGTGCCGCACCGCGATCGGCAGCTTCGGCGGTTCGCTCCGGGACACCTCCGCGATCGAGCTCGGCGCGGTCGTCGTGCGCGAGGCGCTCGCCCGTGCCGGCATCGCCCCTGAGCTCGTGGACGAGGTGCTCCTCGGGTGCGTGCTCGCCGGCGGCCTGGGGCAGGGCGTGGCACGCCAGGCCTCCGTCGCCGCGGGCGTGCCGTTCGAGGTGCCCGCGACCACGGTGAACATGCTGTGCGGCTCGGGCATGAAGACGATCGTGGAGGCGGCGCGCGCGATCCGCGCCGACGACGCCCGCATCGTCGTCGCGGGCGGCACCGAGAACATGTCCGCCGCCCCCTACACCGTTCCCGGTGCGCGCTGGGGTGCTCGCATGGGCGACGCCGCGCTCGTCGACACGATGGTCAAGGACGGGCTGACGGACGCGTTCGGCGGCTACCACATGGGCGTCACGGCTGAGAATGTCGCCGACCGCTTCGGCATCAGCCGCGAGGAGATGGACGAGTTCGCGGCCTCCTCCCAGGGGAAGGCCGCCGCCGCGATCGCGGCGGGCCGGTTCGTCGACGAGATCGTGCCGGTGCCCGTCACGGTGAAGCGCGAGAAGGTCGAGTTCGCCGTCGACGAGTACCCGCGCGTCACGTCGCTCGAGGCTCTGGCCAGGCTGCGTCCGGCGTTCCGGCCCGATGGCCGAGTGACCGCCGGCAACGCCTCCGGCATCAACGACGGCGCCGCCGCGCTCGTCCTCGCGAGCGGCGAGGCCGTCGCCGAGCACAACCTGACGCCCGTCGCCCGGCTCGCCGGGTGGGGCCAGGCCGGCGTCGACCCGGCCGTCATGGGAATCGGCCCCGTGACCGCCACCCGCAAGGCGCTGGCACACGCCGGCCTGGACCTGGCGGACGTCGACGTGATCGAGAGCAACGAGGCGTTCGCCGCCCAGTCGCTCGCGGTCGCCCGGGAGCTGGGGTTCGACCCGGCCAAGCTCAACCGCAACGGCGGGGCGATCGCGCTGGGCCACCCCATCGGCGCCTCCGGCGCCCGCATCGTCGTCACCCTGCTGCACGAGCTGACACGCACCGCCGGCGCCCGCCACGGCCTGGCGACGCTGTGCATCGGCGGCGGCATGGGCATCGCCACCGTCTTTGAGGCCTGCTGACCGGCGGGCCGCCGAGGGAAGGATCGTCATGGGCTTCGCACTGACCGACGAGCAGCAGATCGTGCGTGACGCGATCCGCGAGTTCGCGGACGCCGAGGTGGCGCCGTTGGCGGGCGTCATCGACCGGGAGCATCGCCCACCGCTGGAGAACCTCCCGAAGATGGCGGCGCTCGGGTTGTTCGGCATGCTCGTGCCGGAGGAGTTCGGCGGCTCCGGCGCCGACACGCTCAGCTACGTCATCGCCGTCGAGGAGCTCGCCCGCCGCTGCGCCACGCACGCGGTCGTGGTCGAGGCCCACTCGTCGCTGTGCTGCTGGCCGATCGTCCACTTCGGCACCGCCGAGCAGAAGGCCGCGTACCTGCCCGTGCTCGCCTCGGGGGAGAAGATCGGCGCCTTCGCCCTGACGGAGGCGGGCGCCGGTACCGACGCGGGCTCGTCGCGCACCACCGCGGTGCGCGACGGCGACGAGTACGTGCTCGACGGCCAGAAGGTGTTCATCACGAACGGCACGTTCGCGCAGGTGTTCATCGTCGTTGCGCGCACGTCCGACGATGGCGCGAAGGGGCTGTCCGCCTTCATCGTCGACCGGGACACGCCGGGCTTCACGGTCGGCGAACCCGAGCGCAAGCTCGGCATCCGCGGCTCGGCGACGAACCCGCTCGGCTTCGTCGGGGCGCGCGTCCCCGCCGCGAACCGGCTGGGCGCGGAGGGTGACGGCTACGCGATCGCGATGGCGACCCTCGACGGCGGGCGTACCGGGATCGCCGCCCAGGCGGTCGGCATCGCGCAGGGCGCCTTCGAGGCGGCCGTGGACTACGCCAAGCAGCGCGTGCAGTTCGGCAAGCCGATCGCCCGGCAGCAGGCGATCCAGTGGATGGTCGCGGACATGGCCACCTCGATCGAAGCCGGCCGCCTGCTCACCCACCAGGCGGCAGCGCTCGAGGACGCCGGCGAGGACTTCACCGCCCGCGCCTCGATGGCCAAGCTCTTCTGCGCGCAGATGGCGGTGCAGGTGGCCAGCGCCGCGATCCAGGTCCACGGGGGCAACGGCTACACCGAGGAGTACCCGGTGGAGCGGGCCTACCGCGACGCGAAGATCACCGAGATCTACGAGGGCACCAACGAGGTGCAGCGCATGGTCATCGCGCGCGGCGCACTGCGGTGAGGCGGGGGAACGGATGAGCGTCGTCGTGGCGTACAAGTGGGCGGGCGATCCGCAGGAGGCGTCGGTCGGGGCGGACGGCTCGGTCGACTTCGGCCGCGCGCGGCCCGGGATCAGCGAGTACGACGCGGTGGCGATCCAGGTGGGGCGCAACCTCGCCGACGCCCTCGGCAGCGCACTGGTCGGGGTGTGCGTCGGCGCGGCGGGCGCCGGGGCGCCGGTGGCGACGAAGGCTGCGCTGGCGCGCGGCCTCGACCGCGTGCTCGTCGTCGCCGACGACTCCCTCGCGACCCTCGGCACCGCGGGGACCGCCCAGGTGCTCTCGGCGCTCGTCGGCCAGGTCGGCGACGCGCAGCTGGTGCTGGCGGGCGACTGCTCCACCGACGTCGGCGCCCGGATGGTGCCCGCCGTGCTCGGCGGGACCCTCGGCTGGGCCACCGTCACCGACGCCGCGAGCGTGCGCGCCGACGGGGCGGGCGTCGTCGTCGAGCGGACGCTGGCCGAGGGGGCGCAGACGCTGCGCCTGGCCCTGCCCGCGGTCGTGGCGGTGGCCTCGGACGCGGCCAAGCCGCAGGCGCCGGGCATGAAGGACGTGCTCGGCGCCGGCAAGAAGCCGGCGGACGTGATCGCGGCCGCACCGCTGACGCCGGTGGGCGACGGCGAGACGCTCTCGGCCGCACGCGCGGCCGCACCGGCCCGCAAGGGCGTGGTCATCACGGGTGACGCCGCCACGGCGGCGGGCGAGCTCGTCGGTGCCCTGCGCGCCGCGGGCCTGCTGGACAAGGCAGGGACAGGTCGATGAGCCGCAGCTACGTCATCGCCGCGGGGCACGCCGGCGTCGGCACCCTCGTCGCGCACGCCGCGGCGCTGGGCGGCGAGGTCGTCGCGCTCGTCGTCGGCCCGAGGGATGTCGCGGAGCGGGTGGCCGCCGCGGGCGTCACCCGTGTGGTGTGGTTCGACGAGGCCGGCGGGCACGCTGCGGAGGCGTTCGCCCCCGCCGTCGCCGCGCTGGTCGGCGGCGCCCCGGGCCACGTCTTCGCCGCGCGGCGCCCGGCCGACCGCGTGCTCCTGGGCGCGGCGGCCGCGGCGCTGGCCGCCCCGGTGGTTGCCGACGCCACGGCCGTGGCGGACGAGGGCGGGCGCACCGTGGTCACCCGCGCCGTGTACGGGGGCATAGCCACGCGCACCGTTGCGTTCGACGGCCCCGTGGCGTTCTGCCTCGACGGGGGTGCGGCGGGCGAGGGTGACCCGGCCCCGGTAGAGCGCGCGGACGCATCCCCGGCCGGCATCGTCGTCACGTACCTCGCCCCCGAACCGGCCGGGGCCGACCTGACGCGGGCGACCAGTATCGTGGCGGTGGGCGGTGGCCTGCGCGCACGAGAGGATCTCGCGCTGGTCGAGCAGCTCGCCGCCGCGCTGGGCGCGGAGGTGGGCTGCACGCGGCCGATCGCCGAGGGCCTGGGCTGGCTGCCGCGAGACCGCTACATCGGTGTCTCGGGCCTGCGCGTCGCCCCGGAGCTCTACGTGGCGGTGGGCATCTCGGGCCAGCTGCAGCACATGGCCGGGTGCCGCGACGCGAAGACCGTCGTCGCCGTCAACACCGACGCCAAGGCGCCGATCATGTCCCAGGCGGACTACGTGCTGCCCGCCGACCTCTACGAGCTGGTGCCCGCCCTGACGCGGGCGCTGGGCTGACGGGGGTGCCGCGGTGAGTGACGAGCCGGACTTCGACGTCGTCGTCGTCGGCGCCGGGATCGCCGGCACCGTCGCCGCCTACCAGCTGGCGAGCGCCGGGCTGTCGGTGGCGCTGCTCGAGCGCGGCGAGGTCGCCGGTGCGAAGAACCTCTCGGGGGGCGTCCTCTACGCGGCGGTGATGTCGCAGGTGTTCCCCGGCTTCCTCGACGCGGCGCCGCTCGAGCGTCGCATCGACCGCAACCAGGTGTGCTTCCTCAACGAGGACGGCTGGGTGTCGATCGACTACGCCGACCGCTCGCTCGGGACGCAGGGCACGGCGGTGTCCGTGCTGCGCGGCCGGCTCGACGCCTGGCTGGCCGCGCAGTGCGAGGCCGTCGGGGTCCAGCTGCTGGCGGGGTTCCGCGTGGACCGCCTGCTGTGGGAGGGCGCGCGTGTGGTCGGGGTCGTCGCCGGGGACGACGAGCTGCACGCGCGAGTGGTGATCGCCGCCGACGGGGTGAACTCCTTCCTGGCGCGCGACGCCGGCCTGCGGCCACGCCAGGAGCTCGGCCAGCTGGCGGTCGGGGTGAAGGCCGTCGTCGCCCTCGAGCCCGGCGACCTCGAGGCGCGCTTCGGCGTCGGGGCGGACGGCGGCACGGCGATGGCGATCGTCGGGGACTGCACGCAGGGCATCGGGGGAGGCGGCTTCCTCTACACCAACCGCGCCTCCGTCTCGATCGGCGTGGTGCTGCGGCTCGACGACCTCGTCGCGAAGGAGGCCTCGTCCGTCGCGGTGTTCGAGCACTTCATCGCCCATCCGTTCGTCGACCGGCTCCTGGCCGGGGGCGAGGTCATCGAGTACGGCTGCCACCTCGTCAACGAGGGCGGACAGGCGATGGTCGGCAACCTCGTCCACGACGGCCTCGTCGTCGTCGGCGACGCGGCGGGCTTCACCCTCAACACCGGGCTGACGGTGCGGGGCATGGACCTGGCGGCCGGTTCCGCGGTCGCGGCGGCGCAGGCGATCACGGAGGCGGTCGCCGCCGGGGACACGTCGGCCGCGGGCCTGGCCCGCTACCCGGCGCTGCTGCGCGAGTCGTTCGTCGGGAAGGACATGCGCACCTACGCCCGGGCGCCCCGCTTCCTGGAGAACCCGCTGCTCTACCGGGAGGTCGGGCTGCTGGCGGCCGACGCGCTGCACGGCGTGCTCGCGCTCGACGGCACCCCGCGCAAGCACCTGGTGCCCACCGCGCTCGATGCCGTGCGCCGCTCCCCGATGTCCTGGGGACAGCTCGCACGCCTGGGCCTGGAAGGGGTGAGGGCGCTGTGAGGCCCACCACTGTCACCGAGCGCCTGGCGGCCGTCCGCTTCGTCGTCGACGAGGACGAGCCGCACATCGTCGTGCACCAGGAGCTGGCGAAGTCCACCGGGACGGCGGAGCGGATCATCGCCTGCTGTCCCGCCGGGGTCTACTGGTGGGCTCCTGACGGCACGGTCGCCGTGGAGTACGCGGCCTGCCTGGAGTGCGGCACCTGCCTCGCAGTGGCCGCACCGGGGGCGCTCGAGTGGCGCTACCCGCGCGGCGGCTTCGGCGTCCAATACCGGGAAGGCTGAGGAAGGAACCCAGATGTCCACTGTGCGCTACGAGACCGACGGCGACGTCGTCACGCTGACGATCGACCGGGAGAAGGCGCTCAACGCCCTCGACACGACTGTGCTCACCGACCTCGGGGCGGCGGTCGAGGCCGTGGCTGCCTCGACGGCCCGGGCCGTCGTCGTCACGGGGGCAGGGGAGAAGGCGTTCGTCGCCGGGGCCGACATCGCGGCGATGGCGACCGCCTCGCGCGCCGAGGCGCTGCGCTTCAGCGAGCTGGGCAACCGGGTGTTCCGCGCGCTGGAGAAGCTGCCGGTGCCGACGATCGCCGCCGTCAACGGGTTCGCCCTCGGCGGTGGCTGCGAGCTGGCGCTGGCATGCGACATGCGCATCGCTTCGACCAAGGCCGTGTTCGGGCAGCCGGAGGTGGGGCTGGGCATCACCGCGGGCTTCGGCGGCACGCAGCGGCTGGCCCGGACCGTCGGGGTGGGGCTTGCCAAGGAGCTGCTCTACACCGGGCGCCGCATCGACGCCGCCCGAGCCCTGGCGATCGGGCTGGTCAACGCCGTGGTCGAGCCCGAGGCGCTGCTGGGCGAGGCGGGCGACCTCGCCCGAGAGATCGCCCGGCAGGCGCCGATCGCCGTGCGGGCGACGAAGCGGGCGCTGACCACGGGGCTCGCGCTCGACCTCGACTCGGCGATCGCCGTCGAGGAGCTGGCGTTCGCCTCGTGCTTCGAGACCGACGACCAGCGAGCGGCGATGGCGGCGTTCGTCGAGCGCCGCAAGCCCGAGCCGTTCCAGGACAAGTGACGGAGGAGACGGTCATGAAGGTAGGAGTAGTCGGCGCAGGGACGATGGGCGCCGGGATCGCCGAGGTGTTCGCGCGCACGGACGGGTTCGCCGTCCAGCTCGCGGACGTCACGCCGGACCTGGCGGAGAAGGGCCGCGCCCGCCAGCTGGCGGGCCTCGACCGGCAGGTCGCCAAGGGAAGGCTGGCGCAGGACGAGCGCGACGCGATCGCGGGGCGCCTGACCATCGCGACGGTGAGCGACCTCGCGGGCTGCGACCTCGTCGTCGAGGCCGTGCTCGAGACGACGGCCGTCAAGCGTCCGCTGTTCGAGCAGCTCGACGCGCTGTGCGGGCCGGGCGCGCTGCTCGCCTCGAACACGTCGTCGCTGTCGATCACCGAGCTGGGCCGCGGCCTCGCACATCCCGTGGTGGGCATGCACTTCTTCAACCCCGCCCCCGTCATGGCGCTCGTCGAGGTCATCGCCGGTGCCGGGACGCCCGACGAGGTCGTCGCGAGGGCGACCGAGATCGCGCGGTCGGTCGGCAAGACCCCGGTGCGCGTGGCCGAGGCCGCCGGGTTCGTGGTCAACCGCATCCTCGTACCGATGATCAACGAGGCCGTCGGGGTGCTCGCCGACGGGACGGCGGCGGCCGAGGACATCGACGCGGCGATGAAGCTGGGCGCCAACCACCCCATCGGTCCGCTCGCGCTCGGCGACCTCATCGGCCTCGACGTGGTGCTGGCGATCATGGAGGTGCTGCAGGCGGAGACGGGTGACCCCAAGTACCGCCCGCACCCGCTGCTGCGCAAGTACGTGCGCGCCGGACTGCTCGGCCGCAAGACCGGCCGCGGCTTCTTCGGCTACGAGTGATCCCCTGAGCACGGCGGCGCCCGCCGCCGGGAAACGGACGACACATGTACTACGACGAGCTCGCGGTGGGCCAGTCCGCCTCGTTCGAGAAGACGATCTCGGAGGCGGACGTCTACGCGTTCGCGGGGATCATCGGCGACCTCAACCCCGCGCACGTCAACCAGCGGTACGCCGAAGGGACGAGGTTCGGCACCCGGATCGCCCACGGGATGCTCTCCGGCAGCCTGTTCTCCACCGTGTTCGGCACGAAGCTGCCGGGCGAGGGGGCGATCTACCTCTCCCAGTCGCTGGTGTTCACCGCACCCGTGCTCCTCGGGGACACCGTGAAGGCGACCGTGACGGTGACGGAGATGCGCGAGAAGGGCCGCGTGGCGTTCGGGTGCATCGCCACGAAGCAGGACGGCACGGTGGTGGTCACCGGCGAGGCGGTGCTGCTGCCCCCGAGGCGCCCGGAGGCGTAGTCCGATCCCCGCGGCCCCTGCGCCGCAACCACCACCGTCGACGTCGTTCGCGGATGAAGGCGGCGACCTCTGGAGCCGCGTCCGGGCGTGGCGCTCGTCGTTCGCAGCACGGATCCGGTGCCACGTCCGGGCCGCCATCCGAACCACGTCGTGCGGGCCAGGTCGACCACCTCGGAGCCGACGCGCGACCGCGGATCGGCGCCACCCGGGGGTGTGTTCGTGGTGCTTGGGCGTCCTGTGCCCGCTGGGACCGACCTCGACGCAGCGCGACTCGCCGCCCTGCCCGGTGTCGACACCTGCCGGTACGGAGCGGGTGGCGGGCAAAGTTGAGCGGAATAGACTCAAGGTTGGCTCAGTTGCCCCCGATGGACCGCTCATCAGGAGGATCGCTTGGACGCGAAGTTCACCACCCGGGCCCAGGAGGCCCTGGGCGACGCCATCACGTCGGCCTCGGCCGCCGGCAACCCCCAGCTCGAGCCGTCCCACCTGCTCGACGCGCTGCTGCGCCAGCAGGGCGGTGTCGCCGGCGCACTGCTCGACGCCGTCGGGGCCGATCGCGGGGCGCTCGGCCGCCAGGTGCGCGCGATGCTGGTCAAGCTCCCGTCGTCGTCGGGCGACACCGTGGCGCAGCCCGCGGCCTCCCGCGCGCTGGTCACCGCGCTCGATGCGGCCTCGACCGAGGCGCGTGCGCTCGGCGACGACTACGTGTCCACCGAGCACCTGCTCGTCGGCCTGGCGACCGGCCGGTCGGGTGTCGCTGAGGCGCTGACCGCCGCCGGCGCGTCACGCGACGCGCTCGTCGCCGCGCTGCCGACCGTCCGGGGCTCGTCGCGCGTCACGTCGCCGAACCCCGAGGGCACCTACAAGGCCCTCGAGCAGTACGGCATGGACCTGACGCAGCGCGCCCGCGACGGAAGGCTCGACCCGGTGATCGGGCGCGACGCCGAGATCCGCCGCGTGGTCCAGGTGCTGTCGCGGCGCACCAAGAACAACCCCGTGCTGATCGGCGAGCCCGGCGTCGGCAAGACCGCCGTCGTCGAGGGGCTCGCGCAGCGCATCGTCGCGGGCGACGTGCCGGAGTCGCTGCGCGGCAAGCGGCTCGTCGCGCTGGACCTCGCCTCGATGGTCGCGGGCGCCAAGTACCGCGGCGAGTTCGAGGAGCGGCTCAAGGCGGTGCTGGCGGAGATCAAGGACTCCGACGGCGAGGTCGTCACGTTCATCGACGAGCTGCACACGGTGGTCGGTGCGGGCGCCGGCTCCGAGGGCGCGATGGACGCCGGCAACATGCTCAAGCCGATGCTCGCGCGCGGCGAGCTGCGGATGGTCGGCGCAACGACGCTCGACGAGTACCGCGAGCACATCGAGAAGGACCCCGCCCTCGAGCGCCGGTTCCAGCAGGTGTTCGTCGGCGAGCCGTCCGTCGAGGACACGATCGCGATCCTGCGCGGCCTCAAGGAGCGGTACGAGGCGCACCACAAGGTGACGATCTCCGACGCCGCGCTCGTCGCCGCCGCCACGCTCTCCGACCGGTACATCTCCGGCCGCCAGCTGCCCGACAAGGCGATCGACCTGGTCGACGAGGCCGCCTCCCGGCTGCGGATGGAGCTGGACTCCTCGCCGGTGGAGATCGACGAGCTCCAGCGCGCCGTGACGCGGCTCGAGATGGAGGAGGTCGTGCTCGCCGACGCCGACGACCCCGCGTCGAAGGACCGGCTGGAGAAGCTGCGCGCCGACCTGGCCGACCGCCGCGAGGAGCTCGCGGCGCTGACCGCGCGCTGGGAGAAGGAGAAGGCCGGCCACAACCGCATCGGCGACCTGCGCGCGCGCCTCGACCAGCTCCGCGCCGACGCCGACCGCGCCCAGCGCGACGGCGACCTCGCGACGGCGGGCCGCCTGATGTACGGCGAGATCCCGTCCGTCGAGCAGGAGATCGCCGCGGCCGAGGCCGCGCCCGACGAGCCCGAGCAGGCGCCGATGATCGCGGAGAAGGTGGGTCCCGACGAGGTCGCCGAGGTGGTCGCCGCCTGGACCGGCATCCCCGCCGGCCGGCTGCTCGAGGGCGAGACGGCCAAGCTGCTGCGGATGGAGGAGGTGCTCGGCGAGCGCCTGATCGGCCAGCGGCGCGCGGTGGAGGCGGTCAGCGACGCGGTCCGCCGCGCCCGGGCAGGGGTCTCCGACCCGGACCGGCCCACCGGCTCGTTCCTGTTCCTCGGCCCCACCGGCGTCGGCAAGACCGAGCTGGCCAAGGCGCTGGCGGACTTCCTCTTCGACGACGAGCGCGCGATGGTCCGCATCGACATGTCGGAGTACGGCGAGAAGCACTCCGTCGCCCGGCTCGTCGGTGCGCCCCCCGGGTACGTCGGCTACGAGGAGGGTGGCCAGCTGACCGAGGCGGTGCGCCGCCGGCCGTACGCGGTGGTGCTGCTCGACGAGGTCGAGAAGGCCCACCCCGAGGTGTTCGACGTGCTGCTCCAGGTGCTCGACGACGGCCGGCTGACCGACGGCCAGGGCCGCACGGTCGACTTCCGCAACGCGATCCTGGTGCTGACCTCCAACCTCGGCTCGCAGTTCCTCGTCGACCAGACGCTGTCCGACGAGGCCAAGCGCGACGCCGTGATGACGGCGGTGCGCGCCGCGTTCAAGCCCGAGTTCCTCAACCGGCTCGACGACGTGGTGCTGTTCGACTCGCTGTCGCTCGAGGAGATCGGGCGGATCGTCGACCTGCAGGTCGCCGCGCTCGCCCGCCGGTTGGCGGACCGCCGCCTGGCGCTCGACGTCACGCCCGCCGCGCGCGAGTGGCTGTCGATCGAGGGCTACGACCCGGCGTACGGCGCCCGGCCGCTGCGCCGCCTGATCGCCAAGGAGATCGGCGACCGGCTGGCGCGCGGGCTGCTGGCCGGCCAGATCCACGACGGCGACACGGTGGTGGTCGAGCTCGACGAGCCCGGAACGAACCTCGTGCTGGCAGGCATGGGCTCCTAGCTTGCGGCGCGCGTTCGCGATGTCGCCCAGCAACTCGACGCGGCGGGAGACCGCGAGGCGGCGGCACGTGCCGGGGTCGCGAGTCTCCGGGAGCGCGTTCGGGCGCTCGCAGTCGAACTGGACGCAAGCGGTAGTCGCGAAGCTGTCTCGCTGGGTTGGATTGAAGAGCGCCTTGACGCCCTCAGCGCGGCCATCGCTAGGGGCGGGAACTCGACCAGTGATTTGGCGGAGCAGATTGTAGGGTTCGACGATCGGCTGGCCGAGCTTGAAGAGCACAACGTGCCACGAGTCGACTGCGGCCCCGGCCGCCGCGTGCGGGACGCCTGGCGAGACCGAGCAGTCGCTTCCGCTTGACGAAGCGAGAACGGGTCGAGACGTAGCGCCGGACCAGAGCGCGTTCAGTCCTCAGCCCCAGGCGTCAGCGGCGGGCGACTTTGCGGGAATGGCGCCCCCCTCGAAGGTCCTGCCAGTCTCGCCCCAGCGGGTCATCAGCGCGGTGAGGCCCTTGGCACCGAGGACGGGTCGGTCACCCTGGGTGGCCGCCGGGCGCCGACCAAACGGCCGCGGGTCCGCGCTGTCGACGGAACCGGGGATCTCATGGTCCCCTCCAGTAGCCGGCTCCTGTGCCCTCAGCTGGCGCGGAGCCTACTTGTTGTCGCCGGTGCCCGGGTGGGGTTGGGCGTTCGTCACGATCAGCACCGCGGTTGCGACGGCCGCGGCCCCCACTTCGTCCTGGTTGCGCTCGCCGAGCGTCGCGGCGGCCAGGTCCTGCGGGAGAGCCGCCGAGAATTTCAGCCCGTCGACGGCTTGCGGGCTGACGTGGGGGATCGCCCCGGCCACGGTTGCTCCGCGGACCTTGGAGAGCGCAGTATCCGGTTCCAGCCGCACCACATAGTTGTCCGACGAGGCCTCGGCCCCCATCGCCGCGATCAGCGTCTCGGAATTGACGACGTGGTACTCGACGGCGGGGTCCAGACCGGCGCTCATGTCATGAGGCTCCAGGTGATGTCGCATGGCGAGCCTAGTGTGACCAACGTGAGGCGAGGGTTGCGTAACAGTGTGACGCCGCGAATACTTCACACCAAACCGATACTCCACACTAGCGTGAAGTATCCGTCTCCGCGGAGGTATTCGTGGTGGGGACAGTCAACCCGAACTGGCGGGTGTACGAGGCGCTCCAGGAGGCGCTCAGAGGACGCGGTGACGTCACCGCCGGCGACGACGGCACCTGGCAGGTGTCCCTCGACGATGCCCGCTATCGCGCGGTCTGGTGTCGCTACGGCTGGACGCCGGAAGTTCGGGACCTGCTCGCCCGGGTCCCGGCCATTGACATCGTCGTCGGCCCGACGATCTCGCCGGGTGCGCGGGACCTCCTCCGCGACTCGGGGAAGTCGTGGATCGAGGCCAAGACCGGCGCCGTGCATCTGGACCTGCCCACCATGTACGTCGAGCAGCCAGGGCATCCCGAGCCGCGGCCGGCTGTGGGTGAGGCCTGGACGCCTGCCGCACTGTCGGTTGCCGAGGCGCTGCTCACCGGGACTCCGGCGACGGTGGAGCAGGTCGTCAAGCGGACGGGTGTCGCGGTCGGGACCGCCGGGCGCGTCCTCTCCCGGTGGACCGCCTCCGGACTGCTGAGCGCACCTGTCGCCCGCGGGCGGCACTCCGGTCGGATCCTCGCGGACCGGCACGAGTTCCTCGAGCAGTACAGCACGGCGGTGACGGGCATGCCCACGGTGTCGCTCCGCGCTGCCGTGTTCTGGCAGCACCCGGCTGACGACCTGCTCGAGGCCGCGCCGCTGCTGGACCACTCGGGGATCAGGTGGGCCGCGACCGGACCCTTGGCGGCGGACGTCATGGCGCCCTATCTCACCCAACCCACGCCGTTGCGGATCCTCATCGACTACAGGTCACCGGTGGGACTCCAGGTCGCGGCACGAGCTATCGACGCACGAGTGTCTCCGGGCGGTCGACTCAGCCTGGAGGTGCTCCGATCGCACCACTCCGCGCAGCTGTTCAGCGTGGTTCGCGGCATCAGCTGCGCTCCGTGGCCGCGGGTCTACGCCGATCTGCGCACGTCGGGCGTGCGTGGCGAAGAGGCCGCCGAGCACCTTCGAGAGGTGTACGAGCGACGGAATGGGGTGTCGGGTGACTGAGGCCGAGGCGCAGAGGAGCCGGCGGGCGCGCGCCGCCGCAGAACTGGCACTCGTTCGGATCGTCCACCAGTACGGCGGCCGGCCGGAGTTCGTGCTCCTCGGTGGTCTCGTTCCACACCTGCTGTGCCCCGGTGCGGAGATTCCGCATGCTGGCACCACGGACGTCGACGTCCAGGTCGACCTCGAGATCGCAGGGGGTGCCGTCAACACGGCCCGGCTCGAGACGGCACTCCGCAACGCGGACTTCGGGCCGGACGGCGAGCGCACGTGGCGCTGGGAGGCCACCCCCGGCGGGTCCCATGTCATCATCAAGTTCGAGCTCCTCGCCGACCTGGACGATCAACCCGCCGGTGCGAGCGTCAACTTCGACGACTGCGAGCGTCTCGGTGCCGCGAACCTGCGTGGTACCGGGTACGCGGCGCGGGATGCGCACGTGCTCGAGCTCTCGGCCAAAGACGGCGGGGTCCTGCGCACCGTCGAGGTGTGCGTCACCGGGCTGGCCGGGTTCCTCCTCGCCAAGACCGCAGCTGCGTATGGTCGGCGCAAGCCGAAGGACTGGTATGACATCGCGTACGTGCTGCTCTACAACGAGGCTGGCGGAGTCGCGGCGGCCGTAGACACTGTCCGAGCAACCTTTCGTGGCCAGCTGGCTCCCGCTCGTGCGGCTCTCGTGGACCTGGCGGCGAACTTCGCGGACGAGGGCGCCCAGGGCCCGAATGCCTACGTGGCTCAAGTGATGGCCGACGATCCGTCGCTGGACCCGGCGATGGCGGCGACCGACGCAGTGCTCGCCGTCACCCGGTTCTGCGAGCTCCTGCGCGAACCGTAGAGCCCGAGGGAGAAGCGGTCAGGGCTCCAGGTCGAGGTCGATGTCGTCCACACCCAGCTGGGCCGACGACGCCCGCAGGTCCCCCAGGTGGGCCGCCTCGCGCTCGGACTCCGTGAGCTCCGACGAGGCCACGGTCAGCGCGTAGTCGCGCCGCGGGTCGAAGTCCGGGAACTGGTCGACGCGGTCGAGCACGTCGGCGACGAGCTTCTTGAGGAACAGCCGTGGCGCGACCCCCACCTTGTCACCGAGCCGCCCGGCGACCCCCGGGCGAGCGAGGTCAGGTAGGAGTCGTCGACGAGCGACTGGATCCGCTCGGGCGCGTCCGCGCCGGAGGCGTAGATGTCACGCACCCGCGCCCCCAGCTCCTCCAGGGACGCCAGCGAGAACCCCGGCAGCCGGATCTGCGTCGCGCGCGGGTTGTCGAACCGGGCGTCGGTGGTGAAGTCCACTGCCGGCCGCTGCGCCAACGGGGGCAGCCGCTGCACCATACCCTGCTGCCCGTCGTAGAACGCGGGAGTGTCGGTGATCACCAGGTACAGCCCGGGGAAGCGCCCGGAGTCGATCTCGTCGAGCAGCTGCCGCAGCGCGTTGAGCGACTTCTCCCGGGTGTCGGAGCGCATCCGCTGGAGGGTCTCCACCTCGTCGAGCACCACGACGAGCCCGCGGTAGTCGGAGTCGCGCAGCACGGTGAGCAGCCCCTGCAGAAAACCCAGCGCACCGAAGTGGTCGAGGTCGCCACGCACGCCACCGGCCCGCCGAACGGCGGCGGCGACGTTCGGCTGGCCGCCGAGCCAGGCGAGGAGGCCTTCGGCGACGTCCGTCTCGCCGGTCAGCTGCGCGCGCCGGTAGCCCCGCAGCGCGGAGGCGAACGCAGGAGCGTTGCGGCCCACCGCCTCCAGCCGCTTCTCCAGCAGCGCCGCGGCGCGGCGCTGCACCGGCGCATCGTCGGATCGCGCGGCGCCGGCGGCGATCGCGTCCTCCTCAAGCACGTGGAACCAGCCGTCGGCCACGTCACGGAACGCACTCGGCTGTGCCGCGGACGTCGACAGGCTCTCGACGACCCGCCGGTACACGGTCTCCAGCCGGTGCAGGGGCGTCTCGGTCTCGGAGATCTGTACCTCGCTGGCGGCGAAGCCCAGCCGCTTGGCGCGTTCGACGAGCCAGCGGGCGAGGAAGGTCTTCCCGGAGCCGTACTCGCCGCGCACCGCCTTGAACCCCGCGGAGCCGCCGGCCGCCGCGTCGAGTTCCGCGTCGAACCGCGTCAGCCCGACCGCCATGACGTCCAGTCCGGACCGTGGCACGGTGCCGCGGCGCAGCGCGTCCACGACGTCGCGGCGCCGGCGCGGGCTGATCTCAACCACGCGTCCTCCGCAGGTCGAACTGCTCGGTGAACAGCTCCCGATCGAACCGCACGGTCACCCCGTCCGGGTCGAGCGACACCACGGGGTACCCCTCGACGTTGAGCAGGCGGCCGAGCGCCGCGAACGTCGACACGAACGACCCCGCCGGCACCCCCAGCGCCCGCGCGACCGTGTCGCGGTGTGCGCGGCCGTCGCCGAGCAGCGTGGCGACCACCGCGGACACGACCTCCTGCGGCAGGGCGTGACGGCCCGCCCGGCGGCGTTGCGCGGCGAGCACCTCGCTCGCCTCGAAGTCCGCCACCAGGCCGGTGGCGCGCGCGGGCGCCACCGCATCCGGCGCCCCGCCGGGCAGGTCGATCGCCAGCACGCCCTGGCCCGCCTCCGGAGTCTGTGGCGCGGCCGGCACGCGGGCCGCCCGGGTGGCGGGCGCGGCGCGGCCCTCGCCCAGCGTCCGGCGCGCCCGCCGCGACCCGCCCGCCGCGACCCGGTTCTCCTCGTTCCACCACACCGGCGCCTGGGGAAGCGCCGCCCGCCAGCCCGCGGGCGCCGGCGTCCCGGGTCGGGTGAGCACGACGAGCGGCACGGTCACCTCGGCGAGGCTCGCCCCGCCGTGGTAGCCGGACCGCAGCGGCCCGTACCGTAGCCCTTCGTCGACCGCCAGCACGGCCTCGCCGCCCATCACGCGGCCTCCGCGCACCAGCACCTCGTCGGGCCCGGCCGGAGCACCGGCGGGTCGCCACCGCGCCTGCGCACCCGGGACGGACCGGGCGGTCGACCCCCGCTCCACCACGTGTCCGTGGTCGGAGGTCAGCACCACCGTCCGCCCGGCGATCGCCGCCTGGTTGAGCAGCGCGCGCAGGTGCTGCACGTCGTCGACACCCCACCGGGTCCCGCCCGGGTCGTGCTTGTCGAGCGCGTCGTCGATCGTGTTGAGCACCACGGCGACCATCCGCTGCCGTGCGTCGTCGATCGCCGCCCGCACCGGCTCGGCGAGGGCCGCCCCCGCGGGCGACCGCAGGTCGTCCTTGTGGAACAGGGGCGCACCGAACCGGTCGCGCAGCGCGGCGACCTCGGCCGCCTGCCCGCCCTCGCCGGGCGTGCCGGTGAAGAACGCCGTCCGCGACCACCGGGTCAGCGACGGCAGGGCCGCCAGCACCGGGACCCGTCGCCGGGTCGGCTCGGGCACCAGCTCCACCCAGCCGTCGGCCGTGATCGCGTCGGTCAGCTCCGTCGCCACGGGCGCGCTCATCCCGTCGAGCAGCACCACGAGCGGGCGGGCTGCCGGGCCGAGCGGCCAGACCACGTCGGGAAGCACCCGTTCGATCACGGTCGCCCTGTCCGGCGTCCGGTCGGCGGCCGTGTCGGCGGCGAGCAGCCGAGCGGCCGCGCGGTCGTACCGATCGCGCACCGCCCTCACCGACTCGAGCAGCGTCCGGTACGCCTCCGCCAGCGTCGCATCGGTGGACCCGTCCCACAGCACGGCGGCGGCGCGGTCGATCCATGCCCCGTCGTCGAGGTACTCGCGCAGCGCCGACCCGAGGGTCGGCGCTGCCTGCCGGTCAGGCTCGTCGGCCAGCCGCCGCGCCAGGCGTACCGCCATCCGGGCGGCGACGAGCTCCGGGTTGCGGGCGTCGGCGGCCTCGTGCTCCGCCACGTCGCCCAGGGCACCTTCGATCGACGGCAGCGCTGCGGCGAGCGCCGCCGGCCGCGCGCCGGCGAGCAGCGACGCGAGCCGGTGGAGCCGCGCGGTCAGCCCGCGCGGCAGCACGCGGGAGCGCTCCGCGCCGACCGCCCATCGCACGTCGCCGAGCAGCGCCTCGGCCTGGGCGAGCACCGACGGCAGCCGCTCGTCGCCGAGCGTGTGCGCCCGCAGCGCGAGCGTGCGGCTCACGGCGGCGTAGGCCTGCGCGGCGCGCGGCGACACCGGCGTCCTCTCGAGCCACTGCTCCACGCGCCCGCGCGCCGCCGCCTGCTCCGGCTCCGGCGGCGCGCCGTCGGAGGGCCACAGGACGTCGAGCGCGAGCCCGATCGCGACCACCGAGACCGGTCCCCGCGCGGCCGCGGCGAGCGCCATCCGCGCCGGCTCCCCGAGCGCGCGGCCGGCCCATGCCGCGAGCCCGCGCCGCAGCGGCTCGGGCACCTTCTGCCACGCGGCCCGCGACTCCGGCTCGTCCAGCTCGGTCAGCAGCGTCACCGCGTCCAGCTCGGCCGGCAGGGCCAGGTGCAGCAGCGCGCCGAGCAGGTTGCCGAGGGCGTGGTCGGCCGTCACCGTGCCCGAGGGTGCGGCAGGCCAGCCCCCGGGGGGCTGGTGTTCGAGCAGCGCCGGCGCCACCCACGGCCCGGCCGCGCTCAGCGCGGGGTCGAGGGTGCGGGCGTTGTACAGCCCGGGGATCGCGCCCCATTCGTCGACGCGCTGGACTTGGTTGCCGTACGCCTGCACCAGCACGGCGTCGCCGAGGTCGGCGTCCTCCCGGTCGGTGAGGAGCACCAGGTAGTCGTCGCCGCGGTTCGCCAGCGCGTCGAGCGCGGCGAGCTGCGACACCGCGGGCCGCACCCACACGGTCGCGTTCCCCACCGGGAACGAGGGCGGCCCGGTCCACCGCGGCCTGGCGCGCACGACGAGCACACGCGCACCGCCGTCCGCGACGAGCTTCCTGGCACGCTCGCGGATCAGCGCCTCGGAGGCGACGGGGACGCGATCGGTCACTCGAGCCACCACTTCACGCGCAGCCGCTTGCGCTGCGCCCGCGCCTCGGCTGCGGCGTCGGTCAGCCTCCCGACGAGCGACGAGAAGTCCGGGACGCCGTCGTCGACGACGATCTCGACCGTGTCCGGGTCGCTCACCGGCGGTGTCATGACCGGCGGCGCGACGACCGGCGGCGTCGGCCCGGGACCGACGACCGGCGGCAGCAGCAGGTTCCGCACCTTCCGCACGGCCTCGTCGAGTGCGCCGGGCAGCTTGGCGTGCAGCTGCTCCTGCCGCGCCACGCCGGCGAGCGCCGCGAGCGCCTCCGCCCCGCCCGGCACCGCCGCCGCGCGGCCGAGCAGGTCCCAGTCCGCGCGTCGCAGCGCGGTGAGCACCTCCGCGGCGGTGGCCATCGAGTGGGCGAGCGGCTGCGGCTCGTCCGGCACCTCGAAGGTCGCGAGCACCTCGAGCAGCACGGAGTCGTCACCCTCTCGCCACAGCCGGTCGACGAGCGCGGCCGCCGCCTGCGCCGTCGCCAGGCGGGCCGACGAGCCGTCGAGGCCCAGCGCGGCGCCGTGCCGCGCGAGCTCGCCGGTCAGGTCGGCCACCGGAACCCGCAGCCCGTCCACGGCCAGCCGCACGCCGCGCGCCACGGTCCCGACCCCGGCGGCGCTGCGCCGCGGCGGCCGGGCCACGCCGAACAGCGCGGTCGCCACCCGGGTGGCCGTGTCCCAATGCTCCTGGCTCGGCAGCCGCGCCGGCCGCAGCACCAGGTCGTTGCCCACCGAGCCGATCGAAGGCGGCGGCACCCGCGTGCCGCCGCGCACCCACTCGCGGTCGTCGAGCGCCGCCCACGCCGCGATGACCAGGTCCTCGACATCCGTCACCATGCCGAACCGCTGGAGCCGGACCCGCAGGTCGCCCACCCGCGGCTGGGAGTCGCCCGCCTCGGCGGCCCACCGCGTGAAGTCGGCCAGCCAGCCGAACGTCTCGGGCGCCAGCACGTAGACGGTCTCGCGGGCGTCGCCGACGCGCAGCGGCCTGGCCACGCGCCGCAGCACGGCGGCCCGCGTTCGCTCGATCCCGTCGAGCCGGCCGCCGGCGTCCACCGCCGCGCGCGCCTGCTCCAGCACGGTCGCCAGCTCGGCGCGCCGCACCTCGGTGTCGTCGGTCTCGAACACCGGGTGGTTCGGGTACTGCTGGCCCATCGCCTGCCGCAGCGCGCTCTCCAGCGCTGCACGCAGCGTGGGTGCCACCGGCGGCGCGATCGACACCCCGGGCAGGAGGGTGGTGAACACGTCGTTCGCGGCGATGTGCGTGTCGACGTTCTCGGGGGTGGCGGCCACCACCCCGTACGCCTGCTTGAGCACGTCGAGCACCCGCGCGCGCAGGGAGCGCCGCTGGTTCTCCAGCTGCTGGCGGGCCGGCTCGCGGTCCTCGGGGTTGAGCAGCCGCGCGGCCTGGTCGAAGTGCTCGCCCCTGAGCAGGTACTCCAGCTGGGCGAGCCGGCCGACGTCCGCCATTCGCTCGGCGGTGAGGAAGTGCGGCAGCCAGACGAGCGTCGCGGACTCCATGCCCGCCTCCCGCGCCCGCACCACGCGGGACAGGTCCTCCACCGGGGTGTGGTCGCCGGTGTCGAACGGGACGTCGACCACCACCTTCCACCGGCCCGGCTGGGCGCGCAGCGACTCGTCGGGCAGGTCGGCGGTGTCGCGGACGTTGCCGAACACCACGTCGACCTCGCGCCGGCTGCCCCGCCACACCACCGTCGTGGTCCACGCGGCCAGCAGCGTCGCGGCCGAGGAGATGCCCACCTCGGCGCTCAGGGTCTCCTGGAGCAGCCGGCGGCGGTTGGTCTCGTTGTCCTCGTGCTGCACGCTCTCCAGCAGCGCGTCGTAGTCGACGCCGGTCAGCGTCAGCGTCACCACCGGGTCGGTGCCCTCGCCGATGTGCACCTCGCCGAACTCGGCGGCCCACTGCCGCACCATCGTCATGACCACCTGGGCCTGCTGCCCGGGGACGAACGAGGAGATGGTGCCGAAGTTCAGCGCCGCGAGCTTGGCGTAGGTCAGCGCGCGCAGCGACGGCGCGCCCGGCGCGAGGAAGGCGACGAGCAGCGTCTTGGCCAGCCGGTCCTCGGTGCGGAACGGGCTGGTGCGCGGCTGCGCGGCGGCGGCCTCCTCGGTCAGGCCGTGCTTGCCCAGCAGGTAGGGCCGGAACTTGGTCTCGTAGAACCGCCGCGCGTTGGCGAAGTGCTGCGCCATGGTCGGCGACAGCGGCTGCCCGCCGCCGAGCACCGCGACGTCGAACAGGTCGCCGGTGGGGATCACGTCGGTGACGGTCAGCTCGTCACGCCCGTTGGAGAGCAGCTCGCCCATGATCCGCAGCGCCGTCCGCTCGCGCTGCATCAGCGCGGACAGCGCCACCATCGCGTCCACCAGCGCCGGCGAGAACGGGTACGTCAGCGCGAACTCCGCAGCGCCGGACCGCGTCGAGTCGGTGAGTAGGTATCCCCAGGCGGTCGGGTCGGCCTGCACCCGCGCCACCGCGGACGCGACCGCGGACGCGGCCTCAGGTGACACCGGCTCCAGCAGCCGCTTGTGGACGATCTGCGGCAGGTCGCTCGCCGCGAGGTCGATCCGCTCGAAACGGTCCTCCCAGTGACGGAAGGCCTCGCCGATCGCCGCCTGCTCCGCGCCGACGTTCGAGCCGCCGAGGAACTCCTTGAGGTCCCGCTGCCGCGCGACGAACGAGACCAGCGGCACCGGCAGCGTCGTCAGCTCGTTGTCGACGAGCTTGACGATCTTGTTGGTCTCGCCCTGGATGAACTCCGAGTCGCCCAGGTGCTGGGCCAGCCACAGCACCAGCTCGTCGAGGAACAGCACCACGCCGTCGTAGCCGAGCCCGCGGGCGTGCTCGGTCATGGCCCGCAGGCCCGACTCGATGTCCAGCCACTGCCCGGCGCGCGCGTAGCCGGCGAAGTACGTCCCGACGAGCGCGTTGACCAGCGTGTCCCGGCGCGTGTCCCCGACGGGGGCGCCGGCCGCGGCGTCGTAGGAGTCCGCGGTCCAGGCCAGCGCCCGGGCCCCCCAGCCGGCGGAGGCGCCCGACGAGCCCGCGAGCCGCCGGAAGAACTCCTCGTCCCCGAGGGCGTCGCGCAGGCCCGCGGCGTCCGCCAGCAGCGCGTCCGACTGGTGCAGCACCGGCGGCGCCTCGTCCGGGTGCAGCCGCCCGACCGCCTCGAGGTACCCCTCGAACAGCGCCGCCTCCAGCGACTCCTTGGCCAGCAGGTGGTAGTCGAGGGTCAGCAGCTTCGCGCCGAGCGCGCCCTGCCGGGCGGCGATCACCTGCTGCAGCCCGGGCAGCGCCCGCGCGCCGGCGTGACGCGAGAGCAGCAGGTGGAGCACGGCCATGAAGTGGCTCTTTCCGGAGCCGAACGAACCGTGGACGAACGCCCCCTTGCTGGCCCCGGCGGCCAGCGTGCGTTCGACGAGCCCGAGCGCCTTGTCGAACGACTTCGCCAGCTCGGCCGTCACCACGTACTCGCCGACCGTGCGGTCGCCCGCGGCGACGCCCTTGGTCAGCTGGAGCACGTAGTCCGAGGCGTCGACCCGCTCGGGGATGTCGAAGACGTCACGGAGCAGCATCAGTCCTCCTGGTCCTGGGTCTGGTTGCGAGGCGGCCGGCCGCGCGTCGGTGCGGGCGGCCGCCACCGGTCGAGGTCGGCGCGGGTGAGGCCGAGCGTGGCCAGCGTGTGGTCGAGCAGCCCGGCGATCCCCTGCGCGGGCGACCCGCCGCGGGCGGCGTCGAAGTCGGCGTGCCACTGGTGCAGCCACGGCTCCAGCTCGGCCAGGCCGGCGAGCAGCGGCACCAGGGCGTCCGGCGCGGCCCCGAGCCCCTGCTGGTCCAGCAGCACCCGGGCGAGCGCCTGCGCCTGGTCGGCGTGGTCCCAGCCCGCCCAGCCGATCACCGGCGACGCGTCGCCGGGCCGCGCGACGCCCGGAAAGGCGATGAACCGCTCCTTGGGCACGTCGAGCTTGCCGCGCGCCTGCCAGGCCGACACCGACCGGAAGTCGGCCGGCGCGTACTTCGGTGGCACCGGGATGGTCACCACCTGCCCGGCGTCCTCTCGACGCTGGAGGTCCCACACGTGCTGCCACTCGCGGAACTTCGTGATGCCCGGCTCCTTGAGCCGGTACGACGCGAGGAAGGGGACGGCCTCGTCCTTGAGCAGCGCGGTCAGCGTCGCGACGGCGTCGAATTGCGCTGACCCGGCGAGCAGCGCCAGCGCCTCGGCCAGCCGCGCGTCGCCGCGCACCCGGTCCGCCAGCTGCGCAACCGAGAGCGTCGCCGCGCCCTGCCCGTCGCGCCACAGCTCGGGCCGCTCCAGCCGGTCGAGCGCGTACGCGCGCAGCGCGGCGGTCTGCTGCTTCTCCCACGGCTCCGTGGCCCACCGCCGCTTGTACTCCGGCCGCTCCAGCAGCCGGAGGTGCGGGTTGGCCTCGATCTCGGCCAGGCGCCGCCCGACGAGCTCGCGGTAGTCCGCCGGCCACGACGACGGGA
>Ga0255334_1000388_pt1 | contig 37520 bp, 34 predicted proteins | sample EtOH5_35cm_T3_12_FD_202080 | JGI IMG/M metagenome (GOLD analysis project Ga0255334, IMG submission 202080) | Sandy soil microbial communities from University of British Columbia, Vancouver, Canada - EtOH5_35cm_T3_129 | ecosystem: Engineered > Artificial ecosystem > Sand microcosm > Unclassified ... | reverse complement strand
GTGCGGTTTCTCGTTGAGAGAGTCCTTCTCGTTCGATGCAATGTTTGATAAGATGAAATTGAGCCACTGTGATCATTCCTTTTCTTCCTCTCTGCTAGTTGCTGGCAAACTCTAGCATACGAGGTTCCTAAGAGAATTGGTAATTCAGTGGCTCACTTTTATTGTGATCAAACCGCTTCCAAGTGGCTCAATTCTATTTTAGCGAATACACCAGATTTCTTTCATCATATGGGAACTGGCTAAGCTATTTGATTTTCATAATCAATTTTCCCTTTGCTTTGCCAGCTTCCGAATATTCCATCGCTTTTTGTGCATCTTCAAACGGAAAGATACGGTCAATAACGGGCTTGATTTTGCCAGCCTCAATCAATTCGGCAATTATACGCAATTGATCTCCGCTCGGCTTCATAAACAAAAAAGTATAACAAACGTTATGCTGCTTTTCAAGGGCAGTAATTTTACGGCTGGCGATAGAAAACAGGCTTCTTTTTATCACCCCCAATCCATATTCTTTCGCAAACCGAGCATTGGGAAGTCCTGACACAGAAACAATCTTTCCCCCGCTTTTGATAACCTGAAATGATTTTTCAAGCGTCTCCCCGCCAAGCGTATCAAAAACCGCATCATAGTCCTGCAATGCTTCTTCAAACTTTTCATCGCTAACGTTAATCACCTTATCTGCTCCAAGAGATTTTACCAAATCAGCCCCTGATCCTCTTGTGGTTGTCGCAACATAAACGTCAAACGTCTTGGCAAGCTGGATAGCGAAAGTCCCAACCCCGCCGGCACCCGCCTGAATCAACACTTTTTGCTCTTTTTGCAGTTGCAGAATATCATGCAGTGCTTGATAGGAGGTAAGTCCGACTAATGGAATTGATGCTGCCTGCTCAAAATCCAGATTTTTAGGTTTTAGTGCTATATCATTTTCATCAATGGAGATATATTCTGCAAAGGTTCCTATCCTGCTTTTGCGTGGGCGTCCATAAATTTCATCGCCTTCTTTAAATTGGGTGACTTTTGCACCGACCTTTGCCACTACTCCGGAAAAGTCATTACCCATAATCAGCGGCATATCATATTTGAGCAGCATCTTAAGCCCACCGTCTTTTAGCTTAAAATCAATTGGATTAATACTGGCTGCATGAATCTCTGCAAGTACATCGTGATCTCCGATCACAGGCTGCGGCATTTCAGCTAGACGCAGTGGTAATTTGCCATATTTGTCGATAACCATTGCTTTCATAGTTTTTTCCTCCATTAATTATTTATTTACTGTCATCATGGCATTATCAATCGCTTTTTCAATCTCACCATTCTGAATAATTTCGCGAGTTCAAAGTGCATTAACAGCCATGTTTCAAACAGATAATTTGAAATCAACAGTTCATAATCTTTTGCTGCCAATATCACAGACTGTATGTTCAGCGGGGCATCGCAGTCAAACGCCAGATACTTGCCATAAGTGCTATATTTGTGATTGTGTACTTCATCAGCCATAAAACTATTGGCATAATTCAAAACGGTCTGTGCGTTGCCATTAGCGGTTTCTAAGGCCACCTCCACTTCGGTATATTTACTTTTTTTGATAATCTATGCAAAGTAGTCAAAGTAAAATTTTACGGTCTTTCCTTCACAGAAAATGATAGCACGTTTATATTTTACAAAATAAAAGACGTGAAAGATAACCTCCGCGTCAAAAACATATTTTTATATCAGTCCTCGCAAAGTCTTGATATATCAGCGCTGCAACCTTTGCAACAGGACTACAACCTCACAATGCCTTGAGGCTACAAAAAAGATGCCGTACCTCGCTGGTATCCCCTTGGCGGTGTAGTATCTGTTATCTACTACATTTTACCTGTAAACTTATTCTTTGTCACCGCTCATCTTCTTTCTAAATACTGTAACCGCAATAACCATTATGACAACCGCATATCCGATTACCCACCAAAGGTGCGGTAAGATCGATGCATAGTCTCCGGAAATGGCAGCTCTGCCGGCGTCCACAGCATGAGCAAAGGGAAGTGCATAGGCAATCTCTTTGAACCAGCCGCCAATCAGACTTAAATCAAACCATGTGCCACTCAACCATGCGCTGAGATTAGTCAATAGTGCTCCACAGATGCTGCTCACCTGCTTTTCATTAAATATACTGCCTGCTAACAGTCCAATTCCAATAAATAGTACAGCTGTTGGCATAAGCACAATAACAGACAGCAAAACATTGGCATCTACTGACAATCCTAAGAAGAATGCGACAATAAAGCTTATGGCAATTTGAAGAATCGCCATGGGCAGTAGTGGAAGTGTGTATCCCGTGATGTAATCAGAGGCAGAAAGTGGAGTCGTGAACAAACGCATCAAAAATGAGGTGCCTCTATCTTTAGTTATTAACATTCCAGAGAATATCGAGATAAAAGAAAGACCGAAAACTGCTATTCCCGGAATAAGTTTATCAATGACAAACAACTCAACTGGAATATTGGCTTGAATGGCAGATAGCAGTAATAATATAACCAATGGAAAACCTATACCAAATGCTAAATTCAAAGGATCTCTAAGAATCTCTTTGCTGTTACGTGTAGCAAATGCTAATAATCTCATCGTTCTACCTCCTCTTTTGTGGCCAGTGAGACAAAGGCATCCTCGAGTGTATTGGTGTTCGTCTTCTCCATCAATTCTGATACTGTTCCAACCGCCTTTAATTTTCCTTTCGACATGATACCTATTCTATCTGAAAGTGCTTCCGCTTCCTCCATATAATGGGTGGTGAGTATTATGGTAATACCTCCTTTTAATTTCTCAATGGCAGTCCACAGCTCCCGCCTTGCAATAACGTCAAGTCCCAGAGTAGGTTCATCAAGAAAAAGTATCTGTGGGTTCGAAATAAGTGCCATGGCAATACTGAGTCGTCTCTGCATTCCTCCCGATAAAGTTTTTGCTTTATCTTTGGACACATCTGTCAGACTAAAAGACGTAAGCATCTCCTCCACTTTTATATCTACAACTTTCTTGTCGAAGCCGTATATTTGGGCAATTAATTCAAGATTTTCTTTGACAGATAAATTGCGAGCTACAGCAGTTTCCTGTGGTGAAACATTAATCTTCTCTTTTACTGCATGGGGCTTGGAGACAATACTGTCTCCTAGCAAAGTTGTATCGCCGTTTGTAGGTCTGCTCAGGCAAGTCAACATCTTTATCGTTGTAGTTTTACCTGCACCATTCACTCCGAGTAAAGCAAAAAGCTCACCTTGTTCAATAGAAAGGTTGAGAGAATTCACAGCGGTTTTATCTTGGAATTTCTTTGTTAAATTCGTTGTTTGTATAGCAATCATTCATCTTCCCCCTTGTATTCCTGAGCATTAAAAATTTCCTGTGCAAACTGTAGGAAACCTTCGCTTTTCACTATTGCTATTCCCTGTGCTTCATCGCCGAGAAGCAATAAGCTGTCTCCGGGAGAAATGCTAAATATCTCTCGGGCTTTTTTAGGAATCACGATTTGTCCCCGTTCTCCAACCTTTACCGTTCCAAATATGTGTTTTCCCTTAGGCGGAGGACCTATTTCTCCTTTATCATCGGAATAATTTACCATATCATCCAATGTTACTCCATATAATTCTGACAAAGCTAAACAATTATTAATATCTGGTACAGTTTCTCCGTTTTCCCATTTCGCAACTGCTTGTCTTGAAACACCTATTTTTTCAGCAACTTCTTCTTGTGTATATCTACCTCTTACTCGTAATTTTTTCAAATTCATATTTATCATACTTTTCACATCCTCCACAACCAATTTTACAGTACTTATCTAAATAAACCACCAATTATAAATAACATTCAATGTTACTTTGAGTTTACATTCCTATATGAAATTATTAATTTTTGCAGTTCCTCAAAAAAATTCACCTACTAGACAAAAATGCTAATCCATCTTTGAATTAGCAGCTTTTTTGTTTATATCTTATTGATAATTATTAACATATCACAGGCTCAGTCATTCGGAAATAGCCTTTTCTCCTTTGACCTTTTACGAAACAAAAAGCTATCAAGTGTTGCTATTCCTGCAATTAGAGGCCATTTCATCTTTTTTATATCCTCAAGGGTCACTTTTTCACTGGAGCTTTAAGATCGTCCAGAACTCTTTATTTATCAAGCTTTCAGCTACGTTCAATCCTTGTGACGCTTTCTGTATGACTCGTCTGAGGGAACATGTCCACCGGCTGCACCGACTCGATGCGGTAGCCGCCGTCCAGCAGCACTTTGCAATCCTTCGCAAGCGTCGAAGGATTGCAGGATACGTACACGAACCGGCGCGGCTTCACCCGCAGCACGGTGTCGAGAAAGCGGCGGTCAAGCCCGGTGCGCGGCGGGTCGGCGACGATGACGTCCGGGCGCAGGCCGGCCTTGGCCCAGCACGGCAGAAGCTCTTCGGCCTCGCCGACATAGAAGGCCGCGTTCGTGCGGCCGTTGCGCTCGGCATTGCGCCGCGCATCCTCGACGGCTTCGGGGATCGTCTCGATCCCCCGGACCTCGCGGGCGTACGGTGCGAGCCACAGTCCGATCGTGCCGGTGCCGCAGTAGGCGTCGACTACCGTTTCCCGGCCAGTCAGCCCGGCGGCGGCGCGGACGGCCTCGTAGAGCTTGACCGTCTGGGACGGGTTCAACTGGAAGAAGGCGCGCGGCGACAGGGAAAATTCCAGGTCGCCGAGCGATTCCTTCATCGCCTCGTCTCCCCATAGGGTGATCGTCCGCTCCCCGAAGATGAGCGGCGTCTTCTTCGGATTGACGTTCAGAGCGATGCCGGTCAACTCCGGCAGCTCCTGGCGGATGAGCCGGATGAACTCATCCTGGCGCGGCAGACGGCTTGATGACGCGACCAGGGTAAGCTGCAGATGGCCGGACTGGAAGCCGTGGCGGACGACCACGGTACGGACACCCTCCTTCGCTCCGGCTTCCTGATGAAGCGGAATGTCCAGCTCGTCCAGCACCGCCTTGACCTTCGCCACGGCGGCGTTCACCCGGGGATGCTGAATCGGACAGCCGCTGATGTCCACCACCTCGCGGCTGCCCGCCTCGTACAGACCGGCCAAGAGCTCGCCATCGCGGCGGACGAGCTGCAATTGCGCCTTGTTGCGGTAATCCCAGGGGCGGTCCATGCCCAGCGTCGGTTTGATGCGTAATTCCTGCAAGCCCGCGTAGCGCTCGAATGCTTCCCGCACCAGCTCGGCCTTGGCCGCGAGCTGCCCCTCGTACGAGAGGTGCTGGATCTGACAGCCGCCGCAGATGCCGAATACGGGACAGGGCGGCTCGATGCGCAGCGGAGAGCGCTTCTCCACTTCGCGGAGCCGGGCTTTGATATAGGAAGGCTGAATGTCCACCGCTTCCGCCTTCACGACCTCCTCCGGCAGCGCTCCCTCGATGAAGACCGCCTTGCGGCGGTAATAGCCTACGCCTTCGCCGTTGATGCCGAGGCGCTTGATGGTGACCACGAGCTTGTCGCCCGCTTTCACCTCTTCCGCACCGCCTTTCGGCGCGGTTTTTTCCTGCTTGGCGCGGGGATCTGGCCCTGGACGTTCGGACGCCCCTGGCCGGTTTGCTCTATTCGATTGGGAAGGCAACGGGGCCCGTCCGGTCCCTTTACGCTTCGTCATGGTTCTGACTCCATCCTTCAGTGGGGTGTAAAATCTCCTTCACTATACCATGGGGCTGGCACTTCTGCCAGAAAAGCCCGTTGGGATAGCGGTACGCAAAAAAGCAGTCCCAAGGAAAGGGACTGCTGATGCGAAGGCGGCCGGAACGAGCCGGCCCGCCATTACTGGTGACGCCCAGGAACCGGACGGCTGCCGGGCGCCGGCTTCGGGTCCGGCCAGATGCGGCCGGCCGGACCCGGAGCCGGCTGGGCTTGCGCCGCCTCCGGGCGTGCGGAGGCGGAAGAGCGACGCGGCTGCGGCTTGTCCGTGGCGGCTTGCTGCTTTCGGCCGTTCGGCTGCCCGTATGCCGGACGCCGCTTGGCGGCCTCGCCCTCAGCCGCTTCCTGGCGGCGCGGCTTGGTGGAAGTTTGAGGCCCGCCATTCCCGGCCTTTGCTTCCGGCACGGCCGATCCGCGCGGTCTGCCCTTCTTCGCGCCTGCCTGCGGGGAAGCCTCCGGCGACGTCGCCGTTCCCGCATTCTCCAGCGGATACGGATGCTCCTTCACTTCCGGGATCGTCTTCCCGGTCAGCTTCTCGATATCCTTCAGGTAAGGCAGCTCCTCCGCTTCGCAGAAGGAAATGGCGACGCCGCTAAGTCCGGCGCGGCCGGTCCGGCCGATGCGGTGGACGTAGGTCTCAGGGATATTCGGCAGGTTATAGTTCACCACATGCGACAGTTCCTCGATGTCGATGCCCCTGGCCGCGATGTCTGTAGCGACCAGCACTCGGGTGGCTCCGCTCTTGAAATTGTTCAGCGCCGCCTGGCGAGCGTTCTGGGATTTGTTGCCGTGGATGGCCTGCGCTGGAATTCCGGCTTTGGTCAGGTCCTTCACTACCTTGTCCGCCCCGTGCTTCGTGCGGGTGAAGACCAGCGCCGATACGATGGAAGAATCCTGCAGCAGCAGCTTGAGCAGCTTCGGCTTGTTTTCCTTGTCCACTTTATAAAGCCGCTGCTCGATGCGGTCCACGGTCGAGGAGACCGGATGAACCTCGATTTTCACCGGATTGACCAGCAGCGTCTTGACTAGGTTGGCGATCTCCGTCGGCATAGTCGCCGAGAAGAAAAGCGTCTGCCGCTTCACAGGAAGCTTGGCGATAATGCGCTTGACGTCATGAATGAAGCCCATGTCGAGCATCCGGTCCGCTTCATCCAACACGAGAATCTGCAGATGCTGCAGATCGACCAGCTTCTGGTTCAGCAAATCCAACAAGCGGCCGGGAGTGGCGATCAGGATATCGGTGCCGTTCTTCAAGGCGAGCTCCTGCGGCTTCTGAGATACGCCGCCGACGATCACGACCGAGCGGATGCGGGTGTATCGGGCATAGGCCTGGATATTGTCATAAATCTGGATCGCCAGCTCCCGCGTCGGCGTCAGAATCAGTGAGCGGATGCGCCGGACCGGGCCTCCCGCAGCGGGCTGCTGATTCAGCAGTTGGATGATCGGCAGGGCGAAGGCCGCGGTTTTGCCGGTGCCGGTTTGGGCGCAGCCGAGCAAATCCCGTCCGGCCAAGGCGGCGGGAATCGCCTGCTCCTGAATCGGCGTAGGGGTCACATAATTCTCTTTGTCCAGCGCCTTCAGGATCGGTTGAATCAAATGCAATTCTTGAAAATTCATGTCATTCTCCTTTATCTATCCATAACGTCCCAGTTGGGAGGGATATCGGTGTATAAGGATACCACACTTTTCCCTAAAAAGGGACAGAATCCGGCGAAAAAGCAGCGAAAAAGCGTCAATGTCAAAATGGCCAACCGGGAAAAGCCTCCGATCGACCGTTGACCTCTTCTTTTTCCGCATCGAGGCTCGCCGTTCTTCATGCGAGGCAAGGGGCTACTCGGCGGAAAACTCGTCTGTGGCGGCCTTCAGCATGGCCGGGTAATCGCGGAAATCCGTGTGCCGGGCGACATGCCGGTTCAGCAGCTCTTCCATCAGGTTGCCGACTTCTTCGTGTGTCGTCGCCTGGAAGCTGCCTTTTTCCATGAATTCCCGGAAGCTGCCGAAGCCGGAATGCCGGCTCATGAAGCCCGAGTTGAACAGATCGTCCAGTGCGACCATAGACGGATCTTCCTTGGACGCCTTCTGCCCTTGCAGTTCCAGTAGAAGGTCGTCGAATGACAGCGGCTTTTGCTTTCTCAGAAAACCACTCCGTTCCTTATTATTAGAATTTTCGCGTCCGTACGGACTTCCAGGTGGCTTCCAGCCAACTGTCAAAATCGGCTCCCTTGTCCCCTTCGTAGGCGTCGTAGAGATCGAGCCGCATGTTCTTCAGCTTCGCCTTGAAGTCCTCGTAGCTGTGGCCCTCCGGCAGGCTCTTCTTGATGCGCACCAGTGTCTTCATCAGCCCTTTGACAAGATCCCCCTGCCTTTTCGGCGGCAGCTGAACATCCTCGTCCCATTCCTTCAGGCGGGCGTAAGCCGCTTCCTGAACAGTGTAGACCAGGTCATTGTTCATGCGGTTCGTCAGAATCGCAATGGTCGACGGGCTCTTGTACTTGCCGAGCTCCTCCACCGCCGCCAGCCGGTCTCTCCAGCTGGAGGTCCGGTTCGCCGCCGCCTTCAACCGCTCATAATCCGCGGGAAGCGAAGCTTTCACCTCTTGATCCAATCCTTACCCACTCCTCAAAAAAAGAAGGCCGTCCCGGGGATGGCTCTCTTAGCATTGTAAGCATATCCTGTTCCCACTATACCATGGAAGCCGGATGTTTGGTAGAGCTTGCCGACGACGAAAGAAAAGAGCATGGCGCTATTCGCCGCCCGTCTCCGGCTGATCGGACAAAGGCGGCGCGTTGAGGAAGCGCTCCGTTTTCTCGTAGGTGTCCCCTTCGCCGACAATAACGAGATGGTCGGCGGCTTGGAGCTGGACATAGGGACCCGGCGAGATGGTCACTCCCTTATCGCGGCGCAGGGCGATAATGGTCGCTCCGGTGCTCTGCCACAAACGGATATCGGCGATGGTCTTGCCGGTGACATGCGCTCCCGGGCGAATCTCGACCTCCACCGGATTATAGGGGGTCAGATTGCGCAGCCGGTCGGAGTAGTTGATCACCTGAGCGATGAGCGCGTCGAATTTGGCGTCAGTTTCCTTTTTCTCGCGGAGGAGCTGTTCCAGTTCCTGCTTCAGGGAATAGGCTGAACCCAGATATTCGTTGTAGCGGTTCAAGTATTGGCAGGCCTTCTCCCGGGATTTGATCGTGATTTCCTTGCCCTGGGAAACGTTCAGGATGCCGGCATCCCGCAGCAGGGAGACGGATTTGCGGATCGTCTCGGAAGAGACATGGTATTGGCTCGTGAGCAAGGTGCGGCCCGACAGCTTGGAATTCTCGGGAAGCTCCTGGTTGGCGATACGCTGAGCGAGGTCAAGCGCGATGGATTGATAGATGGGCAGGTCATTCATGGCAGACGGGTCTCCTTCAGGCGTAACCGCCCGCAGGCTGTCCCACGGGGACAACTCTTGCGTACTGCGCGGTTCATGATTCCATTGTAAACCATTCAAACTGCAGAGGAAAAGGAGCCGGAATGCCCATGGGCTGCCGATATGCGCAACTTACAAATTCACCGCGTTCGCCGAGAGCTGCTCCTGCCGGATTCGCCGGTACTCGGCAACAATCTGCACGTGCAGGGGATGCCCGGCTTCGATTCCGGCGACTTCGGCCAGCACGGGCTCCACTCCCCTCTGCGCCAGCTCCGCCTGCAGCCGGACCGCTTCCGGGTCCTCCGGCGCGTCGAAGCAGAGCGCAGCCGCCATCGCGCGGACGAGTCCCGGCACTTCGATACCGAGGTCATGGGCCTGCACGGCCGGGTAGGCAAGCCGCTCGCGGCGGGACAGCTTGCGCAGCGGGGAGCGGCCGATGCGGACGATCTCATCCGTGAGGTCGGGGTTGCGGAAGCGGTCAAGCACCTTGCGGATGTAGCTGCGGTGCTTCCGTGCATCGAACCCGTGCTTCGCGATCAGATAGCTGCCCGTCTCCTCCAGCGTTCGTGCCACCTCCAGGCAGATCTGCGGGTTCGCCATCGCTTCCTGGATGGTCCGGCAGCCGTACAGGCGGCCGAGATAGGCCGCGCAGGCATGGCCGGTATTCACCGTATAGAGCTTGCGCTCCAGATAGGGCTCCAGAGAGTCCGCGTACACGGCCCCTTCGATCTGCGGATACTCGTTCAGCAGGGCGGAGCGGTCGATCACCCATTCGTAAAAGGGCTCCACCGTCACCGCGAGCGAGTCGCCCGGATGGCTCTGCTTCGGCACGATGCGGTCGACGGCCGTGTCGGGAAAAGCGACATACCGGTCCGCCTTGGCATGCAGCCCGGAGCGCAGATGGGCATAGACCATCCGCTTCAGACGGGAGCTGGCTCCCGTCCCGTTCTCGCAAGCCATCACGTGGAGCGGCCGCGGCTGAGCGGCGAGCCGCAGCTCGATGCCTTGGGCGATGGAAGGGGCGATCTCCTCCAGTGCCGCGACCCCGACCGCCGTGGTGACGACATCGGCCTTGGCGATGGCGCCGGCCACCTTGGAGGGCTCGGCCGAGTTGATCGCCGTCACTTTGCTCACCATCGACCGGTCGTGCTTGCGGTTCGCGAGCATCACCGGGTATGTTCCTTTTTTGCGCAGAAGCGATTCCTTGCCGACATTCCGCACCACAAAACATACCTCATACCCCGATGCTGCCAGCATCGGTCCGATAAACCCGCGGCCGATATTGCCCGCGCCAAAATGAACAGCTTTCATCTCAGGTCTCCTCCTCTCCTTGCTGCCGGAGCGGCTTGCTCCGGTTCTGCCCGCTGTCTGGCTGCCCCGCCGGCCTTACCGAACGCTCTCTTCGCCGGGAACCGGCTCGGCGAGTGGCTTCGCCATCGCTTTCACCACATCGGCGAAAGCCAGCTGCCCGAGGTTCTCCACCCGCCATTGGGACTCCTCGAATTCGAGCAGGCTGGTGATGCGGTTCGGCGTGACCACGCAGGCGATCCCCGCCGCGGCCGCAGCCCGCATGCCGTTCGGCGAATCCTCCACCGCGACCGCCTCCTCCGCGGTTGCGCCGAGACCTTCCAGCGCCTTCCGGTAGAGGGACGGATCCGGCTTCACCTTCTCCACATCGTTCGCCGTGCGGATGCAGTCGAAGTACTCGAAGATGCCGAGCTGCCGCAGATGCCGCTCCACCCACTCCCGGTCCGAGCTGGAAGCGAGGCCCACCTTCAGTCCGGCTTCCTTCGCCTGCTCCAGGTACTCGCACACGCCGGGGCGGATCTTCTCTTTCTTCATCAGCTCGGCATGGCGCGCCCGAACCGTGCGCCGCAGCTCTTCGGAATCGACGCCTAAGTTATGGTGCGTATTGAGGTATTCGTAAGGATTGAAGGTATGCAGGCTCGTTCCGATGCAGCCGGAATACAGCTCTACGCTCAGGTCAACCCCGTAGGTTTGGTAGCTGTCGCGGAACGCAAGGTACCAGGCGGTCTCCGTGTCGATGATCGTTCCGTCAAAATCAAAAATGATCGCTTTCAGCATAGTCGTTCTCCTCTCCGGATTCGACAGCCCGACGGCCGCGTTCCGAGGTCTTGAAACCCATTATATGCAATCCATCTCAAACTAACAACTCTTTAAATGCACTATGTTGTTAGTTCGTGCGCTTACATTTTTTCTGTAACCGTTCGCAAAATCAGAGCCGGCAAGCGTTTGTTCCTTTTTTCAAAAAAATCGGGAGTTCCGCGCCTTTGGGCATCCTTGTCCACGTTGAATCCGCTCGCGATCTTCTTCGAACGACAAAAACCGGCAGCCCCGCCTGCCGGTTCTTACAATCATGAAGCGCCGCCCAGAAGCGCGATCACCTCTTCCTCCGGAAGCGGCCGGCTGCACAGGAAGCCCTGCACGAGATCGCAGCCGAGCCTGCGCAGCAGCTCAAGCTGCGCTTCCGCTTCCACTCCCTCCGCCACCGTGGACATACCGATCCGCTTGCCGATCCCTATGATCATCTCGACGAGGATTTCCTGGCGCGAATTCGTCAGCAGCGAGTCGACGAACGACTTGTCGATCTTCAGGGTGGAGATGGGCAGCTCCGTCAGGCAGCTGAGCGAGGAATAGCCGGTGCCGAAGTCATCCAGAGCGATCCGCACCTGAGCCTCACGCAGCCGGTTCAGCTTGGGTGCAACCGCGTCATAGGATTCGATGAACAGCGATTCGGTCAGCTCCAGCTCCAGCCGGTCGGCGGGAAGCCCATATTCACGAATGGTCTCCAGGACCAGATCGCAAAAGTCATCCTGCATGAGCTGCAGCAGGGAAACGTTGACCGACATGATCATGTCCCGGTAGCCCCGGTCATGCAGGCTGCGCAGCACCCGGCAAGCGCTCTTCAGCACCCAGGCGCCCAAGGGGATGATCAGATGCGAGTCTTCGGCTACCTTGATGAACCGAAGCGGAGATACCTCGCCGAGGACTGGGCTATTCCAGCGTACCAACGCCTCGAAGCCTTTGATACCGCCGCCTGATACCTGGTATTGCGGCTGGTAGACCAGGTAGAACTCCTCCCGGCTCCGCGCCTGGTGCATATGCTTCTCGATGGCCATCCGTTCCGTGAAGCGGTCCTTCAAGCTCTCGTCGTACAGGATCGAGCTTCCCTTGCCGGTCTCCTTGGCCCGGTACATGGCGATGTCGGCCCATTTTACCAGCTCCATCATGTCCTGCCCGTGCTCGGGGTATAAGCTGATGCCCACGCTGAAGCTGATGTGGAACTGGCTTCCCCGGATGGTGAGCGGCTTCCGAAACTCTTCCAGCACCCGTTCGGCCGCCGCCGCGGCCGCCGCTTGATCGCCGATCCCCGGAAGCAGGATCAGGAACTCATCGCCTCCGAACTGATAGAGGGTTCCCCGCCCGTTCAGGATAGCATCGAGCCGCTTGCAGGCTGCCACGATCAGCTCGTCCCCGAAGTCGTGCCCCATCGTGTCGTTGATATATTTGAAATTGTCGATATCCATGAAGAGCAGCGCCGAGCTGCCTCCCGCCGACCGCAGGCCTGCCGCGGCCCGTTCGAACAGAGCCAGTTTATTGGGCATCCCGGTGAGGGCATCGTGATAAGCCAGATGCTCCATCTTCCGCTCGTTGTCCAAGATCATCTGCTGCTGCTCTTCCAACTGCTCATACTGCATGCGGAGCTCTTCTTCCGTCGCGGTGATCTCCTCGTACGCCTGCTCCAGCTCCTCATGGGCCAGCACCCGCTCGCGGTACGCGTTCTGAAGCCGCCCTTCGGTCTTCTTGATGCGCAGCAGCGTTCGGCGGATGAGCAGGTACAGCATCCCTCCCGTCATCAGGATGAAGAACCAGCCCTTTCCCGTGCTGATCTCGCTGATCAAATGGACGTTATGTACGAAAGCCTCGACCAGCCGGTCGGACAGCAGAATCCACAGCCCTCCGGTCAGAACGTAGACTCCCGAAATCTTGAGGGCCGTCCGGCGGGGATTGAACTGCTCGGGCAGTTCCGATTCCAATGGGATAAGCTCGGGAACCTGACGATGCCCGAACGCCGCCAGCCTGGCTTTGTCATCTTTCCTTTTGGTCTTATAGCGCATTTGCCGCCTCCTCTTTGCCCACTCACAGGATTATATTCCCATAATATCCTCATCGACGGGAGAAAGCAGTCAAATAGTTAACAACCTTAAAAAAGGAACAGCTCGACTCGCGAGGAACCGGTTGGAAGAACGCCTTGGCCGCGCCCTCTCGCGCATGTCCGCCGCCGCGATGCCGGCCAGTTGATCTCCCAACTTCTCCTCATTGGCTTTGGCAAGCAGCCCCTTGCCGTCAGCAAACGTGTACGTCCTGCCCCCCCAGGGTTGTAGAGGCTTCATACGCTTCGCCTCCCGCGATACCTCTATGCAACTATTTATAACACGAAAGACGCCTGCAAACCAAGAGCAAGCAGACCGGGGCCGCAAGATGAGCTTTCGCCGTACCACGGCGGCCTGTTCTTAGAATTCTTATTGAAAAATAAAATCATACTTGACAGATAGGATTAATAGGTTTATGATATGACCAATTCTTCACCATTCATTTAATGAATACTAAGACAATAGCGTGAGCCGATTGGACCGCCAAAGGCTCTCCGGACGTTTCCCTGCAGAGGATACGTTTGGGGAGCCTTTTTTGCACACCGGAACACCGGAAAGGACGTGACCTGATGAACGGCTCTGAATGGGAAGCACTGGAAGAAGCGGACTGGCAGTTTCGCCGCATGGTCCGCCGCTTCGTCAAGGAGCGGGATCGCGTCACCGTGGAGGGGGTCACGCTGCCGGGCATGCTGATCTTGCACAAGATCATCCGCGAGGGGGAACAGCGGCTCAGCGATCTGGGCGAGCAGCTCGATTTCACCTCCGGCGCCATCACCGCTCTCTGCGACAAGCTGGAGGCGGCCGGGTATACGGTCCGCAAGCGGCAGGAGGGGGACCGGCGAACCGTGCTGCTCGCGATCACGCCCAAGGGGCGGGAGATGTTCGAGCGCAACCGCAATATCGGAACGAGCTGTATTACGCTTCTGTTCGGGGAGTACACCCCGGAGGAGCTTGCGGCGGCAAGCCGGGGGTTTGAACGCATCTTCGCGAGCCTCGAGGGCTTCTCCGACAAGCTGCTGGCGCTGGCTAAGAAAAACGCCGAAGCCACCGCCTCGCCTCCTCCTCCGGAACCCGAGCAGAAGCGCCGAGACACGGCAAGCCGTTATCTCAGCTACTGATCGAGCAAGCGGACAGCGAACCGCATCATCACACACGAGAAGGGGAATGGTTCCATGGGCTTTCCAACCGTATATCCGACAGGTACGACCGTTTACAATCCGCAAAAGGCCTGGAGCGGCTACACCGTCTACCCGGCGGGAGACGAGGGCGTGCTGCTCATCGACATGAGCGGCAAGGAGGTCCGCCTCTGGAAAGGGCTGATCGGTTTCCCGGCCAAGGTGCTGCCAGGCGGCTATGTGCTCGGAAGCACGGGCCGCCGCGATCCGAAATTCGGCATCCAGGACAACGTCGATCTGGTTCAGGCAGACTGGAACGGCGAGATCGTCTGGAGGTTCAACGGCTATGAACACATCGCCGATCCCGGCTACGAGCCTCTCTGGTATGCCCGCCAGCATCACGATTACCAACGGGAGGGCAATCCGGTCGGGTATTACGCGCCGGGCCTCACGCCCCGAACGGACGGCGGCAACACCCTGGTGCTGGCCCACAAAAATCTGAACAACCCGGCCATCTCCGACAAAACTCTGCTCGACGACGTCCTCCTGGAGATCGATTGGGAAGGGAACCTCCTCTGGGAGTGGAAGCCGAGCGAGCATTTCGCGGAGCTGGGCTTCGACGAAGCCGCCCGCAACGTGCTGTTCCGCGATCCCAACACCCGCTCCTTCGGGCATCTCGGCGGCGGGGTAGGCGACTGGCTGCACATCAACTCCGCCTCCTATGTCGGCCCGAACCGGCTCTATGACGCCGGAGACGAGCGGTTTCATCCCGACAACGTGATCTGGGATGCCCGCGAGGCCAACATCATCGCCATCACCGACCGCCGCACGGGCAGCATCGTCTGGCGGCTCGGTCCGGACTACTCGCGTCCGGAAACGAGCGGCATCGGCTGGATCATCGGCCAGCACCACGCGCACATCATCCCGCGGGGGCTCCCCGGCGAAGGCAACCTGCTCGTGTTCGACAACGGCGGCTGGGGCGGGTACGGTCTGCCCAACCCCAGCTCCCCTTACGGCCAAAAGAACGCCCTGCGCGATTATTCGCGCGTGCTCGAAATTGATCCGTCCACGCTTGAGGTCGTGTGGGAGTACAGCGCGGCGGAAGCCGGCTTCTCGGTGCCGACGGATTCGTATAAATTTTACAGCCCCTACATCAGCTCGGCGCAGCGACTGCAGAACGGCAACACGCTGATCACGGAAGGCTCGAACGGCCGGCTGTTCGAGGTGACGGCGGATTACGAGCTCGTCTGGGAGTACCTGTCGCCCTATACGGACAGGCGGAATACGAACTTCGTCTACCGCGCGTACCGCGTGCCGTATGAATGGGTCCCGCAGTTGGCGAAGCCGGAGGAAACGGCAATTGAACCGCTCGATGTCGCCGCGTTCCGCGTGCCGGGAGCAGCAAGCAAAGGGACGGATTCAGTGGCGCACGTGGCAACGACGTTGCCTTTTACAGAAGGTGCGGCCTGTGTGGCCACCTCCGACGAAGCAGCGCGCCAGAAAAGCTAGCCCGCAAGACCATAAGAAGAAAAGAGGTGCTGTACTCATGAATCCGATAAGAAAACCGATAGAAACACCGTTGCGGAAGACCAAAATCGCTGCTCCGTTCCACCGCTCCCTTGCTTCCCTGGCCCTGTTGCTGCTTTCCCTTCTCCTGATCCTGCCCGGCTGCAGCACGAAGGGAGAAGCCGCCGAGAAGAAACAGGTTAAGCTGAAGATCGCCGATACCTCCGCCAATCCGGTATTCAAGGTGGCGCTGGATAAAGGCTTCTTCGCCAAGAACGGGATCGACGGCGAAATTGTCAATTTCGGCACTCCCGCGGAAGGGGTCAACGCCCTCTTCATCAAGCAGGTCGATATCGCTTACGGAGCCGATTTCCCCTTGCTGAACGCCGTCTCCAAGGGTGATTACCGCATCATCGCCTCGACGGGACAGGCGAACGATGCGGCAGCCGCCGAATGGAAGCTGTTCGTCCGCGACGACATCAAGAGCGCCAAGGACCTGGCCGGCAAAAAAATCAGCTTCCTCCGCGGCACCTTCCTGCCTTACCTATGGGACGAATACCTGAAGGCCAACGGGATCGCCTTGAAGGATGTGAATCTGATCGGTCAGGGTGCGTTCGACGAAGCGTTCATCGCTCTGAAGCAGGGGGATATCGACGCGGCCTGGTTCACCGGCTCGGCAATCTTCGACAAATTCACCGGTCTGGCCGGCGTCCATCAACTGAGCGACATGTCCAAGACGAGCGTGCGGCTCGGCTCGGGGATTGTGACCAGCGAGGGATTGATCAAGGAGCATCCGGAGGCCGTCGCCGGTTTCCTCAAGGCGATCGACCAAGCGGCCGCCTATTCGCAGGCCCATCCCGATGAAACGGCGGACGTCCTGTACAAGACCGTCAAGCAGCCCAAAGAGGCCACGCTGAAGGACCTGCCGAAGAATCCTTGGCAGGTGGGCTTTACCCAAGCCGCTTACGACAGCCTCTTGAAGCAAAAAACCTACATGGTCACCGCCGGAATCATCAAGCAGGACTTCGATCTGGCCGCGAAGCTGGGCCTCGACCCGCTGAAACAAGCGCTGCCGGACAAAGTCACATACGGAAAGTAGGAGGCGAGGAGCATGTCTGTGCCGGAACGGTCGGGCTTATCGAATCCCGCGAATACCATCCGGATCGAAGCTCTGCGTAAAAGCTACGAAGAATCGTCCGCCGCCGATGTCCACTACATCATCAAGGATGTCGACCTGGTGGTGAAGGGCGGCGAATTCTTCATCCTGCTGGGACCGAGCGGCTGCGGCAAGTCGACGCTGCTGAACATCATCGCCGGCTTCGTCGCCAAGTCGGGCGGGCGCCTGCAGATCGACGATGTGGAGGTGGAGCGGCCGGGACGGGACCGGGCGGTCGTCTTCCAGCAGGCCGACTCCTCTCTGTTCCCTTGGCTGACCGTGCGGGAGAATGTGGAGTTCGGTTTGCGCATGAAGCGGATGCCGAAGTCGGCCCGCCGGACCATCTCCGATCGCTTCATCGGAATGGTCGGCCTCGCCGGTCACGAGAACAAGTTTCCGCGCGAGCTCTCCGGCGGCATGAAGCAGCGCGTCCAGCTCGCCCGCGTGCTCGCCGGAGATCCGGCGATCCTGCTCATGGATGAACCGTTCGGCGCCCTCGATGCCATGACCCGCCGCACGATGCAAAAGGAGCTCGTGCAGATCTGGCGCGAGACGCACAAGACCGTCATCTTCGTCACCCACGACATCCAGGAAGCCTTGCTGCTCGGGCAGCGGATCGGCATCATGTCGGTCGGTCCTTCGTCGAACGTCGCCCATGTCTACGACAATCCACTGCCCTATCCGCGGGATGTAGGGGCGTCCGATTTCTATGAGCTGTACAGCCGGATTCAGAGCCATTTTGAAGAATAGGGGGAGAACGCGCATGAAATGGCTGACCAACAGGAAGCTTTCCGTCATCCTCTTATGGGCGGGAGTGCTCGCCATCTGGCAGCTGGGAGCGTGGGCTTATGGCCCGGAAGTCATCCCCAGCCCCTGGAGCACGCTCCTCGGAGCGAAGGAGTTGGTCGCGGACGGGACGCTTGGGACTTACATCGGCATCAGCTTCTTCCGGGTTCTCGTCGGCTGGAGCCTGGGAAGCCTGATCGCGATCCCGGTCGGGCTCGCGATCGGCAAGGTGAACGTCATCCGCATCTTCGCGGAACCGTTCCTCAACTTTGTCCGGTTCATTCCGCCCATCGCCTTCATCACGCTGTTCCTCATCTGGTTCGGCATCGGCGAGCAGTCGAAGATCGCGCTCATCATGTACGCGACGTTCTTCATCGTCGTGCTGAACACCTTCACCGGGGTGCTGGCCGTCGAGGAGGATAAGCTGCGCTCCGCCCGCAGCATGGGTGCGAGCGAATGGCAGATCCTGCTGCATGTCATCGTCCCGGCCACCCTGCCTTACATCTTCACCGGCATCCGCCTCGCCATGGGAACCTCCTACATGGCCATCATCGGCGCCGAGATGATCGCCGCCAACGAAGGGGTCGGCTACCTGATCTGGAACTCACGGCTGTTCTTCCGCACCGACTGGATCTTCGTCGGTCTGCTCTGCCTCGGCTCCATGGGCTTCCTGACGGACCGCCTGTTCGGCCTGTTCGGCCGCAAGGTTCTATACCGGTATGGGGTCGTCGGGACGACGGGACAGCGTTGAACGATCTGGTCAACTTCACAGCTTGCCGCCGTTTATCCTGCTGAATCTTTACACCGAAGGGAAAATCGATTAATATTATAGTATTCCAATCGGATTTTAAGGAGGAAGAGGACCAATGGCCGCCAAAGAAGTCCCTGTCCCTTACGTGAAAGCCAACCAAACCGGTATCGTCTTGTCTGTGATCGCCGCTTTTGCGTTCCAAGAGCCGTGGGTGCTGGCCGCTCTGTCGCTCATACAAGTCATCGGCCTCGCGAGCGCCGGCAAGTACAACCTGTTCGTGCGTCTCGCCAAGCCCTGGCTGCGGGTAACCGGCTCCCATACGGAGGCCTACGAGCTCCAGCGCTTCAACAACACGCTCGCCGTGTCATTCCTCACCCTGTCGCTCCTCTCGTTCTCCTTGGGCTGGACCGTGGCCGGTTACGTGTTCGCCGCCATGCTGTTTGCCGCCGCCGGAGCCGCTCTCGCCGGGTACTGCATCGGCTGCACCATCTACTACCAGTACAAGAAATGGAGGGCTCTCAGGAAGTTGCGCCATCCTGCCGCTTAGCAACGCTATTGCTTGGGGAGTCGTGTTTGCCGCACGGCTCTCTTTTTCGTCTGTGATAATGTTCCTAGAACGAGAAAAAAGAGGAATCCTGTTAGGATTCCTCTCACCGCCGATTAACGGCAGCTATACTCCTCGGTATGCCCAAAGCTCACTCTGCTGTCTGTTACCATCACCTTATCCAGTTCGATTCGGAACATCGTCATCATGCTGGGATCTCCCGGCATGTTTTTTAAATAAGGGTATTTTTCGAAATAGAGTCCCATGCTTTTTTGCATTTCTTCCGGTGTTTGTATCGGGTACGCTTTTCCTGATCCTCTCACATAAACCGACTGCAAAAGTTCCTCCATCGAATTGGCATCCTTGTCTACTACAATGTGTACATGATTATTGTTTTGCAATTCCTTGACTTTGTTAGCACCCTTGAAAGACATGAAATAGATGATTGATTCGTCTTCCTTGTCTGCTACAAAATCTACCGATCTTACACTCGGAAACCCATCTTCATTAATTGTAGCAAGTCTCATTAACACGTGACTGCCTAAAACGTCTTTTGCTTTTTCTATTCCCATCTTCATAACTCCTTATATCTTAATAAGTTTTTGAATATGACATAGTTAAATTCTTCCAGTGACTTCTTAGACTTTTCAATTTTGGCCTTCAATATTGCGCCCTCAAAAGCTGCGACTATAAAAGAGGACAGTCTGACAGCCTCACCAGCATCGTGCTTTTCTTCCAGCAATAATTGCTCGATCTCATTTTCCATAAACTGTGTCCAACTGGTTAAGCATTGTCTTGCGTTTTCATTTACATCAGACAATTCCAACGCAAAGTTCCCTATTGGACAGCCTCGAGTAAAGCCCATCGATTCGAATCGATCAAAATAAGCGTTGAAAAATCCGAAGAGACCCTGAATCGTTTTAGGAAAACTGTTGAAAAGCGCAATGGTTTCGTTAACAAAATATCGGATTACCTCTAGCAACAAATCCTCTTTGCTGGAAAAGTAATAATAGAAGCTGCCTTTGGGTAATCCCACAGCCTTAAGTATTGCTGATAAGCCGACACTGTTATAGCCGTATTTGTGAAACAATTCGGATGAAACACTAATTATTTTTTCTCTTTTCTCCATTATACTCACCCTAGTCGACCGGTCGTCTACACGACTATATCATTTTAATCTTTAGATAGTCAATTGATACTTGCAACCCATGCCGATGATCTCCATTCCTAAAAATTCATGTAAAAAAAGGAGTTTTCATGTCGTTTGGCGAAAGAAGAATATGCCAGTATTCCACAAAAAAAGGAGAGAAATGATGGAATGAGTTTGACAAATTCGGGAATGAACCCAGGGCGACATGAAATGTGGGTGGATTCGGAGAAGAAGGTGTTCCATATTGGCCTTTTCGGTTTTTATGGAGTCGAAGATGCCGAACGATTCTTTGTCGATTATGAGAAGTACACCCTGCCGCTCGACAAAAAGGAGTATCGCATTGTCATCAACTGCTTGGAGCTCTCTACCTTCAAGCCGGATATTCTTCCTTACCTGCAAGATGCTTACAAAGCGTATGCCGCATTCAAGGAAGTGCATTTTGTGAATTCGCCCAACGTCGTAGGCAAATCGCAACTGAAACGCATCGCACGGGAAGTTGACCTGTTGGATCAGTTTAACTTCGTTGACGATGTGTCTCAGCTCCCGTTTTGAGGACGGATAGCCTATGATTGCAAATGTTAAAATTCTGGAAGTCGCTGTCTACCACCCCGAGAATAAAGTAGGAAATGACTACTATATTCGTCACTTTGCGAAGCAAGGGAAAGATATCACAGGTTTGTTGGAGGCCACAGGAAGGGAAAACCGCTATCTATCGACAGACCGCAATGAAAATCCATTGACCATGGGGATTGAGGCGGCAACTCGAGTATTGGCGCAATCGGGTATTCACGCCGAAGACCTGGACATGATCGTATTCTCGTCGGGCACCCCGGAATACGTTCAACCAACCAACGCCTTGAAGGTTCATCACGCCTTGGGCGGCAAAAGCTCCGCCATTGTCTACGACCTGAATTCCAATTGTGTCGGGATGGTCGTGGCGCTGGAGCAGATCAGCCGAAACATGATCGCGAACCCCGCGATCAAATACGCGATGATCGTCGGTTCCGAGCAGATGAATCGATACTCAAGGACGGACGAAGAGGTTCCGTATTCCAATTTTGGCGATGCCGCCGCGGCTGTAATCCTGGAGCGGCAGGAAGAGGCGGATGCGGGATTTATCGGTTCTTCTTTTTACACCGATTCCTCCATGCACGATACCATCGTTCTTCCCGCAACCGGCTTTTCGAATATTTACCGGGAGGATCTCGATGAGTACGACAAGCGCGTCGAATGGCTGCCCTTCAATACGGACGATGCCTTCCTGAGCGCAAAGCATGCCATTGAACGATTGCTTGATGAGAACGGGCTCTCCAAGAAAGAGGTAAAGAAATACTTCTTGTCCCAATTATCCAAGAAAAACATTGACGTCATCTGTGAACAGTTGAATGAGGATCCCGCGAAATTCAAGTTCATCGGAAATGAATTTGGCTATACCGGGACCAGCAGTCCTTTCATTGCATTGGCAAAATCAGTTGAGGAGAAGGAGATTGAGCGCGGCGATATCATCGTCTTCTGGTCGGTTGGCTCCGGAATAACCTCATGCAATGTGATTTACCGCTATTGATTTCTCTGGAAACGAGCCGTCAACGGGGGAGAGCCCCGGCGGCTCGTTTTTAAACCACCAATCTTAAACAAAGAGAGTCGTATTGCCATCAAGGCTATCGTTGTTTTAAGTTGTCCTTTTATTCATTTCAACTAAGGACCAACATGAAAATCGGCACTAGATTAGTATATAAGACCAACCATTGGGAACAAACTGCTTCCTGTTAGTTCGATCGTCGATATGGACTTCATCTTCACACACGGGATTATCCATTCGGTAATACCTACCAACCGTTCATAAGCTCCTTCAACTTTTCTTTTTTATCAAGCACAAAGGAACAAGATTGCCAATCCTCGGTCTTCGGAATATTCAGCTCATATTTAAGTTCGAATGGGTGCCTTTTAGGCACTTTATTAATAGCCTCCTCTGCGCGTAATTCATCGTTTTGCGCCATCGCAATCCAGACATCCTCCAGCACTTCCGGAATCTGCCCGAATATCTCATGGATACTTTTTAATCGATCCGACAACTTCTGATGCACTTTATCCTCCACAGATCCTTGGTATCTCATGTTATAGATATAGATCTTGCTGCTCACCTGACCGATTCGCTGAATGCGCCCTTTTCTCTGTTCTAATCTCGTTGGATTCCAAGGCAAGTCCAAATTGATGAGAGTGGATAAGGTCTGGAGATTCAGACCCTCTGATGCCGCGTCAGTGCCGACGATTATTTTGATCTCGTGATCTTTCACTGCCCTTTTAATGCTTTCTTTGGCTTCTTTTGTAAAAAGTCCATTTCGGAACAGTCCAGACTTGTCGCCTCCGGCATATAATCCCACCGTTTGATCCCGAATATCTTGAGATAGCAACTGTGCCACATACCGGGCGCTGTCATAGTATTGCGAGAAGAGAATACATCCCCGTTCCTTCCATGCCCCTTCGTCCTCCACGCCATTTTCCAGTATTTCAAGAACCTTTTTGTATTTCGGGTCCGTATCCTTGTTATCCTTTAGCACCCTAACGAGTTTTTCAAGGCAGTGGATTTCCTCCTTCGTTAAGTGTTTGATTTCGCTATCCCCATCTTCACTATCTTCATCATCTTCATCAAATAGATCATCATAAAGGTCCTTCAAGATTTCTTTGCCGGCATTCGTCCAGGCTAGCATCTTCTTTGCCGTGTTCTCGCCAGCCAGCATGGTGCTGCCAATTCTCTTCAACATCAGTGTCGATAGAAAGCCTCCACCCTTTACTCTCGAAGAAAGCAGACGGCAAAACTCCTCCGCCGTTACGTATGCTTGTTTCAAATACCCCTGGAGTTCCAGCGCTTCTTCCTTACCTTCGCCAAGCAGCTCGACATCAATCTTTTGCAAATAAGGTTCGCCGGTCTCTTTATTGATGGTTTCTTCCAACAACTTTCTTGTCCTGCGAACAATTGACCTTATGTACGGATTGTGATTCTGAACGAAGTGATCATCGAAATAAAGTTCCATAATCTTCTGATTCTGGGACAATCTCAACCCGGAATAAAGAGATTGCGGCAACACATAAGTATCGTCCGCGATATCCAGTTGGTTTCGAATAATTTCGATCCTGCGGTTATTCTCTGTTTTTGGCGGGAATGGATTTCTTACAATTTCCCATAGCTCTGATTCCATAGTTGGGGTTTCAACGGTTCCGGCTATATAATTCAATGCCGTTTGTGGCCGTTTTCGCCAAATGCTGTATTTATCACCAAGCACCTTCGACGCATCATTGGGAAGTGCTAGTGCATTTAAAAGGTCGAACGCTTCAATCGGATGCATCTGGACAGGGGTAGCCGTCGCCAATAAGAGACTTTTAGTCTGAAAAGTTATTTCGTTAAGGAACGCGAGCAAGTTATTAGGCTGCGCTTTATACACATCAGGATCTTTCTCCGGATGTGCTCTTCTTGCCCGATGGGCTTCATCCAGGATGACGCATTCGTATTTCATCTGCTTCAACCATTCTGCAGCCTCTGATTTCCTGGTAATCAATCCTTGTGAAACAATGCCTACTTTTCTCGGACACTTCAAAATGCTCTTTGGACTTTCCGCCGGATATTCATATCCGTTCTCGTCGATCCACCTCTTGCCTGTCCATACCGCATTGGGCATATCGAGCAAGGACATCAGTTCATCCTGCCACTGATAAGTTAATGTCTTTGGGACGATGATCAGGATCGGCTTCTCTCCATATAGAGCCATCAATTTCGCTGCCATCGCCAGTTGAATCGTCTTCCCGAGGCCAACCATATCCGCGAGCATCAACCTCGCTCCGCCTTTTTGCTTATGCTCCCGGAAGGCAAGCTCAACGAAGTACTTCTGATGCTCCCATAGACCAAATTCTTTTCGATAGACAGGCTCTTCCACCGCAACAGCCGGAACAACGTCGCCGCTGTCTTCCCGCCAATCTCTGAGTGGGATGACAACCCGTTTGGAGATGCGATCCATGTCTGAGATGACGAAGTCGCAAAGACTTACCGCGTAACGGTTATTCCAGAAAAAATCAAACTCCTCCTGAACCCAATCGATGGACTCTTGGTCGTCATCTTCCCACAGCATTTCATAGTTCACCGTGAATGCGTTTTTCGTTTCGTTGATGCTGCCGAGGAAGGAGGTTCTGGAGCCATCGAGGTAAGTGATCACCCCAGCTTTACCATGCATCAATCCGTAGATTTCATCTGGAATAACCTTGACCTCCAGCTTTCCGGTGGATAATAACTGGTACAACTTTTTTAAACGGTCTACCGACCGTTCATCTGCATAGTTCTCCTCCGGTAGAAATTCGCACCATTCCTGTTTCATCTTCATATTTGCGAATGATGCAACCTTCACATCTTCCGCTTTCAAGGACGAATTGCAGACGATTCGAACCTTCCCGGCTACTTTCTCAATGCTTTCCCCTGCAACCTCAAGAATCGATGAGCAGAAATAACCGGCGATCCGATCGTAGCCCTGGGCTTTACTCAATTTTTTATTCAAAAAGGCTTCGCTCAGCTTGCTTCGTCTCGACGAATACCGATTGATCACTGCTCATCCGCTCCTCGTTAGATATGATCGTTATCCACCAGCACATACAGATGATCTGCCATATCTGCATCTTCAGCCCAATGCGGCATGTTTTCGATGTTTCTGGCATCTTTTACAAAGGCAAGTAACTGCTTGATCAGATCCCTCCGACCCCAATAATCGGAGGTCTCATTTTTTATATAAGACAATCCTTTTTCAGGCGCACCCTCTTCTTTCACTGCAACATGAATGGCCGCCAGAATAATGCGCAGAATGGATTTCTCAAAGTCCGGATTCTCGCTGACAGTGCGCATCGCAAATTCCGAGGCAGTTTTCAACCTGGCTGTGTTGGCTTTTTCACTCGCCATGAGTTGGCTGTAAGAACCGATTGAGAAGCCTCTCGCATACTCCTGGTAAGTTGAGATTTGATAGTTGTCATGCTTCTCCGATTCCAGCCCTTTTACATAAAACCGTTCCGCATTGGAAAGCTCTCTCCAGTAATAACTATCAAAGCCGGCAGGGATTACGCTGTCGAAAGCGATCTTCTTGGCGTTCTCGATAATCTTGACAACCTGCGACTTGGTCGGATGATTGATTGCCAAATCCAGCTCGTAGTCCAAATCCAGCTCTCCAATTTTCTTGTAAGAGGTCAAGACCTTAAGAGAAGCTGCATAGGCGGCGAGAACATAGTCCGGATCCGAGAAGTTTGGCTCTTCCTTGTCCTCCAGCGCTTGCATCGACTCGATCTGAGCCCTGACCTCTGCCTTAATGTCTCCGTTAATTTCATCCAAATAGGCCGTCTCGTCACCTGTTTGCTTCCTCAAAACAAGTAGAACGGTGCCTTTCACATAGTTGCCGTCTTTCAACCCACCGCTTTCCGTTTCAGTCGCTATATTCCAGGCTGCCGTTACCCTTAAGCCAGACTTCCACATGATCAAGGATAGTTGAGCCCATACAGCTGGATCCGAATGGGTGAACATGACAATCTGCCAGCCGTCTTCATACATATGCTCTGAAAGATTCGAATAAATATCGATCATGCTTTGTGAGAAGTGCTCGTCCCCCTTTATCGCCAAAATCCTTTTGCTATCCGTATGCCATTCCGTGAAGGTTTGCTGTAGCAACTTTTTGTCCCACGATAGAAATAGCTCTGAGAGTTCATGATAATTCACTGCATCCGCATAAGGAGGGTCTGTTATCCAGACATGGCATGTATTTTCTACAGATCGGGCATCAACCTGATTTATGACTGCATGATTCCTATTAGTTAAATAATTATTTATATCGAAAAACCATGAAGTCTTTAATCCTTCTAAGCTTCGTGTTCCCCAATTCATCATGGTATTGAATGCTTGATTATAAAACGTCTGTTCTGACTTTTCGTTTCCTACTCCAGGGTTCCATCTACAAAGCTTTGAGTCCCAATCGATACATTTATTCAAACCCAATATTCCAATAATTCTAAATGGGGAAACTCTTTGTTCATCTATAACTTTCACCAATCTGCTTATGATCAGCAATTGCCGGGCATTGAACAAATGATTCCAATGGGTCCAGCCACGTTCCCTAATTACCTGATCAGTATTATAACCACTCTCAATTTCCATGCTCGGAACCAATCCTTGCTCCTGCCAATCCGCAAGGTTGTCCGCTACAATTTGTTTCACTTTTTGCTCATTCTCTATATCTCTCTCATTCGGATGTCGGTAATACCGTCTTCCGTCCTTGCCTTCATACTTAATTGCATACAATCGTTCGCTGTATACATCATCATCACTGAAATCAAATTCTGCCTTTTCCCATTTGCGAAGGCCAAAGACGATATTCCCTTCTTCATCTTTCCGATCTCTTCTTAAGGAAGAAATAGGAGTCGACTTCCCGCAGGAAGGACAGCAAAGTTCGTTCTTTCCTACTGTTCCTGAACGGTCTGCTTCTTTCATTTCATCGGCAGTCGCATTCATCTTCACGATCAATTCGTATCTGTTGCCTGCCTTATGAAGCTGAGCCACGGTTCGGGTGCCTTTCCCAATGACCCAACTTGGAGACAGCGGCACCAAGACTCCGCATTCCGGGCACTTTGCCTCGACACAATACAAGTAGGAAACTGCTCGATTGCCAAGCTCGTTATGCTCAATTCCAAGAGCCGTTATTTCCTTGTCCACTTGGTCAAAGACCTCTTGCTGAAACTTCTTGATTGCGGTAAGCTCTTCATCGTTGGCCCCATTGATATGGATGCTTGCCCAAGTCAGCAGACCGGCAACCGGATTCAAATCGCTCGCATACGTATCACAGCCCATTCTCGCCGCTTCGAAGGGAATGCTGCCGCCACCGCTGAAGCAATCGCCTACCATGACATTTCGGCCAAATCGCTTGATAGACATCTGCTCGACCAATTGCCGCAGGCTTTGAGCAGAGGTCCCCAAATGATGATTTATCTCATTCCAGGTTTGCGAATCCAAATTCGCCAACTGCTCGGGACGTATGCATTTCCTTAGCTTCTCATCATAGCCAAGCGTGTTGAAAATGCGGAGCTCCAAAGCTTTCTTATCCACACCGTTTCTCAGTTTGGCCTTCTCTCCGCCGGTATCAAACCATTCCTCGATATGTGCCCGCAAACCTTTATTTCGATTCGAGTTTCGATTCACGATTTCATACATTTCAGAGACCGAAAATGATTTTTCTTTCCGCTGCTCCAGCCCTTTCTCGTCCATGCTCATGATCTTCAAGAAAATGTCCATATCACGCTTTGGATTATCGCTGGCAGGCATCAAGCAACCCAGAATGGCGGCGCGCACCAGCACGAGCGGTTTTCTGCCCCACCACTTTCCAAGCCCAGTCAGCGTTTGCCCGTTATTCGCTTTACGCTCTTTATAGCTTTCCTTGCTGACTTTCGATACAGGGAACTGTTTTTCAATGAAAGAAATCATCCGAATTCTCCTCTAGTCAAGATCAAGCAGACTATCCATGCTCATTTGTTCAACGGGATTCTCACACAGGGCAAATCGCAGGGCGATTCGCCAGCCCTTCTTGTCGTGAATATGTCCTGTGCTGGCGTTCGTCATCGTATAGAGCCACCATCTCTCTTCAGGCATTAATCCCTTCCAGTTTCGGATCGCCGTTGGGATTGCGGAGGGATCGGTATCCTCAATGCCCCACAACAGAACCATCATTTCCTTGCCGAATAGCTTCTCTACGGGGGTTCCGCCGACCACAAATTTGCCGATTCTGACCTTGTCCTTTTTGAGCCTGGCGTTAAATTCCGCCGTAAGTGCAGAACTGACTTTGTTCCATTTATGCCTGGAAATTTCCATTCGCAATCTATCCGCATTCCCAGGCTGTTGATCTTCCCCTTTCGTCCAGCTGAATCGTTCATACACCTGAACAAGCTGGTCGGCAGTACTCGGAATTTGAACAAAAAAATGATTCAGGCCCAATTCAGGGTTAACACCGAATCCATAGGTTTTGCCGCTCATTGCTTGATTTTTCCTTCTCTTTGAATTTCCACCATGTCGTATTTATTCATATCAACCCATTGTTTAAATTGCTGTCCCGTTGCGAACAACACTGTTTTATAGTCAAACTCGACTGTGACCTCTTTGTCCCGAAAGGCCGTTTCCCGAATCAAATCTACTGTTGCTTGAAGATTGTCCGCATCATAAGGAACCTTCGCGGTGGAAAGCTCCATGTAGTTATTTGTATTTTCTCGCTCCGAAATCACCACGGTGAAATGCCGGACAAATACCCTATCGAGTTTTTTCAGTCGTTCAAACTCCCGGTAAGTCGTTTCGGTATCCAGGCATTTCATTTGGCTGTTCCATTCGTATTCAAGAGGAGCCCTATCATTAATGTCAAACTCGATTTCTTGTTTTTGCTCCTCAATCGATATGTCCTTTTCCTCTACAACTTTTCCTTTGTAGGAAACAACTGTCCTCACATATTTACAGGTGTTGGGCAGAGGAAATTCACCCAAATAAACACCGCCGTTTTCTTTCGGACTGCTGCCATCCGTGGTGTATTTAATCTGATACTCTTTGTGGGATCGAAGCTCCATAACGGTTTCGTGCGAACCTTTGCGCTGCTCATACTGTAATGGAACCGATCCGATAAATTCTTTTACAGGTCCCGTCGGATGGGGATCGTTCGAGGTATCAACACAGACGAAATAGATATGCGGTTCTTTCGTCGTTATAGTAGAAGGAGCATCGGCAGACGCGCTCGTCGGCTCCGCGCCGATATCATAGTAGACCTTGTCTCCGTGTACTCCGCGCACTTTCAGGCGAAACTCCCCTGTCTCACGGTCGTAATCTGTCTGCTCAATCATGACGGAGGTCGGCTCCTTGGGGAAAGGCCCCTTAACCAGATAACCGCCGTTTTCACGCCATTTATCCTTCTTCAGGCTGTCCCTTCTTAAGTCGTCAAGCTGATCGGGATGTGTCCACTGCCATCTTGTCTCGGTCGCTGCCCGTTCCTTGATTTGGGTAAAGGTCATCTCTTTCTGGGTAAACAGACGTTCTTCGCATTTATTTCTCATGATATCCATGAAGTGATCATCAGACTTATAATCCACAAACTTTCCTTGGCCTTCCAACAGCTTCACAATTTGCTCTTCGCCTTTGAACGAATTTTCTTTAAATTCAAGCTTGAAGTCTTCGGAGATGATCCCCTGCTTAGTTGGAAAGTACAGTGTTATAAAGGTTTCTCGGATGCTTTGCAACAAAGCTTGAGTAGCCTTATCCTTCTGGGAATCCGCTTCTCTAAATTGCTGATCTATCTCGGAAACATGTTCTGCCCGCATATTGGCGATGATTTGCTTTATAGCGGTTAGCCGCTTGCTGTTCAGATAGAGTTTCTCCATAATATTGCGCTGACCGGACAAGAACATGACCCTATTCTTATAAGGAGCGCTATCGTAAAAAGCCTGCAAATCCGGATGGAGCTTGTTGCCTGGATAGGGTTCAAAGATGACAAGCGAAATCTTGTTCATATCCAATTGAATTTCATCTATCGCTGGCAAGACATACAGTTGCTCATAACATTTTTTGTCTGTCGGCTTGAAATTTTCCTCCAGGAATTTCCGCAGACCTTTTTTGGCAACTTCGTTCCCGTAGCTTTCGATTAGCGTATTCATCTCTGCGATCATATTCTTGGTATTCTGGAAATACAATCTACCCATGTTATCCGTCTTCATATACCAACTTAATGTCTTCAGCTCTTCCAGAGCTTTCTTGTATTGATTGAGTTCTACATCCGGTTCACAAAGGAAGCCTAATATCTCCGATTCATTTAACCCCATCAAGCCATGCGCCGCTTCACTCAAGGACGACATAAGCAGCAGCTTGGCGGTATCCTGGGCATAGCTGCCTTTCTTGGTATCGTCCTCGGCATCAATACTCTCCGCCACCGATTTACCCGCTTGCGCGATATCATGACTGATCGCCGCATCCAGAGACGGTTTGATTTGCTTGATGTGTCCCAACATGTTCCGATCATTCAAATTAATATCGAAGACATTAATCAGATACTTGGATTGAGCATGACCACTTTCATAGAATTGCCTAATGATTTGGCGCATGAGCTTAATCAGGCCGCGTGTCTGCTGAAAATTCGGATTTTCCTTGAACCTTGCATAAAGTTCCTTGATGGAGGGATGAAACGGATAAGAATCTTTTATGCCAAGAAAAATCTTCTCGCCGGTGTAAGTGGTGAGTCCCGACTTATTGGCTCTGACGAGTGCATCTTTGAATGCAATCGCTACATCTGTGACAGCGGGCGAATTGCCAACAGGGAACTTTTCAAACAGCTTTTTTTTCAAAATATCGTAGATTTCATCTGAATTGAGTGCGACGGGCTCAATATTGATAGCGGAACGGTTGGCTTCATTCTCAAGCTCTTTGAAACTTGACTGGAGCATTTCGCTTCCCGATTCATAGGTAGCTTTCAAATCCGAAAATACCAAACATACATTTCCCAGCTGTTCTTTGCCCAGTGCGGAAAACAAATTTGATAACGCAGTTATGGTGACCTTGCACAAATCGGAATTCCCGATTGTAATGGATTTCGCATTCTCTAAATAAGGTGGGAGTTCGTCCAGCAAAATCAAGATTCGATCGCCTTGCAGCAATTTGATCCATGCGCTTTCTCCAGGAGCTTTAAGGGGGGCATACAGATCTTTAAACAGATCCTTCTTACCCAATTGCTCGGCGATGCTACCCCATATTCCAAACTCCGCGTCGCTTTCCCGGCCGGAAAAGGCTACGACCTTGATTTCCCCGACTGCATCGAATTCCTTGCCAAACAACTTGTGACGCCACTCCTTATGCTTGGCAAGCAAACCAAGTGCAAGCATGTTGTGTGTTTTCCCGCCGCCCATTGCTTGGGTCAACTTGACAACCCCCGTACTGGAGTGCCCCATAAATCTTTGGAAGGCAGTAGTCAGGAGAATTTCCATTCCCTTCGTTTGATAACTCTCTTCAAAAAAACGGTCCACATCAATCTTGTCTTCGATGAGGTCGCTGAGATTCAGCACATCGTCCCTGGTCGTATCAACAAATACGCTTTCCCGTGGTTTGCACAGCTCGAATACCGTTTTCATTATGCTCCCCCGTCGTCATAGGAAAATTGAACTAATAAGTTAATAGATATTATCAGTTTATCATTGTTGACACTGGTGTTCAATTTAACTTCTTGTCGAAACAGGGAATTGAGGAACTTATTTGAGTTTCTGAAAGTCAAAATTCAAACGATATTAACTTATAAGTAAACATTTACCTCGCGTGCATGTAAAGAAGCTGAGTTGGTTGCTATAGTCGTATTGGGTGATCGTCATGGGATTTGATTACGGACTCATTGGCAAGCGGATCAGGAAGGCTAGAGAAGACAAGGGGCTAACCCAGGAGAAGCTTGCGGAGAAATTGGATGTATCCAATGCGTATATAAGCAAGATCGAACGAGGCAAAGCGGCCGTGAATTTAAATCGGTTGTCTCAAATCTGCGGAATACTTGAAGAGTCCACGGAGTATATGCTGAGCGGGGCAAACCGGGCGACGGATGATTACCTGAGAAATGAAATCATGTTTATGCTGGAAGGTTGCTCGTCGGAGAAGATCAAACTGATCTCGCAAGTGATCAAACCGATTGTTGAATATCCAGAGGAAAAAGGAACCTCCGAGGATTAGGAAGGTTCCTTTTTGTCTGGGAACATATATTCGTAAAATAAACCTATTCGCGTGTCAACGGAAATGTTATTATTAAAAGGCAATGGTCTTTAACGCTCATGATCGGCTTCGGAGCGCTGCTTATCGCGCTACTGACGTTGTTTGTGGCCATCGTCGTAGCGGTTAACCATAACAATAGGAATAGGTAAGGCTTTGATGTTATCGCTGCCTTTTCCCCTCCTCCACACCGTGCGTGCGACTTTCATCGCACACGGCGCTCCCTCTTCTTGTAACCGTTAATCAATAAGTTCCAAATTACACTTTTTACGGTACTGGTTTACCGTCGTTATCATTTTGTCGGTCAAGTCCAGACGTTTGCGGAATTCTAGAATCGTTTTATCCGTAGAAGCATGGATGAGTTTATGGACATCTTTATGGAGGATGCGAAGGTTTTTGAATTGATCGCTTCCTCCTAATCCAATGGGCAAGTGGTGGTGACAGTGGACATCCTCCGCATACAGAAACAGTCCTGTAATTTCACATTTGCCCATTTTCATGCTATACCTGCTTAGACGGTTGTCTATATATTCCACATTACGATCCGGCAACCTCGATTTCATGAGCTTTACGATTTCCCATTGCACATCCGGTTGTATGTTCCCCTTTGTCAGCCTTTGCCCTTCTTCCGTGAATGGGGTCAAGCTTTGGTTCATATTCATCACAATCTTCATCTTTACGTTAGCCAAGGGGAAGAGGTATACATTGGCGATCTTGAATGTTTTATAGTTTGGACTATAAAATTTCAGATAAACCGGCGGCGGGTTATTCGGACGCTCATATTTGCCGACTTGCTTCAAACGGTTGTAAAAGAACATTCGCAGATCTCGGGCAAGACGTGAGAATTCAAGACTTACATGTGTTGCTCGATTGAAGTAATGATGCAGGCCTAAGACATAGCTGTTGAATAGAAGCGCGTTTTTGGCGGTGGGCGATTGGCGTATCTTTTGAATCCGCTCCTTCATTTCCCTCTTAATCTGCTGCTTTTTCTGGCTGGTTATCCCGGTGTGGGATACCCGCTGTTGCCCCTTTTTACCGGCTTTGATCGTGAATCCAAGAAACTCGGAGCTTCGTTTACGAAGGCTCAGAATTTGAGATTTTTCCGGTGAGATGTCGAGTTTCAGACGTTCTTGGAGATACGATTTTACAGCGTGATACCACTTTTGAGCGGTTTTCCAGTCTCTGCACAAGATTTTGAAGTCGTCCGCATAGCGGACGATGTAGCCCTCTTTTAATCGAGTCTTCTTAAGCGCCGCGTACTTGCCATCGTCTCTGGCATAGGCAGATGCTGTTGGAAACTCGGCCCATTGCCCGGCTACCCACTGATCCAAGTCGTTGAGCACAACATTTGAGAGTAACGGAGACAAGATGCCCCCTTATGCCAAGAAAGTAACTATGCAAAGTAATCGGTAATAAAGCCCGTGGCTACAACGATTCGTAGTGATTTTACTTTGCATAGTATCCGAAGATGATGGTAAGAGCATCACGCTCAACTATCATTTTGGGAGGCATGTATCATGCAAAAGCAAACATTGGCTGAACTGATCCGGGATTTGGAGCAAGAAATGCTGCGTCTGGGCTATACCGAGGGTTCCATGAAGTTTTATCGCAGGCGTTGGCAAATGCTACTTCAATTTGCAAACGAACAAGGGGAATCCTGCTACTCCGAACAATTGGGCGTTGCATTTGTCGAGAAGCATTTCCAGATCTTCGAAAAAGACTTCCATCGAACATTGGCACAGGCGGAAACGCAAGAGCTACGCATTATCCGGATGATCGGCGAATTTCAGTTGCACCACACCGTATTGCGCCGCTATTACAAGCACAAGGAAATTCTGACCGACTCCTATTTCATCACCATCAACGAACGGTTCAAGCAATATTGCGTACGCAAGTCGTACTCTTCCGTCACAACCGATCATTATGTCAAGCAAGCGGCTCGCTTCATGGACTATTTGGTGTCGCAGAAAGTCACGGATTGCAAGGGAATCCACCTTGGCCTCATCTATGACTACCTCAAAACTTGGGCTGGCTACACTTACAAGACGGTGGAGCAAGTGATTTGCGCTCTACGCAGCTTTTTCCGGTTCCTTCTGGAAACGGAAGTCGTCCAAACTGATTTCGCAGCCAAGATGCCGATGGTGCAGGCCCGGAAGCAGACACGCATTCCTTCCGTATGGACAGCGGATGAATTGAAAAAACTGATCGCTGCCATTGATCGTGGAAATCCGAAAGGCAAACGAGATTACGCCATCATCCTGTTAGCCTGTCGTTTAGGCATGCGCTGCACGGACATTAAGCATCTGCAGATGAGCAATCTCCATTGGGAAGCAAAAAAACTGACCTTTATCCAGTCGAAAACCAGGCAGCCTCTATCTCTTCCACTGACGCCGGAGATCGGTTGGGCCGTGATCGATTATCTCAAATATGGTCGCCCCAAAGTCGACAGTCCCTTTCTGTTTGTCCGGCACATGGTGCCGTTTGGCCCCTTCTCTGAAGACGACCATCTCAACCAGTTGATTAAACGATATATGGAACTGGCGCATTTGCCAACACTCAAAAAAAGGCGCGGTATGCATTCTCTCCGGCACACGATGGCCAGCAGGCTGTTGGAGCAGGACACACCGCTTTCCACGATCTCAGACATACTCGGCCATGTCGACCCCGATTCCACCGCCGTCTACCTGAAGGTCGACATCGAGAAGTTGAGGGCTTGCCCGCTTCGTTTGGATGAGGTGGCAGCCCATGAATAACGATCGGTATACCGGACCGTTTAAAGACCATATTGGGCGCCATGTCGCCTTGAAGCAAGCCGTCGGGTACAAATACCAAACGGATGCCGCCCATTTGGCGCGGTTTGATCGATTTACGCTGGAGAACTACCCGGAAGCTACGGCGCTAACCCGGGAAATGGTATTGGATTGGTGCAGCAAAAAAGAGCATGAGACCCAAGCAAACCAATGCACCCGCGCATCGATCATCCGCCAATTTGGACTCTATTTGGATGGCATAGGGGTGGCCGCTTATGTCATTCCCAAACGATATTACCCTACGGAAATGCCTTACGTACCGCACATTTACTCGACCGATGAACTCCAACGTTTTTTTGTTGAAACGGACCGATGCCGCTATTGTGTCGAATGCCCTGACCGCCATCTGATCATGCCTTTGTTTTTTCGCATGATCTATACCTGTGGATTGCGCGTTTCTGAAGCCAGGCTGCTAACCGTTGGCGACGTGGATATGGAGCAAGGCATTCTTTCGGTGCATCATTCGAAAAAGGACAACAGCCGATTGGTCCCGATGTCGGATGAACTGACAGAACGGTGCCGCGGCTATTTCAGGCAAGTACATCCCTTCCCGAAAGATGCGGACATGTTTTTCCCGGCGTTGGGTGGAAAACCGATGACGCTGACGAATGTCTACCACAATTTCCGGCGCTTTCTTTGGCGAGCAGGCATTTCGCACGGTGGCAGCGGAAAAGGGCCAAGAATTCATGATCTCCGTCACACGTACGCATGTCATTGCTTGAAGCAATGGGTTTTGCAGGGGAAAGATCTGGCCGCTTATCTTCCCGTACTGAAAACCTACTTGGGCCATGATTCGTTTGCAGAGACCGCCTACTATCTGCGGCTGACAGCGGATGTGTTCCCTGACCTTACGCTGAAACTGGAGGGGCGATACCCCGATATGATTCCGACATTGGAACGGGCTGCCGATGAAACCGACTGATTTTGCTGAACATTTGACGACGTTCTTCTCGACGTATCTGACGTCACAAAAAAACGTCAGTAAGCACACGATCTATTCCTACCGGGACACCTTTAAGCTTCTTCTGCGCTATTGCCAAGAGGTGGAGCAAATTCCGGCGGAACGCCTGCGTGTGGCCTTGTTTACAGCTGAGTTGATTACCGGATTTCTGGACTGGGTGGAGTCCGAAAGAGCCTGCAGCATCACGACCCGAAATCTGCGCCTGACGGCCATCCATTCGTTCTTACGATACGTACAGTACGAGGAGCCGGCCGGGCTCTTTCCTCTTCAAAAAGCGCTGGCCGTTCCGATGAAAAAGGCTCCCAAAGCGATGGTAGAGCATCTGTCACCGGAGGCGATGCAATTGCTTTTAGCACAGCCAGATCGGAACAGCTTGAAGGGTCGGCGAGACCTAACCTTACTGAGCGTCTTGTACGATACCGGAGCCAGAGTGCAGGAGCTCATTGATCTTCGCGTCGGCGATATGTTTTTGGATACGCCTGCCGTCATTCAATTGACGGGAAAAGGCAACAAGACCCGACGTGTTCCGTTGATGAAGAACACCGTGTATTTATTACAACGATACAAGCTTGAGCAAAAATTGGACAGCCCGTCCAAGAATGAGTATCCCTTGTTTGTAAACAACCAGCAGAACAAGCTCACGAAGGAAGGCGTTGCTCACATCCTTTCCAAATATGCGGCAGCAGCCAGAAAAACATCGACGATTGTGCCGCCGAAAGTGAGGCCTCATATGCTCCGGCACTCCAAGGCCATGCATCTCCTGCAAGCGGGCGTCAATCTCATCTACATTCGTGACTTCCTCGGCCATGTGGATTTGAAGACGACAGAGGTTTATGCCCGTGCGGATACAGAGACCAAGCGAAAAGCTATTGAACAGGCCTATCCCGATCTCGTAGAGAACCACTTGCCGGACTGGAACCAGGATCAGGCGCTGCTTTCTTGGCTTTCGGAACTGTAGCTCAAATACTATGCAAAGTAAATGTAACCCAAATCCCGTATTTACGGGCTTTTTGAGGTTTACTTTGCATAGTTCTTTACTTCGCATAAGGTGGGCTATGCAAAGCTTTGCATAGGCCCCCTTGCGGGGTTCCTTTGGTGGGTCTGCCTTCACCCTCTATTTCCGCCTTCAACATCTTGCTGATGATCCGAAGAACCTTTCGATCATGAATGCCCATGTTCCATAGCTGCTTCATTAACTTCGTGTGATTCACATTGTCGAAGAAGCCCTTGATGTCAATGTCCACGATGTAGTGAAGTCGGTTAAAGTTAATCAGATGCTGTACTCGTGCCAAGGCGTGATGAGTGGCTCTCATGGGTCTGAAGCCGTAGCTGTGTTTGTAGAAGTGAGCTTCTGCAATGGGCTCCAGCACTTGCTTGAAGCATTGTTGGATGATCCGATCCAACATACATGGTATGCCTAGAGGCCGTTGCTTGCCATTTGGCTTTGGAATAAAGACACGTCGGACCTTCTTCGGTCTATAGTTCAACAGGGTTTGCCTGACAAGCTGTATTAATTCTTCATCGGTTTCAATTTTGATGTCGTCTATTGTCTTACCGTCTGTTCCTGCTGTTCTAGAACCTTTATTGGATTTGATCGTTCGATAGGCCAAAAGGACATTCTCTCGGGAGATAATCATATCGTAGAGTTTCGAGAAGGTTTCCTTGTTTTTGGCTCTTTCGTGCAAG
>Ga0255334_1000387_pt1 | contig 37597 bp, 34 predicted proteins | sample EtOH5_35cm_T3_12_FD_202080 | JGI IMG/M metagenome (GOLD analysis project Ga0255334, IMG submission 202080) | Sandy soil microbial communities from University of British Columbia, Vancouver, Canada - EtOH5_35cm_T3_129 | ecosystem: Engineered > Artificial ecosystem > Sand microcosm > Unclassified ... | reverse complement strand
GCGTCGTTCAGCTCGGTGAAGCGCTGGAACTCTTCGGCCGTGCATTGGTGAATACCGGCGCCAGCCTGTTCATTCGTGCTGGCTTCGGTCAACTGGCCCTGGACGGCGGCTTTGCCGGCCAGGTCCGGGTGAGCGACGACCAGCTCAAGCTGACTGGCGTGATCGGCGCTCAACAGGATGTCGCTCATGCGCTGGTGCAGGGTTTCGATCTGGTCGATCGAAGCGTCCTGGCCCAGGTCGAAGGCCTTTTCGGCCACCCATGGCGAATGTTCGTAGATGTCGGCGAAAGCGGCGACAAACGCGTCGCGGCTCAAGGTCGAGGGCTTCAGGGTTTGGAAGTGGCTCATTTCGTGGCACCTTGATACGGGTGGGTTTCGTGCCAGTGGCGAGCGATGTCGACGCGACGGCTGAACCACACCTGTTCATGACTTTTAGCGTATTCGATAAAGCGTTTGAGCGAGGCCAGACGCGCTGGACGACCAATCAGGCGGCAGTGCAAACCGATCGACAGCATCTTCGGCGCTTCGGCACCTTCGGCGTACAGCACATCGAATGCGTCTTTGAGGTATTCAAAGAAGTCGTCGCCCTTGTTGAAACCCTGGACCTGGGTGAAGCGCATGTCGTTGGTGTCCAGCGTGTACGGAATCACCAGGTGCGGCTTGCCGGTCGGGTTGTTCGGTTCCCAGTAGGGCAGGTCGTCGTCGTAGGTGTCGCAGTCGTAGAGGAAACCACCTTCTTCCATCACCAGTCGACGGGTGTTCGGACCGGTGCGGCCGGTGTACCAGCCCAGTGGGCGCTCGCCGGTGATTTCGGTGAGGACGCGGATCGCTTCGAGCATGTGCTCGCGTTCTTGCGCTTCGTCCATGTACTGGTAGTCGATCCAGCGATAGCCGTGGCTGCAGATCTCGTGGCCGGCATCGACCATCGCGCGGATCACGTCCGGGTGACGCTGGGCGGCCATGGCCACGGCGAAGATGGTCAGCGGAATGTCGAATTCCTTGAACAGTTTCAGAACCCGCCAGACGCCGGCACGGCTGCCATACTCGTAAAGGGATTCCATGCTCATGTTGCGCGCGCCTTGCAGCGGCTGCGCCGAGACCATTTCCGAAAGGAAGGCTTCGGATTCTTTATCGCCGTGCAGGATATTGCGCTCGCCGCCTTCTTCGTAATTGAGCACGAAGGACAAGGCGATGCGGGCATTGCCCGGCCAGTGTGGGTGAGGAGGGTTACTGCCGTAACCGATCAGGTCGCGTGGGTAGTCAGCGCTCACTGCAGTCTTCCTTCTTGTTCGTGGTAACAGGTTGTGTGAGGCGGCCTGCAGTGTGATGACAGGCTGGCGTCACAGCGATGGGCTGATTGTATACAACTTTATATCAACTTTGTAAGCCTGTTTTTTTGCATTTTTCACTGACTGTCATCTTCACATGTTATTGCAAGAAACCTGCCTGATTGGTCAGCTAATGGATAGAAGGTCCTTTGGCCCTATGGCTCGACGGCAGATTCGGCGGGAATCCCGGAATGACGGGTATAGCGGTAAATATGTTGTTTTTATTGTGTACAATTTTTTTGAAAAGTGTCTTAATCAGTCGCTCGCCGCAGCGTTTCGTGCTCCGAATCGGTGCGGTCTCCTTTTCAACTGACTTCGGGAGGCGCGAGGTCTGACTGCTCCGCGCAGGCAGGCGCGCAGAATCAATGGGACGTTTGACTACTCACGTTTTAGACGCTGCACATGGTTGCCCGGGCAGCTCGATCAAGGTCGAGTTGTATCGCGTAGAAGGTTCGCAGCTGGAACTGGTGGCTACAGCCGTCACTAACAGCGACGGCCGGGTCGATGCACCGCTGCTGCAAGGCGATGACTACCGTTCCGGGGTCTATCAGGTTCAGTTTCATGCGGGCGATTACTACCGCACCCGTGGCGTTCAGCTGCCAGAACCGGCGTTCCTGGATGTGGTGGTGCTGCGTTTTGGCATCTCTGCGGAACAGGATCACTATCACGTGCCATTGCTGATTTCGCCGTACAGCTATTCGACGTATCGAGGCAGTTGATCCCCCAAGCAGCTGCCTCCTCCGAGAAGCGACTGCGCATATAGCTTCTTTGGTCTTTCGCCCGCTCACACTGCGGGCTTTTTTTTGCCTGTTGGAAAGGTGTCGCTTGTGCTGACGCCATCGCGAGCAAGCTTTGCTCCTACAGGTTTTGTGTCGCTCGCCTGCAATGTGGACGAAGCAAAACCCGTAGGAGCAGAGCTTGCTCGCGATGCTTTTGCTGTTTAGCGGCTCAACAGAGACGCAGCCCCCGCACCACTAAACAACCCCGCACTCACCCGGTTAAACCAGCTCTGCCCCTTGCCACTGCGTAAATACCGCGCCGCACCATGAGCACCCAACCCATAAGCCAACTTGCACAGCAAATCCAGCACGGTCCAGGTCGCAATCATCATCAGCAACTGCGGCAGGAACGGCTGCTCGGCACTGAGGAACTGCGGGAGGAAAGCGGCGAAGAACAGAATGTCTTTCGGGTTACTGGCGCCCAGCATGAACGCGCGCCCGAACAGTGCGCGAAAGCGTGGCACTGGCGCAGCCTGGGGCACTTCAGCGCCGTGGGAGGGCAGGCGCGATTGCTGCCAGCTCTGCCAGGCCAGGTAGAACAGGTACAGCGCCCCGACGATCTTCAGGGCGCTGAACAACTGTTCCGACGCCAGCAGCAAGGCGCCCAAACCCAGCGCCGACGCACTGAGCAAGCAGATCGAGGCAATCACGCCACCCAGAAACGCCGGGTAAGAACGACGCAAACCGTAATTCAGACTGTTGCTGATCATCAGCAAAGACAGTGGCCCCGGGATCAGGATGACCACCAGCGCAGCGCCGCTGAACAGCAGCCAGGTTTCCAGACTCATCACTTTCCTCCATTTGCACAAAAGCCTCACCCGACGGGGTGAGGCTGTTTTGAAACCTGCTTTTGAATCGTAAACGGTTTACAAGAAAATGAACTTGGCGATGAAGATCGCGCAGAGCACCCACAGACTGATGGAAATTTCCTTGTGCTTACCGGTACAGGCTTTCAGTACCACGTAAGTGATAAAGCCCAGCGCAATACCGTCGGCGACCGAGAAGGTCAGGGGCATCATGATCGCGGTGACGATCGCCGGAATGCTGTCGGTCGATTCGTCCCATTCGATGTGCTTCATGCCGCCCATCATCAGCATCGCCACATAAATCAGCGCACCGGCGGTTGCATAAGCGGGGATCATGCCCGCCAGCGGTGCGAAAAACATTGCGGCAATAAATAACACACCTACGGTCACGGCGGTAAGACCAGTCCGACCACCAGCGGCTACACCCGCGGCACTTTCCACGTAGCTGGTGACCGGCGGAACACCGACCATCGCACCGAATACGCTGGAAGCACTGTCGGCTTTCAGGGCGCGGGAGAGGTTTTCGATCTTGCCGTCAGCGTTCACCAGGCCGGCGCGCTGGGCGACGCCCATCAGGGTGCCGGCGGTGTCGAACATGTGCACAAAAAGGAAAGCCAGCACCACGCTGATCATGCTGACGTTGAATACGCCGGCGATGTTCATGGCCATCCAGGTCGGCGCCAGGCTCGGCGGAGCGGACATGAGGCCCTCGTAGTGCACCAGGCCCAGGCCCCAACCGGCCAGGGTGACGGTGATGATGCTGATAAGAATCGCGCCAAACACTTTGTGGTAGCTGAGTACGGCGATCATCAGGAAACAGATGGCGGCCAGCAGCGGACCAGGCTCGCGCAGGGAGCCGAGCTTGATCAGGGTGGCCGGGCTGTCGACCACGATGCCCGCGGTTTTCAAGCCAATCAGCCCCAGAAACAAGCCCACACCGGCGCCCATGGCAAAGCGCAAACTCACCGGGATGCTATTGAGCAGCCATTCACGGATCCGCGAAAAGGTCAGGAACATGAACAACACACCGGAAACAAACACCGCGCCAAGGGCGGTTTCCCAGTTGTAGCCCATGGTGCCGACCACGGTGTAAGTGAAGAAGGCGTTGAGGCCCATGCCCGGCGCGAGCCCGACCGGCCAGTTGGCGTACAGACCCATCAACAGGCAACCCAGCGCGGCGGCGATACAGGTGGCGACGAACGCGGCACCGTGATCGATCCCGGCGTCGGCCATGATGTTGGGGTTGACGAAGATGATGTAGGCCATGGTGATAAAGGTTGTCAGACCGGCAATCAACTCGGTCTTCACCGTGGTGCCATGCAAGCTGAGTTTGAAGATGCGCTCCAGCCAGCCATTGCGTAACGGCGGCGAGAGTTCCAGCGTCGAGGCTTCGGATTTGCGGCTTTCCACAGCGAGTACTCCTCAAGAGTTTTATTGTTATTTCCAGGGCCGGACCCATGAGGGTGGCAGCGACCCTTTGAGGTACTTGCGAATTTGTTGACCGCTTGGTCAGGAACTCGCACGAAGTGGATTATGCTTTTGTATACAAATAATGCAAATAATGTTTTTGATTTTGTAGACGAAAAGTTTGTTGATCGGGATATATCGCCGCAGAGGTGCGCTGGATGATCATTCCCACGCTCTGCGTGGGAATGCCTCAATGGACGCTCTGCGTCCGCTTTGGGACGCGGAGCGTCCCGGGCTGCATTCCCACGCAGAGCGTGGGAACGATCGGCTACTCGGCTGGCGCTTGGGCTTTACCCAGCGCGAGATTCACCGCCAACCACCCATTCACCGCCGTCTCCCCAGCTTCGGCAAACACCCGCTCGAGCAATTTCACTTGCTCGCGCCGCAACGACTGCTCAAACCGCGTGCCATCGTCGGTGAGTTCCAGCAACCGCTTACGCTTGTCGGTTTCGGACGCGACACTGTTCACCAAATGCATCTCCACCAACTGACGCAGCGGAATGTTCAGCGCCTGCTTCGTCACCCCGAGCAACGCCAGTAACTCCTTGACGCTCAAGTTTGGGTAGCGCGCGATGAAAAACACTATGCGTTGATGCACCCGGCTCAAGCCACGACGCTCGAGCATTTCGTCGGCTTTCGCGGTGAACGCCTGATAACCGAAGAAAAACGCTTCCATCGCCTGTTGCTGAGTAGCGGGGTTTTTAAGGTCAAGCATATTGACGTATCCGTTCGGTCTGTCGTAATTTCGGTCAACCAGTTTGACTCATTTTCCTCAGGCCTCGCTACCGGTGACCCCATGGCATTTTCCGAACGTGTCTCGCGCCTTAAAAGTTCTTTGATCCGTGAAATCCTCGCCGCCGCCCAGCGCCCGGAAGTGATGTCGTTCGCTGGCGGCTTGCCCGCCGAAGCCATGCTGCCGAAAGTCGAGTGGGCCGACATGCCGCTGTCCATGGGCCAATACGGCATGAGCGAAGGTGAGCCGGCGCTGCGTGAAGCGCTGGCAGCAGAGGCGCGGGCGCTGGGCGTACCCTGCGAGGCGAGTCAGGTGTTGGTGGTCAGCGGCTCCCAGCAAACCCTCGATCTGGCGGCCAAGCTGTACATCGACAACGGCACCGAGATTTTGCTCGAAGCGCCGACTTATCTGGCGGCCTTGCAGATTTTTCAGCTGTTCGGCGCCGACTGCATCACGGTCCCGCTGGAGGCTGATGGTCCGAGCCTGGCGCAACTGCGTACTCGTCTGGAAAAACACCGTCCGGCGTTCATCTACCTGATCCCGACTTTTCAGAATCCTTCGGCCGTGCGCTACAGCGAAGCCAAGCGCGATGCCATAGCAGCCTTGCTGGATGAGTTCGGCGTGACCTTGATCGAAGACGAGCCTTACCGCGAGCTGACCTTCGACGGTGGCAGCGCCACGCCAATTGTCAGCCGCTTGAAAAAGGCCAGCTGGATCTACACCGGCACCGTGTCGAAAACCCTGTTGCCCGGGCTGCGAGTCGGCTATCTGATCGCCAGTCCGGATCTCTTCCCGCACTTGCTGAAACTCAAGCAATCAGCCGACCTGCACACCAATCGCGTGGGCCAGTGGCAAGCGCTGCAGTGGATCGGCACAGAGAAATTCCAGCATCACTTGAGCGAGCTGCGGGACTTCTATCGGGTCCGTCGGGACGCTTTCCAGTCAGCCCTGGAAACGCATTTTGCGGATTTGGCGGACTGGAATGTGCCGCAGGGTGGGCTGTTTTTCTGGCTGACACTCAAGCAGCCGCTGGACACGCGTACGTTGCTCAAGGCTGCACTGGCAGCGGATGTGGCGTTCATGCCGGGCGAGCCGTTCTTCCCCGAACCGGACAGCAATCCGGGGCATTTGCGCCTGAACTTCAGCCACATCGACCCGGCACGGCTGGACGAAGGGCTCAAGCGGTTGGCAGCGGTGGTGCGTCAGGCCCAGGCGGCGGAAGCGGCTTGAGGGCAGGGTAGAAACGAATAAACCGGCGCAAGGGCCGGTTTATTTTTGTCCGAGATTTACGGTGATTGTGCCGGCCTCTTCGCGAGCAAGTCGGATCGCGAAGGGGTCAGTCAGCGCACCACAAAACCATCAGGCCGCGGCAAACCGCTTGTCCAGATAATCGATGATCACCTTGGACTCATACATCCAGGTGGTCTGGCCGTTCTCTTCGATGCGCAGGCACGGAACCTTGATCTTGCCGCCTTGCTCCAGCAAGGCCTGGCGATCCTGTTCGTTGTTCTTCGCGTCGCGCAACGCCACCGGCACGTTCAAGCGGCGCAGGGTGCGGCGGGTTTTCACGCAGAACGGGCAGGCGTGGAACTGATACAGGGTCAGGTCCTTGGCCGCCGTGTTGACCTGAGCCTGGACCTCGGCAGGGCGCTGTTTTTTGCCCGGACGGGTGATGAAGTCGATGAAGATGATCAGTTGGCCAAGGCCGACACGAAGCGCTTTAACGAACACGGTATAAGCCTCACAGGGGCAAACAGAAGGCGCGCAGCTTACCTGATTTTCGCAGGCGAAAAAAAACCGGCGATGAATGCCGGTCTTCTTCGTGCTGCGAATTACTTGATCAGGCTGAGAAACTCGCTGCGGGTGGCCGCGTTTTCACGGAACTCACCGAGCATCACCGACGTGATCATCGACGAATTCTGTTTCTCCACACCGCGCATCATCATGCACATGTGCTTGGCCTCGATCACCACTGCAACGCCGAGGGCGCCGGTGACTTGCTGGACCGCATCGGCGATCTGGCGGCTGAGGTTTTCCTGGATCTGCAGGCGGCGGGCGTACATATCGACGATCCGCGCGACTTTCGACAGGCCCAATACCTTGCCGCTCGGGATGTAGGCGACGTGAGCCTTGCCGATAAACGGCAGCAGGTGGTGTTCGCACAACGAGTAGAGCTCGATGTCCTTCACCAGCACCATTTCGCTGTTGTCGGAGCTGAACAAGGCACCGTTGGTGACCTCTTCCAGTGTCTGTTCATAACCGCGGCAGAGGTACTGCATGGCTTTGGCGGCACGTTTTGGCGTGTCGAGCAGGCCCTCGCGGGTGGCGTCCTCGCCCAGTTGGCCGAGAATCGCGGTGTAGTTCTGTTCCAGTGTCACAGAGGCTGATTCCATACGGGTTTCAGAGGGGTACTGTTTCTGTCTGTACCAATTGTGTGCCAATCAAGCTCTTTTCAAGCTTCCCGAGCTCGCCCCAGTCAGTGCTGGCGTTGATCCATCGGGCGTAGGTCGATAGCAATATCTGAACGCTATGACCGAGCTGAGTGGCAATAAACGCAGGGTTCATCCCCGACATGGGGCACATGGTAGCGTATGTGTGCCGGCAGTTGTATTGCCGGCGGGCGCGAAGCCCCAAATCGGTCATTGCGGCCGGGAAGTGTTTGTCGATCACGCTGGCCTGCCGGGTTTTATCCGCATCCCGCTACACCCTGTCGCCAAGGTGCAGCAGTGATGCTTTCCTGAAGCCTGTTTTGCTCATCAGGCCGAGCAGGTCGTATCAGGCGTGAGTGATCGACAGATCGCTGATGATGCAGACAGAACCGTCTAGCGGGTCGGTGGTGTCGGAGTAATCGATCTGGTTGTACACGCCGCCGTGGAAGGCGAGTGTTTTCGTGTCCCAGGTGTTGTCCAGACGCATGATTGCGGAAGTGGATTGGACGCCGTTACAACTAGCCGATACAGAGACGGCGCCGCTCGAGTTGGCGTGAATGTTGATTTTGAAAAGTGCACCGAGCGGTACGTTATCCAAAATCGTCGAGTTGACTGGATCATCCTGGAGGTAACTGGTTCGGAACCCCATGGTGATTTTTCCTTTGTTCCAGAACACCTTTACCGGAGGTCGTTCTGAGCCCTGCACATGAATCTGACCGATCACGACTTTCTGCAGCGAGTTGACTTTGGTCAGTCGCATTTCCTGGCGGTTCCAGTGGTCCGCTGCACTGGAGAACAGCCAGTAACCTGGCTCCTTCCACTCGCAGCGGGTTCGTAGCGTACTCTTGCTCGAGGCTCCAAGTGTCGGCGCCGTCATCTGCAGCGAACCATCGTCAAGCATTGAGATGACTTCGGGGCATTCGATCAGTGCGCGCCAGCCGATGAGCTCAAGCGCAATCGGGTTGGTGTCGGAGATTGGAAGCGGGGTAGCGATGGTGAAGTTGCTGATGTCTACAGTCATGGTTTTTACCTCAGTCCATTGATGTCGCTTTTTGCTCTGGTGAGCCTTGCGTTTGATGCAGGCCTGCATCCCACTGCCCACTCGGTGAATGGACAGAGGTGATACTTGGCAGCTTCCGAGCGATTTCCCGTTGGCTTGAATACGAATATGGGCGCTCCCATATTTGGTGTCAATAGGTATTCCCATATTTTATTCCGTACCTATATTCCAGGTGCAAAAAAGCCCGCGCTTGGCGGGCTTCTCTTGGGTGGGTGTCGACTTGCCGTATTGCACGTCAGGGCACTGGACGCTCCCGAATCACCGCAACTCAGTTCACCGTGAATACATCGCCCACCAAAAGACATGGCCCAGGATCGCAATCTGCTGCTCCTGGATTTCGGCGAAGGTGTAGTCCTCGTCCGGATGCTCGTCACGGTTGAAACTGCGTAGGCGGATCCCACTGGGCAGTCGGTAGACCTGTTTCACGCGGAGCTGGCCGTTGTGGTTGATCGCGTACATGTCGCCGTCGACGATGTCGCCCAGCGAGTTCTTTCCGACGTTCATGCCAACGGTAGCGCCGTCGCGCAGTACCGGGAGCATGCTGTTTCCGCTCACCACCACGCACTTGGCGTTGCTGAACTGCACGTTGTTGTGTCGCAGGTCTTTCTTGAAGAAGCGCAGCCTGGCGCTGTCACTTTCCGAGATCACGAAACGGCCTGAACCAGCCGCCAGTTCAACTTCACGCAGGAAGGGGACATAAACCTCGTCGTCATCCAGGGGCGTGCTGTCGTCCCAAGGCTGGATGTCTGACATTGAAATGCTTGGAGGCGGGCGGGACACCCCTTTGAGCATGTCACCGACACCTTCAGCCAGCCACATCGGTGAAACGCCACACACTGAAGCGATCTGGGCAGTAAAGGCGGTTGCCTTCGACTTCCCGCGCTCGAGGTCGGAGATTGAGGTTTGGGTCAGGCCTGCGCGTTCGGCAAGCTCGGTCTGATTGAGCTTGGCGTGTTGGCGGGCTGCTTTGAGTCGTTCTTTGAATTCCATCTGCGGAGTATTACGGGAGCGCCTATATCATTGCAAATCGTTATCCCGATAATGTGCCAGGCGACAGCTTTATTCGTCGCGACCTTCCATCATGGTCCGTTTGAGCATCACATAAACCGCTCCGGCGCCGCCGTGTTTCGCCTGGCACGAGGTGAAGCCGAGCACTTGTGAGTGTTGGCGCAGCCAGGTGTTGACGTGGCTTTTGATCATCGGCCGCTTGCCGTCCAGACGCACAGCCTTGCCGTGGGTGACGCGCACGCAGCGGATTTCGAATTTGGTTGCTTCGGCCAGAAACGCCCAGAGGGTTTCCCGGGCCTTTTCCACGCTCATGCCATGGAGGTCGAGGCTGCCTTCGAACGGGATCTGTCCGATCTTGAGCTTGCGCATCTGGCTTTCCTGAACACCGTCACGCGCCCACATCAGCTCGTCTTCCGGGCCAACATCGATGACGAACTGATCGGACAGCCCATCAACGGTGGTGGCATCGGTGCGCACCGTGGCGGCCTGACGCAGCTTGGCGATTTGCGCGCGGTCAGCTTTGGGTTTGCCGGTTTCGGCGCGATCGTGTTTGATCGGCTTGACGCCTTGGATCGCGCTTTTGAACAGGGAAAAATCGTCGTCTTGCATGTCAGCCTCCGCGAAGGGCGGCCAGTTTACCCAACTCGAGGGGAATGGGGCGCGAGAAAACGCACAGCACTCGGCTCAGTCGTGCTTTTTCATCAAATGCGGGGAGATGTTCAGCTCTTGCGACTGCCGCGAGCGGCGACGGCAGCGACGCCACAGCCACACGCCGAGGTACAGCACGAACAGGCCAATCGCCAGAATCACTGCCGAACCGACCCGGTTGGTATTCAACTCGCCCAGGGCGGGTGCGTGGCCGAGCAGGCTGGCTATGCCTGCCATCGCCAGCAACACACCACTCATCGACAGCAAGGCAGCCAATGCCGCGCCGATTCGAAAACGCCAGTTGCGTTGGCCTTTGGGCCGCAAGCGGCGAGCGTCAAAACCATCGGATAACTTCATTCCGACCTTCCTCAATGGGTATCGGCCCTTCGACCGGGAGTTGACCGGGATGTTCCTGAGGCTAAGACAATTACAGCAAATGATAGACTTTTGCGGATGAGCGGCGGCATGGACCGCTCATCGAGCGTCGATCAGATCAGTTCATGAGTCAATGCGAGGGTGGCGAAGTTGTCCGCCATGATCGCCATTTCGGTCTGCTGAACGTGGTCTGCGCTCAATACGCCGCCCTTGTAAGGCAGGTCGCGAGTCGCGCAGGCGTCTTCTACCAGCGTACAACGAAAGCCCAGGTTCTTCGCGGCGCGCACCGTGGTGCTGACGCTGGAGTGGCTCATGAAACCGCACACGATCAGGTCCAGTGAACCGAGATTCTGCAGGCGTTCCAGCAGTTCGGTGCCGTGGAACGCACTCGGCAGCAATTTACCGATGATGGTTTCGTCGCCCTGTGGTTCCAGGCCCGGGATGAATTCACCGCGCTCACCTTGTGGATCGAACAGCCCACCGACAGTACCGAGGTGGCGGACATGGACGATCGGCCGGCCGGCTGCACGGGCAGCGGCCACCAGTTGCTTGATGTTCGCGACGGCAGCATCCATGCCGCTCAAGGCCAACGGGCCGCTGAGGTATTCTTTCTGGGCATCGATGATGACAAGGGTCGCATGGCTCAGAACGGCAGCTGCATAACCGCGGCCGCTGAGTTGAAACATCGTTTTTGGAACGGACATTCTGGGGCTCCTTCGGGTGGGGCTTTTGCGACATTGTCCTCTGGCTGAGCGCTTCTGTGAATCGCTACCATCGTAGGCGCCGTCTTTGCTGGCTCGCAGCCTTGTCAATAGGGCCGTTTTGTTCAATAGGCGGTCGAAAAAATAGATTTGTCCTACATTCGCCCCGGTAGTTTTCCCGCGTCGTCGAGACGCGTTTTGGCTGTTAGAATCGCCAGTCGTTTTTTTTGGAGTTTGCCCCGTGATCACTTCCCGACTTCGTACCCTGCGTGACCATATCCGTTGGGCCGTCAGCCGCTTCCATGGGGAGGATCTGTTTTTCGGCCATGGGACCGACAACGCCTGGGACGAAGCGCGCCAGTTGGTGTTGGGTGCCTTGCACTTGCCGTGGGAAATCGCCGACAGCTACCTCGACTGCAATCTTGAAGAAGACGAGCTGGTCAAGCTGCAACGCTTGCTCAAGCGCCGTATCGAAGAACGTATTCCTACCGCCTACCTGTTGGGTGAAGCGTGGTTTTGCGGCATGTCGTTCATTGTCGATGAGCGCGTATTGATCCCGCGTTCGCCGATTGGCGAGCTGATTGAAAAACGTTTCGAGCCGTGGCTGGGCGCCGAACCTGCGCGGATTCTCGACTTGTGCACCGGTTCCGGCTGCATCGGTATCGCCTGTGCCTACGAGTTCCAGAACGCCGAAGTGGTGTTGGCCGATCTATCGTTCGAAGCACTGGAAGTGGCCAACCAGAACATCGAGCGCCATGGCGTCGATGAGCGGGTGTACACGGTGCAGGGCGACGGATTTGATGGTATGCCGGGTCAGCGTTTTGACCTGATCGTGTCGAACCCGCCTTATGTCGATGCGGAAGATTTCGCCGACATGCCGGACGAATACCAGCACGAACCGGAGCTGGGCCTGGCCTGCGGTGATGATGGTTTGAACCTGGTGCGTCGCATGCTCGCCGAAGCGGCGGATCACCTGACCGAGAAGGGCTTGCTGATTGTCGAGGTGGGCAACAGCCAGGTTCACGTCTCGGCGCTGTACCCGGAAGTCGACTTCGCCTGGCTCGATTTCGAGCGCGGTGGGCATGGCGTGTTCATGCTGACGGCGGAACAGTGCCGCAACCATCAGGCGCTGTTCGCTTCCCGCGTCTGACCTGACTGACTCCTGTGGCGAGGGGATTTATCCCCGTTGGGCTGCGAAGCGGCCCCAAAAAGAGGGACTGCTGCGCAGTCCAACGGGGATAAATCCCCTCGCCACAAAAAGTTGCTACCGGTGTGTGGCAATCCAGATCAACAACCCCGCCTGAAACACCGCAAACGCCACCAGGCAGGTAATGGTAAAGCGCAGTCCGGTGTCTTCGCGCTTGTACTTGCTGACTTTTTCTTCGTGTTTCTTGAGTTTGACTTCCTGCTCGGCGAGATTTTGCTCGGCTTGCTGAAGCATCTGCGCCGCCTCAAGAATTTCCACGACCTGCAGTTTTTCCGTACTCCAGTCACTCAACAGGTCGCCGACCTGCACTTCTTTGACGCTGCCCTTCAAATGCTGGGCGTCGGCGTAGATCACGTCGAAACCGTGCATCCGCAAAAAGTGATCGCGGCGCAGGCGAGTGTCTTCGTTCAGCGCATCCTTGTTGTTCAGGTCGGTGCCGTCGACGGTGTAGCCGGGCCATCTCTTTTTCGCCCAGGTAATGCCCTGAGCGGCCATGAAACGACCGATCCCACGGTTCATCGGTTCGATCTGCAAACCGCTGTCAGGCCCGAAATGCACGCGCTTGGTGGCGTGATCGACCCACACGTCCAGATGATTCTGTTCCTTGCGCACACGCTGGCCGGGCAGCGCAATGCTCATGCGCATCAGGCTGTGTTCCTTGTTGTTGCGCTCGGCGTAACCGAATTCAACAAAGCGCAGCGGCCGTCCACCGGTGTTGCGGTCGGTTTTCAATGGGGCCAGACGGAGCATCTTGTGGTGCTCGGCGTGGACGTCCGCCCACGGCAGCTCGACCACTGGTGGTGCGTCTTTTTCAGCAGTGGTGTCGGGTGAAGTCTGGGTATCAGTCATAACGGCGAGATCCTGTCCAAGCTCTGCTTGCCGCCAGTCATAGCGCTGGCGACAAAGGCTTATCGGCCGTTTTTTTCAGGACTGGAGGGTTAGGGCGTTCTAAACCAGTTTTTACGCCCCTAACGCCGCTAACTGGCGCGAAGTCCGTCAATAAACCCGAGGATTCGCGTGCCGAGTTCTGCCGCCAGCGGCAATTGCGGATCCTTATAAGAGGCCAATTGCCGTTTTACATCGTTGGGCACGATGCGCATCACGTGGTTCATGCCTTCGATCAGCGCCAGCTCGGCGTCCGGTTTGGCGGCCTTCAATAGCCTGGCGTCACCGACACCGACCTGGATGTCGTTGCTGCCCTGGATGATCAGCGCCGGCATCTTCAATTTGGCGAACGCCGCTGCCGGTTCCTGGCGGAACAATGAAATCAGATACGGCTGCACGCTCGGGCGGAAAATCACCTGCAATTGCGGCGGTACGTTGTCGTCGGTGCGGCCGGCCTTGAGGCTGTCGAGCAGTTCATTGCTGCGCAGCATCAATGCTGGCGGCAGGCGATTGCTCAATTGCTGGCGCAGCACCTGATCGATCGGCCGGGCGCTGCCGGACATGGAAATGACCGCGGCGGCGTCCAGGCTCGGCGCCGCGAGGCTGGCGATCAGGGCGCCTTCGCTGTGGCCCAGCAGGATCAACTGGCCAAATCGCGGGTCGGTTTTGAGCTTGCGGCCCCAGGCCTCGGCGTCGGCCACATAGGCTTCAACCGACAGATTGCGTTCATCCGGGGTCGCCGCAAGGCTCGCCGCCACGCCGCGTTTGTCATAACGCACGCTGGCGATGTTGTGTTTGGCCAACACCCAAGCGAGACGCTTGAGGCTGTCGTTGCGTCCGCCGTCGGGGTTGTTTCCGTCACGATCTGTAGGACCGGAGCCGGAAATGATCAGGACAACCGGTACTGGTGTGTCGGACTTGGGCAGCAATAACGAGCCGAAAAGCTCGCCGGTGCCGGTGTCCAAGGTGATCGGGCGTTGCAGGACTGTGGCCTGTACAAAGCCGGTAAAGAGGGTAAGGCTCAAGGCTATAACTCGCAGCATCATCACGCCATCATGAACAAGATGCCGGTTGGACTCGCAGGCACCCATAAGGTTCGAGGATGAACTAGTCGGGTAGCCTGCGTATACTGGCGCGCATTACGTATTTGGTTCGAATTCACGGAGCGTCCTGCATGTCCGGCAATACCTACGGCAAGCTGTTCACTGTCACCACCGCGGGCGAAAGCCATGGTCCGGCGTTGGTCGCCATTGTCGACGGCTGCCCGCCGGGCCTGGAGATCTCTCTGGAAGATCTGCAGCGTGACCTGGATCGCCGCAAGCCCGGCACCAGCCGCCACACCACCCAGCGCCAGGAAGCCGACGAAGTCGAAATCCTCTCCGGCGTGTTCGAAGGACGCACCACCGGTTGCTCCATCGGCCTGTTGATCCGCAACACCGACCAGAAGTCCAAGGATTACTCGGCGATCAAGGACCTGTTCCGTCCGGCCCACGCCGACTACACCTATCACCACAAATATGGCGAGCGCGATTACCGTGGCGGCGGTCGCAGCTCGGCCCGTGAAACGGCCATGCGCGTGGCGGCCGGTGCGATTGCGAAAAAATACCTGGCCACTCAGGGCATCGTCATTCGTGGCTACATGAGCCAGCTCGGCCCGATCGAAATCCCGTTCAAGACCTGGGATTCGGTGGAAGAGAACGCCTTCTTCAGCCCTGATCCGGACAAGGTCCCGGAACTGGAGGCCTATATGGACCAGTTGCGTCGCGACCAGGATTCGGTTGGCGCGAAGATCACCGTAGTCGCTGAAGGCGTAATGCCGGGCCTCGGCGAGCCGATCTTCGACCGTCTCGATGCCGAACTCGCTCACGCGCTGATGAGCATCAATGCGGTCAAAGGCGTGGAAATCGGCGCCGGTTTCGCCAGCGTTGCCCAACGCGGCACCGAACACCGCGATGAAATGACCCCGCAAGGTTTCCTCAGCAACAACGCGGGCGGCATTTTAGGTGGCATTTCGTCGGGTCAGCCGATCGTCGCGCACCTGGCGCTCAAGCCAACCTCGAGCATCACCACGCCGGGCCGTTCCATCGACATCCATGGCAACCCGGTGGACGTCATCACCAAGGGGCGCCACGACCCGTGCGTCGGCATCCGCGCCACACCGATCGCCGAAGCGATGATGGCCATCGTGCTGATGGATCACCTGTTGCGTCACCGTGGGCAGAACCTGGACGTGCGCGTGAGCACGCCGGTGCTGGGTCAGCTTTAATGGCTGACCTCACAGCCGCTGCGGTCTGACGACGGTGGCGGCGCTCCCGTACTGGCGGCTCTCCAGTTTCTATCTGTTCTATTTCGCCTTGCTCGGTTCGACAGCGCCGTTTCTGGCGCTGTACTTCGATCACCTGGGCTTTTCCAGCGCGCGCATCGGCGAGCTGGTGGCGATCCCGATGCTGATGCGCTGCGTGGCGCCGAACATCTGGGGCTGGCTCGGTGATTACACCGGCCGACGCCTGGCCATCGTGCGCTTCGGTGCGGTCTGCACGTTGCTGACATTCTCGCTGATCTTCGTCAGCAAGACCTATGCCTGGCTGGCGATGGTCATGGCCTTGCACGCGTTTTTCTGGCACGCGGTGTTGCCGCAGTTCGAAGTCATCACCTTGGCACACTTGCAGGGCCAGACTAACCGCTACAGTCAGATCCGCCTGTGGGGTTCCATCGGTTTCATCATTACCGTGGTTGCCCTTGGCCGATTGTTCGAATGGCTCAGCCTCGATATCTACCCGGTGGCGCTGGTGCTGATCCTGGCCGGGATCGTGGTCAGCAGCCTATGGGTGCCCAACGCTCAACCGATTCAGAGCGAACGGTTGGCGGGGGACGGTTTTGTCAAGCAGTTGCGCAGTCCCGGGGTATTGGCGTTTTACGGTTGCGTGGCGCTGATGCAGATGAGCCACGGTCCTTATTACACCTTTCTGACCTTGCACCTGGAGCGACTCGGGTACAGCCGAGGGCTGATCGGTATGCTCTGGGCGGTCGGTGTGGTCGCCGAAGTCTTGATGTTTCTGGCCATGAGCAAGATCCTTGCGCGCTTCTCCGTGCGACGGGTGTTGCTGGCGAGTTTTCTGCTGGCGGCGTTGCGTTGGTTGTTGCTCGGTTCGTTCGCTGAATTTCTTTGGGTGCTGTTGTTTGCCCAAGTGCTGCACGCGGCGACCTTCGGCAGCTTTCACGCGGCTGCCATCCAGTTCGTGCAACGTAGCTTCGGCGCGCGCCAACAAGGGCAGGGCCAGGCGTTATACGCCGCACTGGCCGGCACCGGCGGCGCACTGGGCGCGTTGTATTCCGGCTACAGCTGGAATGCCCTCGGCCCAACATTGACCTTTAGTATTGCCAGCCTCGCAGCCTTCGCGGCAGCCGTTATCATTGCCACACGAATGCAAGAGGACAGGCCATGAGCCTCACCCGTGAGCACCTCGCCCAGGAAATCATCGATGCCGGGCGTTTTCTGTATGGCCGCGGCTGGTCGCCGGCCACCAGCAGCAACTACTCGACGCGCCTGTCGCCGACTGAAGCGCTGCTGACGGTGTCCGGCAAGCACAAAGGCCAACTCGGCCCCGACGATGTGCTGGCGACCGATCTGTCCGGCAACAGCCTGGAACCGGGCAAAAAACCGTCCGCCGAAACCCTGCTGCACACCCAGCTCTACCGCTGGCGCCCGGAGATCGGCGCGGTGCTGCACACCCATTCGGTGAACGCCACGGTGCTGTCGCGCCTGACGCCGCAAGACTTCATCGATTTCGAAGACTACGAACTGCAAAAGGCTTTCAGTGGTGTGTCGACCCACGAATCCCGGGTGCGTGTGCCGATTTTCGATAACGATCAAGACATTGCGCGCCTCGCCGCCAAGGTGCAGCCTTGGCTGGACGCCCATCCCGATTGCGTCGGCTATCTGATCCGCGGCCACGGTCTCTACACCTGGGGCGCGCGCATGAGCGATGCACTGCGGCAGATCGAGGCCTTTGAATTTTTGTTCGAGTGCGAGTTGAAGATGCGCTCGCTCTTGAACTGTAAAGCATGAACCGTTAAGGAGTTGCCCTGATGAGCAGCCTGTCCGTTTACCACGTCTCAAGCCCTGATTTACCTAACAAGGTGCTGACGCATTTCGAAGACATCGCCTCGACCCTGGCTGAGCAGGGCGTGCGTTTCGACCGCTGGCAAGCCACGGCGAAAATCCAGCCCGGCGCCAGTCAGGAAGAAGTGATCTCCGCGTATCAGGAGCAAATCGACAAGCTGATGACCGAACGCGGTTACATCACCGTCGACGTCATCAGCCTGAACAGCGACCACCCGCAAAAAGCCGAATTGCGCGCCAGGTTTCTCGACGAACATCGCCATGGCGAAGACGAAGTACGATTTTTCGTCGCCGGCCGTGGCTTGTTCTCCCTGCACATCGGCGATTACGTCTACGCGGTGCTTTGTGAGAAAAACGACCTGATCTCGGTACCGGCCGGCACCGCGCATTGGTTCGACATGGGCGAGCATCCGCATTTCGTCGCGATCCGTCTGTTCAACAACCCTGAAGGCTGGGTTGCCAATTTCACTGGCGAAGACATCGCCAGTCGCTTCCCGGGTCTTGAGGACTGAGGCGATGCCGATCAAAGCGATTCTCACCGACATCGAAGGCACTACCAGCGCGGTGAGTTTTGTGTTCGACGTGCTGTTTCCCTACGCCGCCAGACACTTGCCAGACTTTGTTCGCCAGCATGCCGCGCGTGCGGATGTTGCCGAGCAACTGGATGCCGTTCGCCGGGATGCCAACGAGCCGAACGCCGACGTCGAGCGGGTGATCGACATTCTTCTGGGCTGGATCGCCGAAGACCGCAAAGCCACGCCGCTGAAAGCGTTGCAAGGCATGGTCTGGGAACAGGGTTATCAGGCCGCAGAGTTGAAAGGCCACGTTTACCCGGACGCCGTTGAAGCGCTCAAGCGCTGGCATCAGGACGGCTTCAAACTGTTTGTTTATTCGTCCGGTTCGATCCAGGCCCAAAAGCTGATCTTTGGCTGCTCGCAAGTGGGGGATCTGTCACCCCTGTTCAGTGGCTATTTCGACACCACCTCGGGGCCCAAGCGTGAAGCGAAGTCCTACGAGCGCATTACCCAGGCCATCGGCCTGGACGCTTCGCAGGTCCTGTTTCTGTCCGACATCGTCGAGGAACTGGACGCGGCACGCACGGCGGGAATGGCGACGTGCGGGCTGGCCCGAGAGGGCGGGGAGCTGGCGGGGCATGTGACGGTGGACAGTTTTGCGCGGATCAACCCTTCCGCCCTATAACCATATACCCGCATACCCGCATACCCGCATAACCTTGTAGGAGCTGAGCTTGCTCGCGATGGCGGTGTATCAGTCAGCACTAATGACTCCTGATACACCGCCATCGCGAGCAAGCTCAGCTCCTACAGGGATCAGCAAGGATTGCGCAACGTCAGAAACAACTCAGGCCGTGAAGCGAAAGCGCTCACGGCCTGTTTGTTTACAGCTCTGGAACGGTTTAAACCGAGTGATACGTCGGCAGGGCAAACCGCTGTTGGCTTTGCAGCATGGAAATCTGCGGCAGTTCGCTGGCCTGTTCGGCGATGTCACGGCGTATGGCACTGATCACCCAGGACAGCTGATCACCTGCATGCAATTGCTGGTAGGAAATCGAGCGTTTGAAGACTTTGCCGTCGGTGCTGCTCAAGGTCAGCAGAATGCCACCATCAGGACGTGGCTGGGTGGTCACTTCGAAGTTGGAGAACAGGGACGAAAATTTTTCTTGGATCAGGTTCATGTCTATCAGCTCCGTTAGCTCTTGAATGGCAAGCATGCAGAGGTAGTTGCAGTGATTGTGCCAGCACCTGATTTTTTAAAAACCCTTATATATCAATTAGTTATCTGTTCAGCGTTTTTGCACTTTCGTGCAATCTGCATGAATGGCCATCGTGCATCCTGCATTTTGCGTGGTCGACATCGATTCGATGGAACCAATTGCCCCGCGCAAGCTCACGCATTCGAATGCCGCAGACGTGGATACAAATCATTTCAAAAACCGCGTGTACAGCTCAGGAACCGCTGACGTATTTTCGGCCTCAATCAACGCCGCCCGAACAATAAAAAGATCGACCGGGAGCAACCATGAGCCGCACGCCGAACGACACGATTACCTGGGGCATGATGCTCCGCAAGCTGCCTTCCATTGCCAAAGCCATTCCTCGCGTGGTGAAAGGCATGAACGCCGCCAACGTCAAGGACCCGACCCAACCGTGCGGCCTGGGCTGGAGCTTTGAGCAAGCGACATTGCGCAATCCCGATGGCCCGGCATTGCTGCAGGGCGAGGTGGCGCTGACGTATTTTCAGGTCAACCAGTGGGCGAATCGCATTGCCCATCATTTGATTGCCCAAGGCATCCGCAAGGGCGATGTCGTGGCGGTATTTATCGAGAATCGCCCGGAACTGCTGGTGACGATCCTGGCGGTGGCCAAGGTCGGCGCGATCAGTGCCTTGCTCAATACTTCGCAGACCCGCGATACCCTGGCTCACAGCCTGAACCTGGTGGCACCTGCGGCGATCATCGTCGGAGAAGAGTTGGTACCGGCGTTTTCGGCGGTTCGCGAACGGGTGTCGATCGACGCGGCGCGCACCTGGTTCGTCGCTGATCGAGACACCTTCAGCCATCCGGGCATTGCGCCCGAGGGGTTCATCAACCTGATGACCGCCAGTGCCGACAGCTCCAGCGCTAACCCCGCCAGCAGTCAGCAGGTTTTTTTCGACGACCCTTGTTTCTATATCTACACCTCGGGCACCACTGGCTTGCCCAAGGCCGGGGTGTTCAAGCACGGCCGCTGGATGCGCAGCTCCGCGAGCTTCGGGCTGATCGCCCTGGATATGCGCCCGGAGGATGTCGTCTATTGCACCTTGCCGCTCTATCACGCCACCGGGCTGTGCGTGTGCTGGGGCTCGGCGATCAGTGGCGCCTCGGGCTTTGCAATTCGCCGCAAGTTCAGCGCCAGCCAATTCTGGAACGATGTGCGCAAGTACCGCGCGACCACCCTCGGATACGTCGGCGAACTGTGCCGCTACCTGGTGGATCAACCGCCCAGCGTCGGCGACAGCCAGCACCGGGTGACGAAGATGATCGGCAATGGCCTGCGCCCCGGCGCGTGGGGCGAGTTCAAGACGCGATTCGGGGTGAATCATATCTGTGAGCTGTACGCCGCCAGCGACGGCAACATCGGCTTCACCAACATCCTCAACTTTGATAACACCGTCGGGTTTTCCCTGATGTCATGGGAGTTGGCGGCGTACGACCACGACAGCGGCGCGCCGATTCGGGATCCCAAGGGCTTCATGCGCAAAGTCGCCAAAGGCGAGCAGGGGCTGTTGCTGGCAAAGATCGACGACAAGGCACCGCTGGATGGCTACACCGATCCGCAGAAGACCGAAAAGGTTGTGCTGCACGACGTGTTCGAGAAGGGCGACCGTTATTTCAATACCGGTGACCTGCTGCGCAACATCGGTTTCGGTCACGCGCAGTTTGTTGACCGTTTGGGCGATACCTACCGCTGGAAGGGCGAAAACGTCTCGACCACCGAGGTTGAGAACATCCTTTTGCAACACCCGAATATTTCCGAAGCCGTGGCCTACGGTGTGGAAATCCGCAACACCAACGGGCGTGCCGGGATGGCGGCGATTACGCCAGCCGAGTCCCTGGCGACCCTGGATTTCAGTGAACTGCTGGCGTTCGCCCGTGAGCAAATGCCCGCCTATGCGGTGCCGTTGTTCCTGCGGGTGAAGGTGAAAATGGAGACCACGGGCACCTTCAAATATCAGAAGACCCGGCTTAAGGATGAAGCCTTCGACCCCGGCAAAACCGGCGACGATCCGATCTATGCCTGGCTGCCAGGGACCCAGACTTACGTGCAGGTCACTGCGCAGTTGCTGGCGGATATTCACGGCGGCGCTTTTCGTTATTGAATGCAGCGCTATTGAATGCAGCGCTATTGAATGTGGCTATGGCTGTCCATGAGAAAAAAGAAGTGACAGCCTCGGGGCTGCTCGGGAAACTGTCGGCTTTGCGAATAACAGAACGTGGAGTGCCCAATGTCAGACCAAAGCCGCCAGATGTCCCCCGAAGAAGCCGCTGAATTTGCCGAACAGGTATTCAACAAAGCGCGTGAGGGCGATGCGGCCATGATGGCCGCGCTGTTGACCAAGGGCCTGCCGCCGAACCTGCGTAACCACAAGGGTGACACCTTGCTGATGCTGGCCGCTTACCACGGCCACGTGGAGACGGTAAAAGTCCTGCTCGAGCACAAGGCCGACCCGGAAATCCGCAACGACAATGGCCAGAGCCCGATTGCCGGCGCGGCGTTCAAGGGTGATCTGGCGGTGGTCAAGGCACTGGTTGAAGGCGGCGCGCAAGTGGAAGGTTCGTCCTTCGACGGTCGCACTGCGCTGATGATGGCGGCGATGTTCAATCGCGTGGAAATCGTCGACTACCTGATCAGCAAAGGTGCCGACCCGAAAGCCAAGGACGCCAATGGCGTCTCTGCGCTGGATGCCGCCAAGACCATGGGCGCAGTGGACACCACGGCGCAGTTGCAGAAACTGCTTGGCTGATTGCAAATCCTGAGGCAACTAAAAACCTGTGGTGAGGGGATTTATCGGAATGCCGCACCACCCCGTTCGGCTGCGAAGCAGTCGTCAATCCGGTTGACGCGGTCTTCCTGAGAAGCATCGGTGACTGGAATGGGGTGGCTGCGCCACCCAACGGGGATAAATCCCCTCGCCACAGATAAATCCCCCAGTCACAGATAATCCCCCTGCACACTGGTCAATCCACTGATCACAGTGTGGTCGGCCTGAATCGGGCGGGTCTCAATACACCCACACCTCAACCCGCCGATTCTTGATTCGCCCCTCATCCGCGCTATTGGCCGCCACTGGCATCTCGGCGCCAAAACCACGAATCTCGCGAAACACCACGCCGCTTTTCACCAGTTCCCGCCGCACCGCCATGGCGCGCAGTTTCGACAGCAGATTGGCCCGCGCCGGATCACTTTTGGCGTCGCCAAACCCCACCAACGTCACCTGCCGATTGGTCTTGTCACGCTGCTTTATATAGTCGAGCACCCGCGACAGGTCCTGCCGGGCCTTGTTGTCCAGCGTCGCACTGCCTTCTTCGAAACGGAAATTCACGGTCAGGCGCTGGGCGTGACGGCTGAGCGCCTGATAACCCTCCGGCATCAATGCATTCGGCGTGACCGTCATGGCCTGGACGGTCTGGGCGATAAAACCATTGGCCGCGACAATCGCCTGGCCCTTGCTGCTTTGGGCGAACGCCACCAATGCGTCGGCCCAGGGATTTTTCCCGTTGGGCGGCAGGTAAAAGAACAGCCGACGGGACAGCGGATAGTCTTCCGTGGCAATCAGGCTGTTGAGCGGCAGCATGGCTTGGGATTGGCCATCGGCAATCGCCACGGCTTTGGCCTGACGCACGTAAGGCAGGCCGATGAAGCCGATACCTTGCGGGTCCAGGCTGACCGCGTCGGACAATTGCTCGCTGGATTCGAACCGTTTTGCAGCGCTGCTCAGGGTTTTCCCACGACGGCTGAGGACCAATTCCTTGAACGTGTCGTAGGTGCCCGATTGGTCATCCCGCGCATAGAGATGAATCGTCCCACCGCTGCCGCCGAGTTCTTCCCAGGTTTTTGCCTCGCCGCTGAAGATTCGCGCCAATTGTTCGGTGTTCAGTTCATGCAATGGATTTTGCGGATGAAGAATGATCGCCAGGCCATCGATGGCGATGACCTGCTCGGCGCCGACGCTTTTAAAGTCGCCCAAGCGTGCAAGGTCTGCCCGTTCGCTGTCCTTGATCGGGCGCGAGGAGGCGGCGAGGTCGGCGGTGGCGGTTTTCAGGGCGGTGAAACCGGTGCTGGAACCGTGGGCCGCAATGTCCACCGCGACCCGGCGGCCCTGAACGGTTTCGCCGATGACGCGCAGCTCGTTGGCTGTGTCCGGGGCTTCGCTGTGAATTTTCAGCAGGCCCTGTTCGCGCATCAATCCCTCAACCAGCGCCGGGCCCAATGCCGCGCCGATGGTGTTGGAACCCTGGATGCGCAGCACCGGGTCAGCCTCGGGCGTCGGCAACGCGCCAGCCGACGCCGCCAGCGGCAGCCAGGCACACAGCATCAACAGGAACAACACGCGCAGCGTCATGCCAGCACCTTACAAGCCAAAGGAAGTGCCGGGAGAATAAGTCAGTAAGGTTTCTGAAAGATGACAGGGTGTGACAGATCGTTCCCACGCTCTGCGTGGGAATGCATCCTGTGACGCTCTGCGTCACTTCCAGAGGCGGAACGCGGAGCGTCCCTGGCGGCATTCCCACGCAGAGCGTGGGAACGATCAGCGAAACCGGATCAGCTCAATTCAAGCCAGATCGGCGCGTGATCCGACGGCTTTTCCATCCCGCGCAATTCGTAATCCACACCTGCATCCTTCACCCGTGGCAACAACCCGTGGGACGCCATGATCAAGTCAATCCGCAGCCCACGCTTGGGCTCATCCTCAAAACCGCGGCTACGGTAGTCGAACCAGCTGAAACGGTCGACCACCTCCGGGTTCAAGTGACGGAAGCTGTCCACCAGGCCCCAGTTCTTCAAACGGGCCATCCACTCGCGTTCTTCCGGCAGGAAGCTGCATTTACCGGTTTTCAGCCAGCGTTTCATGTTGTCCGGGCCGATACCGATGTCGCAGTCTTCTGGGGAAATGTTCACGTCGCCCATCACCACCAGCGGCTGATCGTTGCTGAACTGGCTTTCCAGCAATTGTTGCAGATCGCTGTAAAAGCGTTCCTTGGCCGGGAACTTGGTGGGGTGATCGCGGCTTTCGCCCTGTGGGAAATAGCCGTTCATGATGGTCACCGGCACGCCATTGGCATCGGCGAACGTGCCCCAGATGAAGCGGCGCTGAGCATCTTCTTCATCGGTGACGAAACCTTTGTGCAGCGCGATAGGTTCCTGACGCGAGAGCAGGGCCACGCCGTAGTGACCTTTTTGACCGTGGAAATATACGTGATAGCCCAGCGCCTGAACCTCGGCCAGCGGGAACTGGTCGTCGTGAACCTTGGTTTCCTGCAGTCCGATCACATCGGGCTGATGCTTTTCGATCAGCGCCGCCAGCTGATGGGGGCGAGCGCGCAGCCCGTTGATGTTGAAGGAGACGATCTTCATGGTCGGCAGTCCTGGCAAAAGGGCGATGCTAGCTGACATGTAGGAATGGGGCCAGTGTTGGGGTGAGGGGATTCACTGTGTTCTGTCAGATCTAAATTGGCAGTTAGGGCCCCATCGCGAGCAGGCTCGCTCCCACAGGGGGTGAGTCTGGTCTATAACTGGTGGGAGCGAGCCTGCTCGCGATGGCGGCATCACAGCCAACACTGATTCGGATCAGCAAGGAACTGTGCCAGCGCTATAGGCTCGTAACCAGAAGAGCGCAGTCATTTGACCTGTGCCAGGGGAGATCAACCGTTATGCCCGAAACCTCGACCGTCATCGCCGATATTCACATGCTCGACAGCGGCTATTCCCGCGAAGCGCGTTCGCTGTTGTACCAGGCTTACCGGCATGAGCCGACGTTCGGCTACCTGTTCGAAGCGGAGCGTCCCGGTTATGAGCAACGGGTCCGGGCCACCGTGCGCGAACTGGTCAAGCAACATTTCCTTCAGGACTTGCCGGCCATCGGCCTGCTGGTCAACGACCGGTTGATCGGCATCGCGCTGATCGCGCCGCCGCAACGTCGCCTGGGCATCACCGAGAGTTGGGCCTGGCGTCTGCGCATGGTGCTCAGCACCGGGTTCCGCTGCACCCGACGCTATCTCGAGTATCACGATGCCGTGATGGCTTGCGTGCCGTCCGATTCGGTGCACCTGCTGCCATTGCTGGGGGTTCATCCGCAATTCCAGGGCAAACACTTTGGCGAACAGTTGCTGCAAGCGGTGCATAACTGGTGCGCGGTGGATGAGCATTCCGAGGGCGTCATCCTCGATACCGGGAATCCTCGTTATCTGGAGTTCTATAAGCGCCAGGGCTATGAGGAAATTGGTGAGGTCGCCGTAGGACCGATTCGCGAACACGTGTTTTTCCACGCCAATCCGCAGGTGTTACAAACAGCAACGGGATAAAGGTAGAACTTTCACCGCACGCCAGGCTCTATCACGCTCCCAAGCTCGTGATAGCATCCGCGCCTATGAAGTTTCCAGGAAGAATTACCAGCGGTGTGCTGATGCTGATTACCAGCTGCGCGGCGCTGGCGCAAAGTGAATTGGATGTGCGGATCAAACCGTCCAACGATGAACTGAAAGCCAATATAGAGGGCTATATCGGCAGCCTCGGCGATCGAGACGAAGAAGCCTTGCTGCGCTTCAGTCGTGGCGCCGAAGAACAGGCGCGCAAGGCCGCCCAGGCCTTGGGTTATTACCAGCCGCAGATCGACTCGGATGTGAAGGGCGGCAAGACGCCGCGCCTGGTGCTGAACATCGATCCCGGCGAGCCGGTGCATTTGCGCAACGTCACTATTCGCATCGACGGCCCGGCCGCCTCCCTCAAATCATTCCGTGTACCCAAAAGCAATGCGCTGAAAACCGGCGCAGTGCTCAACCATGGCCATTACGAAGACGCCAAACGCTTGATTCAGAATCAGGCTTCGCGCTATGGCTTTTTCAGTGGTTATTTCAGCAGCCAGAAATTGTTGGTCGACCCGCGAGCCGGCGTTGCCGACATCGAACTGATCTACAACAGCGGCCCGCGCTATTCACTGGGCAAGGTCAGTTTCGAAGGTGACACGCCGTTCGACGAAGACCTGCTGCTGCGCATGGTGCCATTCAAAGCCGGCGCGCCTTATGACTCCGAACTGATCGCCGAACTCAATCAGGCCATGCAATCGAGCGGCTATTTCGAAAGCGTGCGGGTAGATGCAGCGCCAACGTCGTCCAAGAACGACGTGATCCCGGTGGACGTCAAACTCGAAACCCGCAAACCACGGACCATGGGCCTCGGGCTGGGTTTTTCCACCGACGTCGGCCCACGGATCAAGGCCAACTGGACCCGGCACTGGGTCAACCCTCAGGGGCACAGCTATGGCTGGGAGACCGAAGTTTCGGCGCCTCGGCAGAACGTCGGTGTGTTCTACGACATTCCCCTGGACCCACCGCTGACCGACAAGCTGCGGTTCGCCGGTGGCTATCAGAATGAAGAAATTGCCGACAAGGACTCCCTCAGCAAACTGCTGACCCTCGGCCCCGAGTGGCACAGCAAGCTGCCCAGCGGTTGGCAGCGAGTGGTATCGCTCAAGTGGCAGCGCGAGGAATACAGGCTCGGCGACGACTCGGGGCTCAGCACGTTGCTGATGCCTGGCGTCAGCTATTCCTACCTTAAAAGTGATAACCGGATCGACCCGCACAACGGTTATCGCCTGGGATTCGAGACCAAAGTGGCCAAGGAAGGTTTGGGTTCCGACACCAACCTGATTTACGGCACCGCGTTGGTGAAAGGCTTGACCACGGTCTTCGACAAACACCGCTTCCTCGGTCGGGTACAGGTCGGCGGCAGCGCCACCAACGGCTACAAATCGGTGCCGCCGTCGCTGCGCTTCTTCGCCGGTGGCGATCAGAGCGTGCGCGGTTACGACTATCAGAGCCTGTCCCCGGAAAACTCCGAGGGCGACCGCATCGGTGGCCGCTACATGATTGCCGGCAGTGTCGAGTATCAGTACTCCATCGCCGAAAAATGGCGAGTCGCGACCTTCATCGATCAGGGCAACTCCTTCAATACCCTCGAACTGCCGAACCTCAAGACCGGCGTCGGTATCGGCGTGCGCTGGGTCTCGCCGGTGGGGCCGATACGCCTCGACCTGGCCCATGCGATGGACGACGAGGGCGGCATTCGACTGCACTTTTCCATGGGGCCTGAGCTGTGAATCGTGGTTTGAAGATAACGCTGTTGGCGATTCTGGCGCTGCTGATGCTGGTCGTTTTGACCGTGGCCACAGTGCTCGGCATGGCGACGGGCAGTCGTTGGGCGCTCGGCTTTGTGCCGGGTTTGACCGTCGAGAACTTCCAGGGCCGTTTGGGCGGACAGTGGAGTGCCGACCATGTGCTGTGGCAGCAGGACAGCAGCCGGGTTGAGCTGGACAAGGTGATTTTCGCCTGGTCGCCGCTGTGCCTGACGCGCATGACCCTGTGCATCGAGCAATTGAAAGCCGATCAGGTCAGCCTGCAATTTCCTCCCGGCGCGGAAGAAGAAAGCAGCGGACCGATCAGTCTCCCGGATCTGAAGTTGCCCTTGGCCATCGAGCTGGGTGATGTCCAGGTCGGCAGCCTGCTGTTTAACGGCAGCGAAGAACTCAAAGGCCTGCAACTGGCGGCGCATTGGACAGCCAACGGTTTGCAGATCGATTCCGTTCATTTGCAAAGGGATGACCTGAACCTGAATCTTTCAGGTCTGCTGCAACCCAGCGGTAACTGGCCGCTCACGGCCGAAGGCAAACTGACCCTGCCAGCTCCCGGCACCGGGCCTTGGGCGCTGGCCCTGAAGGTCGACGGCGATCTGCTGAAAACCCTGAACCTGAAAGCCGACAGCAGCGGTTACCTGAACGGACAATTGACCGGCGAACTGCAACCGCTGGTGGAAAACCTGCCGGCCAAAGTGCGGATCACCGCTGACGGCTTCAAGCCTGGTGCCGATCTGCCGGACACCCTGCAACTCAACCAACTGGAACTCACCGGCGATGGCGACCTGAAAAACGGTTACCAGTTGCTCGGCAAAGCCACGTTGCCTGGGGAAAAAGGCCCCGTCGCGTTATTGCTGCAAGGCAAGGTCGATGCCAATGGCGCGCAGATCGCCGGGTTGGACCTCACGGCCAACGACAAGCAACGCCTGAAACTCACCGGCAATCTCGACTGGAGCAAAGGCCTGAGCTTTGATGCCAAGATCGACTGGCTGGATTTCCCGTGGCACAGCCTCTATCCACTGATCGACGAGCCCGAAGTGGCGTTGCGCAGCTTCAACGGTGAAGTCTCCTACACCGACGGTAAATACCTGGGCAGCTTCAAAGCCGCACTCGACGGCCCGGCCGGGGCGTTCAGCCTGACCAGCCCGTTCAGCGGCGACCTGACGAAAATATACCTGCAACAAATTCAACTCGAAGCCGGGCAGGGCAAGGCCGAAGGGCACCTGAACCTGCAATTCGCCGACGGCATTGCCTGGGACACGGCGCTGGACTTGTCGGCGATCAACCCGGCGTACTGGGTCGCGGAGTTGCCGGGAACCCTGGCCGGACCGTTGCGCAGCAAGGGCGAGATGAAGAATGAAAAACTCAGCCTGACTGCTGATCTCGACTTGAAGGGCAAACTGCGCGGCCAACCGGCAGTAATCCAGGCCAAAGCCGATGGCGGTGGCGAGCAATGGAACCTCAGCGCATTGCAAATTCGCCTCGGCGACAACAGCATCAACGGCAAGGGCAGCCTGCAACAGAAGCTCGCCGGTCAGATCGATATCAAGTTACCGCGCCTGGCTCAGCTGTGGCCGCAACTGCGCGGCCAGCTCAATGGTCGCGTCGATGTCGCCGGGACACTCAAGGCCCCGCAAGGCAAGCTCGGACTGCAAGGCACGCAACTGGCCTTCGAAGACAATCGCCTGCAAAGCCTGAATCTGGACGCCACCCTCGACAGTGCGCAACGGGCGAAAATCGACCTCAAAGGCAGCGGCATTCAGGCCGGTGAAACGTCGCTGGGCACGCTGACCGCCAGCGGCCAGGGCGATATCAAAAACCAGAAACTCACCCTCGACCTGCAAGGGCCGAAGCTGAAACTCGCCCTCGGCCTCGACGGCAATCTGGACCAAGGCAATTGGCGTGGGCGCCTGGCCAGCGGCGATATCCAGGCCGGCGGTCAAGACTGGAAACTGCAAGGTCCGGCGAAGCTTGAACGGCTGGTGGACGGCAAGATCAATTTTGGCGCTCACTGTTGGACGTCCGGCCCGGCCAGTCTGTGCGGTGAGGATCAGCGCCTGATGCCTGAGCCGAAGCTGCGTTATCACCTCAAACAGTTCCCGATCGACAGCCTGGCGCAGTGGTTGCCCAAGGATTTCGCCTGGAAGGGCCGGCTCAACGCCGACCTGCAACTGGACCTGCCGGCCAGCGGCCCGAACGGCCAGATCAGCGTCGATGCCAGCGGCGGCACGTTGCGCATCAAGGAAAAGGACCAGTGGCTGGACTTCCCGTACCAGACCCTGAAACTCAACAGCAAACTCACGCCCAAGCGCATCGACACTGACCTCAATTTTGTCGGCGGCAAGCTCGGTGAGCTGATGCTCCAGGCGCAGATCAATCCGTTGCCGAAGGACAAACCACTGACCGGCTCGTTCCGCCTGAGTGGTCTGGATCTGTCGGTGGCGCGGCCATTCGTGCCGATGGTCGAGAAACTGACCGGACGCTTGAATGGCAGCGGCACGCTCGCCGGTACGCTGCTGGCACCGCAGGTCAACGGCAATCTGCTGCTCAGCGACGGCGAGATTTCCGGGCCTGAACTGCCAATGGACCTCGAAGCGCTGCAACTTCAAGCCGTGATTGCTGGTGAAAATGTGCAATTGAACGGCGGCTGGAAAAGCGGCAAGACCGGGCAGGGCACCTTGAGCGGCAACATCGCCTGGGGTCAGGCATTGGTGGTGGATCTGGCGCTCAAAGGCACGCAATTGCCCGTCACCGTCGAGCCCTACGCCAAGCTGGAAGTGGCGCCGGATCTGAAGATTTCGATGAAGGACGACAAACTGGCGATCGTCGGCAAGGTGCTGGTGCCAAAAGGCGAGATCACCGTGCGCGAGTTGCCGCCATCGACGGTCAAGGTGTCCGATGACACGGTGATCGTTGGTCAGCAGACCGAAGAGGGCAAACCCCCAATGGCCATGGCGATGGACATCGATGTGGTGGTCGGTCAGGACAAACTCAGCTTCGCCGGGTTTGGCCTGACCGCCAACCTGCAAGGTCATGTGCACATCGGCGACAACATGGACACCCGCGGCGAGCTCTGGCTCAACGATGGGCGTTATCGTGCCTACGGTCAGCGGTTGACCGTGCGCCGGGCGCGTTTGCTGTTTGCCGGCCCGATCGATCAGCCGTATCTGGACATCGAAGCGATTCGCCAGACCGACGACGTGATCGCCGGCATTCGCCTGAGCGGCAGCGCGGAGCAGCCGACCACACAGATCTTCTCCGAGCCGGCGATGAGTCAGGAGCAGGCCTTGTCCTATCTGGTGCTGGGGCGTCCGTTGGCCAGTAACGGTGAAGACAACAACATGCTCGCCCAGGCCGCGCTCGGGTTGGGGTTGATGGGCAGTTCGGGAGTGACCAGCGGCTTGGCGAAAAACCTGGGGATTCAGGATTTCCAGCTCGATACCGAGGGTAGCGGCAACGCCACCAGCGTGGTCGCCAGCGGCAATATCTCCGAGAAGCTCAGCCTGCGTTATGGGGTTGGCGTGTTCGAGCCGGCCAACACCATCGCCTTGCGTTACAAGCTGAGCAAAAAGGTCTACCTCGAAGCGGCGGGCGGCGTGGCCAGTTCGCTGGACATCTTCTATAAGCGGGATTTCTAGACTCCTGCTCCTCCAAAACCGAGTCGCTCCCATCGCGAGCAGGCTCGCTCCCACAAGGATCACACCGAACCTGTGGGAGCGAGCCTGCTCGCGATAGCGGTCTGACGGCTGCCATTTATCAACTAAATAGCAAGCAACCTAACTATTACGTTGACATTCGCTGCCTAGGCAGTAACATCTCGACATACATTCTCTGCCTAGGCAGCTAATCGGTGGTCAGATGAAGCATTTCACCCCAGACGAATTCCACACGTGTCATCTCGGCCTCCTGCTCGGGCGCGCTGCGCTGCTCAAGGACCGGATCATCGACACGCACATGGAACCCCACGGCATCACCGCCGCGCAGTTCAAAGTGCTGATCATCATGGCCCAGTTCGGCGTCGATACCCCGGCCGAGCTGTGCCGTCACCTGTCGCTGGACAGCGGATCGATGACCCGCATGCTCGATCGTCTGGAACAGAAAGGCTTCCTCGCCCGCCAACGCTGCGAAGCGGATCGCCGTCAGGTTCAGCTGGTGCTGACCGAACAAGGCCAGCAGTTGACTGATCGCCTGCCGGAGATCGGCGCCGATGCCATGAATGAACTGGCTGGCGCGATCACCCCAGAGGAATTGAAAACCCTGGAACAGATCCTCAAGAAAATTCTGGTGGCAGCCGGTGACTCGATCACCCTGCTGCGGGTAGGTGACAAATGAGCAGTAAAACCCTGCGTACCGGCCTGAGCCTGGTGCTGGCAGCCATGACCCTCGCGGGTTGCGCCAGCTACAGTGGCTTGAACACCGAGGGCAAAAGCCTCGATGCGAAAAACCTCAAGGCCGGGCAATCCCTCAGCGGTGTAACCCTGTCGCCCGCGGCCTGGCCGAAAAGCGATTGGTGGAAAAGCCTCGGCGACCCACAGCTCGACGGCTTGATCCGCGAAGCCCTGCACGACAGCCCCGACATGCAAATTGCCGACGCCCGCGCCCACCAGGCCAGCGCCGCCGCTTATGCAGCGGATGCCGCGCGCATGCCGACTCTTGATGCCAGCGCTGGTGTCAGCCGTTCGCGTCTGGCCCGGGATCAGGACCCGAGCGGGCAGGGCGGCACGTACTCCACCGTGCGCAACCTCAGCGCCAGTTTCAATTACAACTTCGACCTCTGGGGCGGTCAGCGTGATGCCTGGGAAGCCGCATTGGGTCAGGCCCGTGCTGCCGAAGTCGATCAACAGGCCGCTCAGCTGACGTTGTCCGCCGACGTCGCTCGCGCCTACAGCGATCTGGGTCAGGCGCACATCGTCTACGACCTGGCCAGTGAAGACCTCAAACGCACCAAACAAATGCTCGACCTGAGCCAGCGTCGCCTGAGCTCGGGGATCGACAGCCAGTACCAGTTCCAGCAAACCGAAAGCCTGGAAGCCACGTCCGAAGCCAGCCTGATCGACGCCGAAAAACGCCTGCAAAGCGCAAAAATCGCCTTGGCCGTCTTGCTCGGCAAAGGCCCGGATCGCGGCAATGAAATCGCCCGGCCGAAAATCCTCCAGGCCAGCGCCGTCGCGTTGCCCTCGGTGCTGCCGGCCGAGTTGCTCGGTCGACGTCCAGACCTGGTGGCCGCGCGTTGGCGGGTCGAGGCGGCGAGCAAGAACATCGACGCCGGCAAAACCCACTTCTACCCCAACCTCAACCTGAGCGCCGCGGCCGGTGCCGAGTCGTTGCTGGGCGATGCGATGTTCGGTTCGGCCAGTCGCTTCTTCAACATTGCGCCAACGATCTCGGTGCCGATTTTCGACGGCGGCCGCCTGCGCGCCGACCTCGATTCCCGCGACGCCGATTACGACCTCGCGGTGGCGCAGTACAACAAAAGCCTGGTGAAAGCCCTGGGCGATGTCAGCGACACCATCAACCAGTTGCGCGATATCGGCCGGCAGATCGGCGCTCAGCAGCACGCCACCGACATTGCCCAGGATTCATACAACACCGTGGTCCAGCGCTACGGTTCCGGCATCGGGAATTACCTGGACGTGCTCAGCATCGAGCAGCAACTGCTCCAGGCCCAGCGTCAGCTGGCCAACCTGAATGCCGAGCAGATCGACCTGTCGATCCAATTGATGCAGGCGCTGGGCGGCGGCTTCCAGGGCGAAACCCTGACCGCAGCCAACGCAACCCCAGCCACGCTGAACAACTAATTCAAGGTATTTGTCATGGCCACTGCCGAATCAACACCAACCCCTGACAACGCACAAGACACCAGCAACCCGCGCAAACGCAAAGTCATGCTGGTAGTGCTCGCAATCGTGGTGATCCTCGCCGGTGTCGGCGTCTGGGGTTATCACGAATTCTACGGGCGCTGGAACGAAAGCACCGACGACGCCTATGTGAACGGTAACGTGGTGGAAATCACTCCGTTGGTCACCGGCACCGTGGTCAGCATCGGTGCCGACGATGGCGACCTGGTTCATGAAGGCCAGGTGCTGATCAACTTCGACCCGAATGACGCCGAAGTCGGTCTGCAAAGTGCCCAGGCCAATCTGGCCCGCACTGTGCGTCAGGTTCGCGGCTTGTACAGCAACGTCGACGGCATGAAAGCCCAAGTCAATGCGCAGCAGGCCGAAGTGCAAAAGGCTCAGGACAACTTCAATCGCCGGAAAAACCTCGCCGCTGGCGGGGCGATTTCCCAGGAAGAACTGTCCCACGCTCGCGATGACCTGACCTCGGCGCAAAACGCCCTGGCCAACGCCAAACAGCAACTGAAAACCACCAGCGCGCTGGTCGATGACACGGTGGTGTCGTCGCACCCGGACGTGATGTCCGCTGCCGCACAATTGCGTCAGGCTTACTTGAACAACTCCCGCAGCACCTTGATCGCGCCGGTCACCGGTTACGTGGCCAAGCGCTCGGTACAACTGGGCCAACGCGTCCAGCCAGGCACCGCCTTGATGGCGGTGATTCCGCTGGATCAGCTGTGGATCGACGCCAACTTCAAGGAAACCCAGCTGCGTGACATGCGCATCGGTCAGCCCGTAGACATCGAAGCCGACCTGTACGGCAGTGACGTGAAGTTCAGCGGCACCATCGACAGCCTCGGCGCCGGCACCGGTAGCGCGTTTGCCTTGCTACCGGCGCAGAACGCCACCGGTAACTGGATCAAGATTGTCCAGCGGGTGCCGGTGCGGATTCACATCAACGCCGAAGAACTGGCCAAGCACCCGTTGCGGGTCGGCCTGTCGACTCAGGTCGATGTGAACCTGCGTGACCAGAGCGGCCCGGTGCTGGCGCAACAGCCGCCGCAAAAGGCCTCGTTCAGCACCAATGTGTATGACCGTCAGTTGGCCGAGGCCGACGCGATGATCACTCAGTTGATCCACGACAACAGCGCAGCGGTCAGCAAAACCGTTCAACGCTGATCAGTCATCACACCGACCCTGTGAGAGTGAGCCTTTGTGGCGAGGGAGCTTTTGTGGCGAGGGGATTTATCCCCGTTGGGTCGCGAAGCGGCCCCAAAAGCTTTGCGACTGCTTCGCAGCCGAACGGGGTGGTGCGGCATTCCGATAAATCCCCTCGCCACAAAAGCTCTCTCACCAAAGAGGCTCCCTCGCCACAAAGGCTCACTCCCACAAGGTCAGCTGCGTCTGTAACAGGCGCAGCGCCAATCAGGTTCCAAAGGATTCGCGATGAGCAATAACGCGTCTTTCACGCCGCCCAGCCTGCTGCTCAGCACCATTGGCCTGTCGCTGGCGACCTTCATGCAAGTACTCGACACCACCATCGCCAACGTGGCGCTGCCGACGATTTCCGGCAACCTCGGCGTGAGTTCGGAGCAGGGCACTTGGGTGATTACCTCGTTCGCCGTGAGCAACGCCATCGCGCTGCCGCTGACCGGTTGGCTCAGCCGGCGCTTCGGCGAGGTGAAGCTGTTTCTCTGGGCGACGATTCTGTTCGTGCTGGCTTCGTTTCTGTGCGGTATCTCGACCTCGATGCCGGAGCTGATTGGCTTTCGGGTGCTTCAAGGTCTGGTGGCAGGTCCGTTGTACCCGATGACTCAAACGCTGCTGATTGCCGTCTATCCGCCGGCCAGGCGTGGCATGGCCCTGGCGTTGCTGGCGATGGTCACGGTGGTGGCGCCGATTGCCGGCCCCATCCTCGGCGGCTGGATTACCGACAGCTATAGCTGGCCGTGGATCTTTTTTATCAACGTGCCGATCGGTGTTTTCGCGGTGATGGTGGTGCGCTCGCAACTTAAGGCACGGCCGGTGGAAACCAGTTATCAGCCGATGGATTACGTCGGTTTGATCACGCTGATCATTGGCGTCGGCGCCTTGCAGGTGATTCTCGACAAGGGTAACGACCTGGATTGGTTCGAGTCGAACTTCATCCTCATCGGCGCGGCTATTTCAGTGATCGCACTGGCGGTGTTCGTGATCTGGGAAATGACCGACAAACACCCGGTGGTCAACCTGCGGCTGTTCGCTTACCGCAACTTCCGCATCGGCACGATTGTGCTGGTGTTGGGTTACGCCGGGTTTTTCGGGATCAACCTGATCCTGCCGCAGTGGCTGCAAACCCAGATGGGTTACACGGCGACTTGGGCGGGACTGGCGGTGGCGCCGATTGGGATTCTGCCGGTGCTGATGTCGCCGTTTGTCGGCAAGTACGCGCACAAGTTCGACCTGCGGCTGCTGGCCGGCCTGGCGTTCCTGGCGATCGGCCTGAGCTGCTTCATGCGTGCCGGGTTTACCAACGAAGTGGACTTCCAGCACATCGCCCTGGTGCAGCTGTTCATGGGGATTGGCGTGGCGCTGTTCTTCATGCCGACCTTGAGCATTCTGATGTCGGACCTGCCTCCGAGCCAGATCGCCGACGGTGCAGGCCTGGCGACGTTCCTGCGGACACTGGGCGGTAGCTTTGCGGCGTCGCTGACGACCTGGATCTGGATTCGCCGGGCCGATCAGCACCACGCCTATATGAGTGAAAGCATCAGCACCTATGAGCCGGCTACCCGCGAGGCGTTGAACAGCCTGGGCGGGGCGAGCAACCCGGCGTATGCGCAGCTGGATCATGTGCTGACCAGTCAGGCGTACATGCTCTCCACCGTGGATTACTTCACGTTGCTGGGGTGGGCGTTCATGGGCTTGATTGTGCTGGTGTGGCTGGCGAAACCGCCGTTTGCGGCGAAGGCGGGGCCTGCAGCGTCTGGCCACTAAGTCAAACGCAGCAGATAGGTGACTGGCTCAAAACTTGAAAAAAAACACTGACCCCTGTGGGAGCGAGCCGGCTCCGGGCGGCGTTCCGACGATAGCGGTAGATCAGTCAACATAGATGTTGAATATGAGTCCGCCATCGTCGGAACGCCGCCCGGAGCCGGCTCGCTCCCACAAGGGTTTTATGTTTGGCGGTTAGATAGTGGGTGCTGCCAGTTGCGGCGGCGGGGCGAAGTCGAACGGCGCCAGCGCAAACCCTTGCTCATCCACCTGCAACGCCCACCCCTGACGGTCCCAATCCCCCAACACAATCCGCTTGGCCGCCTGCTCGCCAATCTGCAATTTGTGAATGGCCGGGCGATGGGTGTGCCCATGGATCAAGGTCTTCACGCCATAGGCCTGCATGATCCGCGGCACTTCTTCGGGCGTGACATCAACAATGTCATTGGCCTTCATCCGCGTCTGCGCACGGCTTTCACTGCGCAGCTTGCGCGCCAGTTTATGGCGAGTCCGCAACGGCAAGTGCCGCAGGATGAACAGGGTGACCGGATTACGCAGATAGCGACGCAGCTTCATATAAGCCTCGTCGCGGGTGCAGAGGCTGTCGCCGTGCATCAATAGCACCGGCTCGCCGTAAAACTGCACGACACTCGGGTCTTTCAGCAATGTGCAGCCGGCCTGTTTACAGAAGGCCTGGCCGAGCATGAAGTCGCGATTGCCGTGCATCAGAAAAATGGCCGTGCCGCTGTCGCTGAGTTCGCGCAGGGCCTGGCAGATGGAACGCTGGAACGGCGTCATGGCATCGTCGCCAATCCACGCCTCGAAAAAGTCGCCCAGGATGTACAACGCACTCGCCGAGCGGGCGCGTCCGGCGAGCAAATCCAGAAACGCCCGGCTGATGTCCGGGCGCTCCTCTTCCAGATGCAAGTCTGAAATCAGCAGTATCACTCAATGATCTCGGCTTTCTCGATGATCACGTCTTCTGCGGGTACGTCCTGGTGGCCGGACTTCATGGTGGTGGAAACACCTTTGATCTTGTCGACCACGTCGGTGCCTTCAACGACCTTGGCGAACACGGCGTAACCCCAGCCCTGAGTGGTCTTGGCGCTGTGGTTCAGGAAGCTGTTGTCAGCCACGTTGATGAAGAACTGGGCGGAAGCCGAATGCGGCTCCATGGTGCGGGCCATGGCAACGCTGTACTTCTCGTTCGGCAGGCCGTTGTCGGCTTCGTTCTGGATGCTTGGGCGCTTGTCTTTCTTTTCTTTCATGCCTGGCTCGAAACCGCCGCCCTGGATCATGAAGTTACCGATGACGCGGTGGAAAACGGTGT
>Ga0255334_1000386_pt1 | contig 37618 bp, 23 predicted proteins | sample EtOH5_35cm_T3_12_FD_202080 | JGI IMG/M metagenome (GOLD analysis project Ga0255334, IMG submission 202080) | Sandy soil microbial communities from University of British Columbia, Vancouver, Canada - EtOH5_35cm_T3_129 | ecosystem: Engineered > Artificial ecosystem > Sand microcosm > Unclassified ... | reverse complement strand
CTTACCAATGACGCAAACGGTCTCGCCGCTGCAGTGTCTTGCAGCTATCCATAGGAGCGCACGGCGCGCTCGTTTGGGCGACGCAGTACCGCAGGCCTTGGGCGCGCGCTTGTCCATCCCGACGAGAGCGGCATTGAGCATGTTTCCAAGCGCGCTCCAGCCGTCCTCGTCAGACGCGCATGAGGCGAGGTCCAGAGCCTCCCCGAGGCGATCGGACTGATCCGAGGCAACCAGAACGGCGGCCGTTTCGGCGACCGTTGGTTGCACCGCCGTCCACGCGCCAAAGGAAGCCGGCGCGAGGCCATGACTGGCCATGAGGGCCATTCCCAATGCGGTGACCATCCTGTGGAGGCCTTTGGCCGAGACAGCATTACGCGTGCGATCACAAAGCCCTCGACATGCAGCGAGAAAATCGGCACGCGTGATGGCTTCGATCACATCGCGCCATCGGTGGCACACTAGGGCAGGTGCCCAACGGCACTCGGGCGGAAATAGGAGTGCGCCATCACTGCACGTGCCGTTAAAGATATGGTAGAGCGTGTCGTTGGTCAGTATGTCTATCGCCGCCGTGGTACGTGAGCAAGCATCGTCACTGGCAGCGGCTCGCAGAGCGTTTTCATGCTGATCAAGCGCCTTGGTCTGCTTTGCCATAGTAGAGGCACTATAATCTGCAAACGGTCTTTTGCCACATACCAGAGTGCTCCTTGTCGTCGTTTGATCCATCTTGGCGCGTTTGTGTCAAGGTGCTGCTCACAGGTCACGCGCGATTCCATGCGCGAACGCTGTCTTTGTGTGCGGATGAGGCCTATCCGAAAAAGAGATGGAACCTTTGCTCGGTTGCTTGGAAAGAGGCGGCGAGGGAGGGAATCACGGAGCGATGCGGGGACTGGCGTGTTTTCAGCTGCACCAGCATTTGGCCAATGGTAAAAGCCACCATGGACCACACATACGGCGCACAACACACCATATGTGTGCCTGACCCCTTTCCGGAAAGGGATCTCTTTCCGCGCGCGCAACCGTTCATGCAGAGAATGACGGGCGCCACGGCTCGCGACAGAGGTTTACCGATTCCATTGCGCATGTGAATAAAGAAACACGGAATAGCACATTTACGATCGTTGCCGATTGACTCGCGAGTATAGAGAAAAGAGGATCACCAAAACGAAAATCAAAGCAGCACGGTTGGCTGGGGTTCTAGAGCATACGACTCCCACCTCTGCCTGGCCTCTGTGGCCATCTCGGCAGGCAAGGTGTCTAGAAAATCAAGGATGAGGCTATCGCCATTGCGGTGCATGTGTACGATTCGACAAAGAGGCAGGCTGCTCAATATGTCGTGAAAAGCGCTGGGCCACTGCTGGATGATCGATGCCGCCGTTCGGAGCAACACGCTCATATCGGCATCCTCACAAGACAGGACCTGGTGCCACAGCTTCTTGAGACTGCGCGGGTCAGTACGCTGCAGTTCGGGAATACCCATAAGCCAAGACGCGGTGCGTGGATGGAGTGGCCGTTCGTCATCTATCGAGTCCATGAGTTCCACTGCGCTCTTGAGCGTCGAAAGATACAGGGGGTACAATTCGATAAAGCGCTGGCAAAAGGCAACGCTGCCGTAATGGAAGGCATAGCCCAGCGCCACATCGGCCTCGTACTCGAGGCCATGATGGTGGCAAAAGTCGAGGCACTCGGGCCGATCGTTCGTGGCCGCGCCCACGTCGACCCAGTTGCCCGACCAGTTGCCGTCGTACCGGGACTTTTGAGAGAGGGCGTACTTTAGGTCGTCGTCGATGGCCACACAGTTGCCCTTTTCGATCTCGAGCAGCATTTCGGCTGTGGAGAGGGCACCCCATCTGCCAATGGCGAGCCACACCCTGTCGATGTCTCGATTGTATACCCTGCCATCGCTGGACAGGCCGCAGGGTGTCTGGCGCTCTCCACTGGGAGCGACGGCATAGATCTCTAGTAGAGCGCCAAACGCAGCGGCCCGATCAAAGCGTATGGCGTGCTCGACTGCCGTGATGGCACATTTTCGCTCGCAGTCGTTAGATACTGCACGGATGGTCTCGCTGGTGCAGTGTCTTGCTGCCACCCACACGAGCACGCGGCGTGCCCGTTTGGGCGATGTAGGACCAGAGGGTCTGTGCCTGCGTCTGCCCACATCAGTCAGCGCAGCCTTGAGTGCGTCCCCGAGTTTGCTCCAACCACCCCTGTCGGACGCACGAGAAGCGAGGCGTAAAGCCGCATCGATTCGATCGGATCGATCCGAGGCGACCAGTATGGCGGCCGTCTCGGCGACCGTTGGTTGCGCCAATGTCCACGCGCCAAATGAAGCGGGCGCGAGTCCATGCCTGGCCATCATGGCCATGCCGTATGCCGTGACCACTCTATAAAGACCTTTGGACAAGACGGTATCGCGGATGCGGCCAGCGAGTCCCAGACACGCAATGCGTAAATCGGCGCTGGTGATGCACTCGATCACACTGCGCCAGCGACGGCACACCAGGGCAGGCACCCAACGGCACTCGGGTGGAAGTAGAGGTGTGCCACAGACACAAGCACCGTTAAAAATATGGTAGAGCGTGTCGTTGGTCAATATGTCTATCGCCGCTGCACAAGGACCGTCATGGGGGGTGGTTCGTGGAGCATCCACATCCTCATTGATGACTTTGGCCTGTTTTGCTACGATGAAAGCATTATGTTCCGTGGACGGTCTTTTGTCGCATGCCATGGCAGGCTTTGTCGTTTGATCCAAGAGGTCGCGTCTAGACCGAGATGTTGCCAACAAACAATGCGATTTCATACACCTCTGTGCATGGGGATGAGGCCTATCAGGCCGCAAGCGCCGTCAGAAGAGAGAATGAGTTTTCTATCAACATTGTTTGAATACATCCTGGGATAGTGGAGCAAAGCCAGGATTGGTGCGTTTTGGTAGGGCCAGTATCTGGCCAACGACAAAGACCGTCGCAGACTAGACGATCCACGCGCAACACGACGCATCATGTGTTCTCGGCTCCCACTCTCGAAAGAGGTTTGTGGGAACGCCGGATCGCACAGATGCACGGCGAAAATCAAAATTTAACCAATCCCATTCATGCGACCATGTTGGGGAAAGGGTCAACATATACACGGCGGCGCAAGGTCACAGTTTACATAGACCCAAATGGACACGCTGCCTGCAGAGATTGTCGCCCTCATCGTCATCGACCATGCGCCCGTCCTAATGCAGCCTGTCTTGCTCTGCGTAAGCACGCTGTGGTGCTCACTCGTTGTACACGGCAGAAACGTGCGTGCTCATCGAGGCATACATGCGGTAAAGGCCCCGATGCTGTCGCCCGAGGAGCAAAAGTACCGCCATGCGTGCACGACCTCGAGAAGGTGCGCCATCCACTATGCCAAGCTGGCCATAGATAGGGGCTGGTGGAACATTATCGAGTGGATGCTCGACTGCCTAGGTCCCTTTGGCAGCATCAACGATGTGGACGTGTATGCCTGCGAAAAGGCCGTCCTCGATGGTGACTCTGCACTGGTTGAGCACTGGGCCGCTAGGAGCGCTCCCCTCGTCCGGCACCATATCGGTGCATGGAAGCGCGCTGCGCATGCCGGTAATCTCGACGTGCTCGATTATATGAACCGTACGATGCGCGCTCGTCTCTGTGACGACGCTGACAAGGAAATCGTGCGCGCTGCGGCAAAAGGCGGCCATCTACATGTCATGCAGTGGCTACACGGGGAGCACTACCGCTGGCACGAAAAGACGCTCCGCGATGCTGCCAAGGAGGGTCACTTTGATTTGGTCCGGTGGTTGGTCGAGAACGGGTACCCATGGGGCACCACCACTGTGGCGTCTGCCATAATGAGCGGCCGTCTCGATCTCGTACAATGGGCCAAAGATCGTGGCTGCCGATGGGGTAATTATGCTTCATGGCACGCAGCACGCATGGGTCGCTTGGACATGCTACAGTGGCTGTATGATAACAACGCCCACGAGACCGACTGGTGGGCATGCGAGGTGGCAGCCAGAGGGGGTCACCTAGATGTGCTGCTATGGCTGCGCGCACACAATCATCCCCTCATGCCAGAGGTTTACGAGGTTGCCGCAAAAAAAGGTCGCATGCACATTGTCCAGTGGGCGCACGCCAACGGGTGCCCCTGGAGCATGACCGCTTGTGAGAGCGCGGCAGCGGGCAACCAGTTGGATCTTCTCAAGTGGCTGAGCGAGCAAGGATCCTACCGGAAAGATAGAGTATGCAATGATGCGATGATGAATGGTAACCTGGAAATGCTTCAGTGGGCCAGAGCCAACAGGTGCCCATGGAACGCAAGGACTTGTGTCCATGGAGCAAAGGGCGGGCACCTGGACATGCTCCGATGGGCCAAAGATAATGGCTGCCCGCTGGATGAAGAGGTGTGCGCGACCGCGGCGGCAAACGGTCATCTCGACATTGTGCAGTGGTTGAGGGCCAATGGATGCCCATGGGACGCGACAACCTGCGCGCGCGCCGCCAAGCGAGGCCACTTGCATATTCTCAAGTGGGCACTAGAGAATGGATGTCCATGGGACGATCGCACGTGCCTATGGGCTGCCAAAGCGGGTCAGGTTGAGATACTCGAATGGGCTCTCGATAACAATTGTCCCCACGATGGCAACGCTCTCTACAGGGTCGGACGTACGACCGATCACATTGAAGTGCGGGCCCTTTTAGAGGCACACCGCAGTCGCGCTGGGCACTAGACGCCGCACCAGCATGTCACATGTAAAGAACAACAATATGTGCAGTATACATGTGTGCGCGTGCCAGATTTGGAACGCAACATGAAACAGAGGTCGGTTCAGCGCCGTTTTAGAAAAAGGAGGATTTATCCTGACATTGTAGAAAGGTTAAACGTGCCTTGATGACAAAGGAGGATTGCATCATTGCCGACGACTGTCCCTATAACAGCCATCCCACATGCGGTGATATAGAGAGCCGTACACCACACAGGGGGGGGGGAAGGCAAGCATTCACGTTTGCATCAACAAACCCAAGATATTAGGGACTGAATGGCCAAATTGACCAGATTCGTGGATTGCATGATTTCCACTTTTGCTTGGCCTCCTCTGCCCTGTCGGCAGGCAGGGCCATTAGAAACTTGATGACGAGGGGATCATCGTCGCGGTACATACGTTCGACTTGGGGAAAAGGCAGGCTGGATATCACATCGTGAAAGGTGTCGGGCCACCGGCGGATGATCGACAGCGCTGTCTTGAGCGACGTGCCAATGTCGGTATCCTTGGAGGACAGAGCCCTGCACCATAGCCGCTCAAAGTGTTCCTTGTCGCTGCGTTCCAGTTCGGGAATGCCAATGAGCCATGCCGCGGCGCGCGGGTGAAGCGGCTGTTTATCGTTCATGCAACGCGTGAATTCCACAGCGCGACTGAGGATGTGCGGATATACCGACGGTGGGTACAATTCGATAAAGCGCTGGCAAAAGGCCACGCTGCCACAACAGAGCGCACGACTAAGCGCTATACGACGCTTGTACTTGAGGCCGTGTCGGTGACAAAAGTCAAGGCACTGGGGTTGGTCGCCGACCGCTGCACCCCAATCAAGCCAGTCACCCGTCCACATACCATCGTACTGAGCCTTTCGCGAAAGAGTGTATCTCAGGTGGTCATCAATGGTCAGGCGGCCGCTCCTTTCGACCTCTAAAAGCATCTCGGCCACCGAAAGAGCACCCCACCTGCCAACGGCGAGCCACACCTTGTTAGCGTCTGGATCATACGATCTGCCACTCCTGGATTTACTGTAGAATATCTGGCACCCTCTTTTGGGAGCAATGTCGTAAATCTCGAGCAGAACGCCACACGCAGCGACGCGATCAAAACGTATGGCGTGCTCAACTGCTGTGATGGCGCATTTTCGCTCGCACTGGACAGAGATCCTATGGATGATCTCGCCGTTGCAGTGCCTTGCAGCCACCCACAGGAGCATGCGCCGCGCCCGCTTAGGTGATGCGGCACCACAGGGTTTAGATTTGCGTCCTATCTTATCGACCAACGCGGCCTTGAGCGCGTCCCCGAGTTTACTCCATCCACCATCGACGGACGCCCAAGAGGCGAGACCGAGGGCCTCTCCGAGGTGGTCTGATCGACCCGAGGCGACCAGTATGGCGGCCGTCTCGGCGACCGTCGGCTGCACGAGTGTCCACATGCCAAAAGACACGGCTCCAAGTCCATGCCGAGCCATGAGGGCCATGCCCGATGCGCTGACAATCACGTGAAGACCTTTGAATGAGACATTGGGGTGGACACGGCTATCGAGTTGAGCACGCGCACGTTGGGCATCGGCACAAGTGATGCTCTTGATGACGTCACGCCAGCGGCGACAGACCAGAGCGGGCGCCCATCGACACTGGGGAGGGAATATCGATGCACCATCGACATCGGCACCATTGAGCAAGTGATAGAGAGTGTCGTCGGTTAGGGCGTCAATCGGTGCCGCAACATGCGCATGAGGAGCGCCATTGGGAGGGGATCGTAGAACGTCCACACGCCGATCATCCACTTTGGCTTGTTTTGTTGTAGCAAAGGTATCGCGATCCATGAACGACCTTTTGCCGCACGCCAAAGGAGGTCTTGTTGTTTGATCCATCTTGCCGCACTTTTACAGAAGCGTTGGCGTCAAGCTGTGCCCCCCCCCCCTCTAGGTGCAGACCCTCCGTGCGCGGACAAGGTCTGTTGAACCACCAGTTCCATTGGGGGAAAGAGATGGCGATTTTCACCCACCTATTTCGAAAAAGGAAAGAAACGGAGCGAGGCCAGGATTGGCGCGTCTTGGTCGGGGTCACCGTTTGGCCAACAACAAAGGCCACCGTGGGTCGGATGGTCCACGCACAGCGCGATGTGTTCTCGTGCGCTCCCACCCTGAAAGAGAGTTTGCGGGACGTCGCACTTGCGTACATGCATGGCGAAAACCATAAATCCAACCAATCCCGCCCTCGCAACCGCATTAGGCAAAGAAAGGACCTGTCGAGGGTGGGGGACGGAAGGAACGCGTTTGGCATAGGCGGCATGGACACGCTACCCGTAGAGATCGTCGCCATCATCGTCATCGACCATGTGCCCATGGCAATGAGGCCCGCTTTGCTTTGCGTGAGTACGCTGTGGCGCTCCATTGTCGTGCGTGGCAAGAGTGCATGCGCTCGGCAAACTAGGTCTATGACAAAGATACCGGCGCTGGCGCCCAAGGCACAAGGATATCGCCATGCGTGCACCACCTCGAGGAGGTGCGCCATCCACTATGCCAAGCTGGCCATCGACAAAGGTTGGTGGGACATTGTCGAGTGGATGCTCGACTGTCTGGGCCCCTTTGGCAGCATCAACGATACCCATATGTACGCCTGCGAAAGGGCCGCCCTGGACGGCAACGTTGCCTTGATGGAAAAGTGGACCGCCAGGGGCGATCCCCACCTGTGCCACGTCAGGGCGTGGGAGCGCGCCGCGCGCAGCGGTCACCTCGGCGTGCTCGAGTACATGCATCACATGAACCGCACCCACCTGTCCGACGGCAACGTCGACAAGAAAGTCGTGCGCGCAGCAGCAAAAGGGGGCCATCTGCACGTTGTGCAGTGGCTGCGCGAGAGACAGTGCCGGTGGCATTTCGAGACACTTTGGGGCGCCGTCAAAAGGGGCCACTTTGACACGGTGCGGTGGCTGATCGAGAACGGGTGTCCCTGGGGCACCACGACCATGGCCACTGCGATAATGAGCGGTCGCATGGATCTCGTGCAGTGGCTCAACGACCACGGTTGCAAGCGGGGCGACTATGGCGTGTGGCATGCGGCGCGCATGGGACGCCTCGACATGTTGGAGTGGCTGCATGCCAATGGGCACGTAACCGATTCGTGGGCGAGCGCAATAGCGGCCAGAGAGGGTCACCTAGAGGTGCTGGTATGGCTGCACGCGCATGGTGGTACCCTTTTGCCGGATGTTTGCGACAGCGCGGCTGAGGGGGGTCACATGCACGTGGTCCAGTGGGCGCACGCCAATGGATATCCTTGGAACGCCATAGCCTGTGCAAGCGCGGCTGAACGCAATCACCTGGACGTTCTCAAGTGGATGCGCGAGCAGGGGTGCGCCTGGGACGAGCGGGTGTGCGACGGCGCAATGATGAACGGCAACATGGAGATGCTCCAGTGGGCCAGAGCCAATGGGTGTCCGTGGGATAAACACGCATGTGCCCATGCTGCAAGGGATGGACGCCTGGACATGCTTCGGTGGGCCAGGAACAATGGCTGCCCATGGAGCGCGACGGCGTGCGCAGCCGCAGCGGAAGGCGGCCATCTCGATATACTCCAATGGGCCAGGACCAGTGGATGTCCGTGGGACGCAAGGACCTGTGCGCGCGCTGCTCAGTACGGCCACTTACGCGTCCTCCATTGGGCCAGAGCAAACAACTGCCCCTGGGACAATCGCACGTGTCTTTGGGCCACATCGGCTGGCCAGGTCGAGGTGCTCGAGTGGGCCCTGGACAATGGTTGCCCACACGACAACGACGCCCTCTATCGGATCGGGTGCGCGACCGGCCACATTGAGTTGCGCGGTTTTCTCCAGGCCCGCAAGGACCTGGCCCTACGTCCAACGCTCTGACCCAGCTACAACACTACTTGCGCCATTCATCGCCCCCCTTCCTTTTGCCCTTGGAGACGCAATCACTCTTTCTATGTTTTAGCAAAACGAGGAAACAGGACGGTGACCCCGTCGATTCGGGGACTCTTTTGTCCAAGGTCGCTTGAATAGGGAAAGAATATGGAAGGCGCGCGTCCCTACCTCCCTTTTCTTGGATCAGGTGCCAACATGGGTTTCCCGCAGTAGGTTTGGATCCGTGGCCAGCGTAGGCGGCAGAACGCCCAGAAACGCAACAACATCTGGATGGTTGCTGGAATACGCCGCGGTGATGTGGGGTACCATATGCGAGGGCAGGCACCTTACCATGTCAGTGGCCGCATCGGGCCATCGCCTGACGATCGCCGTCGCCCTCTGGAGCAGCGCACAGAGATCCGTGCCATTATCGTCGGAATGCAGGGCGCTCTCCAACAGCTGATGAAACACCAGCTGGTCATCGGGGCGCTCAAGTTCGGGCAGGCACATGAGCCACATTGCGCTATGTGGGTGAAAATACTGTCCACGGCCCAGATAATGTGCGACATCAATGGCCCGTATTAGTAGACCGGGATTGACCGACGGCGGGTTCAAATCGACAAGCCGTCGGCAAAAGGCGACGCTGCCACAGTGAACGCTGTGGCCCAGTGCCATATACGGGTAATACCCGAGGCCATGCTGATGACAGAAATCAAGGCACTCGGGTCGGTCGTTTCTCGCGGCACCCGTGTCGATCCAATTGCCTGACCAATCGCGGTCGTATTGACCCATGCGCGATAAGGCATACTTTAGGTCATCACCAACGGGGCGCAGACCGCACGTCTCGATGTCGAGCAGCATTCGAGCCACAGATAAGGCGCCCCACCTACTGACAGCAAACCAAACATTGTCGGCATTTGTGTCATACCTTCTCCCTTCCTGAGACCAATCATACCATGATTCCCTGCTCTCGGGCAATTCAGCATCATACACATGGAGAAGAGTCGCCACGGCAGCGGGACGATCAAAGCGTATGGCGTGCTCAATGGCTGAAAAGACGCACCCACCGTTGCAGTCGTTGGAAACAGTGTAGAGTATGGCGGTTGTGCAGTGCCTTGCTGCAACCCATAGAAGCGTGCGCCGCGCTTGCTTGGGTGATGCGACAGTGTGAGGCAAGGCGCTGCGTCCGTCCGCTACATCAAGAGTGGCATTGAGCGCGTCACCCAACTCTTTCCAACTGTCGCCCTTGGATGCGTGGGCGGCAATCGCTAGAGCCTCGCCCACCCTAACGGGGTGATCCAATGCAATTAGTAGGGCAGCCACCTCTGCGAGCGATGGCCCAACTGCCGTCCAAACGCCAAAAGACGCGAGTCCGTGTCTGGCCATGAGGGCCAAGCCCGATGCGCTCACGACCCGATGGAGGCCTTTTGACGAGATGCCATCGCGCACATAGTTGTCGAGTCTCGCATGCGCGTGTTGTATATCAGCATATGTAATGCTCTCGATGATTGCGCGCCATCTGTGGTATACTAGGGCAGGCGCCCATCGACACTGGGGAGGAAAGATGGGTGCGCCATCGACATCAGCACCATTAAACAGGTGGTAGAGCGCATCGTCGGTTAAGGCACTGATCGTCTCGCTCGCATAGGCACAATGGTGGTCCCCCGTCATGTTTTGTGCATCATCGTGCTTGGCGCGCTTATGCCCAGAGCAAAAGTCGTCGTCACATTCAAGGCACCCCTTATATGCCAAACTCATTCCCTTGCCTTTTGGACTGTGCCCTAGTGTATCTGTCAATGCCAACAAACTGTGGATGCCCTCCCCAACAAAGATCGCGTTGCACTCTCTTGGCGCAAGCCCACGTTTGGTGCCTGCTTGTGGCCGATGAATAGGATAGGCGCAATTGCCCAACTGCAAGAGCCGCAAAAAAAGAACGAAATTTTTCCTGGAAATATTTCACGAAATAGGGGTCGCATTTTACAGCACAAATCGTGCTCACTTTAAAGCACAAATCAAGCAACAATCGTGCCCCATCGCGAGCGAACATGTGTGCAAAAAGAGGCGGCCATTCGTCAGGGACTCTGCCCTTAATTGACAAAGCTTGCATTCAACGGACCAGTTGGTGGATACAAAATGGGGAGAGGCAGCGAGCAATTGGCAAGAGGTGGTAGCCAAATGTGACCACAAAACCAACACGATGGCATTTCCCGCATCCAAACGAAAGGGAAACAACAATGAACGACCTGCCTGTCGAGATGATCGGCCTTGTTCTTTCCCACACGGGAGGCATGATGGCGCCCATTCTGCGTCGCGTGTGTCGCGACTGGAGTGCCCTCGTCCGCATGCGCCCTCCAAAGAACCACCAAAGGCGCAAACCGCTCTTGATCGACCGCAACTACAATGACGATGCCCGTCGTCACGTGTGCTCGTCGTCCAGACGGTGCGCCATTCACTATGCCAAGTTGGCCATCGACAGAGGCTGGTGGAGCGTGGTCGACTGGATGCTCCCATGCACGGGTCCCTTTGACGGTGTCAACACCCTTGATGCCTATGCATGCAAGGCACACGTCATCCTGGGGGATGGCAGCTTGGAGCGGCTCTCGATCTGGAGCGACAGGGGCACGTCGTGGCCCTATCGAGGACCATGGGCATGGGCCGCGCACCACGGCAAGGTCGACGTTATCGACTGGTTCCTGAAAAACAGCAAGAAAATGCGGCTAGGGCGTCGCACGACCGATGCCGCCCTTATGCGCGCGGCAGCAAAGGGAGGCCATCTCGTTATCATCAAGCGGCTGCTGCGCGGGGTCGATGGTGCGCACGATATGGCTAGGGTGTGTGACGCCGCGGCCAAACACGGACATCTACAGTTGCTCCAATGGCTACACGCCCATCGCTTCCCGTGCGGGTCGAGTGTTTGCACCAGTGCCGCCAGCGGGGGCCATCTGAATGTGCTCCAGTGGGCCCGCAGCAAGGGGTGCAAGCTAAATAGATGGACATTTATCGAAGCGGCCACCGGCGGACACTTGGACGTCCTGTTGTGGCTCAAGGAGGAGGGCTTTAAATGCAATCCTACGGCCGCTCCTTATGCGGCAACGCGCGGTCATATGCATGTCCTGCAGTGGCTAGCCGGAGATATGGGGGCCCACCCATTTGGCCCCAAAGTCAGTTCCAATGCAGCCCTAAGCGGTTACTGGGACATTGTCCGATGGCTCCACGAGACTGGCGGCCCATGGGGCGAGTGCACGTGTTTGGGCGTTGCCAAACATGGCAACCTAGAGATGCTTCAGTGGGCGCGCTCTCAGGGGTGCCCGTGGAACGAGGGTGTGTGCATCGAGGCGGCACACGGCGGTCACCTAGAGGTACTCGAGTGGGCCAGGTCGAATGGCTGCCCCTGGGACGAGAGGGTGTGTACCCGCGCAGCCTCCAAGGGCCACCTAAAAGTAATCCAGTGGGCCAGATCAAACGGATGCCCCTGGGATGACCGATTGTGTCCGGCAGCGGTAGAGAATGGCCACCTCGATGTACTCGAGTGGGCCATGACCAATGGGTGCCCCCAAAACAGGCTGTCGTGCAGGGAAGCGGCGAGGCACGGCCACTTGGCCATCCTGCAGTGGCTCCGTCAAAGCGGATACCCATGGGACGTGCAGACCTGCGAGCAAGCCGCGCGCGAGGGCCACATCTATGTGCTCCAGTGGGCACTCGCAGAGGGCTGTCCTTATCACATGGGCGTGTCCCTGGCTGCGTCACAGGGTGCGCATTATGACGTGCTCGAATGGCTGCGGTCCCAGGGATACCCAGTACATCCCAGTGTTGTTTCAGCGGTACCGGTCCAGGGCGTGACGCAAAGGATCGCCAATGCCCTGTCGAGCGTGCGCGCGTTTTGCACCCTCGGCCAGCGGGTCGGACCAAACCTGCGCCCCCAGACCGAAGGCACCACTATATCATAGACACATGTCTCTTGTGACTTTGATATTCGCATACCTGCACAATATATTAAAAAAACCCAACGTGCCGACAGACAGTTGTTTTGCTCCTTTTCTATAGGATTCGGCTATAAATATGCACCAAGATACAAACGCGAGACCTACAGCATGGCGCACAAGTGGTTTTTGTCGCCAAAACACAATCTGTGATTGCATGTAGGGCAATACATCCATCTCTCTGGTAGGATCTATCTTTTCAGGCCCTTTGCTAGTTTATATGGAAAAGAGACAGCGACTGCGATTGGTTGTTTATTGGGGCGGCTGTCTGTCAATGCCACGTTGGGTTAGTGCCAAAAGTCCGATGGGAGCGCGACATGGACAATGGTGGTGTCCAACGCACCGCAACCTTTTGTGGGCCGTGAGGGTTTGTTGGGTGCGTCCGACGGCAATGTCAATACAAAATCTGAAACGGACCAATGACATTTGACTAGTCGCACCAACGGGGCAGGGTCGTATGTCCCGCCCCCTGATGCAAAAACAAGGACACAAGGGCTCTACGACAGACATGGACGCACTACAGTGGGAACTAGTCCGCGCCATCGTGGTCGATCACGTACCTATCATGATGCGGCCCATACTGCGTTGCGTCAGTCCTCTGTGGAGATTGTGGTTGAATGGCACATGTGCTCGTGAGATTGCAAACATGAGACCGGCCCTCATTCCCAAGAGACATTGCTACCGTCATGTGTGCGCAACAAACAGGCAATGCGCCATCCACTATGCCAAGCTGGCCATCGACAGAGGCTGGTGGAATGTGGTTGAATGGATACTCCCATGCACGCTCCCCTTTGATGTCATTAGCGATCTCGATGCTTATGCCTGTACGCGTGAGGTCACCATCGGAGAAGGCGATCCTGCGCATCTCGAGTTGTGGAGTCAAAGAGGTACCTCGTGGACCCAATGTGAAGCGTGGGAACGGGCGGCGCGGTATGCCAAGATAGACGCCCTGGGCTGGTTCCTAAAGAAAAGAGAGAGCACCCAAACGCCAACGGCGTGGACGAAAAACGCCACGCTAGCGCATGCCGCGGCAAAGGGCGGACATCACGCTATCGTTGCGCAACTTGTTGACCGAATCACGGTCAATGACGACATGGTGTGCATATGCGACGCGGCAGCCAAACACGGGCACCTGGAACTGCTTGTATGGCTGCACACTTGCGGCTTTCCTTGCAGCACAGATGCATGCACAAGGGCTGCCAAAGGAGGCCACCTTGATGTGGTCCAATGGGCATGCTCCCATGTCCACGAATGGAACGGGTGCACGTTGGTCGCGGCAGCAACGGCCGGACACTTGCACGTGATGCAGTGGCTCAAGGACCGAGGGTGTCCATATCATGCAATGGCCGGTATGAATGCGGCCGCGTGTGGACATTTGCACGTGCTGCAGTGGCTGATCAAGGACGGAATGGTCTGTCGGTTTAGTGCCAATGTCAGTTCTGAAGCAGCCTATGGTGGCCACTGGGACACTGTAAGGTGGCTTCACGAGAATGGCGGCCAGTGGGACGCGCGGACGTGCACTGCCATAGCAGAGCACGGTGATCTGAGCATGCTCCAGTGGGTGCGTTCCCGAGAGTGCCCTTGGGATGAACGGGTGTGTGCCGGAGCAGCGTCATCGGGTCATCTCGCTGTGCTGCAGTGGGCCAGATCAAAGGGGTGTCCATGGGACGACAAGACATGCACCCGCGCGGCCCACAGGGGCCATCTGAACGTGCTCGCGTGGGCCAGGGCAAACGGCTGCCCATGGAATGACAACGTTTGCCACAACGCCATATCTAGCGGGCATCTGGACCTACTGATATGGGCCATACTCAATGGATGCACGTGGCGCGGATCGTTGTGCGAGCAAGCTGCAGATCAAGGCCATTTGGGCATCGTCCAGTGGCTCCATGAAAGCGGTCACCCGTGGGGCGTCGAGACTTGCAAGCGGGCCGCGTGCAGGGGCCACCTCCATGTGCTCAAGTGGGCGCTCGCAAAAGGGTGTCCCTACGATGAAGGTGTATCCCTCTCTGCTGCATACGGTGGACACGTCGGCATAATCGAGTGGCTAAAGTCGCAAGGGTATCCAATACACCCCAATGCCTCGTCTGTAGAGACCCCTATAGAATGAGACGCGAAATCTTGGACCTACATTGATCATGTTTACGTTTTGCGACACTATGTTGCGGACTCGATTAAATGTGTACCAGAATCGACTCTTGTTTGACAGCGACGCAGTCGCAGTGCGTTTTATGTGACCCAATGAATGAAAGGTCTCGTGGCATATGCAAGAGACATTCGGTGCGAGTAAATGCCGCTCGCATTTCAGCAGCCTCTCACTTTGTCGGGTATGGTTGGGACGCCATTGCACAGATAATGCACGCAGCAAAGAGTGCGTGCACGCCTCTTATGTGTCACGCCCCTATTTGCGATCCATGTACAGCGGCCTTGGTGGCACGCATAACGACACGCTTTCGTGGGCGTGCTTTCTGCGCACACATTTGCCGCCGCTTGGCACCTTTTCGCGATGATGGCAGAGTCTTTTGTTCGTTGCCTTTTTCTTTTCCCTGGAATTTGTATCCAGGATTGCCACGCGTGCCTTGTGGTGGTTAGAGACCGAGAACAAAAGCAGGGATTGGTTGTCTGTGGAAAACCGACTACAGGCATCATAGACCAAACTAAGGAGCGCAATGTGAATGATTGGCACGATACAATGCGCAGTACCCTCGCGACCTTGAATTTGTTGCAAACGAATCTGCCACTGCCATTTGCACGATGCTGGCAATACAAATCCCCAAACGACTCGGGATTTGATTACATCCACGCGAGCCGCATGTTTCCACCAAAGGGACGCGAAAACGTAAACGTAGCAGCAGCAGGCATAAACGCGCTACCATGGGAACTGGTCCGCGCCATCGTGGTCGACCGTACGCCCATGATGATGCGCCCGGTGCTGCGTTGCGTTCACCCTGCCTGGGCCATCTGGCTGAAAGGCACGTGCATCGGCGAGACTGTGTGCATGAAGCCAGTCCTCGTTTCCAAGAGATACCGTTATCGCCACGTGTGCGCGACAAACAGACGCTGCACCATCCACTATGCCAAGCTGGCCATCGACAGAGGCTGGTGGAACATTGTCGAATGGATGCTCGATTGTACGCTTCCGTTTGACATTATCAACGACCTCGACGCCTACGCCTGCTCGCGAGAGGTTAGCATGGGAGAGGGCGATCTGTCGCGTATCGAATTGTGGAGCCAGAGAGGCGTATCGTGGACGCACTGCAAGGCGTGGACACGGGCGGCCCAATACGCCATAATGCACGTCATCGACTGGTTTATGGAAAGGAGGGCCAAAAGCACAGCGGCAAGAGAATGGACGGGAAATAGCGCACTCGTGTGCGCGGCAGCTAAGGGAGGCCACATTGACATTGTCAGGTTGCTGCTCTATAAAGCCGCTGACCTGGAGCACGTGTGCCTGCTGGCGGCCAAACATGGACACCTAGAGTTGCTCGAGTGGCTTCACGGCCGACGCCTTCTATCTCCGTCCTTTGTCTGCACCGAAGCTGCACTGAAAGGTCATTTGGCTGTGATCCAGTGGGCGTGCAGTCACGGGTGCGAGTGGGATTCTTGGACGTTCAACGCCGCTGCCTCTGGCGGGCACCTGCACATACTGCAGTGGCTCAAGGACCAATGTTGCCCTCCTCCCTCCGTTGATGACATCCACGTCTCTGGGCATGGGCATGCCGATATCATAAGATGGATGGTCGAGAACGGGCGCGACGCTCAACTCGGCGTATCTACCATTTCGCAAGCGGCTCGCGGTGGTCATTGGGATGTCGTATGGTGGCTCCACGACATTGGCAGTCCATGGGACGGCAAAACGTGTTCCGAGATTGCCCGACATGGAGATGTCGAGATGCTTCGATGGGCGCGCTCTAGGGGGTGTCCCTGGGACGAGGGCACATGCATCGCCGCAGCCTCTGCGGGCCACCTAGAGGTACTCCAGTGGGCCAGGTCAAACGGATGTCCCTGGAATGGCGAGGTGTGCGCCCGGGCGGCGGCCGGAGGCCATCTCAAGGTGCTTCAATGGGCGAGGTCGAATGGGTGTCCCTGGAGCAGCAAGGTGTGTGCTTGTGCAGCAGCTAGAGGCCACCTCGAGGTGCTCCAATGGGCTCGATCAGAAGGGTGCATGTGGGACTACCGCACCTGTTTCGGGGCCATGCAAGGTGGCCATCTCGACACCCTAAAGTGGGCCATGCTTCATAAGTGCCCATCGCGTGGTTTGACGTGCGACCATGCGGCGGAGCGAGGCGATCTAGAAATGGTAAAGTGGCTTTGCCAGAGCGGATGCCCATGGAATGTTCGCACCTGCAAACGGGCCGCGTACGGAGGTCATCTCCATGTGCTCCAGTGGATGCTTGCGCGGGGCTGTCCGTACAGCGACAGGGTATCTACCGCTGCCGCAGACGGCTGCCATCCAGACATACTCCACTGGCTGCAGGCGCAAAAGTATTCCCTGCATCCAAACGCTCTGCTCTGGCTACGAGCCAGATGTACCATAGAGTCGGCATCTCCGTAATGTCTAATAAGCATGTCTCTGTACCGCATTGTCGGCAGTGAAGATAACACGGATTTCACGTGTCACTACAAATAGAGCGTTTGCCGTTCGGGGCCATGTTCACGCACGAATTGGCAAACCATTTGCTGCCCGCGACCTCTGTGCGTGATCAAATAGGATTGCATGTGTGTGTATGTGTGGCGTACGGGTATATCGGCAACGGTGGGCCTCGCACACGAGACTGTTTATAGAGACAACTGGAGGGCAGGCAGCGGCGGAGGGATCTGTTCCAGCAAAAACGACCGCAAGTTTCAACATGCGTGCTTTTTGGCGCAAACCACCGTGCGATGGGTCGCACGCATGAAGCATGTTGGACCGATATCCTCTGGACACTGCGCATGCGTCATCCCATTGCATTGTCTGGCGACTGACCATTTCCTGTGTACCATTCCATGGGTGGTCTGTAGTTTTGTCCCCAACAGACGTTGGTTTGCCTTGCCGTTTCCTTCCTATGCGGTCGGGCGAGAGAGCCGGGAGCGTCATGCCATGTGATAGTTTTTGAAAATGGTACAGCTTGGCCAATAATAGGGAACGCGCGCAGAGCGAGGCGCTCGCATGTCGCCGCTCGAGGCCGACCGCAAGTCCAAACGGTTCTGTTGGTGTCACGCCATAAGCGAAAAATATCAAATGGTCCAATCCTATAGTTGTCTATTTCGAGAAGCCCATTTCACTTGCCGAGCACAATACAATTGATGTCTTGTAGAATGGACACGCTGCCTTGGGAACTGCTCCATGGCATTGTGACCGGGCACGTTCCTGTTCTAACGAGACCCATCCTGCGCTGCGTCAACCGGCAGTGGCGCGCTTGGCTGGGTGGCACCCATACCGGGGCGATCGCCCGAGAGCGACCCATTCTTCTTCCCCATAGACGTGGGTACCGCCACGCATGCACAACGCCGAGGAGATGTGCCATTCACTATGCCAAACTGGCCATCGACAGAGGCTGGTGGGATGTGGTTGAGTGGATGATGGACCGTCTGGGCCCTTTTGGCAGCGTCAACGATATCGACCAGTATGCCTGCGAAAAGGCCGCCCTCGACAATGACCTCGCGCTGATGCAACAGTGGATCGCCAAGGGTTCCACCCTGTGCCCCGGTAGTAGGACGTGGATGCGTGCGGCGCGTTGTGGACACCTACACATCCTGCAGTACGGCCACGACGTAATGCGCATAAATGCGCTTTGTAATGATGGCAACGATGAGACGGACATGGACATTGTCCTCGCGGCGGCTAAAGGAGGCCACGTGCACGTGATGCAGTGGTTACGGGAGAAGCAGTGCCGCTGGCACTTTGCGACCTTTTGGAGCGCAGCCAAGAGAGGCCACTTTGACATGGTACGCTGGCTGGACGAGAACGGGTGCCATCAAGGCGTGTCTCTGATGACCGCTGCAGTCATGAGCGGTCGGTTGGACATTGTGCAGTGGATGCACACTCACGAGTACCCGCGCAACGACAATGCCATGGGGCCTGCGGCGTACGTGGGACGTATGGACATGCTACGATGGCTCCATGCCAATGGTTATGATTTCTACCAGTGGTCGTGCACGAAAGCGGCAGCTGGAGGCCACCTCGAAGCGCTCATGTGGTTGCGCGCATTTGGTTGTCCATGGGGCAGCGCCGTGTATGACGTTGCCGCGAGAAATGGACACATGCACATCGTCCAGTGGGCGCACGCCAATGGGTGTCCGTGGGACGCATCGGCGTGTGGAGGCGCCGCAGCACACGGTGACTTGGACATGCTACAATGGCTGCGCGAGCGTGGATGCGGTTGGGACAAATGGGTGTGCGCGTACGCGGCCGAAAATGGCCATCTCAAAGTGCTCCAGTGGGCAAGGACCAACGGGTGCCCATGGGGCGCGCGTACATGCAGCCATGCCGCTCAAGGTGGCCACTTGGATGTCCTCCAATGGGCCAGAGCCAATGGGTGCCCATGGGATGCGCGCGTATGCTCGAGCGCAGCCGGAAATGGCCGTCTCGACATCTTGGTGTGGGCGAGGGCAAACGGCTGTCCATGGGACGCAGACACCTTCAGATACGCTTCTTCGGGGGGACACCTGCGCATTCTTCGGTGGGCACACGCAAATGGATGCCCTTGGAACGACAATGCGTATCGGTCGGCTATCGTCACTGGTCGGGTCGAGGTAATCGAGTGGGCGCTCGACAATGGCTGTCTTCACAGGGACGTGTTTCGTCGCCTGGCGCACAGTACGACCCACATCGAGATGCGCGCCCTGTTGGATTCTTGCTCATGACTCTTTTCTACTGCCCACATCACTTGAGTGATTCCGCTTCTCGTATCCCTTGTTCTCTCTGCTCCCCGCTCATACGCATCATGGGCCTATGGAAAAGACATTGAATTTGCTCATTGAGCAGCAATTCTAGTTGGATGTTCAGAGTGATGGATGGAGGCATCGCACGCATGACTCTCTACATCAGACAGTTGTCTAGGCGTGTCTCTTGTTGGGTGCGCAGTTGGGGGTGTACCATGCGATGGAATCTACCTTTGGACAGGGCGCGCTCTGCATTGCAATGTGACATTGGCACTTTAGGTCGCCGATTACCTCTGCATGCAGGTATCCGGCAGGATCGGGTCTCTATAAAGACTGTTTTCCGACGAATAAAGCGACATTTTCCTTGTGCTTTTCCGCATGAATAAAAATGATATTTTTATGATTGGTGGCCTTTTGTAATTGTGGTTGTGAACGGTCAACGCCAACAAAGATCCCACCGGGTGAACGCACCATGCGCGCCACAGGTTGGCGACAAGGAGGCGCAGACCGTTGACCGGTTTTGTCCAGGCAATGCTGCTTGGCGAGCATGGAATGGGCCAATACCATGCGACCTAATGCTCCGTGGGCGATGAAAAGGCCTGGCTCGGCAAAGAGCAGTCGGTCAACACACGCGCACAACATGAACACGCTCCCTATAGAACTCGTCGAGACCATCGTGGCCCGCCATGCACCAGCCCTAATGATGCCCGTCCTGGTCTGTGTTTGCCCCCTATGGCGTTCTCTCATTATACGCCATACCGATAAGATCGGCCAATGCAGACTAAAGGACCAGAGGCCGGTATTGCTTCACAAGCACGCCAAGTACCGCCATGTGTGCACGACAAACAAGAGGTGCGCCATCCACTATGCCAAGCTGGCCATCGACAGGGGCTGGTGGAACGTGGTCGAGTGGATGCTCCCATATATGGGCCCCTTTGGCAGCATCAACGATGTCGACCTGTATGCCTGCGAAAAGGCCGCCATGGACGACGATCTCGAAATGGTCAAACAATGGGCCACCAGGAGCGGCCTCTCGAGATCAATGACCGGAGCGTGGGCCCGCGCCGCACGCTGCGGCCATCTGCGCATACTGGAATACGTCCACGATGCGGGACTTAACAACCTGTACGCGAATGAAGATCAAGAGGCGATCGTCTATGGGGCGGCAGACGGGGCCCGTATGCACGTTTTGCGTTGGCTCTGCGATAGGCGCTACCGTTGGCATCCACGTACGATAGAGCGCGCTGCCAGGAGGGGCCGCCTCGACATTGTCCAGTGGCTGGGCGCGAGCGGCTGCCCCTGCGATGCGAACACGATGTCGGCCGCGGTCAAGAGCGGTCGCTTGGACATGGTTCAATGGCTCCATGCCCATGGCTGCCCGTGGGACGTGTATGCCTCGAGAACCGCGGCGCTCCTGGGTCGTCTCGATATGCTGCAGTGGATGCGTGGCAACAGGTGCCCCATGGACATACATGTACACGACGAGGCTGCCGCGGGGGGACACATTGCCGTCCTCGAGTGGCTTCAACCAAACGTGCCCCTGCGCGCCCACTCTGCCTGCGCTCACGCGGCCAGGTCAGGTCAGCTTGAAGCGCTCATGTGGCTGCGCGCCCACGGTTACGGTTGGAATGTCAACGTCTATGTCGACGCCATCGAAGGAGGCCACATGCATATAGTGATGTGGGCAAGGGACAATGGGTGCCCCCTGAGCGCCTTGGTCTGCGCGGCTGCGGCCAGAAAGGGCCGCCTAGACATTCTCCAGTGGGCGCGCCAACAGGAATGCGACTGGGACGAATGGGTGTGTGCCGGTGCGGCCAGAAACGGCGATCTCGATATGCTGCAGTGGGCCAGAGCCGGCGGGTGTCCGTGGAACGAGGGGACCTGCTATGGGGCAGCAGAGGGAGGCCACCTCGAGGTTCTGCAGTGGGCGAGAGCCAACGGGTGCCCGTGGGGCGCCGATATATGTTCGGTGGCGGCGAAAGAGGGCCACCTCGACCTTCTCGTGTGGGCGCGACAAAATGGGAGCCCGTGGGACGCGAGAGTCTGTACGCGCGCGGCAGAAGGCGGGCATTTGCGCATCTTACAGTGGGCCAGGGCCAACGGATGTCCCTGGGATGCCCGCATGTGCTCGTGGGCCGCGTCCCAAGGCCAAGTCGAGACGCTCGAATGGGCACTGGACAATGGGTGCCCTCATGACGATACCCTATACAAGGTCGCTCGCGCGACGACCCATATCGAGTTGCGTGCGCTACTCGATTCTCACAAGGGCCTTTCTGTACACTGAATGTCTACGCGCGCCCTTGACCACCCTGCACAATATAGTGTACCCGTTTTTTGCATGTCCAACAAAGACTCTTGTAATCACCAACAACCATAGATTCATGGTTGGCCATCCACGGATCTTGTTTTGCAGCCCATTGCTTGAGCGTGGCGCACAGATACTCCTATATGACTGAATAGAATAGAGCCGATTCTCTTTTGGTCAGCATACAGGCAAAACAGTGGACGTCGCCGACTCGACGCCAATGTGAACAGGTGCTGCGATCAAGCGAAGCAATGGCTCTGCGTAGCGATCCAGAATATGACACGATGCGCGCAAGACCAGTGCGCACGGTCGTCTATCAAAGGAACGAGGCGCCAACTCGACTGCACCGACCCCTGCGCGCCAAAACCAGCACCGCCAGTCGGCAGGTTTACCAGAAAAGAGGGTCACCCCTTGAACGAGGTAGTACCTATGGGGCCCGATGGAATCCAGAATACGATTCGCCCACTCTTTTGGATCTGTCGTCGCGTTGTCCCCAGGCAATGGAAAAGCAGGCCACGACCGGTGTGGGAGGCCGTGCAATCAGTGGGCGCGTTTGCGTGCCATCGTTTGCATTGGGGTCATACTGTATTGGCCATTTCGTTTTGCGCAATGTCCCAACGAAAATCTACCAATCCAAACGAGATTTTGGGCAAAGTACAATGATCCTGTTGGGGAGGGCAGACAAATCGACACTATTGAAATGGACACGCTGCCGTGGGAGTTGGCCAGGATCATCGTGGTCGACCACACGCCGGCCATGATGGGTCCCGTGATGCGCTGCGTCTGTCGCCTCTGGCGCTCGTTTGCTGTCGGCGCTGCAGAGGACGTGCCCAAGAGGGCCAAAGAGAGGCCCGCATTGCTCCCAAAAGCAAAGCATTACTACCATGCGTGCACGACTGCCAGGAGGTGCGCCGTGCACTATGCCAGGCTGGCCGTGGACAGAGGCTGGTGGACCATAGTCGAGTGGATGCTTGATTGCGCAGGACCCTTTGGCAGCATAAACGATGTGGACGCGTATGCGTGCGAAAAGGCATCGCTCGACGGCGACCTTGATATTGTGCGGCGGTGGGCTACCAGAGTGGGTATCCCGCGGCCCGATGGTATGGCCTGGAAGCATGCCGCGCGCGGCGGCCACCTGCATGTCCTCGAGTACCTCGATGCGCTAGAGCCCCACAGCGAAAACATCGGAGGGCCTCTTCTTTGCGCGGCCGCACAAGGGGGCCACGTCAACGTGCTGCGGTGGCTGCGCGAAAAGGGCTGTGAATGGGACGAGGACGCGATCGCAAGGGCAGCCGAGAGAGGTCACTTTGAAGCAGTCAAATGGCTGGTGGCCAGCGGGTGCCCGTGGGGCAGCGATACACTGGCGCACGCCGCCAATAGCGGCAATCTAGATCTCATGTGGTGGCTCCGTGCCAACGGATGCCCGTGGGACCGACTGTCGGCGGCCCGAGCAGCGCGCCGCGGACGTCTCGACATTCTGCAGTGGATATGCGCCAACGGAGGCCCGCTCAGTTCCTATGCCTGTACCCTCGCTGCCAAGGGAGGACACGTGGCCGTCCTCGAGTGGCTCGAGGCCCATGGATGCGCGCATGGACTGTACGAAACGGTATGGGCCGCCTACAAGGGTCACTTGGATGTGTTGATTCGGCTCCATGCGCATGGACGCTCGCTGAATCGCGCGATCATCAACTGGGCCGCAAGGAACGGACACATGCACATAGTGCAATGGGCTTGGTCCAACGGCTGCCCTTGGAGCAAGACGATGTCTGCGGAAGCGGCCGCGGCCAATCGTTTGGACATTCTCCAATGGATGCGCGCCAAAGGATGCCCGTGGGACAAGGCCGTGTGCACCAACGCGGCCTCACGGGGCAACATGGTCATGCTTCGGTGGGCGAGGGCCAACGACTGTCCTTGGAACGAGGACACGTGTGCGTGTGCTGCGGCGGGCGGACACCTAGAGGTCCTGCAGTGGGCCCGAGACAACGGGTGCCCGTGGGATTCTAGGGTGTGCTCCAGGGCCGCCGAACGCGGCCACATGAACATCTTGCGGTGGGCCAGAGCCAACGAATGTCCATGGGACGCCGTGGCGTGCGCGCGCGCCGCAGAGCACGGGCGCATTCAGGTGCTCTGGTGGCTGCGGGAAAACGAGTGTCCATGGGACGGTAGGACCTGCGCGTGGGCGGCGGCGCAGGGTCAAGTCGAAACACTCGAGTGGGCGCTCGACAACGGGTGCCCCCACGATAACGCGCTCTACGATGTCGGGCGCACGACGACCCACATCGAGTTGCGTGCCTTGCTCCAGTCCCGCGAGGGCTCTTTCAAGGGTTCGGTGCTTTCACCGTGATTCTCCCTATGTTATCCTTTTTGCATGCATCTGCAGCGATCCCCATTTTGGCCGTCTCGCGTTACCTGTCTTGTTTTTGGTGTATGATATGCCGACCATTCTCAAGGACCCATTCTCTGTTGCACTTGGGGGGGGGGAGGGAAAGCATCTGGCCAAAAACGTCTGTCCCAGTCGATGACCTGACGGTCTCGTGGCGAGGCAGCATCCTCTGTTGCGCTCGCGGGTACATTGGACGGCATCGAGTACATCCAGACCCGGTCTCTGCGCGGATGATCCGCGCCAGTGGGTCAATCTCAAAACCCGCTCGCAGGGAGGCGCGCATCTATAATGTGACGCAAGAGCCCGACAAGATCATAGGCCATAAAAAGAGCAAGCACTGGGACGGTTTCGTTTGGCGTGGTTCTTGTGATATTGCCCGTTTGTGGGCGCACAAAGTCGCCAAAGTCACGACGGATGGGACGATCCCACCAGGACGGTTTCGTTTAGCACAACTGTGGCGACTCTGTGCGCTCGCAATACTGCAAAGATCACATCGAACGAAACAGTCCCGCTGCATGCGGCGATAGACATCATTCCTGTAGCATGCAATCCACAGATGTTTTCATAGTGGGAAAAAACCGCCCACGAGTTTTCCGACGCTATAGGGCCTTTACCATCGGTTCTGGCTGTAAGACCAATAACTACCGCCGGTGTGCCCGATCCCACAAAGAACGCGACGCGCTGTGCAAGAACAATAGCCTCTTTTACCGCGATGGACGTGTGGGACTTTATAGAGCCAGAGCAGAGCGCGTCCTGCAATCCGTTTGACGGCGCGTCCTACTGTGTACCCTACGATACCCTCGTGTCGCTGAGACCAATGTGCGTTTCGGGCACATACGAGGATCACTATGGCAGGACCACCATGGAATATGTGGGCGAGCGTATTGTTCTCGTTCATGTGCCGCACGCCTTGGGCGACCACAAGGTGCCCCTGGTGCTGTTTCTCCATGGTCTGGGCGACCACCCCTGGGAGGTGGCCCTCCATGGGACCGGGTGGAGGCGACTCGCGCACCAACACCGATTCGTCGCGGCCTTTTGCGTGGGCACGGATTGTGGCGCCCTGTCGGACAAGCGTTGCGGCTTTCGCGTGCGCGACCCCGAACCCGATGTGGCCTATGTCGAGGCTGCGATTGCCCACATCATCGACACGCGTCCGATTGACACAAGCAGGATCTACTGCGTTGGCTTTAGCAATGGGGCCATCTTTTCCAGCATTCTGGCTCACCATTTTGGACGCAAGATGTTTGCCGCAATGGTCAATGTCATGGGCGGCTTTGGCAAGGACGGCGCAGAGGTCGTACCATCGCAGCAGCAGCAGCAGCAGCACGAGGGTGAGCACGTGCCCATCCTGTTTGTCACAGGCACAGAGGACGACTACAAGTATGGCTGCGAGTGCGCCCACCGCCACTTTTGCTCTCGCGGCTACCCATCGCGCTTGTGGACACTAGAGGGCGTCGCCCATGCCTATCCCCAAGATCGCGAAGACAATATGTGGGCATTTTTGGCGGCCCACCCCATTGAATGAATACACTTTGCGCGTTTGCTCTGTTCTTGTCGAAAAGCATACCAGTGAGGCAGTTTCATTTCGTGTGACTCTTGTGATATTGCCGTTTGCGAGTACACAAAGTCACCAGGGTCATGCTAAACGAAACGCTCCCAGTCACTTTAGTACATGTGCGATAGCAATTGGTTGTGCACGGTGGTGGTGTGGTGCGTTCCCAATACCGGAGAAGGGTTCGGACAAGTCGGATGGACAACACGCGGTTCACGTTTACGTAACGCCGGCTTGCCGCAGGTTATGAGTTTGTTTGTCCAGAGCAGCAATGAAAAATCCAAAATGGACCAATCCCTAAAGGTGTATCTGCTTTTGGAAAAGGGTGCCATGCTCGGCAAGGTGGTGAGGACAGATGACGATAGGCGATACAGCATGAACACACTGCCATGGGAACTCGTCGGCGTCATTGTTGCCGACTGCACGCCCACACCAATGTGGCCCGTGCTGCGTTGCGTTTGTCACCTGTGGCAGTCCTTTGTTGATGGCAGAGCCCGAGATGGTCCAAAGGGGATCAAACACAATCCAGGCTTTTATGGCAAACACCAACAGTACCGTCATGCCTGCACAACCACGAGAAGGTGTGCCGTCCATTACGCCAAATTGGCCATTGATAGGGACTGGGGCGACATTGTCGAGTGGATGATCGACTGTGCGGGCCCCTTTGGCAGTATCAACGATGTGGACGAGTACGCCTGCGAAAAGGCCGTCTTGGATGACGATATGAACGCGCTCAAGCGGTGGGCTGCCAGGAGCGGCATCTCGCGCTCCAACATTGGAGCGTGGAAGCGCGCCGCACGCGTTGGCAACTTGCGTATGCTCGAATACGTTCACGGAGCGAGGCGCGACGATACGTTTGACAATGACGACGACAAAAAGGTCGTCTGTGCCGGGGCAAAAGGGGGCCATTTGCGTGTCATGCAGTGGTTGCGCGAAAAGGAATATCGCTCGTACACATGGACACTCTCGATTGCGGCCAAGAGAGGCCATTTCGAATTGGTCATGTGGCTGGTCGAGAACAAGTGCCCTTGGGATGACTGCACGATGAGCGCTGCCGTCGGGAGTGGTCGCATGGACATGGTGCAGTGGCTCCACACGCACGAGTGCCCACCTGATGTTTACGCATTTGGACGTGCAGCGTACATGGGGCGCATAGATATCATGCAATGGCTGCATGACAATGGACGCAGTACAGATGCGCGACCATGGTACATGGCAGCATGCGGAGGCCATATTGAAGTGATGGTGTGGCTACGCGCGCACAACCACATGTGGGAAACTTCCATCTACCCTGCTGCTGCCATAAACGGCCACTTTCATGTCATCCAGTGGGCCAAAGCCAATGGGTGTCCCTGGAACGTGTCGGCCTGTGTGAACGCAGCCTGGGGCAATCGCATAGATATTCTCCAATGGATGCGCGAGAAAGGATGCGATTGGAACGAGCAGGTGTGTGGTTGCGCTGCTGCGCATGGCAACCTCGAGATGCTCCAGTGGGCTAGGGCCACCGGGTGCCCCTGGGGTGAGGATGTTTGCATTCGGGCCGCGCGTGGCGGGCACTTGCACGTGCTCCAGTGGGCAAGAGCCAATGGCTGTCCATGGGACGCAATGGTGTGCAGGGACGCGGCGACGCACGGATACCTCCACGTGCTTCAATGGGCGCACAACAACGGGTGTCCATGGGATGAGAGCACTTGCGCATACGCAGCCAGATCAGGACATTTGCGCATTCTTCAGTGGACACGGGAAAACGGATGCCCTTGGAACGCTCAGACATGCTGGTCTGCGGCCACATGCTTGCAGGTGGAGGTGCTCGAGTGGGCGCTGGACAATGGGTGCCCCTACGATGCCGATCTCGTTGCCATCGGCAATTCGACAAGTCACATTGAATTGCGCGCGCTACTGCAGTCACACCCGAGGCTGCTTGGTTGACCACACGCTCGGTATTGTGCTCTCGCCTTGCCGACAAAACACACTCGTTTTCGTGTTTTAGGAGGATGTTGTTTTGAATCCATTTAACGATAATTTGCTCTATTGGCTTCTCAAGGACCACTCACGTCGTAAACAGCAAAAAGCAAGCATTGTCCCCAACAGTGCATTTTTGGATGCAGGAACAAAACTTGATAGAGAAGGAGAGAGAGAGAGAGAGAGAGAGAGAGAAAGACATCAATGGATCTACCTCCCGAACTCGTATATCTGGTCTTTGAGCGATGCAATGGTCTGATGGCGCCTGTCATGCGCTGCGTGTCCAGCGATTGGAGGGTGCTCGCAGACACATCCAACTGGCGCAAGAAACCTAGGTCATGGTCGCACGAAAGAGAGGCCGAACGGCATGTGTGCCTGACGCCGAGAAGGTGCGCCGTCCACTATGCCAAGCGGGCCATGGACAGGGGCTGGTGGAGTGTGGTCGAGTGGATGCTCCCACATGCAGGCCCCTTTGATAGCATCAACGATTTGGACGCCTACGCCTGCGAGAGGGCGGTCATTATGGACGAACGGGGCGATCTGAGGCGCATCACGTTGTGGACTCAGAGGGGCACCACATGGATGCGCCGGTGCAAGGCGTGGAAGTGGGCAGCACGCCGTGCCAACACCGATGCGCTCTGGTGGTTTGTCAGAGAGTCGGCGGGCAGGAGAAGCAGGAGCACGAGCGACGCTGCATTGCTACGCGCGGCAGCCAGGGGAGGCCACATGGGTATTGTCGAGCAATTGCTGGACCGCATAGATGACAAGAGCCGCTTGGGGCGCGTGTGCGGTGCGGCGGCCAAGTACGGACACCTGGAACTGCTCGGTTGGTTGCACGCGCGCGGCCTCTTTTGCGGCGCGGACCTGTGTTGCATCGCGGCCAACGCGGGCTACACAGAGATTCTTCGATGGGCACGCAATCACGGTCACACGCTCGACGGTCTGGCCGCCTGCGCCGCGTCTGCCGGGGGGCACCTCGAAACGCTGCAATGGCTCACGGATCAGGGCGTGGCCTATGGCGCCATGGAAGTCGCCGTTGATGCGGCCAAAAACGGACACCTACACATTCTGCGATGGCTCGCCAGGAACGGAACGGTGCAACAGTTTGGCACAGGTGTCAGCGCCCACGCGTGTGCCGGCGGTCACTGGGACATTGTGCGATGGCTCCGCGAGAACGGTCACCCCTGCAGCGAACGGATGTACTTTAGTATCGGGCAGCACGGCAATCTGGAGATGCTCCAGTGGGCGCGTGCGCATGGATTGGGCTGGAGTGAGACCGCTTGCGAGGGCGCGGCTTCGGGAGGGCACCTCGAGGCCCTTCAATGGGCCAGGTCCAACGGATGCCCCTGGAGCGAGCGCACCTGCGCGCTCGCGGCTTCGGGAGGCCACCTCGATGTCCTAAAGTGGGCCAGATCCAATGGATGCCCCTGGGGTGAACGTACGTGCACGCTCGCAGCTTCGGAAGGCCACCTCGACGCCCTAAAGTGGGCCATACTCAATGAATGCCCGTGGGACGCCGGCGCGTGTCGCGATCGCGCCGTCAGAAACGGTCATCTTGCCGTGCTAGAGTGGCTCCATGAGAACGGATGGGTCGTGTGGAGCGCCGAAATGAGTGCGCGCGCCGCAGCGCACGGACACCTCTACGTGGTCCAGTGGATCATCCGGACCAGACTCGCGCGGAGCAAGGCCATGTGTACAAGTGCAATAGAGCGTCAACAGGTGGAAACCGTTCAGTGGCTCAAGGAGGAGGGCAGCCTATGGAATTGGAAAATGGAACGGTTGGCGAGGAACAGCGAGTGCCCTGAATTGAGAGAGTGGGCCCGCAGTCTGTCACCCTACTACTGGGGGCGCTGCATCAATCAGTAAACATTCTGGTGAAATCTAGAGTCGCCTCGCGGTGCAGATTACATAGTGCCATGGTGAACCCATTGTGTGTTTTACCCAAATTCGATAGAGAAAGAGACAAGTATTGCGAGTCGATAGAGTTGTGCAATACATGCAATGAAATCGATCAAGGGCCCATCCCCTATGGCGGCACCGTGTCTTGCGTTGAAAACAGAGCGCGTACAATAGACTGAAAGACCGGTCGAGACAGTTTACCTCTATCAACTCTATCAAGTCACAGCATCAGTCTCATCCTCCCCCCTCACTTGGAACGTGCTCCATACGACTCTTGAGTATCTACCTTGACTGCCAAAGCTATCGGAACGTTTTTCCCCAATAATCGGCGTTGTCTGTCTCTCTCGGACAGACTCGTCTGGTTCCCACGCCAGAAAAGGGCAGTGCGATAGGTCCTAGGAGCACGATTGGTGCGTTTTCGTACCTTGCATCGATGCTACATTACCGCCAATGACAATGTGTGCGAGGTACGCACATCGCCCGCGCAACTCGTGGACGGCACCGAGCCAGGCTTTGGGGACGCTTGGTTGTGTCTACACCGCTCCAGAGCGTGAAGAAATCATAAAGCCGACCAATCGCACGGAAAAGAGTCTGTTTTAGGAAACGGCCTTGTCCCCCAGAGAGGGGGAATAGGCGGGCAATGGTCAGATCAAAATCGAGATGGACACGCTACAGTGGGAACTGGTGAGGGCCATCATTGTCGACCACATGCCCCCTATGGCAAAGCCCGTGCTGCGCTGTACGAGTCACCTGTGGAGGACGCTACTGGACGACACGCTCAACAGGGAGATCGCGAAAGAGAGACCAGCACTTACGATGAAAACGGACACATACCATCACGCGTGCACAACGACAAGGCGGTGTGCCGTCCACTATGCCAAACTGGCCATTGATAGGGGCTGGTGGAACGTGGTCGAATGGATGCTCGACTGTGCGGGTCCCTTTGGCAGTGTCAACGATTTGGACGCCTACGCTTGCGAAAAGGGCGCCATGGACGGCGATATCGAGATCGTCAAGCGATGGACCACGAGGGGCGGATTCGAGTGGCCGTGGAGTCAGGTACGGGAACGTGCCGCTCGCGGCGGTCACCTGGCCATACTCGAGTATCTGCACGGTAAAAGCCCCAAGGGCATCAGCACGAGGGTCATCGAGGAGGCTGCCGCTGGGGGTCACATCCGTGTGATGCAATGGCTGCGCAGAAATGGGTACAAGTGGTATTATGGCGCGCTCGCGTGTGCGGCCCGTGGGGAGCGCCCTGACACGGTTAAATGGATGGTCGAGAATGGGTGCCCATACGATAACGATGTAATCACCGAGGTGGCTGCAGGCGGCCGTCTGGATCTTGTCCAGTGGCTCCGCGAGCGTGGATGTCCGTGGGACATCTGGGCCTTGTCCAAAGCGGCCACGGGTGGACACGTCAATGTGCTGCGTTGGATGCACGCCCACGGATGCAGGTTGAACCCGATGGCCCACATCGGAGTGGCCAAAAGTGGCAATATCGTTGTTCTCAAATGGCTGCATGCCAATGGATATACATGGTCGGTGCACGACTGCCGGAAGGCGACCAAAGGAGGCCACCTTTATGCACTCTGGTGGTTACGCGAGCACGCCTGCCCATGGGGTCCCACTGTATACGCCATTGCAGCGGCAAGGGGCCACATGCATATTGTCCAGTGGGCCAGAGCCAATGGGTGTCCTTGGAACGAGGCAGCGTGCGCCGAGGCGGCAAAGGGCGGCCATATGGACATTCTCGTGTGGTTGCGCGATCACGGGTGTCCATGGGATGCAAGAACATGTGCGTTTGCGGCGATGACGGGCAACATGGCCATGCTCCAGTGGGTCAGATCGAATGGATGCCCATGGGACAATCGTACCTGTGCGCGCGCGGCAGGCTGCGGACATTTGGCGATACTGCAATGGGCGCGAGCCAACGGCTGCCCGTGGGACGCCGCGGTCTGCTCTGGCGCCGCCGCGAATGGCCACCTGCGTGTCCTGCAGTGGGCGCGAGCGTCTGGCTGCCCGTGGGACGAGGCCACATGCTCGAACGCGGCCCGGTGGGGCCATCTCAAGGTGCTCCAGTGGGGGCGCGCAAATGGATGCCCGTGGGACGTGCAAACGTGCATGCTGGCAGAGGAGCACAAGCAGGTCGAGGTGCTGCAGTGGGCGCTGGACAATGGGTGCCCGTATGAAAGCTACCATGTGCCCAGGACCTATCTTACCAGTCATATCGAACTGCGCGCGCTCCTACAGTCTCATCCAAGGCTGCGGGTCGTTTGTGCTCGGCCTTGCGTCCTCTATTGACATAGATAGCTGGTCGGTTTCTCCACACTAAATCTACACTTGGCCTTCCTACTATGAATGCTGAATCGCGCGGGCACCTTTGCGGGCGCCAACGATTTACAGCGCTCGTGCGCGCGAAACAAGGCACGATCTGGGTCATAGATTTCCCCACCAAAACAATGGGCACAATACTGACCGTGTGCGTTGACTTTTGTGCGATACTCAAGAGAACACCAACGGGAGAAGGTATATGGTCCATCACTGGGAACGTTTCATTTAGCATGTGGTGATTTTGCGCACTCGCAAACAGACAATGCCACAAGAGTCACGCAAAACGAGACCGTCCTCTTCAACGATAGTGCCTTTTCCTGTCGCATCTAAGAGTTGTACCAATCTATCCCTTTACCATTTCCAACAAGGGAACCGTAACGACATCCCTATGGCAGTGCGCGAAAGAGGCCACATAACGGTTTGCCGGCCCGCGATGGCATAATATGTGCATTGGTTGTGCACAAAAACTGCCCTCCCCGGAAGGAGGCCCGGGGGGTCGTCAAAGACAGCTGCCGTAAAAGGGCAATCCAAAGAGAAGGTGCAATCCATGTACCGAAAACAACCCGAGCGATTGCGACAAGGGTGGAACAGACAAGAGTGGCCCTGGAAGGAGCAAGGAGATGTGCGGCTAACGGTGTTTAACGGCTAGCCGATCGGCTTGTCCCCACCAAATCCATGATTAGCCTCCCTATTACGTCCGGATAAATCCTCGTTTTGTGAGACAACGCCGAGCCGTTAAACAGCATTATGTGCGACCCAATGTAATACATGGTGTGGCATGCAAAGAGACAACGGGCTAGTCATCGCCACTGTCGGGAAAGCGCCTTTGGATGGCGGCTTCGATCATGTCATTAATCTCGCCTAGGGTAAACTTGCGCGGCCACCAATCGACGGTTTCGCTCAGACGGGGCAGCACGGAACGCAGGGTGTCGATGGGCATGCCATTCTCTGCGAAAACGTAGATATTCTCCTTGTTGTAAGAGGGCCAATCTGCGTCGCCGCTGCGACCCAGGCGGTTGTAGGGCATGGCGACAAAGGCCCTCGATTCCGGCCCATACTCGTGACCTGCGATATCGACCAGATACCCGTCCCAGAGTTTGGTTTTGCTGCCTTTTACGTCAGCCTTGAATGTAACCATATCGGCATATGCATCGTTGGTCGGCCGAACGAGGAGGAGGCTCGAGAGGGCTCTGGGGCAGGTGCGCAAGACTGCCTGGTGACTCGTCAGATTGGCTGGCATCGGTCCCTCATGATCATCCGACTGCACGAGACTGATGAAATGCTCTTCGAGTATTGCACGGCGCCTTGCGACGAGATCCTCTTCCATCGTCGGTGCAGGAACATGCAAAACAGAGACCCCAACGTTTCTGCCACATATATGCAAAGACAGGACGACTCTGGTTGGGATTGAATCGGAAAAAGGGCAAGACGCCCATTGGTGCATTTTTGGTCATAGTTGGCGTGCGCAAATGGCATTACGATTTGCCCAAACAAAGGCGGCCATGGATGGGTGGATGTATTGCAAAACGAAACGCGCGAGCGCGACCGCCTTTCGCTGTGCCTTGGGGTGTTGGGAGCCCTTGTTTGCGTTACGCGCTCTGGAAAATCAGAAAACGGACCAATCCTGGTAGCACAACTGTTTTAGGAAGGTGGACCACACTCATCAAAGGCAGTCGAGACCAACAAGGTATCCGACATGGACACGCTCCCATATGAACTCGTGCGGGCCATCATCGTTGATCATACGACTGCCATGATGTGGCCTGTGTTCCACTGCGTGAGTCCCCTATGGCGTGACCTGCTCAAAGGCGTTCGTTCCAAAGGGGTGTCGCAATCAAAGCCGGCGCTGGTGCTATCAGGTGCACAGTACCGTCACACCTGCATGACGGTGAGAAGGTGCGCCGTTCACTATGCCAAATTGGCCATTGACAGAGGTTGGTGGAACGTGGTCGAGTGGATGTTGGACTGCGCCGGTCCTTTCGGGAGCATCAACGATATAGACGCCTATGCCTGCGAAAAGGCCGCCGTGGACGGTGACCTCGCCCTCGTAAAGCGGTGGACCACCAGGGGCGGCCTCTTGTGGCCCCGTTCTTGGGCCTGTGAGCAGGCCGCGCGCGGTGGCCATCTGCCCATTCTCGAGTACCTTTATGGTGTGACCGGTTCCTTTATAAACAACGGCGAGGACGCCCTCTACAGAGCCGCCGAGGGGGGCCATACCCATGTCATACAATGGCTACGTGAAAGAGGATGCCCATGGCACGACAACACCATCGGATGCGCGGCCAGAGAGGCCCACACTGATACGGTCAAATGGTTGGTCGAAAACGGGTGCCCCTGGGGTAAATGTACCATGGGCGATGCGGCCAAGAGCGGCCGCCTGGATATCGTGCAGTGGCTCCATGCGCGTGGATGCCCCTGGGACATATGGACCTCGGCAAACGCGGCGCGCAGGGGCGACATTGACATGCTACGGTGGGCGCATGCCCATGGATGCCAACTCGATTCGCTGGCCTACATTTTCGCCGTCAAGCGAGGTCACCTGACTGTCCTTGAATGGTTGCACGCAAATGGATGCCCGGTGGGACTCTATGACTGCTCATGGGCGGCTAATATGGGCCACCTTGATGTGCTCGTGTGGCTGCTCTCTCATGGTCGCCCCTGGAGCGCCTTCACTTTCGCGGGGGCGGCCAAATGTGGGCACACGCACATTGTGCAGTGGGCCAGGAACAATGGATGCCCATGGGACGCATCTGCATGTGCATCGGCCGCTCGCGGGAACCACCTCGACATTCTCCAATGGCTGCATGGCCAAGGATGTCCGTGGAACGAGGATGTGTGCGCCAACGCAGCCGCAAATGGTGATCTTGGTATGCTCCAGTGGGCCAGATCCAAAGGGTGTCCATGGAGCGCGGAAACGTGTGCTGCCGCTGCCAAAGGTGGACACCTAGGGGTCCTACGGTGGGCGAGAGCCAACGGGTGTCCTTGGGATGCCGATACATGCGCCAAGGCCGCCGCAAACGGTCACCTCGGTGTTTTGGAATGGGCGCGCGCCAACGGGTGCCCTTGGGAGAAAGGCACCTGCCAGAGTGCATCACATTGGGGCCACTTTAAGGTGCTTTGTTGGGCGCGATCGAACGGGTGCCCGTGGAGCGCCCTTACGTGCAAATGGGCAGCCATGAATGGGCACGTCGAGATTGTCGAGTGGCTTCTCGATCACGGCTGTCCGTACGACGCCAATGGACTCGGTCACATAGCCTCGACAACCAGGCACATTGAATTGCGCGCCCTCTTGCAGTCTCGCTTGACCTCGACAACATCCGTCTAAAAGTGACGCTGCTCCTTGTCGGCAACATGCACCTGCTCTCTGACAGTAGGGTTGCTTTCTCTTTTGCGTTTGTATAGGGCGTCGATGTCTCTAACAACAGTTGTCATGCCGTGAGTGGCCTTTTGCGCTTGCGACTCTCACAAGACAAACGCCAAACTCTACAACTTGAACCGCGTGCATAGAGGCAAATTGGTCCCCCCCCCCCACAGACGATGATGCTGTAGGGCCATAATGTTTTGCAAGTGATAAAGAAGCAACGAGTCTCGCATTGCGCACGCACGCAAGAGATCGCATTGCGCTTGTCAAAATGGTAAAAGCTGGTGCGTGCACAAGAGTACTCACGCATTAGCTTACCCTCTTATTGGAGGACTATATTCGTCCCTTTGTGTTTGTAAACGTGAAACCCTCACAAGTGGGGCGGCTCTGTTCGAAGCCGGCGAGGTCTTGCCGTCGCTGGCTTTCCCCTGACCAAATCATTCTGTCGACATCCCCATCGGCAATATCGAGTATGTTGCGATTGGTGTATATTGACGTTTCTCTTTGAGCACGTCCCCATAACAACCTGTCCGCCAACAGGATATGCAAAAACAAACGGGGCGCGTGCGAGCAACCTGAACGCCTTGTCCAAACTATATTGTGTCGGCCGCCTTTGCTTTGCTTGCCACATTTTGGGCAAAACGAACCAATCCCGTTAGAGGCGGTTCTGTAAAGACGGCAAGCAATCAACATGACATACGGGTGGCTTTACAAGCGCGTGCGCAGATCGCAAGAACGACTGCTGCGAAAAGACACACGAAAAATAATGGATCTGCCGCCCGAACTGGTGTGCCTCGTCTTTGAGTGCTGCGACAGCATGCTCGGTCCCATCCTGCGGTGTGTGTGCAGCAAGTGGCGCGCCCTCGTGAGCGCGTGTCGCTGGGAACACAAGGCGCACCATCGCCGAGCATCCTGCCTGATCAGGGACAAGTATTACGAGGGGCACATGTGCTCGACGGTCAGACACTGCGCCGTCCACTATGCCCAATTGGCCATCAATAGAGGCTGGTGGAACGTGGCCGAGTGGATGCTCGACTGTGCAGGTCCCTTTGACCGTGTCAACAGTGCCGATATGAATGCGTGCGAGAGGATCGTAATCGATAGAGGCGACGTTGATCGGCTCTCTGTATGGGCTCACAAAGACACATCCAAGAGACACACCAAGGCATGGAAGTGGGCGGCACGCACCGGCAGAATGGACGTCCTCTCCTGGCTAGAAGACATGGGTCTCCTAAAGGACTCTGGTGGCGCGCTGTTTCGCGCGGCGGCCAAGGGCGGCCACATCGATGTGATCCAATTTCTATTGAACCAGAGGTGTGACCCTGAAAGTATTCGCACGGGTCACGTGTCCACTGCTGCGGCCAAGCACGGCCGACTAGATGTGCTCGAGTGGCTGCAGGCCCGCAGTGCCTACATTTGTCCGTTTGCGGGCTCGTATGCGGCGAGAGGCGGCCACATAGGTGTGCTCGTTTGGTTGTGCGAGCAGGGGCGCACGTTGGCGGGGGAGGTCCTCCTCCTTGAGGCCGCAGGGCGTGGCCATCTCCATGTCATTGAGTGGCTCGCCGCGCGCGGCCGTTTATCTCACAGTGCCGCGCCCTATGTCGCTGCTACAGGCGGTCATTTGGAGGTGCTTCAGTGGTTGGTCGCTCGGCACAGTTGCGCATTCGATGCTTCCTACTCTTACATCGCGGCTGACAAGGGCCACTGGCACGTGCTACGCTACCTCCACGAAAATGGCTGCCCATGGGCCGACTCTATCTGCGCAGCGATTGCGCGCCAAGGCCACTTGCCCATGCTAAAGTGGGCGCGCGCGAGAGGATGCCCATGGGACGAGAGTACGTGCTCTTCCGCAGCCGTGGGGGGCCACCTCAAAGTGCTGCAGTGGGCCAGGGACAATGGATGTCCGTGGGACGCGCGCACGTGTACCGAGGCTGCGCGATGCGGACATTTGGATGTGCTCGAGTGGGCCGTACAAAACGGCTGTCTGCCACACGGTAACGATTTCGAGCCGGTGTGCGCTGAGGCTGCACTCGGCGGTCATATACACATTTTGAGGTGGGCGCGCAGGCATGGCTTTCCATGGGATGCCTCGACGTGCGACGGGGCCGCAGAGCGGGGCCACTTTAGGGTCGTCATGTGGCTCCATGACAATGGGTGCCCATGGACCCACCGTACATGCGAACACGCCGCAGCGATCGGCCACGTTCGTATGCTCGAGTGGGCGCACGGCCATGGGTGTCCTCTCACGGTTTGCGCGTGCACGAGGGCCATACGCAATTGCCACTTTGATGCCGTGCGCTGGCTCCATGCAAACAGCGGCCCATGGAGCCCTGAATTGACTCGGATGGCCAGGGACAGCGGCTA
>Ga0255334_1000385_pt1 | contig 37793 bp, 32 predicted proteins | sample EtOH5_35cm_T3_12_FD_202080 | JGI IMG/M metagenome (GOLD analysis project Ga0255334, IMG submission 202080) | Sandy soil microbial communities from University of British Columbia, Vancouver, Canada - EtOH5_35cm_T3_129 | ecosystem: Engineered > Artificial ecosystem > Sand microcosm > Unclassified ... | reverse complement strand
CGGGCACCACAATGGATCACACCGACGCCAGGACCAAGTGCATATACCGCGTCAGGATACCGAGCATTTCGGCTTCGGCGGCAGGCTCGGCGTCGTTGAGCAGGCCCTGATATTCCATCCGTCCGATAATCGCCGTCAACACTTTGGCATCTTGATGGGGTTCACGGGAACCCAAAACCTGGAAAAGCTGACACGTGCCCTGCAGGAGAATTTGCTGGTGCGAGCGCACCAGCTCCGCCAGGCGGGGGTTGAGCAACGCTTCCTGACGGAACGCTTGCTCGGCCATCAAATGTTCGCGGCGGTTGATCAGTTGCCGATGGACATAGTCCGCCATCAACCGCGCAATATCGTCCGCCAGCTGCGAGCGCGACTCGGGGCTGCCGTCGCCGCTGACGACCATCTCGCGCAGCAGGCCTTCATTGTTCACCCACAACTTGGCCATGAACGCCGCGCTGCGCTCCACGTATTGGGCGAAGGTATCGGTGAGCAGGTCATCGATGTCCTTGAAATAGTAGGTGGTGGCCGACAGCGGCACACCGGCCTCGGCGGCGACCGCACGGTGACGCACCGCCCGCACGCCATCGCGCACGACAATGCGCATGGCGGCATCGAGAATGTCCTGTCGACGTTGCTCACTGCCCTGGCGGCTGGCCTTGCGGCCCTGGTACTGAACACTTTCAGCGACCGCAGTGGCGACACCCGCTGCACCTTCTAGAGCCATTGCGCGATTCACGGCAGGTATTCCTCTCTTACTTCAAAAGTAACCATTTGATACGTTTGTACCAGACAGGCAATAAAAAGCCGCCCATTTCAGGCGGCTTTTTAGTTGAAACACTTACGCTTGCGGCCGCATGTGCGGGAACAGGATCACGTCGCGAATCGACGGGGAGTTGGTCAGCAACATCACCAGGCGGTCGATGCCGATCCCTTCACCCGCCGTTGGCGGCATGCCGTACTCCAGCGCGCGAACGAAGTCGGCGTCGTAGTGCATGGCCTCGTCGTCGCCGGCGTCCTTGTCAGCCACCTGCGCCATGAAGCGCTCGGCCTGGTCTTCCGCGTCGTTCAACTCGGAGTAGGCGTTGGCGATTTCGCGGCCACCGATGAACAGTTCGAAACGGTCGGTGACGTTCGGGTTGTCGTCGTTACGACGGGCCAGCGGCGACACTTCGAACGGGTATTGCGTGATGAAGTGCGGCTGCTCCAGCTTATGCTCGACCAGCTCTTCGAAAATCATCACCTGCAATTTGCCCAGACCTTCGAAGCCCAGCACCTTGGCGCCGGCCTTCTTGGCGATGGCGCGGGCCTTCTCGATATCAGTCAGGTCGTCAGCGGTCAGCTCAGGGTTGTACTTGAGGATCGAGTCGAACACCGACAGACGCACGAACGGTTCGCCGAAGTGGAACACTTTGTCGCCGTAAGGCACGTCGGTGCTGCCCAGAACCAGCTGCGCCAGCTCGCGGAACAGTTCCTCGGTCAGGTCCATGTTGTCTTCGTAGTCGGCGTAAGCCTGGTAGAACTCCAACATGGTGAATTCAGGGTTGTGACGAGTCGAAACGCCTTCGTTACGGAAGTTGCGGTTGATCTCGAAGACCTTTTCAAAACCACCGACCACCAGACGCTTGAGGTACAGCTCAGGCGCGATACGCAGGAACATTTCCAGGTCCAGCGCGTTGTGGTGAGTCTCGAACGGCTTGGCTGCCGCGCCACCCGGAATGGTTTGCAGCATCGGGGTTTCCACTTCCAGGAAGTCACGCTGCATCAGGAAACTGCGGATGTGCGCAATCACTTGCGAACGTACGCGGAAGGTCTGGCGCACGTCTTCGTTGACGATCAGGTCAACGTAACGCTGGCGATAGCGCTGTTCGGTGTCGGTCAGGCCGTGGTGTTTGTCCGGCAGCGGACGCAGGGACTTGGTCAGCAGGCGCACTTCAGTCATTTCGACGTACAGGTCGCCCTTGCCGGAACGCGCCAGGGTGCCAACGGCTGCGATGATGTCGCCCATGTCCCAGGTTTTCACCGAGGCCAGGGTTTCTTCGGACAGGGTTTTACGGTTGACGTAGACCTGAATGCGACCGGTCATGTCCTGGATCACCATGAACGAGCCACGGTTGAGCATGATGCGACCGGCAACCTTGACCGGAATCGCAGCCTCTGCCAGCTCTTCCTTGGTCTTGTCCGCGTACTGTTTCTGCAAGTCTTCGCAGTAGTTGTCGCGGCGGAAGTCGTTCGGGAAGGCATTGCCCTTGGCGCGCTCGGCAGCCAGCTTTTCCTTGCGCAGGGCGATCAGGGAGTTTTCTTCCTGTTGCAGGGCTTGCGGGTCGAGTTCTAGGTCGCTCATGTCTTTAAAAATTCCATCACAGGTTCGTTGCCCCCACCGGTGGCAGGGGACTTGAGGTCTTGACTGGCGGTTTACAGGCCTTGTTTCAGGCTGGCCACCAGGTATTCGTCGATGTCGCCGTCGAGCACCTTGTCGCAGTCGCTGCGTTCGATGTTAGTGCGCAAATCCTTGATTCGCGACGCATCGAGTACATACGAGCGGATCTGGTGACCCCAGCCGATGTCGGACTTGGTGTCTTCCAGGGCCTGGGACGCGGCGTTACGTTTCTGCACTTCCTGCTCGTACAAGCGCGCCCGCAACATTTTCATCGCGGTGTCTTTGTTGGCGTGCTGGGAGCGTTCGTTCTGGCAGCTGACCACGGTGTTGGTCGGTACGTGAGTAATACGCACGGCCGAGTCGGTGGTGTTTACGTGCTGACCACCGGCACCGGAGGAGCGGTAGGTGTCGATGCGCAGGTCCGACGGGTTGATGTCGATTTCGATGTTGTCATCGATTTCCGGCGACACGAATACGGCCGAGAACGAGGTGTGACGGCGGTTGCCGGAGTCGAACGGGCTCTTGCGCACCAGACGGTGCACGCCGATCTCGGTCCGCAACCAGCCAAAGGCGTATTCGCCCTTGATGTGCACGGTCGCGCCCTTGATCCCGGCGACTTCACCGGCGGACAGCTCCATGATGGTCGCGTCGAAACCGCGTTTGTCGGCCCAGCGCAGGTACATGCGCAGCAGGATGTTGGCCCAGTCTTGAGCCTCGGTGCCGCCGGAGCCGGCCTGGATGTCCAGGTAGGCGTTGTTGGCGTCCATCTCACCGCTGAACATGCGACGGAATTCGAGTTTTTCCAGGGATTCGCGCAAACGCTCGACTTCGGCAGCGACGTCGTCGACGGCGGCCTGGTCTTCTTCTTCGGCGGACATCAGCAGCAGGTCTTTGGCGTCGGCCAGGCCTGTGTGCATTTCGTCGAGGGTTTCGACAATCTGAGCCAGCAGGGACCGCTCGCGGCCCAGCTCCTGAGCGTACGTCGGGTTGTTCCAGACAGACGGATCTTCAAGCTCGCGATTGACTTCAGTCAGACGCTCATGCTTTTGATCGTAGTCAAAGATACCCCCGAATAGTTTCGGAGCGCTCGGACAGGTCCTTGATACTGTTAAGGATCGGGTTGATTTCCATGGCGGGCAGCACTCGTTGGCGAACTTTTGAAAGCCGGCGAGTATAACGTAAACAGGCTGTCACGGCAGCCCGCCTGGCGGCTTTAGCGGGTTCTTTATCGGGCTTGAGATCGCTGAGATCGCTCCCCCTCACCCTAACCCTCTCCCCAAGGGGCGAGGGGACTGACCTAAGTGTCTTGCGAAATACTGCGACCTGAAAATTCCGAGTCGAACTCAGGTTCTGAAAATCCCCCGATCGGCTCCCTTTCCCCCTCTCCCCCGTGGGGAGAGGATTGGGGTGAGGGGTGGACTCAAGCTACAACACTGATACCAACCAGCCCTTTCACTCAATCCCGACCTGATTACGCCCATTGTTCTTCGCCAGGTAAAGCCCCTTGTCCGCCGCCAGGATCAATTGACGGCAATCGCCGCCCGGTTGCGGGGTCATGGTCGACAGGCCGATGCTGATGGTCAGGCTCGAACCTTCGGCCGGGGAAATATGCGGAATCTTTAGCGAAGCCACCGTCTGGCGCAGTTTTTCCGCGACCAGTCGCGCGCCGCCCGGCGAAGTATTGGGCAGCACCAGGGCGAATTCTTCGCCGCCGTAACGGGCCGGCAGGTCCGAAGGTCGGGCGCTGGCATCACGAATCGCCGTGGCCACTTTGCGCAGGGCTTCATCGCCTTCAAGGTGGCCGAAGCTGTCGTTGTAGGACTTGAAGTAGTCGACATCGATCATCAGCAGCGACAGTTGACTCTGGTCACGCAGCGAACGGCGCCACTCAAGCTCCAGGTATTCGTCGAAATGCCGGCGGTTCGACAGCCCGGTCAGGCCGTCTGAGTTCATCAAGCGTTGCAGCACCAGGTTGGTGTCGAGCAACTGCTGCTGGCTGACCCGCAGCGCGCGATACGCGGCGTCACGCTGCAGCAACGTCATGTAGGAACGCGAGTGGTAGCGGATGCGCGCCACCAGTTCGATGTTGTCCGGCAACTTCACCAGGTAATCATTGGCCCCGGCCGCAAACGCCGCGCTCTTGATCAGCGGGTCTTCCTTGGTCGACAGGACAATGATCGGGATATCCTTGGTCGCCGGATGGTTGCGGTACTCGCGCACCAGACTCAAGCCGTCAAGACCGGGCATCACCAGATCCTGAAGGATCACCGTCGGTTTGATGCGGATCGCCTGGGCGATGGCCTGGTGCGGGTCGGCGCAGAAGTGGAAGTCGATGTTTTCTTCGTTCGACAACCCGCGGCGCACCGCCTCGCCGATCATTGCCTGATCGTCCACCAACAACACCATGGCGGCGTTTTCGTCGGTTTTGAAGTCGTCGAGCTGTAATTCAGTCATGGGCAGTCACCTGAGTACTACTTGGGCCAGATTGCTGTGAAAAGTGTTCATTTGGGGAAAATTTCCAGCAACCGTGGCGCTATCTTTTCCAGTGGGCGAATCTCCACAGCGGCGTCGATGGCCGCTGCCGCCTTCGGCATTCCGTACACCGCGCTGCTGTTCTGATCCTGAGCGATGGTCAGGTAGCCCTGTTGGCGCATGAGTTTAAGCCCCTGTGCGCCATCGCGTCCCATGCCGGTGAGCAAAACACCCACGGCATCGCCGTTCCAATAACTGGCCACGCTCTCGAAGAACACATCGATCGAGGGCCGGTAGATCTCGTTGACCGGTTCGGCGGTGTAGGCCAGCGTGCCGTTTTTCAACAAGCGAATATGGTGGTTGGTGCCCGCCAGCAGCACCACGCCGGCCTGCGGAGGCTCACCTTCCTGGGCCAGGCGCACATCCAGGCCGCTGGCGCTGCTGAGCCATTCGGCCATGCCGGCGGCGAACACCTGGTCCACGTGCTGCACCAGAACGATGGCGGCCGAAAAATCTCGCGGCAACCCCTTGAGCAATACTTCCAGCGCAGCCGGCCCACCGGCGGATGAGCCAATGGCGATCAAGCGCTGGCGCGAACCGGAACTGCGTAGCGGGCTCGGGGCGGCACGCTCCCGATTACCCCGGTCACCGATTAGCCAACCGATGTTCATGATCTTGCGCAGTAACGGGGCCGCTGCCTCTTGGGCATTGCCGGCACCGATGGCCGGCGTATCGACCACATCCAGCGCGCCGTGGCCCATGGCCTCGAACACCCGATGCACGTTCTGCTCGCGGTCGACCGTAACGATGACAATCGCGCACGGCGTCTCGGCCATGATCCGCCGAGTCGCCTCGATGCCATCCATCACCGGCATGATCAGGTCCATCAGAATCAGATCCGGCGTATTTTCAGCGCAACGCTGCACCGCCTCGGCCCCATTACTGGCGACCCAGACCACCTCGTGTGCCGGATCGAAGGCCAGGGCGCGGCGCAGGGCCTCCACTGCCATGGGCATGTCGTTGACGATCGCTATTTTCATGCACGTGCTCCTCCAATGAGCTCAACCACCGCGTCAAGCAGGGCGTCGTCATGAAAACTGGCTTTGGCTAGATAATAGTCGGCTCCAGCGTCCAGTCCACGGCGACGGTCCTCTTCACGATCCTTGTAAGACACCACCATCACCGGCAGGGATTGCAGGCGATTGTCCCGACGCAATAACGACACCAGTTCGATGCCATCCATGCGTGGCATATCGATGTCAGTGATCAGCAGATCGAAATCCTCCGATCGCAAGGCGTTCCAGCCATCCATCCCGTCCACCGCCACTGCCACGTCGTAGCCGCGATTGAGTAGCAACTTGCGTTGCAGCTCACGTACGGTCAGCGAATCGTCGACCACCAGAATCCGTTTTCGAGCCGCTTCAACCGCCTGGTGGCCTTGGCGGGCAATACGCTCAAGACGCCCGGTATTGAGCAGTTTGTCCACCGAACGCAGCATGTCTTCGACGTCGACGATCAGCACCACCGAACCGTCGTCGAGCAAGGCCCCGGCGGAAATGTCCTGCACCTTGCCCAGACGCTCGTCCAGCGGCAAAACGACCAACGTCCGCTCGCCGATAAAACGCTCGACCGCCACGCCGTAAATCGCCTCGCGCTCGCGAATCACCACCACTTTGAGGGTTTGCTGACTGTTCTGGCCCGACGGACGCTGCAACAGCTGACTGGCTGCGACCAGCCCGACATGCCGGCCTTCGTGCCAGAAATGTTGCCGGCCTTCGACCTGGACAATGTCCGCCGGCTCCAGATCGCACATCCGTTCGATGTGGGCCAGCGGGAAGGCATACGCCTCGTCACCGACTTCCACCACCAGACTGCGCACCACCGACAGGGTCAGCGGCACTTCGAGATGGAAACGACTGCCCTCGCCCGCCGCCTGTTCCAGCACGACCGCGCCGCGCACCTGGCGGACCATGTGCTGGACCGCATCCAGTCCGACGCCGCGCCCGGAGACTTCGGTGACCGTGTCGCGCAGGCTGAAACCCGGTAGAAACAGGAAGGTCAGCAGCTCTTCTTCACTCAATTGCGCGGCGGTTTCGGCCGGGGACAATTGGCGCTCGATGATGCTGCGGCGGACCTTTTCCAGATCGACGCCATTGCCGTCATCACTCAGTTCCAGCAGCAACAATCCGGCCTGATGGGAAGCGCGCAAACGGATCAGGCCTTCAGCGGGTTTGCCCGCCAATAGCCGTTGCTCCGGGGATTCGATGCCGTGATCCACGGCATTGCGCAGCAGGTGGGTCAGCGGCGCTTCAAGCTTTTCCAGCACGTCGCGATCGACCTGGGTTTTCTCACCCTCGATCTCCAGCCGCACCTGTTTGCCGAGGCTGCGACCGAGGTCGCGGACCATGCGCTCTTGCCCGCTCAACACATCGGCAAACGGCCGCATGCGGCAGGCCAGCGCGGTGTCGTACAACACTTGCGCCCGCTGACTGGCCTGCCAGGCGAACTCATCCAGTTCGGCGTTCTTTTCCACCAGCAATTGCTGAGATTCAGCCAGTAGCCGACGAGCGTCTTCGAGGGCTTCCTGTGCTTCCAGACTCAAGGCATGTTCCTTGAGGTGGACGTTGAGGTTTTCCAGGGCCCGCAGGCCCTTGTTCTGCATACGCTTGAGGCGTTGCATGGTGGCCAGGTGCGGTTTGAGCCGCAGGGTTTCCACCAGGGATTTGCTCGACAGATCAAGCAGGCTGTTCAGGCGTTCGGCCGTGACCCGCAGCACCCGCTCGCCGTTTTCGGTGGTGCGTTTAGTCTTGGGCGTTGGCTCGGCGGGCGCTGCCGGGGGGGCGTCGGTGGCGGCCGGCATGGGCGGCTCAACCTTGGGCGTCGGCGGTTCCAGCTGAAGTTCTGCCATCGGCGGCGCGATGGGGGTAGCCACCATGTGATCAAGCAGCCGTCCCATCAAGACGACGTAAGCTTCGATATCCGCAGGCGCCGGAGCGTTGTTCGGCGTCGCAATTCGCATCAGCAGATCGGTGCCTTGCAACAGTGCATCAATGTATTCGGGCCGAAGGTACAGGCGCCCTTCCTGGGCGCTGACCAGGTAATCTTCCATCACATGGGCGACGCTGACCCCGGCATCGACGCCGACAATCCGCGCCGCGCCCTTGAGCGAGTGGGCCGCGCGCATGCACGACTCGAGGTAATCGGCCTGGGTCGGATCGCGCTCGAGCGCCAGCAGGCCGGCGCTTAGCACCAGGGTCTGGGCCTCGGCTTCCAGACTGAACAGTTCCAGCAAAGAGGCGTCGCGCATTTGCTCGGGGGTCATGTGAGGCTCCGGGTCACGGCGGACAGCAGCTGTTCTTCATCCAGCCAACGCAGGCTGCGGCCTTTGAATTGCAACACGCCACGGGTGTATTTGGCGCTGGCCTGCGTGCCGGAGCGGGACGCCGCCTCGAGGACGCGTTCGTCGATGGCGTGAATCCCGTCCACTTCATCCACCGGCACCACCACCGGTCCGCCGTGGGCAGCGATGATCAGCATCCTCGGCATGACCCGTGCGCCGGTCGCCACGCTGCTGGCGCCGTCGAGCGCCAGTAATTCCACCAGCGACAGGCACGCCACCAACGCGCCGCGCACATTCGCCACGCCGAGCAAGGCCCGGGAGCGTTGGTGCGGCAGGGAATGAATCGCTTGCAACGGCGCCACTTCCACCAGACTGCGAGTGGCCAGGGCCAGCCATTCTTCGCCCAGACGGAACATCAGCAGCGAACGGGTTTTCACCTCGCTCTCGACCGCCGTGGAGACTTGCCCGCGGTCTTCCTGTTGTAACGCGTAGCGGTCGAGCAAGCGCGTCGCCGCGGCCGAATACACCGCGCAATTGCGGCAGTGAATGTGATCGCTCAGTAGCGGGCAGGACTTGTCGCCGTGGATACCGATACGGTTCCAGCAGTCATCGATGGCCTGGGCATCTTGATGGGTGAGGCTAAAAATGTCGGCGGCGATCATCGGTTACGCTCACTGTCAGCGGCGCGCTCACTGCGGGCGGCGCGGTCCTGCAATCGTCTGGCTCCCGCCGTGTCGCCCAGGGATTGCAGCAACGCCGCCAGGTGCATCAACGCGTCGGGATGGTGCGGGTCGAGGTACAACGCCTTGCGATAAAAACCCTGAGCCTCAAGGACTCTGCCGGCGACATCGCTGAGCAAGCCCAGCCAGTAGAAGACTTGGGCCACGGGTTCATGACTGCGCAAATAGCTATCGCACGCGGCGCGGGCCTCGACACTTTTGCCTTCGTTGGCCAGCGCGGCGATGTTCGCCAGCAGCGCGGCAGTGTCCGGGTTGGCGACTTTCGTCACGACAGGCAGCGGCGCCACCGTTGCGAAGGGTCGATTGCGAACGGGCGGCGGTGTCACGCTGCGCACCGGTTGGTGCACGGGCAGAGGCGTCGGAACGAACGTCGCAATGGGCGCAGGCTCTGGTGCGACCTGACGACTGAACGCAAAGGACTGCGGGATGCCGATCGAACGCATGCCGAAACGGCCGAGCAAACTGCCCTCGGCCGGGCCGATAAACAGCACGCCATCCACATGGGTCAAACGCTTGAGTACTTCGAACACTTGCTGCTGGGTCGGCTGATCGAAATAGATCAGCAGGTTGCGGCAAAACACAAAGTCATACGGCGGCTCGTTGGCCAACAATGTCGGATCCAGCAGATTGCCGACCTGCAGACGCACTTGTTCGAGCACTCGCCCGCTGAGGCTATAGCCCTCGCCTTCGGCGGTGAAATGCCGGTCGCGAAAGGCGATGTCCTGACCCCGAAACGAATTCTTGCCGTACAGCGCTCGCCGGGCTTTTTCCACCGACAACGGACTGACGTCCATGCCTTCGACCTTGAACTGGTGCGGCTGTAACCCGGCATCGAGCAACGCCATGGCGATGGAATACGGTTCTTCACCGGTGGAACACGGCAGGCTGAGAATCCGCAGTGCGCGCATGTTGTTGATGTCGTTCAGGCGTTTGGTGGCCAGTTTCGCCAACGTGGCGAAGGATTCCGGGTAACGGAAAAACCAGGTCTCGGGGACAATCACCGCTTCGATCAACGCCTGCTGCTCGTCCTGCGAACCCTGCAAGGTGTGCCAGTACTCATCGGCCGTCAGCGCGTTGGATGCCGTGCTGCGCTGGCGCACCGCACGCTCGATGATCGCCGGGCCCACCGAGGTCACGTCGAGACCGATGCGCTCTTTGAGGAAATCGAAAAATCGTTGATCACTGCTCATGGCCGCTCCTCAAGCAGTGCCAGGTCCAACGGCTGCGACGGAAACAGCAGCGCGCGAACCTGATCGTCGAGCAAGTCGGCAACCCGCACCCATTGCAGCAAACCCTGAGCATCTTCACGCACCGGCCCAAGGTACGGCGCCTGACGATTGTCCAGGCCATAGGGCTGAAAATCCGCCGGGTTGCAGCGCAAGGTATCGGTGGCCTGTTCCAGAATCAGCCCGAGCAATTGCGCCTCAGCGAACTCATCCGGACGGTAATTGACCAGTACCAGGCGGGTGCTGGTGCGGGTCTGCGCCGGCTGGCCGAACGTCAGCGCACTGAGGTCGATCACCGGCACCACCGCGCCGCGGTAGGCGAACACCCCGGCCACCCAGTCCGGCGCCCGGGGAATCGGTTTCAACGGCAGGCGCGGCAGCACTTCCGCCACCTCGATGGCCTGCAGGGCATAGCGCTCGTTGCCGATGCGAAACACCAGAAACAATGATTGCAGCGCCGGCTTCACGGCGGTGCGCTTGGCCGTGGGTTCGCTCATCAGACTTTGAATCGCGAAACGCCACCACGCAGCCCTACGGCCACCTGGCTCAATTCGTCGATGGCGAAACTGGCCTGGCGCAGGGACTCGACGGTCTGGCTGCTGGCATCGCCCAACTGCACCAGCGCGTGATTGATCTGTTCGGCGCCGGTGGCCTGGGCCTGCATGCCTTCGTTGACCATCAACACCCGCGGCGCCAATGCCTGAACCTGATGGATGATCTGCGACAATTGCTCGCCGACCTGCTGCACTTCGGACATACCACGGCGCACTTCTTCAGAGAACTTGTCCATGCCCATCACCCCGGCCGACACCGCCGACTGGATCTCGCGCACCATCTGCTCGATGTCGTACGTGGCAACGGCGGTCTGGTCCGCCAGACGCCGCACTTCGGTGGCGACCACGGCAAACCCGCGGCCGTATTCACCGGCCTTTTCGGCCTCAATCGCCGCGTTGAGCGACAGCAGATTGGTCTGGTCGGCGACCTTGACGATGGTCACGACCACCTGATTGATGTTGCCGGCCTTCTCATTGAGGATCGCCAGTTTGGCGTTGACCAGATCGGCCGCACCCATCACCGAGTGCATGGTCTCTTCCATCCGCGCCAGGCCTTGCTGCCCGGAACCGGCGAGCACCGAGGCCTGATCGGCGGCGGTGGAGACTTCGGTCATCGTGCGCACCAGATCCCGCGAAGTGGCCGCAATCTCACGGGACGTCGCGCCAATTTCGGTGGTAGTGGCGGCGGTTTCGGTGGCGGTCGCTTGCTGTTGCTTGGAGGTGGCAGCGATCTCGGTCACCGAGGTGGTGACCTGCACCGAGGAGCGCTGGGCCTGGGACACCAGGGATGTCAGCTCGGTCATCATGTCGTTGAAGCCGGTTTCCACGGCGCCGAACTCATCTTTACGATCAAGGTTCAGGCGATTGCTGAGATCGCCGGTACGCATTATTTCGAGGATCTGCACAATGCGGTTCATTGGCGCCATGATTGCGCGCATCAACAACAGACCACAGAGGCCGGCGACCAGGACCGCGACCAGCAGGGAAATGCCCATGATGACTTTCGCGGTGTCCACAGCGTCATCGATGTTCGCGATTTCCTGGTCGGCCACCGCTTTGTTTTCGCGAATGATGTCATTGAGCTTCATGCGACCTGCGGTCCAGGCCGGGGTCAGTTGCTCGTTGAACATCTTGATGGCTTCAGTTTCCTGATTGCGCTTATGCAAATCGACCACGGCCGCCAGGACCTTGTTGTAATCACCATGGAGTTTTTCAAAAGCGGCGAACTCAACCTTGTCTTCGTCCGTGGTGATCGTGCCTTGGTAGTTACTCATCTGCTCTTGCAGACGCACCTCGAAGTTTTTGAAGTTTTCGGCCTCTTCAGCGCTGAAGCCCTGCCCCTCTTTGAAGCCCAGCATTTCCTGGGTCCGCAGGTAAGTGTCGACCCAGGCACTGCGTACCATCGAGCTGTAATACAACCCGGGCAGTGCGTCTTCACGAACGCTGGCTTCGCTGGTTTCGATCTTCAACAGCCGCGAATACGACACGACGACCATCAGCAGCATGATGGCGATAATCACCGCAAAGCTCGCCAAGATGCGTTGGCGCAACGTCCAGTTCTTCACAGTCAGTCCTCGAGGGGCGGTTGAAATGTTGCGGAGTATAGCTGAGGGTGTTTCATTTATAAGACGGTGGGATGAGTTCTGGGAGACTTTGCGCCAGATCGGGAGCCAGGTACCCGTGATGAATCGGAAGAAAACGGGCCATTGGACTCTGTAGCATTGTTGAAAAAATGCCCTGGTCAGAGCGCAACCCGAAGCTCCATGAGTCGATTTTAGGTGACTCATCTTGGTTTTATATAAAAACCATTCAATCAATTCCAAGATACGATAAAAAACTGTCATTTATGTCAATAGCACTTAAGCCCGAACTTCCGGAAACTCGAGTTTCAAAACTTGAAAGGAATTCGTCATGCCTGCTCTTTCTTATGCCGATGTTGTAAAAGATCTAAAAGCCTCCACAGGCACAATAAATGTCATGCAAGACTCAAAAGAAATATTCAAAAGTGAAAGGGTCTACTACGGACTTCACGGGAGTACGAGAGTCATCATAGGAGCCAGAGACCCATACAGGCAGGTAGCGCTTTGTGCCCCGAAAGATCTGGAAGATGGCCTCCATACCGTGGTCTATCCAGAGGACTTCGCCCAGCTCCCTGATTCCCTGAAATGGACCGTGGACGTAAATGGCGTCAATCGGAAAATTGAGAAAGGCACGCTAACTGTTACCTTCGGACTGGAAGGTGAATCCGCCGAAGGCAGTTACCACGTTAAATTAAAGGGAAGTAGGGAGGAGGTCGGCGGAAATTTTAAAATGTCCAATCCTTGGTAACACTATCCCTCATCGGGGATGACAGCATTAGTTGCCTTTTTAAGCCCAATCTGAAACTAAACAATCCCCATCAGTGATACAGGAAAGCACTGATGGGATTTGTTGTAAGCGACCCGATCAGGCGACCGATAACGACGCCTGCCTGACTTGCTTCTCCAACTCAGCCTTCAACCCCGGCTCAAGCTTCAACTGACGCGCCAGTTCATCCAGGTAGGACTTCTCCATGAAGCTCTCCTCATCCACCAGCATCACGCTGGCGATGTACATCTCTGCGGCCATTTCCGGCGTACTCGCGGCGCGGGCGACGTCGGCCGGGTCCAGCGGTTTATTCAGTTCGGCGTGCAGCCAGTGCTGCAACTCCTGATCGTTATCAAGCTTAGTGAATTCACCTTCAATCAGCGCACGTTCCCGCTCATCGACATGGCCATCAGCTTTAGCGGCTGCCACTAATGCTTTGAGAATCGCCTGACTGTGCTGTTCAACTTGCGCCACCGGTAAGCGGTCGATGGTTTGCGGTTCAGTCTTCGCCGCGGTGCCCTGCTGGGCCTGCCAGTTGCCATAGGCCTTGTAGGCAATCACGCCCAACGCAGCCAGGCCGCCATAAGTCAGGACCTTGCCGCCAACACTGCGCCCTTTCTTGCTGCCCAGCAGCAACCCCATGGCCCCCGCTGCCAACGCACCGCCGCCCGCGCCCGACAGCAAACTGCCCAGGCCGCCCGAACCGCCGCTGCCGCCGAGCAATCCACCCAAACCACCGCCGGAGGTCTTGTTTTGTGAGCCGCCGGCCTTGTTCTGCAACATGTCCTGACCGGACTTGAGTAGCTGATCGAGCAATCCACGCGTGTTCATTTGCCGCCTCCAAAAAAGGGGTTAACCGGACCAATAAGGCCACCAGCCTAGATCGAAAGTGCCCGGCATTCGGGGGCGAGAGTGCTTCGAGATGTTGCGCAGCGCCGCTCAGCCGACCGCAACCCTTCAGAAAAATGGATATACACTCAAACAAATCTATAAAAACCGCCCACCGGGTACTTTCTCCATGATGACCTTGCGTCAGATCCGTCACTTCATCGCCGTGGCCGAGACCGGCTCGATCTCCGCCGCCGCACAAACCGCGTTTATTTCCCAATCGACACTGACCCTGGCGATCCAGCAACTGGAGCAGGAAATCGGCGTCGGCCTGTTCAACCGCCACGCCAAGGGCATGACGCTGACCCACCAGGGCCACCAATTCCTACGCCAGGCGCATCTGATTCTGGCGACGGTGGACAACGCCAAACGCAGCCTGCAGCAGAGTACCGACCAAGTCGCCGGGCAGTTGATCATCGGTGTGACCAGCCTGGTGGCCGGTTATTACCTCGCAGACTTGCTCACCCGTTTCCAGCGCGCCTACCCCAACGTCGAGATCCGGGTGATGGAGGACGAGCGCCCTTACATCGAGCATTTGCTGGTCAGCGGCGAGATCGATGTTGGCGTGCTGATCCTCTCCAACCTCGAAGACCGCCACGCCTTGCAGACCGAAGTGCTGACCCACTCGCCCCATCGGTTATGGCTGCCAGCCCAGCATCCGCTGCTGGAACACGACAGCATCAACCTCGCCGACGTAGCCCGTGAGCCGTTGATTCAGCTGAACGTCGATGAAATGGACCGCAACGCCCAGCGCATGTGGACAGCGGCCTCCCTACAACCGCGCATCACCTTGAGAACAGCGTCGACGGAAGCGGTGCGAAGCCTCGTGGCCGCAGGATTGGGCGTGTCGATCCAGCCCGACATGACCTATCGCCCATGGTCGCTGGAGGGCGACATCATCGAAGCCCGACCGATAGCGGACCTGAGCCAGACCCTCGACGTCGGCCTGGCCTGGCGTCGCGGCACCGCACGCCCAGCGCTGGTGGACCCATTTCTGACCGTCGCCCGCGAGCAGCCCCACGGCGGGCGCAAGCCATCTATTTAATCGAACGCCACCTTCAGTATTTAGTATTTGTCGACCTCGGGTGCGGCGCCTAGTCTTGGTACATCTATAAGACGGCCGCGCCCCAGTCACAGGGAGCAGCATGGCCACACAAGAAAAGAGAACCCGAAAAATGGCTGGCGCACAGACCCCGTTGTTCACCGCGTTGTTGATCGATGGCGAATTGGTCGCGGGCCAGGGGTTTGTCGAACCGATCCTCAACCCGGCCACCGGGGAAGTGCTGACGCACATCGCCGAAGCCAGTACCGAGCAAGTCGAAGCCGCGATCCTCGGCGCCCACCGCGCCTTCGCCGGTTGGTCGCGGACCACGCCGCAACAACGCTCGAACCTGTTGCTGGACATCGCCAACGCCATCGAAAAACAAGCCGACCTCCTCGCCCGCCTCGAATCCCTGAACTGTGGCAAGCCGTTGCACCTGGCGCGTCAGGATGACTTGAGCGCGACGGTCGATGTGTTCCGCTTCTTTGCCGGCGCCGTGCGTTGCCAGACTGGCCAACTCAGCGGTGAATACCTGCCGGGCTACACCAGCATGGTTCGCCGCGATCCGATTGGTGTGGTGGCGTCGATTGCGCCGTGGAACTACCCGATCATGATGGCCGCGTGGAAAATCGCCCCGGCCCTGGCCGCCGGCAACACACTGGTGTTCAAACCGTCCGAACACACGCCGCTGTCGATTCTGGCCCTGGCGCCCGCGCTGGCCGAAATTCTGCCGCGCGGTGTGATCAACATCATTTGCGGTGGCGGTGAAGGCGTCGGCAGCCACTTGGTCAGTCATCCTAAAGTGCGCATGGTTTCATTGACCGGCGATATCGTCACCGGGCAAAAAATCCTGCAAGCCGCGGCGAAAACCCTGAAACGCACTCACCTCGAACTCGGTGGCAAGGCCCCGGTGATCGTCTGCAACGATGCGGACATTCAAGCCGTGGTCGAAGGCGTGCGCACTTATGGCTACTACAACGCCGGCCAGGATTGCACCGCGGCCTGCCGCATTTATGCACAGGCCGGGATTCATGACCGCTTGGTGGCCGAACTCGGCGCAGCGGTCAGCAGCCTGCGGTTTGCCGGCAAGCGCGACGCCGACAACGAGATCGGCCCGCTGATCAGCACCCGCCAGCGTGATCGCGTGGCCAGTTTCGTCGAGCGCGCCCTCGGCCAGCCGCACATCGAACGAGTGACCGGCGCGGCAGTGCATTCCGGTGCCGGCTTCTATTACCAGCCAACCTTGCTGGCCGGTTGCAAGCAGACTGATGAGATCGTCCAGCGCGAAGTGTTCGGGCCGGTGGTCACCGTGACCCGTTTCGATCAGCTCGAACAAGCCGTGGACTGGGCCAACGACTCGGAATACGGCCTCGCCTCCTCGGTCTGGACCCAGAACCTCGACAAGGCGATGCAGGTGGCGGCGCGCTTGCAGTACGGCTGCACCTGGATCAACAGCCATTTCATGCTGGTCAGCGAAATGCCCCACGGCGGCCTGAAGCGTTCGGGCTACGGCAAAGACTTATCCAGCGATTCGCTCCAGGACTACAGCGTGGTGCGGCACATCATGGCCCGCCACGGCCAGCATCTCTGACTACGCTTATAACAAGCCGCTAACGGCCTGCTTCACCACGTTCAAAACTGCCCCGACCATAATTAAAGAAGAGGGAAACCCCATGTTCGTGCACAAGACCGCACTGCTCAGTGCAATCACCACCGCGCTGCTGGCCAGTGCCAGTATCCAGGCCGCCGAACCGCTGAAAGCCGTCGGTGCCGGCGAAGGTCAGCTGGATATTGTGGCCTGGCCTGGCTACATCGAACGTGGCGAAAGCGACAAGGCCTACGACTGGGTCACTGGCTTCGAAAAGGAAACCGGCTGCAAGATCAACGTCAAGACTGCCGCCACTTCCGATGAAATGGTCAGCCTGATGTCCAAGGGTGGTTACGACCTGGTGACGGCATCCGGCGACGCCTCCCTGCGGTTGATCGCCGGCAAGCGTGTGCAGCCGATCAACACGGCGTTGATCCCGAACTGGAAGAACATCGACCCTCGGCTCAAGGATGGCCCGTGGTACGTCGTCAATAAGCAAACCTACGGCACCCCGTACCAATGGGGCCCGAACGTGTTGATGTACAACACCAATATCTTCAAAACGGCGCCGGACAGCTGGAGCGTGGTGTTCGAAGAGCAAACCCTGCCGGACGGCAAGTCCAACAAGGGCCGGGTCCAGGCCTACGACGGCCCGATCTACATCGCCGATGCGGCGCTTTATCTCAAATCGAAACAGCCGGAACTGGGCATCAAAGACCCGTACCAGCTCAACGAAGCGCAATACAAAGCGGCGCTGGATCTGCTTCGCAAGCAACAGCCCTTGATCCACCGCTACTGGCATGACGCAACGGTCCAGATGAGCGACGTCAAAAACGAAGGCGTCGCGGCGTCCAGCACCTGGGGCTACATGGTCAACGGCCTGGTGGCGGACAAGCAGCCGGTTGCCTCGGTCATTCCAAAAGAAGGTGCAACGGGGTGGGCCGACACCACCATGTTGCACGCCGAAGCCAAGCACCCGAATTGCGCCTACAAGTGGATGGACTGGTCGCTGCAACCGAAAGTCCAGGGTGACCTGGCGGCCTGGTTCGGTTCGCTGCCGTCGGTTCCGGCGGGGTGCAAGGAGAGCGAATTGCTCGGCGCCGAGGGTTGCAAAACCAACGGTTACGATCAATTCGACAATTTGGCCTTCTGGAAAACCCCGCAGGCTGAAGGCGGCAAGTTCGTGCCGTACAGCCGCTGGACCCAGGACTACATCGCGATCATGGGCGGCCGTTAAGTTCTCAAGCACGACACAGTCAGCTCCCTTTCCCCCCTCTCCCCCGTGGGGAGAGGGCTGGTGTGAGGGGTGGTTTTTGACTCCGCCTCGACTCTTGGGAATGACCGACACCGCGGCCCTCACCCCCCGCCCTCTCCCGGAGGGAGAGGGAGCTAAAAGCGGGCCGCGCTCATTCGACCGTGACATCGCAACGATTCAGATTTTCAGAAGTCCAGGCAAGGCCGCTGCGAGACCCTCGCCTTTTTGGAGCACAGCACCATGACGCTTGCAGTCCAGTTCACCAACGTTTCCCGTCAGTTCGGCGAAGTGAAGGCCGTTGACCGGGTTTCCATCGATATCCAGGACGGCGAGTTCTTTTCCATGCTGGGCCCTTCCGGTTCGGGCAAAACCACCTGTCTGCGCCTGATCGCCGGTTTCGAACAACCGAGTGCTGGCTCTATCCGTATTCACGGCTTAGAGGCCGCCGGGCTGCCGCCGTATCAGCGTGACGTGAACACCGTGTTCCAGGATTACGCGTTGTTTCCGCACATGAACGTACTCGACAACGTCGCCTACGGTTTGAAAGTCAAAGGCGTCGGCAAAACCGAACGCCAGAAACGCGCCGAAGAAGCCCTCGACATGGTCGCCCTCGGCGGCTACGGCGAGCGCAAACCGGTGCAACTGTCCGGCGGCCAACGCCAGCGTGTGGCCCTGGCCCGCGCCCTGGTCAATCGTCCGCGCGTGCTGCTGCTCGATGAACCGTTGGGCGCGCTCGATTTAAAACTGCGCGAGCAAATGCAGGGTGAACTGAAGAAGCTGCAACGCCAGCTCGGCATCACCTTCATCTTCGTCACCCACGACCAGACCGAAGCCCTGTCGATGTCGGATCGCGTGGCGGTGTTCAACAAAGGGCGCATCGAGCAGGTCGATACCCCGCGCAACCTCTACATGAAACCGGCTACAACCTTTGTCGCCGAATTCGTCGGCACCTCCAACGTGATTCGCGGTGACCTGGCGAAACAATTGAGCGGCAATCCACAGCCGTTTTCGATTCGCCCGGAACACGTGCGTTTTGCTGAAGGACCATTGGCCAGTCATGAAATCGAAGTCAGCGGTTTGCTCCATGACATTCAGTACCAGGGCAGCGCCACGCGCTATGAACTGAAACTGGAAAACGGCCAGACCCTGAACATCAGCCAGGCCAACGTCCAGTGGCTGGACGTCAGCGCGCAACATCAGACCGGACAACGCATCAGCGCACGCTGGGCACGGGAAGCGATGATCCCGCTGCACGACAACGTCGTCGGTGGAGTGTGAGATGAACAGCGTGGCGCTCCCTCAAACCCCGACCGGCGGCTCGCCGTTGCGCAGGTTTTCCAACCTGCTGTATCGCCGGCCGAATTTTTACCTGTCGCTGCTGCTGGTGCCGCCGCTGCTGTGGTTCGGCGCGATCTACCTCGGCTCGCTGCTGGTTCTGCTGTGGCAAGGCTTCTACACCTTCGATGACTTCACCATGGCGGTCACGCCCGACCTGACCCTGGCGAACTTCGCGGCCCTGTTCCAGCCGTCGAACTTCGACATCATCCTGCGCACCTTGAGCATGGCCGTCGTCGTGTCGATCGCCAGCGCCATCGTCGCGTTCCCGATCGCCTACTACATGGCGCGCTACACCACCGGCAAAACCAAGGCGTTTTTCTACATCGCGGTGATGATGCCGATGTGGGCCAGTTACATCGTCAAGGCGTATGCGTGGACGTTGCTGCTGGCCAAGGGCGGCGTGGCGCAATGGTTCGTTCAACACCTGGGTCTTGAGCCGGTTTTGCAATTCGTTTTGGGCATTCCAGGCGTCGGCGGCAGCACCTTGTCGACCTCGCACCTGGGCCGGTTCATGGTGTTCGTCTACATCTGGCTGCCGTTCATGATCCTGCCGATTCAGGCCTCGCTGGAACGTCTGCCGCCGTCCTTGCTGCAAGCCTCGGCCGACCTCGGCGCCACGCCGCGACAGACTTTCATGCAAGTGACTTTGCCGCTGTCGATTCCGGGCATCGCGGCCGGTTCGATCTTCACCTTTTCGCTGACCCTGGGCGACTTCATCGTGCCGCAACTGGTGGGCCCGCCGGGCTACTTCGTCGGCAGCATGGTGTACGCCCAGCAAGGCGCGATCGGCAACATGCCGATGGCCGCGGCCTTCACGTTGGTGCCGATTGTGTTGATCGCCATTTACCTGACTATCGTGAAACGACTGGGGGCCTTCGATGCGCTCTGATGCAAAAAAACCAGCGCCGGAAACCCACGGGGAGAAAGCCTCACTTGGCTTGCGCATCGCGGCCTGGGGCGGGTTGCTGTTTCTTCACTTTCCGATCCTGATCATCTTCCTGTACGCCTTCAACACCGAAGACGCGGCCTTCAGTTTTCCGCCTAAAGGCTTCACGTTGAAATGGATCGGCGTGGCGTTCTTGCGTCCCGACGTGCTGGAAGCGATCAAGCTGTCGCTGCAAATCGCCTCCGTCGCGACGTTGATTGCGCTGGTCCTCGGCACGCTGGCCTCGGCGGCGTTGTACCGCCGGGATTTCTTCGGCAAGCAAGGCATCTCGCTGATGCTGATCCTGCCGATTGCCTTGCCGGGGATCATCACCGGCATCGCATTGCTGGCGACCTTCAAGACGCTGGGGATCGAGCCGGGGATGTTCACCATCATCGTCGGCCACGCGACCTTCTGTGTGGTGATCGTCTACAACAACGTCATCGCCCGCTTGCGTCGCACTTCTCACAGTTTGATCGAGGCTTCGATGGACCTCGGCGCCGACGGCTGGCAGACCTTCCGCTACATCGTCCTGCCGAACCTCGGCTCGGCGTTGCTGGCCGGCGGCATGTTGGCGTTCGCCCTGTCGTTCGACGAAATCATCGTCACCACCTTCACCGCCGGCCATGAACGCACCCTGCCGCTGTGGCTGCTCAACCAGCTCAGCCGCCCACGGGATGTGCCAGTGACCAACGTCGTCGCAATGCTGGTGATGATGGTGACGATGCTGCCGATCCTCGGCGCCTATTACCTGACCCGTGGCGGCGAAAGCGTTGCGGGCAGTGGCGGGAAATAACCGAATAGCTGTAGGAACCGAATCCATTGTGGGAGTGAGCCTGCTCGCGATGAGGACATCACATTCAACATTGATGTCGGCTGACCCACCGTATTCGCGAGCAGGCTCGCTCCCACATTAATTCGGTTTCCACAGATAAAAATAATTGCTTCGAAGAGGATAAAGCCATGCAAACCAAACTCTTGATCAATGGCCAACTGATCGACGGCGAAGGCCCCGCCCAAGCGGTGTTCAACCCGGCCCTCGGTCGTGTGCTGGTGGAAATCAACGAAGCCAGTGAAGCCCAGGTCGATGCCGCCGTGCGTGCCGCCGACAGCGCCTTCGAAAGCTGGTCGCAAACCACGCCGAAAGAACGTTCGCTGCTGCTGCTCAAACTCGCCGACGCCATTGAAACCCACGGCGAAGAGCTGGCCAAACTGGAATCGGACAACTGCGGCAAGCCTTACAGTGCTGCACTGAACGACGAGATCCCGGCGATTGCCGACGTGTTCCGTTTCTTCGCCGGCGCCAGCCGTTGCATGAGCGGTTCAGCGGGCGGTGAATACCTGCACGGCCACACCTCGATGATCCGCCGCGACCCGGTCGGCGTGATCGCGTCCATCGCACCGTGGAACTACCCGCTGATGATGGTCGCCTGGAAAATCGCCCCGGCCCTCGCCGCGGGTAATACCGTGGTGCTCAAGCCGTCGGAACAAACCCCGCTGACCGCGCTGCGTCTGGCGGAACTGGCGTCGGAGATTTTCCCGGCCGGCGTGCTGAACCTGGTGTTCGGTCGTGGTCCTACGGTTGGTCATCCATTGGTCACACACCCGAAAGTGCGCATGGTCTCGCTGACCGGTTCGATCGCCACCGGTTCGAACATCATTTCCAGCACCGCCGACAGCGTCAAACGCATGCACATGGAACTGGGCGGCAAGGCCCCGGTGATCATCTTCGACGACGCCGACATCGATGCTGCCGTGGAAGGCATTCGCACCTTCGGTTTCTACAACGCCGGCCAGGACTGCACCGCCGCCTGCCGTATCTACGCGCAGGAAGGCATCTACGACAAATTCGTCGAGAAGCTCGGCGAAGCGGTCAGCAGCATCAAGTACGGTGCGCAGGACGATCCGTCGACCGAACTGGGCCCGTTGATCACCGCGCAACATCGCGACCGCGTGGCCGGGTTTGTCGAGCGTGCCTTGGCGCAGCCGCATATCCGATTAATCACTGGCGGCAAGGCTGTCGAGGGCAATGGCTTCTTCTTCGAACCGACGGTGTTGGCCGACGCGCAACAGGACGATGAAATCGTCCGTCGTGAAGTGTTCGGGCCGGTGGTGTCGGTGACCAAATTCGCCGATGAAGCGCAGGTGCTGGGCTGGGCCAACGATTCGAACTACGGCCTGGCGTCGTCGGTCTGGACCTCGGACGTCGGTCGTGCGCATCGCTTGTCCGCACGCTTGCAGTACGGCTGCACCTGGGTGAATACGCACTTCATGCTGGTCAGCGAAATGCCGCACGGCGGTCAGAAACTGTCCGGTTATGGCAAGGACATGTCCATGTACGGGCTGGAGGACTACACCGTCGTTCGGCATGTGATGTTCAAGCACTAAAAGCTTCGCGAGCAAGCCCGCTCCCACAGGGGAATGCATTCCCTTGTGGGAGCGAGCCTGCTCGCGATGGCCTCACCGCAACACAAAACAATAACCACCGATCCGGGCAGCGCCGCCATGGCCCTGCCACGGTTTCGGACATCCGAAATCTGCCGATTTTCCGGAGTTAACACACCATGAGTGCATCACCCGAACTCTCCGCAGCCGTTGCCGACAGCGATGCCGAGCAACTGCGCAAGCTGGGTTACACCTCGAACTTCAATCGCAGCATGAGCCTGTGGGAAAACTTCGCCCTGGGCTTCACTTATCTCTCTCCGGTCGTAGGGGTTTATACCCTGTTCGGCCTGTGCCTCGCCGCCGGCGGGCCACCGATGTTCTGGGCGTATTTGCTGGTCGGATGCGGCCAGTTGCTGGTGTGCCTGATCTTCGGTGAAGTGGTCTCGCAGTTCCCGATTTCCGGCGGCGTGTACCCGTGGGCTCGTCGCTTGGTGGGCAAGCGCTGGGCGTGGATGGTCGGCTGGATCTACTCCATCGCCCTGTGCGTCACCATCGCCGCCGTTGCAGTGGGCGCCGGTCCGTACCTGGCCGCGATGATGGGCTTTGAACCGAACAACAACACCAACATCGTCATCGCACTGTTCCTGACGTTGTTCGCTACCCTGGTCAACCTCAGTGGCACCAAAGTGCTGGCGCGGATCGCCATGTTCGGTTTTCTCTGCGAACTGGTCGGTGCGGTGATCGTTGGCGTTTACCTGCTGATCTTCGAGCGTCATCAATCGATCAGTGTGTTGTTCAACACCTTCGATATCAGCATCGACGGCTCGTATCTGCCAGCGTTCCTCACCGCCTCGCTGGCGGGGATGTTCCTGTACTACGGCTTCGAGGCCTGCGGCGACGTGGCCGAAGAAACCCCGAACCCGAGCAAGCAAATCCCGGTGGCCATGCGCATGACCATCTACATCGGCGGCATCGCGGCGATGTTCGCCTGCCTGGCGCTGATCCTCGCTGTGCCAGACATGCAAGCAGTGATCAATGGCACCGACAAGGACCCGGTCACCACCATCCTCAACAACGCCTTTGGCCCGGTCGGTTCGAAAGTGGTAATGGGCGTGGTGATGATTTCCTTCATCTCCTGCGTCATCAGCCTGCAAGCCGCGGCGAGTCGTCTGCTGTATTCCTACGCACGGGATGAAATGGTCATCGGCAGCTCACTGCTGAAGAAGATTTCCCCTACGACCCAGGTTCCGGTTGCGGCACTGTTCGTGTCCGGCGTCCTGCCGGCGCTGATCATTGTGCTGGGCTTCTTCCTGCAGGATGCGGTGGCAACCATCGTCAGCTTCGCGGCCATCGGCATCTACCTGGCGTTCCAGATGATCGTGCTCGCGGCACTCTATGCGCGCATGAAAGGCTGGAAACCGAACGGCAAATTCACCCTCGGCGCCTGGGGCTGGGCCGTGAACATCGGCGCGCTGGTGTATGGCGTCAGCGCGATCATCAACATGGCCTGGCCACGCACGCCGGATGCGGCGTGGTACATCAACTACGCGATGGTGTTGAGTACTGCGATCGTGATTGGGTTGGGGCTGGTTTACATGTGGCTGGCCAAGCCATATGACCATGGGACTGCGCCTGCGGGGGATGCTTGGAAGGTTAGTCGGTAGTAGTAATTGCCCAGCCCGCAGCGATGCGGGCTGGGTTCAAAGTGTTAGTACAAGCTCTTGTTTCGAACGCGCCATGATCAACCCCGCCTTATCAGTGGCAACCCGCGATAACGACCTTCAAAGTAGCGTTTCTCAACATCCTCCCCTTCCCGTCCTTCAAAGTCGTAAACAGAAAAAAGGCAGGTTGCACCGTTAGCGTCTCTTTCGGTGATCCAGAACTGATCGCGCCGAAGCGCTTTGGCGTTCATCAGATGAGTGTCGTGAGTGGTAAAGATCAGTTGAGTATCCAACCCACCGTCCAGGTGCTTCTCAATCAAGTCCGCGACTATTGAGGGATGAAGACTGCTGTCCAACTCATCGACAGAAAGTATCCCGCTACCATCGGCGTGATTGATCATGAACCAGGGCAGCCAGAATCCAATCAGGTTTTTCGTACCGTCGGACTCCTCGGAAAAATCAAACTCAGCGGTGCCTAAAAAGCTCGTATGTGTGAGGGTTACTTTGTCTTTTTGGGCTGCGGCGAAGAACTCTTTCAGTGTGAGTTTTTTGGTGTGTTGAACAGACTCTGCGTCTTCGGTGTTGAGCCGGATCGCTGACACCGGGATATCCACTTCCTTTAGAAAGTCTCGTAAATCATGTGTGTAATCCGATGCCATCCGAAGAAATCTGATGGACGCTGCTGACAGCCCCATCATGTTGTTCTGCTCAATAACGAGTAGACCGGTTTGAAACCAGCTAAACGGCCCCCGCAACTGAGTCAACTCTTCACTACTGTTCGCAACCGCCTGCGAAATAAACAACATCTTGGGGCTCGTCAGACGCCGCCAGGCGTTGTGCACCTCTTTGCCACCCTCGAGGCTTGAGCCAAAAACATAATGCTCCCCCTCATCTACAAAGCGACGCGAATACAACAGCGTTTCCTTACCTTTGGGATAGGAATCCAATTGTTCCTCGACAATTCGCTGCACAGTCATGCGCAGAACAAACCGATATCGGACCCCGCGTTGAATGAAGTTGTACTCAAAAGAACTGGGTTCGTTTTGAAGTTGCGGGTCAAAACGAAATGGAGAGACAGGTAGCGGCTCATCATTTGATGTAGGTATCGAAGCGAGCAAACTCCCCATGACCCCCATTGCCCGGATAAGCGAAGACTTACCGGATGCGTTCGGTCCGTAAATCGCCGCCACTTTCAATAAATCAGGCAGCTTTTCTCCATTTACGATGGGTGTGAACACGTTGCGCTTTTTGCTCAAGCGCGGCGTCGCAGCCATGGACAGGGTTTGCTTGTCACGGAAGGAGCGATAATTGGAAACTGAAAATTCGATCAACATGTAGCAAACCTGCAGTTCGTTCCTGAATGCGGGAAAAACTATAGGAAAAACCACGGCTGTGACGCTGCTTGACTGCACTTCAGGCAAAAACAGGAAATTCCTACAGATCGAACCTTCCGGCATAGACACCGATTCCTACAGCATGCGGCGCCAAGGTAGACTTGGCGCCGCGAGCGCCTGAACGATAGGCTTCACCTCGTCGCTGCCAAATCAGCGACCCGGGGTCGAAGCCGGGAAATTTCAAAACGGTGCTTACGCGCCCCCCATAGAATTGAGGCAGTTTCATGTCTTCAGTTCTGATTTATGGCGGGCCGTGTGGCGCGGGCCTTCCGGCTTCCGTTTTGATTGGAAGTGTCCCGACTTCGAACGCCACTCGGTCCGCCACCCAACCTGTCGAAGGGTTGGTGGCGACTTTCCTACTCAAAACGGAAGTCACTTCATGTCAGCACACGCTCAAAACTCGCTTCTACCTTACTTCTCCCCAACCATCTTCACCCGCCACAACCGCTTCCTCCACGCCTTCATGCAGGACAACCAAGCCTGGTTCTGCGTCCAGGATCTCGGTCGCCTGATGGGCCGCCCGATGGACCAACGCCTCACCCTGAAACTCGATCCCGATCAGCGCCAATATGTCTGGATGCTGAAGAATGGCAAAACGGTCGAATCACTGATGGTCAGCGAATCAGGAATGTATGCCCTTCTGGTGCACCATTTCGTCCCGGAAAATCGAAACCTGCGCCAATGGCTGAGTAACGAAGTCATACCTTCGCTGCGTGAGTCGAAAGCGACATCTGTGGATAACATTCCAAGCCTGAGTTCGTTGCAGTGGGCCGGGATCTCGGTGCCGCTGCTGCATTGGCAGCATCAGGCCTGGATCAAATGGCGGGACATGCCTGATCTGATGCAGGCACAACGGCCGTTCACGATCATGGGCACTTGCAGTTGAAGGCGGGATGAATAAATGAAAAAGGGGCAGACTTCATAGTCTGCCCCTTTGGTTTGAATAGCCCCGTTCAATCTCCCGCAAGAGCAAATCCGCACCCGTGAGCAACCGCGCATCACCAGCCAAAGCGTCACTGAAGTGATTCCAAGTGATAGCGCCTTTTCAGAAAAGTATCTGCGACAAACCATTGAGCAAAAAAATATCGCGGCTCGCCGCCAAGCAATCCAGGAAGGCATCATCGACGCCGATGCTGGCAAGCTGACCCGCCTGGCCACCGTAAAAGCCAAATGGCTTTCACGGTAACCATCCTCGGTCAAAACCGCGAAACACTCCTCATCGCCTCCACCAGATACCGCATCGCAATCTGGTCGCTTTCCGACAGCTCCCGATAGCGTTCCAACAATTTCATCTCGTCCGAGCTGACCCGACGCCTTCGGCGCGCACTGGTCAGGCAAGGAAGGATTCCCAGCAACTGGGTGATGCCTTGTACTTTCGTCATGGACGATGTCCTTCTATAAGCCCGAGAAAACTTCAAAAACCGCATCGCCCTCTCCTTTTTGTAGTCGCCGGCCTGAAGGGCAGAGGTCGGTCATGAACACAGAATAGGAACTATCGCGGCGGTGAAAAGCGATTTTTAGAGTAATTAGTCAAAAAAAGCAGAAATGCCCTATAAATCAGAAAGTACTGTCGGAAAACTTAACCGACATTTCTTGTTTCATTGCCACGAAGCCAAAGTGCTACCAATCATTTTTTCTCCGCAACCGAACGGTTTAAGCTATTTGTTATCTGTTTAATGTCCGTTGCGTTTGGCCGAAGGCATGTCCGAACCTTTATTTTTGATCCAGCACGTGCCAGGAACGGCGCGGGATTGTTCACGACAGGTTGAACTTATGCACCGCAGGAATTTGCTCAAAGCATCCATGGCCATCGCTGCCTACACCGGATTATCAGCCACCGGCCTGCTGGCTTCGCGGGCCTGGGCCGGCACCGGCGCGGCGGATGGCGAGGCTCAGGCGTTCGACTTCGAAGCGCTGAAGATCCAGGCCAAGCAGCTCGCCGGCAATCGCTATCAGGACACCAAGCAGGTGTTGCCGCCGACCCTGGCGACCATGACACCGCAGAACTTCAACGCGATCCGCTACGACGGCAACCACTCGCTGTGGAATGACCTCAATGGTCAGCTGGATGTGCAGTTTTTCCACGTGGGCATGGGTTTCAAGCAGCCGGTGCGCATGTACAGCGTCGACCCCAAGACGCGTCAGGCGCGGGAGGTGCATTTCCGCCCGTCCCTGTTCAACTATGAAAAAACCACGGTCGATACCAAACAGCTCACGGGCGACCTGGGGTTTTCCGGGTTCAAGCTGTTCAAGGCCCCGGAGCTGGACCAGCACGACGTGCTGTCCTTCCTCGGCGCCAGCTATTTCCGTGCGGTCGATGCCTCAGGCCAGTACGGCCTGTCGGCGCGCGGCCTGGCGATCGATACCTATGCCAAGAAGCGTGAAGAATTCCCGGATTTCACCAAGTTCTGGTTCGAGACCCCGGACAAGGACAGCACCCGTTTCGTGGTCTACGCCCTGCTGGATTCACCGAGCGCCACCGGTGCCTACCGTTTCGATATCGATTGTCAGGCCAGCCAGGTCGTCATGGGCATCGATGCCCACATCAATGCACGTACTGCCATCGAACAACTGGGCATCGCGCCGATGACCAGCATGTTCAGCTGCGGCACCCATGAACGGCGCATGTGCGACACGATTCACCCGCAAATCCACGATTCTGATCGCCTGGCCATGTGGCGCGGCAACGGCGAGTGGATCTGCCGCCCGCTGAACAACCCGGCCACCCTGCAATTCAACGCCTTCGCCGACACCGACCCGAAAGGTTTCGGTCTGGTGCAGACCGATCATGAGTTCGACAGCTATCAAGACACCGTCGACTGGTACAGCAAGCGTCCGAGCCTGTGGGTAGAACCTACGACTGCGTGGGGCGAAGGCTCTATCGATCTGTTGGAAATTCCTACGACGGGCGAAACCCTGGATAACATCGTCGCGTTCTGGACCCCGAAGAAACCGGTCGCGGCCGGCGACTCACTGAACTACGGCTACAAGCTGTACTGGAGCGCACTGCCACCGGTCGGCACGCCGTTGGCGCGGGTCAACGCCACTCGTTCAGGCATGGGCGGCTTCATCGAAGGCTGGGCCCCCGGCGAGCATTACCCGGAGGTTTGGGCTCGACGGTTTGCCGTGGACTTCACCGGAGGCGGTCTGGATCGCTTGCCGGAAGGCGCGGGGATCGAGCCGGTGGTCACGTGCTCGAATGGGCAGGTCAAGGATTTCAACGTGCTGGTGCTGGATGACATCAAGGGTTACCGCATTACCTTTGACTGGTACCCGACCAATGACAGCGTGGCTCCGGTTGAGCTGCGGTTGTTCATTCGCACCAATGACCGGACGTTGAGTGAAACCTGGTTGTACCAGTACTTCCCGCCGGCGCCGGATAAGCGTAAGTACACCTGAGGGTAATTGGGTGTCTGGGCTGGCCCCATCGCGAGCAGGCTCGCTCCCACAGGTGATCATCGTCGGACACAGGAGCTGTGTCTCATGGAGATCCAATGTGGGAGCGAGCCTGCTCGCGATGAGGGCCTGACAGACAACAAACCTCAGTGCACAGAAATGCAAAAGCCCCGATCAACTCGATCGGGGCTTTTTGTTTTCAGCGCATCAATCAGTCGCGCAAATCCGACTCATGAATCGGCTGTTCACGATGGGTGGCCCGCTGATACTGCGCTGGCCAGATGGCCTTGCGTCCCCCCAGGTCATCATCGGCATGCAGCGGCCAGTACGGATCACGCAACAGCTCACGGGCGAGAAAGATGATGTCAGCCTGGCAGGTGCGCAGAATGTGCTCGGCCTGTGCTGGCTCGGTGATCATTCCTACCGTGCCGGTGGCAATACCTGACTCTTTGCGCACACGTTCAGCGAAGCGGGTCTGATACCCGGGACCTGTAGGAATCTCGGCGTTGGCCGCCGTACCGCCCGACGAGACGTCAATCAGGTCTACGCCCAACGCATGGAGGCGTCGCGCCAGCTCCACGGTTTCATCCGGGTTCCAGCCGTCTTCCACCCAATCGGTGGCCGACACCCGCACGAACAGCGGTAGCTCTTCAGGCCACACCGCACGCACCGCTTCGGTGACTTGCAGCACCAGCCGGATGCGATTCTCGAACGAACCACCATATTGATCGCGCCGCTGATTGCTCAGGGGCGAAAGAAACTGATGCAGCAGATAACCGTGGGCTGCGTGTATTTCCACCACTTTGAAACCGGCGGTCAGCGCTCGCTTGGCCGAAGCGACAAAGGCCTGAATGACCTCAGCGATCTCGCCATCATCGAGCTGCTTGGGATGTGTGTGCTGCGGATCGAAAGCAATCGGCGAAGGACCCACCGGCACCCAGCCACCGTCTTCGGGTTTGACGCTGCCATGTTTGCCGATCCACGGCCGATGGGTGCTGGCCTTGCGCCCGGCGTGAGCCAACTGAATGCCGGCCACAGCGCCTTGTGCCGCAATGAAGCGCGTGATGCGTTGCAACGGTTCTATCTGTTCATCGTTCCACAGGCCGAGGTCCTCGGCGGTGATGCGCCCGTCGGCCGTGACCGCCGTGGCTTCGGTAAACACCAGGCCGGCGCCGCCGACAGCGCGGCTGCCGAGGTGGACCAGGTGCCAGTCATTGGCCAGTCCATCAACGCTGGAGTACTGGCACATCGGCGACACCGCAATTCGGTTGAGCAGGGTCAATTGGCGAAGGGTATAGGGTTCAAGCAGCAGACTCATGGGGCACCTCTCGTATCAGTGGGCAGGCTCCAGGGTTCTGTTTGAAAGTCGACGAGTGACAGGAAAAAGGTGCAGCACCCGCCCCCGCGGGCAAAAAATTCGACAAGACGTCACAAGGATAATCAAGCAGTGCTTAGAGACTAGTCGACATCGGGGGATGAGGGCGGGTTCCGGGGAAATTTGGCGTGAGGGAGATCGCCTTCGCGAGCAAGCCCGCTCCCACAGGGTTTGCGCAAATCCTGTGGGAGCGGGCTTGCTCGTGAAGGGTTCAACGCGGTTCGATGTGGGCAATCATCAGCTGCACCGTCTCGTTGCCACGGAACTCGTTGAGGTCGAGTTTGTAGGCCAATTCCACCCACTTGATGGTCGGATTCGGCCAGATGTCGCGGTCGATTCCGAAGGCAATGCCATCCAGTTTTACCGAGCCACATTCACTCTTCAGCACCACTTTGAGGTGCCGCTCGCCGACCACTCGCTGCTCGATCAGCTGGAACACACCGTGGAACAACGGCTCCGGGAAGTGCTGCCCCCAGGGTCCGGCATGACGCAGGGCGCGGGCCAGTTCCAGGTGAAATTCCTCGACCGCTAGCGTGCCGTCCGACAGCAATCGCCCGGTCAGGTCTTCTTCGCGTAATTGCCTACGCACTTCCGCGTCAAAGGCTTCGGCGAACAACGGAAAATTCGCCTCCGGCAGCGTCAGGCCGGCGGCCATCGCATGGCCGCCGTATTTGCTGATCAGATTCGGATGCTGCGCCGCCACCACGCTCAACGCGTCGCGAATATGAAAACCCTGAACCGAACGGCCCGAGCCCTTGAGCAAGCCATCGCCGGCATCGGCAAAGGCAATAGTCGGGCGGAAATAGCGATCTTTCATACGCGATGCGAGGATTCCGATGACACCTTGGTGCCACTCGGGATCGAACAGGCACAAGCCGAACGGCATCGACTCGACCGGCAAATCCTTCAGTTGAGCCAGCGCTTCACGCTGCATGCCCTGCTCAATGGATTTGCGGTCCTGGTTCATGCCGTCGAGTTGAGCGGCCATTTCACGCGCCAGACCAGCGTCTTCGGTGAGCAGGCATTCGATGCCCAGGCTCATGTCATCCAGACGCCCCGCCGCATTCAGACGCGGGCCAACAATGAAACCCAGGTCGGTAGAGGTGATGCGCGTGTGGTCACGCTTGGCGACTTCGAGGATCGCCTTGATCCCCGGCCGCGCGCGCCCGGCGCGAATCCGCTCCAGGCCTTGGTGCACCAGAATCCGGTTATTGGCATCCAGCGGTACCACGTCGGCGACGCTGCCCAGGGCCACAAGGTCCAGCAACTCGCCGATGTTCGGCTGCGGCTTGCTCTCGTACCAGCCGAGGCTGCGCAAACGCGCACGCAAAGCCATCAGCACATAGAAAATCACCCCGACGCCGGCCAGCGCCTTGCTCGGAAACTCGCAACCCGGTTGGTTCGGATTGACGATGGCATCGGCCAACGGCAACTCGTCACCGGGCAAATGGTGGTCGGTGACCAGCACCTGGAGCCCGGCCTTTTTCGCCGCCGCCACGCCTTCAACGCTGGAGATTCCGTTGTCCACAGTGATCAGCAACTGGGGTGTACGGGTCAGCGCCACTTCAACGATTTCCGGCGTCAGGCCGTAGCCATACTCGAACCGGTTCGGCACCAAGTAGTCGACGTGCGCCGCGCCCAGCAGGCGCAAGCCCAACATGCCCACGGTGCTGGCCGTCGCGCCATCGGCGTCGAAGTCACCGACGATCAGAATCCGCTGACGCTGCTCGAGCGCTGTCACCAGCAAATCCACCGCTGCATCAATGCCTTTGAGTTGCTGGAACGGGATCAACCGCGCCAGGCTCTTGTCCAGTTCAGCCTCGGACAGCACGCCCCGCGCCGCGTACAGCCGGGTCAGCAGCGGCGGCAGATCACCGAGGAATGGCAGGGTGTCGGGCAACAGGCGAGGTTCGATGCGCATGGGGTGACAGGTGCTTCTCTTGAATACGTAGGATAAAACCGGATAACGCGGACCAGCAGCGAATAATCAGCCGCGTTCGCCGCTCAGCCACTGCAACTGGACTTCGTGCTGACCACGGTCGTCGGTGACGAAAATCGTTCCTTCGCTGATCATCACATCCCACTTGATAACCCGGGGCATGTCTTTGGCCAGGGTTTCCAGCACGTCCTGGGGAACAGCAGCGATGTGTACGTTTTTCAGGTTTTTGATCGCCGGGATCACTTTGGTTTCCCAGACGCGCAGGCTGCCGTAGGCCAGCAGGCTGGTGCGCTCGGTGCGACGCGAGCACCAGGTCAGGCGATCAGCGTCTGGCTGGCCGACTTCGATCCAGTGCAGGACACGGTCGTCCAGGCTCTTTTCCCACAGGGCAGGTTCGTCCACGTCTGACAGACCGCGACCGAACGACAACTGCTCGTTGTACCAAAAGGCGTAGGCCAGCAGCCGCACGGTCATACGCTCTTCGGTCTCCGAAGGGTGACGGGCGATGGTCTGCTTCACGCTCTCGTACACGCTGCGGTCGAGGTCGGTAAGGTTCAGTTCAAACTTGTAGGTCGTGGACGGCTGGGCCATGAACGGGCTTCTTGATACGGGGAAAGGCGGCAAGTCTAACCGATGCGGTAGGCAATCCACGAATTGAAGGCGATCAACCTTGGTCGTCTGACGTTCGGCTATGTTAAAACCCTGTCTTCGCTCAACCTTTGTCCTACAGGATCCAGCATGCCGCTCACCGGAAAACCGCTCTCAGGGCTGAAAGTCATTGAATTGGGTACGCTGATCGCCGGGCCGTTTGCCTCGCGCATTTGCGGAGAGTTCGGTGCCGAGGTGATTAAAATCGAGTCCCCCGATGGCGGCGATCCGTTGCGCAAATGGCGAAAACTGTATGAAGGCACCTCGCTGTGGTGGTTCGTCCAGGCGCGCAACAAGAAATCCCTGACCCTGAACCTCAAACACCCCGACGGCTTGGCGATCCTGAAAAAACTGCTCAGCGAGGCGGACATCCTGATCGAGAACTTTCGCCCTGGCGTGCTGGAAAAGCTCGGCCTGAGTTGGGAAGTCTTGCACGCACTGAACCCGAAACTGGTGATGGTGCGCCTCTCGGGTTTCGGTCAGACCGGGCCGATGAAGGATCAGCCAGGCTTTGGCGCCGTCGGTGAATCCATGGGCGGCTTGCGCTACATCACCGGGTTCGAAGACCGGCCACCGGTGCGCACCGGGATTTCCATCGGTGACTCTATTGCTGCGTTGTGGGGTGTGATCGGCGCATTGATGGCCCTGCGTCATCGCGAGGTCAACGGTGGCCTTGGCCAAGTGGTGGATGTGGCCCTGTATGAAGCGATCTTCGCCATGATGGAAAGCATGGTCCCGGAATTCGACGTGTTCGGCTTCATCCGCGAACGCACCGGCAACATCATGCCGGGCATCACGCCCTCTTCGATCCACACCAGTGCCGACGGCAAACATGTGCAGATCGGCGCCAATGGCGATGCGATCTTCAAACGCTTCATGCTGATTATTGGTCGCGAGGACCTGGCCAACGACCCTGCGCTGGCGAGCAACGACGGACGCGATAGCCGTCGCGACGAGATTTATGGGGTGATTGATCGCTGGGTCAACTCGCTGCCGCTGGACGCCATCATCGAGCAGTTGAATCAGGCCGACGTACCGGCCAGCCGGATCTTCAGTGCCGAGGACATGTTCAGTGATCCGCAGTACCTGGCCCGGGAAATGTTCCTGAAGGCCAAGTTGCCGGATGGCAAAGATTTCAAGATGCCGGGAATCGTGCCGAAACTCTCAGAGACACCCGGAACATCGGAATGGGTCGGGCCGCAGTTGGGCGAACACAATGCGCAGGTACTCAACGATCTTGGTTATGACAAGGAACAGATCGCAAAGCTGCGTGAAGACGGGGCCATCTAAGCTGAGGCGCCTGCTTTCATCAGCACTCGATCACGCCCACGGCTGGCGGGTATTGGCGACGCTCATCTTATTGTCGTGCCTTAGTTCTACCGTCTGGGCGCAACCCAAAGAGACGCTGATCTGGCTGCTGCGCGATTTGCCACCAACGATGATTCTTGAAGGTCCGAAAAAAGGACAGGGAATCATCGATCAAATGTTGCCGCTGTTGATCGCCGGCATGCCGCAATACCAACACGCCCTGATGCGGGTCAACCGGGCCCGCGGCATGCAAATGCTCCACGAAGCGTCGTTTACGTGCGATCCCTCGTTGATCTGGACCCAGGAGCGGGAACAGTGGATTACGTTCTCCATTCCGGCCTTCCGTGCCGTCAGCAATGGTCTGGTCGTGCGGCAGGAAGACCGAGCGGTGCTGGAACCGTTTCTTGTCGACGGTGAAGTCGATCTGGCGGCAATGCTGGCCAGCGGTCGAAAGAAAGTCGGTGTGGTGGCTGAGCGCAGTTACGGTCAATTCCTCGACACGCTGCTGAAACAGGCTCTGCCCGATGCGCTGACACGCCACTACGGCAACGACGCCCTCGGCAGTCTGTTACAGATGCAGCGCCTGGGTCGCTTGCAGGTGGTTTTGGGGTACTGGCCGGAAATTCGCTATAAGGCCAATCAGGCACAAATCGCCGACGACCAGTTGGAGTTCTATCCGGTCAAGGGCACCGGTAAATACCTGTCCGGGCACATTGGTTGCTCCAATACACCTCAAGGCCGAAAGGCGATCAATGAGATAAACAAGCTATTACGCACCATGCCGCACGATCGGCTGGATCAGCAATACGCTGACTGGCTGGACCCGCAAAGACGCAGCGAATACCTGAAAGAAACCAAAGCTTTTTTTGAGCGCCAGGCCGAGCAATGACAAATCGCAGGCAAAAAGAAACCCCGAGAAGTGGGGAGACGACTCGGGGTTAAACGTGGTCTACATAAAGACCAGTGGCAGCAAGCTACAAGCACCGGAGCACAATGCTTGATCCTGCTGTTACAAGGTCTGACTGACCTAAGCGCAGGAAGGTTCCCACAAAAAACAATTCAATTCCGGTTGGCCAGGATCTTGTCCTGTGCAGCATTGCGTAATGCTGCGATGACGCAGGGCTCCAGCCTGCCTTCGGCGATCAGCACGTCGCGATGCAATCCGTCGACGACATCCGTCAGCAGACGTTTGCTGGTCAGTTGGGCCTGATTGAACGCCCGCTCGACCACGATCGCGCCGGTCGCATTTTTCAGTGTCACCAGGCATTCGCCATGGGTTCCCGACGGGGTCAACGTTACCTGATACGGGCTCAGAGCTTCACCGAGCAATAGACTGATACTTTCCATCTCGATCACCACTCAATAGTCCGAAAACAAAGTGCCTGGGGCGTACCTACAGTAAATGACCACTGGCTCGAGAAGAAAGTTCTGGATACCGACTGCTGGGAAACCTGCGCCTCGGGTCAATAGAGCATGCACGGCCAAGATGACAGATAAAAAACAGCCGCGTCATGCCTGTTGCTTGCGCTTGCCGATATCGGTCCATCCTCCCAGCAAGCCCCGCAATTGTCCGTCGGCACCGTAAAAAGGCACCGTCCACTGATAGATATGCCTGACGCCGTTGTTGAACATCAATTGACGCTCACTGAAGCGCGTCTTGCGCGTACCGAGCTGGGCCATGAACTCTGCATGCAGCAGTTCGGCAGTCTCTTTGGGCAACACGTCCAGTTCAATCAGCTGTCGTCCCTGAACCTGGTCGAAACGGGTCGACAAGCCCTCCTCATAACTTTTGTTGCACATGATCAAACGCCCTTCCAGATCACGAACAAACACCGGATCGGGCATGGCGTCCATCAACGCATGCTGGAAGGCGAGCTGATCACTCAGACTTTTCTCGGCATCCAGGCGTTGCTGGATCAATAGCGTGAGCCGTCGGTTCCAGAGCAGGGACAACAGGCCGAACAGGCTGGCGATAAACATTCCCCAGCAGCCCCACTCGGCGAGTCGGTGCCAGGTGCCGGGCACCTTGACGGGGGCAATCCCATTGAGCCATTTCAGGCGAATGGCGCGCAATTCGGCAGGATCAAGCGCCTCGAGCGCCTTGTTGAGGATGCTCGACAGCTGTGGCTGACCTTTGCGTACGGCCAGGTGGTCCGCCTCCCATTTGCCCTCCACCGTATACCCGACCTTGAGCTGCCCGGACGGATAGAGTTGCGCTCCGGTTTCGTTTTCGATGGTGGCATAGGCCTCACCGCTCTCGACCAGCGCCCGGGCCTCCGCGTAGGTTTTAACCGAGCGCAGCTCGATGTCGGGATAGTCGCGGAGAATCGTGGCCTCCAGCGCATGCCGGGTCGGCAACACCAGAACCCTTCCCGACAGCTGCTCCAGGGATTGCACCACTGGCGCCCCGGCCCGCCCGACGAACACCCAGCCAGCGCCACCGAACGCATGACTGAAATCCAGAAACGTCTTGCGTTCGTCATTCATCGCCAGCGTCGTGCTCATGTCCGCTGCGCCACTTTCCAGTCGCCCGAGCAACTGATCGGTGGAAAACGATTCTTCGTGAACAAACTGCAATCCCGTCATCGCGCTGATGCGGTTGAGCAGATCATTGTTCAAGCCGTTCCAGTGGCCGTGCTCATCCTTGAACAGGTACAGCGGGTATTGCACCGAGGCGACGATGACTTTTGAATGCTCGGCAATCCATTTCAACTCCTGAGCATCCAGCTCGATCCTTGGGCCAGCAACCGATCCTTTGGAATCGGTTGCCGCCAATTGCGACGCGCTCCCCCATTGAGCAAAGCCCAGGGTGCCGACTAAAAAAAACATCCAGCACGCGGCTGGTTTTAACCCTCTGAAAAACAGCATTGCCACTTCCTTGGTAATCGTCTCGCCCGCCCTTCATGGGCGGCTCTTCATTTACGAAACCCGGCAAGTGTGGCATGCAGAAATGAGAAAGCCCGTCAGGAGACGGGCTTCAAAATGTGACAGTTTTAATTGGTTACAGAGGCTTGCCGCGGTTGCCATGCTTGCTGACAAAGGCCTGCACGGCTTTCAAGTCATTTGGCAGCACGGTGCAGCGCTCATCTCGCTCAAACAAATCAGAAAGATGTGCAGGTAGTTCGAGCGCTTTTCCTACGCCTGCTTTTTCCACTGCGTCCGGGAATTTGACCGGATGCGCCGTACCGAGGATCACCATCGGAATATCCAGGCTGCGACGGCACTCGCGCGCCGCCTTCACACCGATGGCGGTGTGCGGATCCAGCAGTTCGCCGGTTTGCTCGAAGACTTCGGCGATGGTTTCGCAGGTTTGAGCGTCATCCACGGCCAGCGAATCGAACAGCTTGCGGGCTTCGGTCCAGCGTTCCTGTTCGACGCTGAAACCGCCACCTTGTTTGAAGGTGTCCATCAGCCCGGCGATCGCTGCGCCGTTGCGACCGTGCAGGTCGAACAGCAGGCGTTCGAAGTTCGACGACACCATGATGTCCATCGACGGCGACAGCGTGGCGTGCAAGGTGTCCTTGACGTACTGATTGCCGCTCATGAAGCGGTGCAGGATGTCGTTGCGGTTGGTGGACGATCAACTGGTTGATCGGCAG
>Ga0255334_1000384_pt1 | contig 37895 bp, 31 predicted proteins | sample EtOH5_35cm_T3_12_FD_202080 | JGI IMG/M metagenome (GOLD analysis project Ga0255334, IMG submission 202080) | Sandy soil microbial communities from University of British Columbia, Vancouver, Canada - EtOH5_35cm_T3_129 | ecosystem: Engineered > Artificial ecosystem > Sand microcosm > Unclassified ... | reverse complement strand
AACCGAAGTTACGCGGGGTGATTTGACCGAGGGGGTTGTGAGGCACGTGATCCCAGAAGATGAAGATCAGCGCCAGGCCTCGAAAAAAGTCGATTCGGTGATCGCGTTCAAACGTCATGACAGCGGGGCTCGTGAACGGGTGTTGAATTAAGAATGGATGGAGGCGCCGAAGGTTGCGCGCCGCGCAGGGTGGCGTGATTCGTGGGCAATTGCAAAACCCCGATATTACTGGATGTCTCAGATGCCCGCCCTGACCTAAGCTGGTTGTAAGGGGCCGCCCACTGGTCTGGCAGACCGATGGCGCGCAAGAACAACGGCGGACGGCCTCTGTCGAACAGTTACACGGCATTGTTCAGGAGCGTGAAACGTGAAGGTTTCGCTGATCGTTCCGGTCTTCAACGAAGAGCAGGCGATCGTCCTGTTCTATCAGGCGGTGCGCCGCGAGTTGAGGCTCGTCGGCAGTGAGGTCGTGATCGTGTTCATCAACGATGGCAGTTCCGATGGCACGGCAGAGCAGGCCAAAGCGCTGGCGCAGACCGACGCACTGGTGCTGCTGATCAACTTTTCGCGCAACTTCGGCAAGGAGCCGGCCTTGTTCGCCGGCCTGGAATATGCGACGGGCGACGCGGTGATTCCCATGGATGTCGATCTGCAGGACCCGATCAGTGTCATTCCGCGGTTGATAGACGAGTGGCAGAAAGGCGCGGATGTGGTGCTCGCCAAACGCCGCAATCGAGCCACCGATGGTTACCTGAAACGCCACACGGCCTCGCTGTTCTACCATGTGCTGAACCGTATTTCGTACACCCGGATAGAGGAAAACGTTGGCGATTTCCGGTTGATGGATCGCAAGGTGGTCGACGTCATTCGTACCTTGCCCGAGCACCAGTTGTTCATGAAGGGCGTGCTGTCGTGGGCCGGGTTCAACACCGTGGTGGTGGAGTACGAGCGCGAAAGAAGGGTGGTGGGGAACAGCAAGTTCAATGGCTGGAAACTCTGGAACCTGGCCCTCGAAGGCGTGACATCGTTCAGTACGGTGCCGTTGCGCTTGTGGACGTACATCGGCGGCAGCATTTCGATCTTCGCGGTGCTTTACGCGGTGTACATGGTTCTGGACAAGATTTTCTTCGGCAACAACGTCCCCGGTTACCCGTCGCTGATGACTGCCATTCTGTTTCTTGGCGGTGTGCAGTTGATCGGCATCGGCATCCTCGGCGAGTACGTCGGGCGGATCTACATCGAAGCCAAGCATCGGCCGCGCTATGTAGTGAAAGACATCGTCGGTGGCAAAGACCGGCTCGGGCTATAGCATGGGCCGGCTCAGCGATTTTCTCGGTAAAGAACTCGGGCCACGCCAGGTCTGGCTGTTTTTTCTGCTCGCGACGTTGCTGTATGTCGTGCCGCTGATTCTTGCGGACTTCCCGTACATCGATGACAACTGGCGTTCGCTGTCGGCCGGCATGGCCTGGGCAGAGCAGGGACGCTTGTTCACCCAGCTGTTCTACAACCTGCTGACGTTTGGCAACGCCGCGCCGAACATCTTTCCGTTGCCCCTGTTGATCGCCACGCTGGCCATGGCCTCGGCGTTGACCCGGCTGACATTTCATTACTTTCCACAACCGACGATTGCCTGTTGCCTGGTGCCGCTGCCACTCTGGTACAACCCGTTTTTTCTGCAGAACCTGTCTTATCAATACGACGGTCCCGCCATGGCCTTGAGCCTGGTGGCGGTGATCTATGCGATCACTTTTCGTCACCCCTCGCGCAGCCGGCAATGGTTGGTGCCGGCATTGCTGATTGCACTGGCGCTGGGGCTGTATCAGATCAGCCTGAATGTGTTTCTGGGCTTGTGTTGCCTGGAACTGCTCAGGGGCGTGAATGACCGAGTGGCCTGGCCGCAGCTGTGCGGGTTGATCGGCTGGAAACTGGCGCAGGTCACCCTGGGCTGGCTGATTTACTGCGCCAGTGCCGTGGCCTTCATGAGTCAGGATCGCGCGTTGTTATTGAACTGGGCCGCCGCGCCGCTGCTGCAATTGCACGTCAACATCGGCAGAGTGCTGGAAAAGGTCGTGCTGCTGTTTCACGGCGGATTCGCCTGGGTGTTCGCTGCGCTGTTGCTCTGCGCGATTGCCGGTGCAATCCAGGTGGGACTGCAGGTGCGAGCGCGTCCGGACAGCGGACTGAAGAAAGGCCTGATCGGCCTGCTGTGTCTGCTGACCTTGCCGGCTGTGACGCTGTTGGTGTCGGGTGTCGCGCTGTTTTTCCGTGACTTCAACGAGGGCGCCCGGACCTTGATGGGTTTCGCCGTGCTGCTGGTGCTGTTGTTCTACTTGAGCCACCTGGCACTGGCGCAGATCCATGAACGGCTGCCGTTGTTGCTGGTGCTGCCATTGCTGGCGATGTTGTCGTTGTCGTTCGCTTACGGTCGGGTGCTGACGGTGCAGAAAGCCTTCTCGACCAGTGCGCTGTTCAGCCTCGAGCACGACATAGCGGCTCATCGACAACTGCGCGAGGCCAAGCGGATCTACATGTCGGTGACGTACTCCGATCACTGGTTGCTGGCTGCCGCAGGTTCGTTCAAGCAGATGCCGGTGTTGCACTATCTGCTCAACATCGACTTTTTCATGCTGGCCGAGAACCTGCCGAAAGTGGGCATCACCAACGTGGTCGCGGAGAAGGAGCATCGCAATGCGACGCGCGTGGGGTATCTGGGGTATCCGGCGCTGGTGGAGCGCCAGTACTACCGGATTTATCTGTTGGGTGATTACGGTTTCATCGTCATGAAAGAGCCGGCCCCGATCAAGGCGCTTCGCTGGTGAAGCGCCCCGCTGGTCTCAAGCCGCTGCCATTTCATTGGGCTCAAAGCTGTCCGCCCGCGCCATCTGCCACATGCGCGAATAGAACTCGCCGTTCACCTCGCCAGTGAGCAATTCCCCCGGTTTCAAGAATACATGCAGCTGCGAGAACAGCTTGATCTCGGTGGCCGACATGCGCCGCACCAGGTGCTTGGCGGACAACTGCGACGGATGTTCGAGACCGGCGGCGGCGAGCATTTCGGCCAGGGCCTTGAGGGTATTGCGGTGGAAGTTGAACACGCGCTGCGCCTTGTCCGGGACGACGAGTGCGCGCTGGCGCAAGGTGTCCTGGGTGGCGACGCCCGTCGGGCATTTGTTGGTGTGGCACGACTGCGACTGGATGCAACCGATGGCGAACATGAAGCCGCGCGCCGAGTTGGCCCAGTCGGCGCCGATGGCCAGCACGCTGGCAATGTCGAAGGCGCTGACGATCTTGCCGCTGGCACCGAGTTTGATCTTGTCCCGCAGGTTCAGGCCCACCAGCGTGTTGTGCACGAACAGCAAACCTTCGCGCATCGGTACGCCGATGTGGTCGGTGAATTCCACAGGCGCCGCCCCCGTGCCGCCTTCCTTGCCATCGACGACGATGAAGTCCGGGAGGATGCCGGTTTCCAGCATGGCCTTGGCGATGCCCATGAATTCCCAAGGATGACCGAGGCAGAACTTGAAGCCCACCGGCTTGCCGCCGGACAGTTCACGCAGTTGCTGGATGAAGTGCATCAGTTCGATCGGCGTGGAAAACGCGCTGTGCCGCGACGGCGAGATGCAGTCTTCGCCCATCAGGATGCCGCGGGTTTCGGCGATTTCCCTGGTGACTTTGTGCTTGGGCAGAATCCCGCCGTGGCCGGGTTTGGCACCCTGGGACATCTTGATCTCGATCATCCGCACCTGCGGCGTTTGCGCTTGTGCGGCGAAGCGTTCCGGGTCGAAGCGTCCGTCTGCGGTGCGGCAACCGAAGTAGCCGCTGCCGAGTTCCCAGGTCAGGTCGCCGCCGTTTTCCCGGTGATAGGCACTGATGCTGCCTTCACCGGTGTCGTGGGCAAAGTTGCCGAGTTTGGCGCCCTGGTTCAACGCGCGAATGGCGTTGGCGCTGAGGGAGCCGAAACTCATGGCCGAGATGTTGAACACCGATGCCGAGTACGGCTGAGTGCACTGCGGGCCGCCGACGAGGGTGCGGAAACTGCTCGGATCACTCAACGGGGCCGGGCGCATGGAGTGGCCGATGAACTCGAAGCCCGATTGGTACACGTCGATCAATGTGCCGAAAGGTTTATCGGCGCTTTCATTCTTGGCGCGCGAATAGACCAGCGAACGCTGGGCCCGGGAGAAGGGCAGGGCGTCGCTGTCGGATTCGAGCAGGTACTGGCGGATTTCCGGACGAATGCCCTCCACCAGGTAGCGGATGTTGCCGAGGATCGGGTAGTTGCGGCGCACCGCGTGGGGGCTTTGCAGCAGATCGAACAGGCCGATCAGGCTGAGCACGCCCGTGACGGCGGTGATCGGCCAGAGCCAGTCGTGTTCCAGGAAGGGCAGGCTGGCGAGGGTGAAGATCACGCAAGCGGCAAAGAAGGCGTAGCGGCTCAGGAGTGACAGGCTCATACGGTTTCCTTGGGTTCGGACTCAATGTAATGGCTAAACAAAAATCACTGTGGGAGCGGGCTTGCTCGCGAAATCGATCTTTCATTCAACATTGATGTCGACTGAACCAGCGTTTTCGCGAGCAAGCCCGCTCCCACAGAAAAGCATTGCAGCACGGTGTCAGGCATTTTGCGCCTGGAGAAAAATCGAAAACAGCTCGGACTGGGACTTGATCCCCAGCTTGCTGTACATGTGTTTCTTGTGGACTTTCACGGTTTCGACAGAGATTTCCAGCTTACGGGCGATTTCTTTACTGGAACAACCGCTGAGCATCAAACGCCCGACATCCAGCTCGCGCGCGGTCAGTTGCGCGCCTTTGAGTTGCTGCACCGAGGCTTCCAGCTGAACCCGCCAGTCACCCTGGACCGGCGCCGGCGCGAGGGCCACGACTTCGTTGATTTCGTACGGCAGGCGCTGGCGCAACAGGCCGAGCACCCACGGCTGGATCAACGACAGCAAGGCGATCTGCTGACCGCTGAAACGCTGCTTGCTGCCCAGTGACAGGCACAGCGTTCGGTCGCCTTCGAGCTGGCAATTGAACTGGATTTCGTCGGCCACCACATTCAGACGAAAGTAGCGCTGGTAATACTCGGTCAGCTCGAAGTGCTCCGGCGCCACTTCCGACAGGCGATAGAGCCCGGTGCGCGACTGCTCGCGGCAGGCGATGTAGAACGGGTCGAGCAGGTACAAACCGCGCAGGTAATCCTGGAACAACTGATCGGGGCTGCCGTCTTCACCCGGGCATTCGGCGAACACTTGCGGGTGCTGATCGGCGCTGAAAAGCAGCGCCACCCAGCTGTCGAAGGTCACGTACTGATCCAGCAGGCGCACCAGCTGCGTCCAGAAATTGGGCTTGTCGAGGGCGTCGATCAGTTGCCCGACCGAACGGTGCCAGGCGATGTCGTCTAACGAGAGTGTCATGGGTCTACCCCTATCGGGTTACCCCGGCCGCGTGATTCCCTGGCCGGTTGCTTGCTGCGCATACTGGCGCACAGACAACGGCCGGGCAATCTTTCTGCCGCCCGGCCACTAGAACAAGGACTACCCATGAAGGTCGAACTCGCCCAACTGGCGGGCCGTGACAACGACACGGCTTACAACCTCGAACGCGCATTGGCGACGATTGCTGCCTGCGCAGCCGACACGCAGCTGATCATGTTTCCGGAAAGCCACCTGATGGGATTCCCGTCGGCCGAGACGGTGGCTGCGGTGGCCGAACCATTGAACGGCCCCACCGTCAGCGCGGTCGCCGCCGCGGCCCGCGAGCGCAACATCGCCGTGGTGATCGGTACGGCCGAGAACGACAACGGTCGTTTTTTCAATACCACGCTGCTGATCACCCCTGAAGGCATCGCGCTGAAATACCGCAAGACGCACCTGTGGGCGTCGGACCGCGGTGTGTACGAACCGGGCGACCGCTACGCCACGTGCCTGTGGAACGGCGTGCGGGTCGGCCTGCTGATTTGCTACGACATTGAATTCCCGGAAACCGCCCGCGCCCTGGCGCAACTGGGCGCCGAATTGCTGATCGTCACCAACGGCAACATGGACCCGTACGGCCCGACTCACCGCACCGCGATCATGGCCCGCGCCCAGGAAAACCAGGCGTTTGCGCTGATGGTCAACCGGGTCGAAGAGGGCGATGGCGGGCTGGTGTTTGCTGGCGGCAGTGCGCTGGTGAATCCGTTGGGCACGTTGTTGTTCGAGGCCGGGCGGGAGGAGGGGCGGTTTGCGGTTGAGCTGGACCTGAATCAGCTGACGGCGGCGCGGCAGGATTATCGGTATCTGGATGATCAGCGGCTGAAGTTGCCGGGGGAGATGGTCGAGCATGCATCCGGACTTCGGGAGCTGCTGATTCCTTCGCGCTGATTCGGATTTTGTGTCGCCCGGGCTGGCGTCTTCGCGAGCAAGCCCGCTCCCACATTGGTTTTTTGAACGTCCGAGATCAAATGTGGGAGCGGGCTTGCTCGCGAAGGCGTCAGACCGGTCGACACACCTGTTTGACGATTCACCCAGAACAACAAACGCAACACCCGTAATTTGCGCCGAACTCGGCTCTGCCATAAATCCAATAAAATTCGGAGTAGTCGCTCATGGCTCGTTTGCAACGCACCCTCTCATTAGGGTCGGTGGTGCTGTTCGGCATCGCCTACATGACGCCGATCATTGTGCTCGGCACGTTCGGCATCCTCGCTCAATCCACCGCTGGCATGGTGCCGGCCGCGTACCTCGCGGCGCTGGTGGCGATGTTCTTCACCGCCATGAGTTACGGCCGAATGGCTTCGGCATTTCCCGTGGCCGGCTCGGCTTACAGCTATGTGCGCAAGGCGATCAGCCCGAAACTCGGTTTCATCGCCGGTTGGGCAGTGCTGCTCGATTACCTGTTCCTGCCGATGGCGATCTGGCTGATCGGCGCGGCGTACCTCAACTCCGCGTTCCCGGCGGTGCCGCAGTGGGTCTGGGTGCTGGCGTTCATCGGCATCACCAGCGCGATCAACATCGTTGGCCTGAAACTGGCCAACGGCATCAACGCCTTGCTGATGCTGGTGCAGTTCCTGGTGCTGATCGCCTTCGTCGCGCTGTGCGTGCATTACGTCGGCGGCGATGCGAGCACGCCGTTATGGTCAGTCAAACCGTTCTTCAACGGTGACATGCAGATGCCACTGATCATGAGCGGTGCGGCCATCGCCTGTTACTCGTTCCTCGGTTTCGACGCGGTCAGCACCCTGACCGAAGAAACCCGCGACCCGCGCCGCACCATCCCGCGGGCGATCATGCTGATTACCCTGATCGGCGGGCTGATCTTCGTCGGCGTGTCGTACTTCGTGCAGATTGCGCATCCGTCTTTCCAGTTCGACAGTGTCGACTCGGCGGCCTATGAAATTGCCCGCAACATCGGTGGCGACCTGTTCGTGTCGATCTTCCTGATCGGCCTGATCGTCGGTCAATTCGCTTCGGGTCTGTCGGCACAGGCCAGTGGCTCGCGGCTGCTGTATGCCATGGGCCGCGACGGTGTGCTGCCGAAATCCTTCTTCGGTACGTTGCATGAGCGTTTCGGGACGCCAATCAACAGCATCCTGCTGTGCGCAGTGGTGGCGTTGCTGGCGCTGAAACTGGACGTCACCACCTCGACCTCGTTCATCAACTTCGGCGCGTTCCTGGCGTTCAGTCTGGTGAACCTGTCGGTGATCTTTCATTACTGGATTGGCGGCGAGAAAAAGGGGCTGCGTGAGTGGGTGCTGTTCCTGATCTTCCCGTTCATTGGCCTGGCGGCGGATTTATGGCTGATGGTCAGCCTCGATCACCTGGCGATTTACCTGGGCCTGAGCTGGCTGGCGATTGGCGTGGTGTACCTGGCGGTGCTGACCGGCGGATTCCGTCGTCAGCCCCCGGAGATGGATTTCCAGGAAGCCACATAACGCACGCGGAACACCTTTGCAGGAGCCGGTGGGTGTTCAGGCGGCGGGTTTTGATTGGTGGATCGGCAGTTCGACTCGAAAAGTGCTGCCGACGCCAACTTCACTCACCACCGAAATATCCCCCCTATGTTTCTTCACGATGCCATAGGACAGGGACAAGCCCAGCCCTGTCCCCTGGCCCACCGGTTTGGTAGTGAAGAACGGGTCGAAGATTTTCTGCAGGCTTTCCGGCGGGATGCCGGCGCCGGTGTCGGCGACTTCGATCCATACGGTTCCCCCTTCCGCCCCGGTGCGCAGGGTGAGGGTCCCACGTTCCGCGCCGATGGCCTGCGACGCGTTGACGATCAGGTTCATGATCACCTGGTTGATCTGCGAAGGCAGGCATTCGATATCGGGCAAGACTTGATAGTCCTTCACCACATCGGCCTTGTACTTCAGTTCATTGGCCACGATGTTCAGCGTCGATTCGATGCCGTGCTGCAGGTTCGCCCACTGCCACTCCTGGTTGGAGTCCACCCGCGAGAAGTCCTTCAGGTCCTTGACGATCTGCCCGACGCGGCTGATGCCGTCCTTGGATTCCTTGATCAGCAGCGGTATGTCGTCGCGCAGGAATTCAAGCTCGATCCGGTCACGCAGTTCATGCAGGCGCTCGACCAGCTCGCTGGAACCAATGGCCTCTTCTGCATCTCGATAGGCGTCGAGCATTTCCTGCAGCTGTTTGAAATAGCCATCGAGGGCGCCGAGGTTGGAGGAAATGAAGCCGATGGGGTTATTGATTTCATGGGCGACACCGGCCGCCAGTTGCCCCAGTGAAGCGAGTTTTTCCGACTGCACCAGTTGCGATTCAAGCTGTTTGCGCTCGTCGATTTCCCGTTGCAACGCCTCGCTGGCCTGTTTGAATTGGGTCGTGCGCTGGTCCACCAGATGCTCCAGATGGCTCATCTGCACAAAGGCCCTTTCGGTCATGTCCCATTTGGTCAGCAGGGTGTTGGCCATCTGCTGGACTTCAATGTTGTCGAACGGTTTTTTCAGAATCAGCAGCCGGTCATGGGCCTGCAACCGGTCCAGCAGTTCATCCCACGAATAGTCGGAATACGCGGTGCACACCACCACTTGCAGACGCGGGTCTTCCTGCCACAAATGCTCAATCGTCTTTGCACCGTCCCAGCCCTCCGGCATTCGCATGTCGACGAAGGCCAGCGCATAGGGGCGGCTTTCCTTCAAGGCATCGTTAAGTTTGCCCAGGCCCTCTTGCCCGCCATACGCCGAATCCAGCTCGAACGGGAGGCGGGTGGATTTCACTTCACTGCCAAACAGCGCCGCTTCCATTGCGTCCAGCTCGACAGTCGGCACCGGCGTCGGCGTGAGGATCTTGCGGAAATCCACATGAATGGACGGTGTGTCGTCGATCAGCAGAATGCGCCGGTTCGACTGTTCGCTCATGCTACCTCCGTGACAGGTTTCAGCGGGATCTGCAGGGTGAATTGCGCGCCCTTGCCCGGCCCGTCGCTGTGGGCGGTGAGGTGGCCGTTCATTTCGATGGCGGCCAGGGCACAGCTGTGCAAGCCGAAGCCGTGACCTTCCTTGCGGGTGGTAAAACCGTGGGCAAAGATGCGCGTCATGTTTTCCGCAGCGATGCCTTCACCGTCATCCTTGACGCTGACTTGCAGCGTCTCGTTGTCGACGATTTTGACCCCGAGGGTCATTTGCCGCGGACGATTGCTGAGGTCGGACATGGCGTATTTGGCGTTGCTGATCAGGTTGATCAGGATCAGCAGCAAGCGGTGTTTGTCGCCCATGACCTGCGGCACCTCACCGTACTCCTTGACCACCGTGACGTGATGGCGGGTCAGCGCGCCGGCGTTCATGCGCAGGGCGTCCTCGAGCAATTCGCTGATGTGCAGCGGCTCCATCAGGCTGTTGGCGCCCGCGTAGGATTGCTGGGTGGCGACGATGTCCTTGATGTGGTCGACACTTTTGCTCAACTGCGCGAGTTCGTCGGTCATGCTTTGTTGTTCGAGGGCGATGGCCTCCACCAGTTGATTGAGGTAGCCAGGCAGCAATTTGCCTTTGTCGTCCTGGGTGAGGAAGGTGCCAAGGTCGCCGGGGTGTTCGTTGATCAGTTGCATTGCCTTGCCCAACCCCTGGGCCTTGCTGGCACGCAGTTTTCGGCTGACCAGATCGGCCGAGATGTTGACGCTGTTCAGCACGTTGCCGACGTTGTGCAGCACATTGGTGGCGATCTCGGCCATGCCGGCCTGGCGTGCGGTGTCGAGCAGTTCGCTCTGGGTGTCCTTGAGTTCGCGGGTGCGTTCTTCCACTCGCAGTTCCAGTTCGTCATTGGCGGTTTTCAGGGCCTTGTTGACGCGACTGATGGTGGTGAAACTGCGCATCAGGTGAATCGCCAGGTACACCAGCAGCAAGACCAGCAGCACAGAGAACACCAGCATGTAAAAGTGATAGCGCTGCTCGATGGCATCAGTCTGTTGCTGGTCCGTATTCAACAGGCTGGTGATCTCGTCCAGACGTTCGGCGACGGGAACTGCTTCGATGTTTTCCAGCAAGCGGTTGACCACCGGTTGTTCGCGCAGAATCAGCGAAATGTGGTTGCTCAGAATATCGATCGGGCTGTGAAACTGTTCAGGCAGGCGCAACTTGTTCACCCCTAGCTTGTTCAGTCCGACCAGAATGTCGGCGGCCCTGTCGTCGGAAGTGACCTGGGCGAATTCCAGGCTGCTGAGCAGCAGATCGTAAGTGTCGGTGGCGATATTCTGCAGTTGCAGTTTGTCGCCATCGACCAGCCGGGCCAGTTGCTCATGAATGTCATCCTCGGCAGTGGGCAGGAACGCCAGCGAGTTGCGCAGCACCGCGTTGTGGGATTTGAACTGCTCTACCAGCCGGGTCTTTTCCTGGATGGCGGTCAGGTATGCATCATGGCTGGCGCGCCAGATCGGCGAGTCGTTGCGACCGTGGTTCGACTCCAAGGTGTCGAACCGCTCCCAGAGTTCTGCCATCCCGGTCAGCGGCGTGACCAGCGGATCGTAGTTGTGGTTGGTGGCGATCCTTGCCTTGAGGATCTCGGTTTCCCATTGCGCGTTCAGCTGTTTGATCCGACCGATCAGGTCACGGGATTCAGCGTAGGTCGACGTCTCGTTCGAGTTCGATTTGAGGTACAGGAACGCCAGCGTCGAGGCCAGCATCACGGCGACGATGCCCAGCAATGCCAGGTTGCGACGGTTAGACATTTTCATAAAGGCTTGCCTCCCCATTCACCCGTCAACGTCTTGAGAAACTGGATGATCAGGGTTTTGTCCTCGATGGAAGGAACGCGCCCGAGCTGGAACCTGAACATCACGTCCACGGCCTCTTCGAGGGTCTTGGCCGAACCGTCGTGAAAATACGGCGCGGTCACCGCGACATTGCGCAGGCTCGGTACCTTGAACACGTTGCGGTCCTCTTCATCCTTGGTCACCAGATAGCGACCCAGGTCGGTGTCCGTCGGGTTGCCGCGAACCTTGAAGTAATCGCCCATGACGCCGAACTTCTGGAACATGTTGCCGCCGATGTTCACGCCCTGGTGGCAGGCGATGCAGCCGTAGTCCTTGAAACGCTGGTAACCGTACTTTTCCTCGAGCGTGAGGATGTCGGTGTCGCCCAGCAGGTATTGATCAAACCGCGAGTTGCTACTGAGCAGCGTACGTTCGTAAGTGGCCAGCGCATTCTGCACATTGTTCATGGTCACGCCGTCCGGGTAGGCCTTGCCAAATGCGCTGTGGTACGCCGGGTCTGCGGACAGCGTTTGCACCACATATTCCCAATCGCTGCCCATTTCGCTGGGGCTCTGCACCACGGCGTGGATCTGGGTTTCCAGAGTGTCGGCGCGGCCGTTCCAGAACTGCCTGAAATTCAGGGTAGCGTTGAACACGCTGGGGGTGTTGATCGTCACTGGCACACCGTTGAAGCCGATGGAAAACGCCTGGGTATCGGCGCCCCCCTTGTCCAGACGATGGCAACTGGCGCAGGACAGTGTGTTGTTGACCGACAGGCGCGGCTCATTGAACAACTGGCGACCGAGTTCGACCCGCAGCGGGTTTTGCTGTGGCACCGGGGGCAGCGGTTTGAGCGGTTCATCCAGAGGCGCGGCGCTCGCGCTCAGACAAAATCCGAACAGCGGCACCAGGAGCAGGTGGTGAATGGATGGCGACATCTGATAATTCCTTGGCTGAAAGCCCATGTGTCGTTACGCATCGTTCACGTGGCGGTAAATGGAGCCGGTTTCACGGACCACAGGTACTGGACGAAGCTGTCCGGTTCCACGGCTTTGCTGAAGTAGTAACCCTGGCCTTCCTCGCATTGATGGGCCCTGAGGAAATTCAGTTGTTCGAGGGTTTCCACGCCTTCGGCGATGATGGTCAGCTTGAGGCTGCGCCCCAGGCTGATGATGGCGCTGACCAGGGCGGCGTCGTTGCTGTCTTTGCTCAAGCCGCGAATGAACGACTGGTCGATTTTCAGCACGTCGATCGGAAAGCGCTGCAAGTAACTCAGGCTGGAGTAGCCGGTGCCAAAGTCATCGATGGCCAGACGCACACCCATCGCCTTGAGCCGGTTCAGGGAATTGACGGTGGTCTCGATGTTTTGCATCAACACGCCTTCGGTGATTTCCAGCTCCAGCAAGGACGGCTCCAGGCCTGTCTGTTCGAGGATCTGTTCGATGCCATCGACAAAGTCACGCTGACGGAAATCGATGGCTGACATGTTCACCGACATGCAGATTTTTGGCAGCCCGAGGGCCTGCCAGGCACAGGCTTGTCGGCAGGCCTCGGCCAACACCCATTTGCTCAGCGGGACGATCAGACCGCTGTCCTCGGCGACCCCGATGAACGCCGATGGATAGACCAGGCCGTGCCCCGGCTTTTGCCAGCGGATCAAGGCCTCGGCACCGACCACCTGGCCGTTGCCCAGATCCAGTTTGGGTTGGTAGTGCAGGACAAACTCATTGCGCTCCAGCGCCAGGCGAATGCCGGTCTCGATGCTTTGGTGATCGCGCGCGCGCTGGTTCATTTCGTCGATGAAAAAACTGAAATCGTTCGGTCCGCTTTCCTTGATATTGCGCATCGCGGTTTCGGCTTTCTTGATCAGCTCGATGGCGTCGAAACCGTCATCGGGATAAATGCTGATGCCCAGGCTCGCGGTCACGCTCAGGTCATGTCCGGCGATGTGCAGGGGCGCGCGAATAGCGTTCAAGAGTTTGTCGGCGATGCCCTTTGTCTGCTGTGGATGGCGGATATCGGCGAGGATCACCACGAATTCGTCGGAGCCGTAACGAAACACCGAATCGGACTCGCGCACGGTAGCCACCAGGTTGCGGCTGACCTGTTTCAACATTTCGTCACCGGCCGGATGGCCGAGCGCATTGTTGATGCGCTTGAAGCGATCGAGCCCCAGAAACATCACCGCCAGTTGCTTGTCATGGCGTCGGGACAACGCCAGTGACTGGTTCAGCCGGTCACCCAGCAACGTGCTGTTGGGCAACTCGGTCAATACGTCGTACTGCAACAGGTGAGACACCTTGAGCAATTCGTGAACCCGCGCTTCGATGGTTTGCTCCAGGCTCAGCACCTTCATCGCCGCGTCCTGGGCCATCTGCCATTTCCAGGTCAGGGCGCTGGCCATCTGGCGGATTTCCAGGCTGTCGAAAGGTTTTTTCAGCACCAGCATCTGGTCGCCAAACTCCAGCCGTTCGGCCATGGCTTCCCAGGTGTAATCCGAATACGCCGTGCACAACGCGATTTGCAGGTGTGGATCGGCCTTCCACAGTTGTTCAATGGTCTCCAGCCCGTCCCAGCCCGGAGGCATGCGCATGTCAGTAAACACAAGGGCGTAAGGATGACCTTCGTCCAATGCACGCTTGACCAGCTCAAGGGCTTCCTGACCCTGAAAGGCCGAGTCGAGCTGGAACGTCTGCCGATCATTCTGCGGCGTGCCGAACAGTGCTGCTTCAGTGCCCGCCAGGCTCTGTTCGTCTTCGGTTTCGGGGCCGAGGATCTTGCGGAAATCCTCATGAATCGAAGGCGTGTCGTCGACGATCAGGATGCGCCGGTTGGTCCGCACGAAAGGCGCTTTCATCCCTTGTCCTCCGTGGATGGCATGATTCTCCCGGCTTTGAGCAGCTCGGCGGCCTGCTGGCTGCTGACGGCCTTGCTGAAGTAATAACCCTGGGCGTTCATCGGTGACCCGGTGGCCATCAATGAACTGCGCTGTTCCTGGGTTTCGACACCTTCGGCAATGATGCCGATCCCTACGTCCCGAGCGAAGTTGATGATGGCGCGCAAGGTGTTGGCGCTGGACGGATCGTGAGCGGCTGTGTCGATGAAGGCCTGGGCGAGTTTCAGGTGATTGACCTGATAGGTCTTGAGGTAATCGAACGAGGAATACTCGGTGCCGAAGTCGTCGATGGCGATTTTCACACCCAGATCACGCAAGCGTGGCAACACGTCGTTGTGGGTCCATTTGGTCTGGGCCAGTGTCGCTTCGGTGACGTCGAACCGCAGGTCCCCGGCGCAGAGCTCCCAGCGCGCGGTGGTGCGCAGCACGTCATAGATCAGTTCGGGACCACTCTTGAGCTGGGCTAGGGACAGTTTGATCGCAATCACCGGTGGCGCGACACCCTCATCACGCCACTGGCGCATCTGCCGGCAGGCTCGATCCAGCACCCAATGACCGAGTGCGATGATCGTGCCGGTCTTTTCGGCGGCAGGCAGAAACGCCGGCGCTTCCAGCAAACCACGATGGCGGTGATTCCAGGTGACCTGCGCTTCCATCCCGAGGATCTGGCCGCTGGTCAGGTCCACTTCCGGCCAGTAACGCAGTTCGAGTTCATTGTGCTCGATGGCCTCTCTCAACTCGCTGGCGATGGTCATGCGTTCGACCACTTCCTGATTGATCTCCTCGGAGTGGAAGTGGTACTGGTTGCGGCCCTTTTCCTTGGAGCGATAGAGCGCCATGTCAGCCTGGGTCAACATGCCGTCGGCGCTGGTGAGGGTCGGGCTGTAGCTGCTGATGCCGATGCTGACCGATACCCGTACATCGTTGCCGGCCAGGGAGTAGGGCAGCACAAGTGCATCGCGGACCTTGGTGGCGAGGGCGGCAGAGTGGGTCGGGTCGCTGACGTCCAGTTGCAGGATCGCGAACTCGTCGCCGCCGAGACGGGCGACCACATCGTTTTCCCGCACGCAGGCCTTGATGCGCCGGGCGACTTCTTGCAGCAACAAGTCGCCCACCGGGTGACCGAGGGTGTCGTTGATACGTTTGAAGTGGTCCAGGTCCAGATAAAACATGGCGAATGCTGTTGCGCCGCGACGTGCGGCGGCGAAGGCCTGGTGCAGCCGCTCGATCAGCGTGGCGCGGTTGACCAGCCCGGTCAGTCCGTCGGTGCGTGCCAGCAGGAAGATTTTTTCCTCGGCCACCTTGCGTTCGGTGACGTCGATGATGATGCCTTCGACTTCCTGCAGGCGGCCTTCGTCGTCGCGTACCGGGATGTAGCGGTTTTCCACCCAGCGCCAGTCACCGTTGCCGGTGCGCATCCGGAATTCGATGGAGGCGCCTGCGGCATGGCGGTCCAGCACCCGGGCCATGGCCGCGTCGACCTTCGATTGATCCTCGGGATGGATCAACTCCTTGGCCCAATTGGCCGAGGCCACCAGTTTCGCCGCGACATGACCGTATTTGGTGATGTTGTGCGAGATGTACATCAACGGAAACGATGGCTCGCCCCGCAATCGATACAGGATGGTCGGGCTGTTCTGCACAATGATGTTGGCATCGGACAGTTCCCGGGTGCGCTCCTCGACCGCTTGCTCGAGCAGTGACATCTTCAGCGCCGCATCTTCGGTCATCTGCCACTTGGCGGTCAGCGCGCTGGCCATCTGGCGAATTTCGATGGCATCGAACGGCTTCTTGAGAATCAGCAGGCGGTCGCCCAGCTCCAGGCGTTCGTCGATGTCTTCCCAGGAGTAGTCGGAGTAGGCCGTGCACAACGCCACTTGCAGCTTGGGGTCGACTTGCCACAGGCGTTCGATGGTTTCCAGGCCATCCCAGCCCGGTGGCATGCGCATGTCGATGAACGCCATCGCGTAGGGCATGTCGTTGGCCAGGGCCGTTTCGACCTTGTCCAGCGCTTCGAGGCCCTGGAATGCCGAATCGAGTACGAAACACTGAAGTGTGGCCGTCACTGTCGTGCCGAACAGGGCTTGTTCAGCACTGGTCAGGCTGTCGTCATCGGATGAGGGCGGGCTGAGGATCTTGATAAAGTCCTCATGGATCGAAGCCGTGTCGTCGACGATGAGAATCCGCCGGTTGGTCCGCGCCAGCAGCGTATTCATCGCCATTTCCCTGGACCGGCAGCAGTTAGATGCACAGTGTTCATAAGGGTCATCCTTTTCCCTGACCACCTGGCCGAACGTACAGATTATGGATCCGAGTGAACTGAGCATAGTCGCCCGGAAGCGACTTCGCGCAACTGACTGAAACGAATCATTGCGGTGACGGGGCGAAAATCATCTAGCCTGTAGGTCAGGATCCGGCAATAGGGGATGTTTGCCCGGTTCCCGACATGATGCTGTACCGTTTTAGCCTGAGGTAATGCCATGGAAGAGCAACTCCCCACAACGTCCACCGATAAACCCAAGGTGCTGCTGGTCGATGATGAGGAATCCATCCTCAACAGCCTGCGTCGCCTGTTACGCGGCCAGCCGTACGAGGTGCTGCTGGCCACCAGCGGCGCCCAGGCCCTGGAAATCATGGCGCAACAACCCATAGATCTGGTGATGAGCGATGCACGGATGCCCAATATGGACGGGGCCACGCTGCTGGCGCACATCCACAAGCTTTATCCCGATACCGTCCGGATCATGCTGACCGGTTATGCCGATCCGTCAGCCATTATTAAAGCCATCAATGACGGGCAGATCCACCGTTACATCAGCAAGCCCTGGCACGATGAGGAAATGCTGCTGATTTTGCGACAATCACTCGCGTATCAGCATTCCGAGCGTGAACGGTTGCGTCTGGTCCAGGAAACGTGGGATCAGAACCAGCAATTGAAGCTGCTCAACATCACCCTGGACAAGCGTGTCGCCTCCCGCACCGCTGAACTGCAACAGACCGCCGACATGCTCGACCTGGCCTACGAAGAGCTCAAACGCAGCTACGTCACCGGCACCGAGATGTTCTCGCTGCTGGCCAACCTGCGCATGCCGCCAGCCAAACAGACCAACCGCCAGATCATCGAGTTGGTGCGGGTGTACTGCAAGCTCCATGGTCTGGACGAAGGCACCAGTCGCGACCTGACCATGGCGGCGGCGCTCTACAACATCGGCAAGCTTAGCTGGACCGACAGCATGATGACCGCCCCCGCGGACCTGTTGCATCACAATGATCGTGAGCGTTATCGCAATTACCCGAAGCAGAGCGAATCGCTGTTGATGACGCTCGACCCGATGAAGGATGCCGCCCGTCTGATTCTTCACCATCAGGAGCGTTGGGACGGCACCGGTTTCCCCGACCGGCTCAAGGGTGAGGCGATTCCCGTCGGTTCGCGGTTGCTGAAACTGGCGGTGGATTTCATCGAGTTGCAGCGCGGGTTGATCCTGGAACGGCAGATGAACAGTGATGAGGCGCTGGTGTATATCCGCAGCTATGCCGGAAAACTCTACGACCCCGGGATGGTGGAGGACTTTATTCAGGTGTGTGCCGCCTACCTGAGCGATGTGTCGTTGGCCGATCCGGCGGTCAAGGTCATGAACACCCGGGAATTGGCACCGGGGATGATCCTGGCGCGCAACCTCAATGCCGACAACGGCATGCTGCTGCTCAATGCCGGCAAGGTGTTGAACGGACCGCTGGTGGATAAGCTGATCGCATTCGAAGCCATGGAGGGCGCGAAATACAGCATTTTTGTGAAGGTGCCGGAGGAGGTGGAGGTCGCTCTCCTGGAGGCAGGTCAGGCTTCCCCGGCGCTGCACTGATCCCCTGTCGGAGCGAGCTTGCTCGCGAAAAACCAGAGAACGCTGCGGGCTGCCAGGCCTACAGCGTTATCGTTGACGATCATCGCGAGCAAGCTCGCTCCTACAAGAGGTGAACACTGCTCTGCCAGAAGTTTTTCGGCGTGACGACGCGCTGATACTCATGTGATCCTTGCGCCTTTTCAGCCAAGGCCAATCTTTGTTCATGACCTCTTCATCTCCCGCCTCACCCCGCGTCATCCGCATCGCCGCCGCCCTGTTGATCGGTCCCGACGGTCGTACCCTGCTGGTTCGCAAGCGCGGCACCGAGGCCTTCATGCAACCGGGTGGCAAGATCGAGGCCCACGAACAACCGGCCTGCGCGCTGGCCCGTGAGCTGGACGAAGAGCTGGGACTGGTCATCGATCCGGCACACGCGATCTATCTGGGGCAATTCTCGGCACCGGCCGCCAATGAGCCAGGATTTATCGTACAGGCCGAACTCTTCCAGCTGACGATTGATTCAGACGTGTCCCCGGCAGCGGAAATCGAAGAGGTATGCTGGATCGATCCGGCGACCGACGGCGATGTCACCCTGGCGCCATTGACACGAGACCTGATCCTGCCGTTTTATCGAGCCTCGCTGACCGCGATCGCCTGATTATTCACGGACCAAGGACTGCCCATGATTCCACTTCAAGACTTGCTGATTTTCGCCGCTGCCGCGTTGCTGATGGTACTGACGCCGGGGCCGAACATGATCTACCTGATCTCCCGTTCGATCTGCCAGGGCCGCAGGGCCGGGGTAACCTCGTTGCTCGGTGTGGTCGCCGGATTCTTCGTGCATCTGTTCGCCGCAGCGGCGGGGTTGACCGCGGTGTTCCTGGCGGTGCCAATGGCCTATGAAGTGTTGAAGTGGGCCGGTGCGCTGTACCTGATATGGCTGGCCTGGCAGGCGGTCAAACCGGGCGCGCGGTCGCCGTTCGAGGCGCAGCAGTTACCGGCGGATTCGTCGCGCAAACTGATCACCATGGGGTTTCTGACCAGTGCCCTGAACCCGAAAATCGCCGTGTTCTACCTGTCAGTGTTTCCACAGTTCATCACGCCTGAGCATGGCTCTGTGTTCACTCAGAGCGTGGTTCTCGGTTTGACCCAGATCAGCGTCAGTTTCTGCGTCAATCTGTTGATCGCGGTGTTTGCGGCAAGCATCGCGTCCTGGTTCGTCAACAACCCGACCTGGCTGTCGATGCAACGCTACTTCATGGGGTTTGTCCTGTCGGCGCTGGCGGTGCGGCTGATGCTTGAGCAACGAAGGGCAGCGTGAACATGTGGATTGAGCGGCTTGATGCCAGCCATGCTCTGGACTATCGGGCGTTGATGCTCGAAGCCTATGACTTGCACCCTCAGGCGTTCACCTCCAACGTGCGCGAACGCGCGACGATGCCGCTGAGTTGGTGGGAATCGCGCCTGACCAGCAAGCTGGATGTGGTGTTCGGCGCATTTGAGGAGGGGCAGTTGGCGGGCATCGTCGGCCTTGCCTTCGAACCCCGTGAAAAGGCCCGGCACAAGGCGACGCTGTTTGGCATGTATGTGTCCGGTAAGGTCCGTCTGCGCGGGATCGGTTATCAACTGGTGCAGACGGTGTTGGCCGAGGCGCAAACCCACAAGGGCCTGAGGCTGGTTCAACTGACCGTCACCGCGGGCAACGAAGCGGCGTTCAACCTGTACCAGCGTTGCGGCTTCATCCAGTTTGGCCTGGAACCGATGGCGCTGCGGGTTGGTGAAGACTACTTCGACAAGATCCACATGTGGCGCGAGATCTGAACCCACCACAACTCTGTAGGAGCCGGCTTGCTGGCGATGGCGGTTAATCCGGCCACATAAAGGTTGACCGACTATCGCTATCGCCAGCAAGCCGGCTCCTGCAGGTCGGTGTTGCTTTAACGGACTGCGCTGACCCCATCCAGCGTAGAAAACGATGTGTCCTTCGCCGTCAGCAGAAAATCACGCATGTACGGCGCATCCAGCATGTCCGCGCGAATCCCCGCGTACAACGTCGCAAACAAGCCTTTCTCACCCAGCCGCTTGGCCTTCACATAGCCCCGTGAGCTGTATTCATGCAGCGCCCAGTGCGGCATGCCACACACGCCACGGCCGCTGGCCACCAGTTGCATCATCATCACCGTCAGCTCCGAGGTGCGGACCTGGGCCGGTTCGATGTCGGCCGGTTCGAGGAAGCGGGTGAAGATGTCCAGCCGATCACGCTCCACCGGGTAAGTGATCAGTGTTTCCGTAAGCAGATCTTCAGGAACGATATACGCCTTGCTCGCCAAACGGTGCTGATTGGCCACCGCGAGCATCGCTTCATAAGTGAACAGCGGCACATACGTGATGCCGGCGATTTCCAGCGGATCGGAGGTCACCACCAGATCCAGATCCCCACGGGCCAGGGCTGGCAGCGGGGCGAAGGAGAAACCCGACGCCAGGTCCAGTTCCACTTCCGGCCAGGCATCGCGAAACTGGTCGATGGTCGGCATCAGCCACTGGAAGCAACTGTGACACTCGATTGCCATGTGCAGACGGCCTGCGGTGCCACCGGCCAGCCGCGCGATATCGCGCTCGGCACCGCGCAGCAACGGCAAGGTGGCGTCGGCCAGTTGCAGCAGGCGCAAACCGGCGCTGGTGAAGCGCACCGGTTTGGTCTTGCGCACGAACAACGGCATGCCCATGCGCTCTTCCAGCTCCTTGAACTGATGGGACAGCGCCGATTGGGTCAGGTGCAGACGGTCGGCGGCATCGACCAGGCTATCGGCTTCGCGCAAGGCGTGCAGGGTCTTCAAGTGGCGGATTTCAAGCACCGGAGGCTCCATGAGGAAAACTTGTGATCAACACGAAAAGGTTGAGTTTGTCTCATGTTGGGTTGGCTGTCGACAATAGGGCCATCTTTTACAGGGAGAAACTCACCATGGCTCTGGCCCACACACTTGGTTTTCCGCGCATCGGCGCTGACCGTGAATTGAAAAAAGCCCTCGAATCCTACTGGAAGGGCGATCTCGATCAGGACGCGTTGAAAAGCGTCGGTCGCCAACTGCGCGCCACCCACTGGCAATTGCAGAAAGACGCCGGCATCGACCTGCTGCCGGTCGGCGACTTCGCCTGGTATGACCAGGTGCTGACCCATTCCCTGACCTTCGGTGTGATCCCGGAGCGTTTCGACAGTGCCAAAAACGCCAACGGCCTGCCGACGCTGGACACGCTATTCGCCATGGCCCGTGGTGCTACCGCAGCCTGCTGCGGCGGCGAACACACCAAAGCGCAATATGCACAGGAATTGACCAAATGGTTCGATACCAACTACCACTACCTGGTCCCGGAATTCACTGCTGACCAGCCGTTCAAACTGAGCTGGGAACAGCTGTTCGACGAAGTCGATGAAGCCAGGGCACTTGGCCACAACGTCAAACCGGTGATCATCGGCCCGCTGACTTACCTGTGGCTGGGCAAAGCCAAAGGCAACGACTTCGACAAACTCGACCTGCTGGAACGCCTGCTGCCGATCTACGGCGAAATCCTCGGCCGCCTCGCCGCCCAAGGCGTGGAGTGGGTGCAGATCGACGAGCCGATCCTGACCCTCGATCTGCCGCAGGAATGGAAAAACGCCTTCGAACGCGCTTACCACATCCTCCAGTATTCGCCGCTGAAAAAGCTGGTGGCGACCTATTTCAGTGGTCTGCAAGACAACCTCGGTCTGGCCGTCGGTTTGCCAGTACAAGGTTTGCACATCGATGCGGTGCGCGCCCCCGACCAACTGCTCCACGTGCTCGATCGTCTGCCGACCTACAAGATTCTCTCGGTGGGTCTGGTCAACGGCCGCAATGTATGGCGTTGCGAACTGGAGCCAGTGCTCGCACAACTGCAATTCGCCCAGGAACGCTTTGGCGACAACCTGTGGGTCAGCAGTTCCTGCTCGCTGCTGCACAGCCCGGTGGACCTGGAGCGTGAAGACAAACTCGATCCGGAACTGAAAAGCTGGCTGGCGTTTGCCGTGCAGAAGTGTGGCGAAATCGCTGTGCTGCGTGATGCGCTTAACGATCCGCAATCGCCGAAGGTGCAAACCGCACTGGCCGAGAGCCGGGCGATTCAGGCCCGCCGTGCCGAGTCTCCGCGTATCCATAAACCTGAAGTGCAAGCCCGCATCAACGCCATCGGTGCAGCCGACAGCCAGCGCCAATCGCCGTTTGCCAAGCGCATCGAGCAACAGCGTGCGCGGCTGAAGCTGCCGGCGTTTCCGACGACCACCATCGGTTCGTTCCCGCAGACCGGTTCGATCCGTCTGGCGCGTCAGGCGTTCAAGCAAGGCAAGCTGTCGGCCAACGATTACACCGACGCCATGCACAGCGAAATCCGCCACGCCGTGCAAGTCCAGGAGCGTCTGGGGCTGGATGTGCTGGTGCACGGTGAAGCCGAGCGCAACGACATGGTCGAGTACTTCGCCGAGCAACTGGACGGCTACCTGTTCACTCGGTTTGGCTGGGTGCAGAGCTATGGTTCCCGTTGCGTGAAACCGGCGATCATCTACGGCGACCTGAGCCGTCCTTTCGCCATGACCGTCGACTGGATTACCTACGCGCAAAGCCTGACCGACAAGGTCATGAAAGGCATGCTCACCGGGCCGGTGACCATGCTGATGTGGTCGTTCCCACGTGAAGACGTCTCACGCAAAGTCCAGGCGCAGCAGTTGGCGTTGGCCCTGCGTGACGAGGTGGTGGACCTGGAAAACGCTGGCATCAAGATCGTGCAGATCGACGAAGCGGCGTTCCGCGAAGGTTTGCCGCTGCGTCGGGCGCAATGGCAGGAATACCTGGACTGGGCGGTGGAAGCGTTCCGCTTGAGTGCGTCCGGTGTGCGCGATGAAACCCAGATCCACACCCACATGTGCTACAGCGAATTCAACGATGTGATCGAGGCCATCGCGGCGATGGATGCGGACGTGATCACCATCGAAACCTCGCGTTCGGACATGGAATTGCTGGAGGCCTTCGAAGCGTTCGACTACCCGAACGACATTGGCCCGGGGGTGTATGACATTCACTCGCCACGGGTGCCGGACACGGCGGAGATGGTCAAGTTGATGAGTAAAGCCGTGCAGAGGATTCCGGCGCAGCGGTTGTGGGTGAACCCGGATTGCGGTTTGAAGACCCGGGCTTGGCCGGAAACTGAAGCGGCTCTTGTCAACATGGTGGCGGCGGCGCGGCAGTTGCGTAGTCAGTTGGCTTGAATCTGCGGCGTCTGTCCGGACGCCATCGCGAGCAAGCCCGCTCCCACAGGTACGATGTCGATCACAAATTTTGTGTACGGCTGAATCCTGTAGGAGCGGGCTTGCTCGCGAAGAACGATAACGCGGTCTCGAACATGACCGTTCAGCACTCTTCATCAAACTGTCACGTAACTGTGGCAGCGCGCTTGATCAAACTTCATCAGACTCGCGCTCTACTGGGGTTCTGCGTTTCGGTGTTTTTTCATGTGTGCACGATTTTTTTCGACAGTGGTTTTCCTGGCCGCGTTGGTGTTCGGCCTGCCGTCTTTTGCGGCTTCTCGATGTGATGTCAATGTTGCGACCGAACACGTCGATCTGGCGCAGGTGAGCCTCGCGTACCAGAGCATCGGCCGTGCCTCGGATCCGGCACTGCTGCTGGTGATGGGCCTTGGCGGGCAGTTGATTCACTGGCCGGACGAGGTGGTGGTCGCGCTGTGTCAGCAGGGCTTTCGGGTGATTCGTTATGACAATCGCGATGTTGGCCTGTCCACTTGGCGACAGGCGCCTGTCGATGCCAATCTGACTTTCGAAGTGCTGCGCTACAAACTCGGTTTGCCGGTTTCCGCGCCGTATTCCCTCACGGATATGGCCGACGATGCGCTGGGTTTGATGGATGCATTGCACGTCGATCAATTTCATGTGCTGGGTGCGAGCATGGGGGGGATGATCGCCCAGCATATGGCGGCCATGGCGCCGCAGCGGATCGAGAGTCTGACGTTGATCATGACCACCTCCGGCGCCGAAGGCTTGCCGGCGCCGAGCGCAGCGCTGGTGCAATTGCTGTCGCGCCGGGGCGCACCGAATCGTGAAGTGGCGCTGGAGCAGCAGGCTGACTTGCTCGCGGCGCTGGGCAGTCCGACGGTGAGCGATGATCGGCAGGCATTGTTGCATCAGGCGGCGCTGTCCTATGACCGGGCGTTCAATCCTGAGGGCGTGAAGCGTCAGATCATGGCGATCCTCGCGGAGCCGAGTCGGGTGGCGTTGCTCAATCAGTTGCGGGTGCCGACGCTGGTGGTTCATGGCACTGCCGACCCGTTGTTGCCGGTGATGCATGGGGTGCATTTGGCGGCGCATATTCATGGTAGTCAGTTGAAGCTGATTCCCGGGTTGGCCCATCGTTTTCAGGAGGCGTTCAAGGCGCCGTTACTTGCGGCTGTGTTGCCTTATTTGCAGGCTCATCGTGAAGACACCTCGCATTGGGCGCAGATCGATCCTGGGGTCGAACATAACCTTCTGTAACGTCGCAATCCGTCTGAACTGTCTTTTGTTGACCGAGTACATATCCGTTCCTGCGGTAACGGCGGCTGGCGGTTTCGCCCTTACGGCGAGTCCCTTTTGGCAAACGCCCCAAAAGGAACCAAAAGGTCTCGCCCCGAGCGTCCGGCCCCTCGCTAAGGCTCGGCGTTCCTTCGCTCCGGCATTCATCCGGGGGCATCGCCCTCCGGTTGGCTTCGCTGGCACCTACATGCGATGAGTTCGACTGCGTCGAACGGCGCTGCGCGCCACTCCCCGGATGAACACCTCCACTCAGCCTCCCGAAGGGGCGGGTGGATCAAGATCAAGAGCTGCAGGCGAGCTAACGCTCGGCCTGATGAGTGGTGAGAAGCGGGTGTATGCCGATCTGCTTTTGTAGGCGCCGGCTTGCTGGCGATGGCGGCCTGACAGCCGACCTGTTCTCGCGGAAATACGCAGACCTTGTAGGAGCCGGCTTGCTGGCGATGGCGGCCTAACAGCCGGCCTGTTCTCGCGGCTATACGCAGACCTTGTAGGAGCCGGCTTGCTGGCGAAGAAGGTCTGCCAGCCAACCTGTTCTCGCGGAAATACGCTGATCTTGTGGGAGCGGGCTTGCTCGCGAAGACGGTCTGCCAGCCCACCTGTTCTCGCCGACATACGCAGACCTTGTAGGAGCCGGCTTGCTGGCGATGGCGCCCTGTCAGCCGGCCTGTTCTCTCGGATATACGCTGATCTTGTGGGAGCCGGCTTGCTGGCGAAGAAGGTCTGCCAGCCAACCTGTTCTCGCGGAAATACGCTGACCTTGTAGGAGCCGGCTTGCTGGCGATGACGGCCTGCCAGCCAATCTATTCTCGCGGCTATACGCTGATCTTGTAGGAGCCGGCTTGCTGGCGATAGCGACCTCACAGCCGACCTATCTCTTGCAGACCTACACCGCGGACTCGCACAATCCCGCTTCCACCGGTGTATCGTTCGTCATTTCCAGCCTGTGTTCAGCCTGCGAGGTGTGTGATGAGTGCTCCCCTGAAGATCGATTTCGTCAGCGACGTGTCTTGCCCTTGGTGCGTCGTCGGTCTGTACGGCCTGACGCGCGCTCTGGATTTGCTGGGGGACGAAGTCCAGGCCGAAATCCGTTTCCAGCCGTTCGAGCTGAATCCAAAGATGAGCCCGGAAGGGCAGAACATCACTGAACACATCACCGAGAAATACGGTTCGACCCCGGAGCAATCGCAAAAGAACCGCGAGATGATTCGCGCACGCGGGGCCGAAGTCGGGTTTGCCTTTCGCACCGATGGCAACAGCCGCATCTACAACACTTTCGATGCTCACCGCTTGTTGTACTGGGCGGGGCTGGAAGGGTTGCAGTTCAATCTGAAGGAGGCGCTGTTCAAGGCGTATTTCACCGACGGCGGCAATCCTTCCGACCCCGGTCAGTTGGCGCAGATCGCGCAAAGCGTTGGTCTGGACCGGCAGCGGGCCGAAGCGATCCTGGCGTCGGACGAGTTCGCCAGGGAGGTGCGCGAGGAAGAGCAGTTGTGGCTGTCCCGTGGCGTCAGTTCGGTGCCGACTGTTGTTTTCAACGGACAGTACGCAGTCAGCGGCGGGCAACCGGTGGAAACCTTTGTCGGGGCGATTCGGCAGATCATGAGCGAAGCGAAGGGCGGCATGGTCAGCTGATCGGATCGCAGTTGAATAGAAATATATCAATGTGCCACTATGGTTTAAGCCGTTCCTGCCGACATAGGCAGCAACGATTTCAATCATAGGGATTTGATCCATGACTCTTCACGCCTTTCGCACGTGGGCAGCGCTCACATTGCTCGCTTGCCTGACCCTGACCGGCTGCGCCCACATCCAGCCGCCTGTTCCGCTGGATAAGCAATTCTGGGATGCCAAGGAGCCGACCATCGGCGTGGCAATCACTGTGGTGCCGGCGCCGGTGCTGGCGCTGACCGGTCAACAGGGGATGCTCGATTACGCGATCAATCGGGGCGTGAACAGCAAACTCAGCGACAACGTCGAAAAATGGCAAGTGCGCGACCTGAACACGTTGCCGGATGTCATCGTCGCCAAGCTGCAGGCCAAGGGCTACAAGGTCAAGCGAATCAACGAGCCGGTTGACCTGAATGTCTATAAGCAAACCAGTTTCCGTGAAGGTTACATGGGCCGTGACTTGACGCCGATCAAGGGCGCCTACGGCGTCGATCGCCTGTTGCTGGTGAATGTCTTCGCCACTGGCGCTACCCGCAGCTACTACGGATTCGTACCGACCAGCGTGCCGATGGCGCAGGTGAGCGGGCAGGGTCTGGTGGTCGATCTGGCCGACAATAAATTGCTGTGGTTCAAACCCTTCACGGCGGTGCAAGCGGCTCAGGGCGAGTGGGATGAGCCGACCTACACCAACCTGTCCAATGCCTTCTACCAAGCCATGGACAATAGTCGTCAGCAAATGATCACGCCGTTCGAACAATGAAGCGTCCTATCATCGTGGCCAGTGCGCTGGCCCTGCTGATGCTCACCGGTTGCGCGCAGAAACCGGCGCCCGAGGCCGGTTTCAAGTCGCAGAGTGCCGCGTCCTACGTCCAGGCTCATGGACTGAAAGTGGACATGCAACTGCCGCAGGCGTTTGTCGGTGCCAGCACGGTGATTGACGCCGAGTCGGCGCAGAAGGCGGCTTCGTCGAGTCATAACCTGGTGGCGGGTGCCAATGCGGCAGGGCTGGCTGGTTTGCTGGTGGCAAGCCTGATAAACACCCAGATGGGCAGCGGCAGCTTGCAGCGCGATGCGGAAAAGTCTGCGCTCAAGGATTCGCGTCCGATGGCTGACTTGCTCGCTGGCGTGCCATTGCAGGAACGTCTGCAACAGCGCTATCAACAGGCGTCGCAAGTGGCCGGGCTCAAGCAAGGGGAGGGGCAAGTCACCGCGCGTCTGGTGATCGAACCGAAGCTGATGCTCACCCCCGATCGCGGCAGCTTTGTGCTGGTCAATCAGGTGCAGGTCCAGGACATTGCCGGTTCGGCGCTGTACCGCATGCGCATCGAAGTGGCGAGTCAGCCGATTCGGCGTTGCGGCAAGGAATGTATCGACGACGGCGCTCTGGATCTGGCGAAGGTCACGGCCGTGCTCGACGAGTGCATCGACGAGTCCATGCGCGTGCTGGCCACCGACCTGATGCTGCCGGCACCGCCGGAGGCCGCCCAGGAAACCTTGCGGTATGTGCTCGATGGCCAGCGCGTGGTCGAGCGCGGTTACCAACTCGCCAACAACGGCAATTACTGGCGTTACCGCAACCTCTACGGCGCGGTGAAATCAGTCCCGGTGCCGTTCGAAGATGCGCTGACGCAAGCGCAGTTGCAGAAGGTTTATGCGCACTAGCTTCGCAGGTCATGCCCGCGCTGCTCGTGGGCATGATAGTCAGCGCACAATCTTGTCCACATGAATCCCCAGCTTCTTCAACCGATACCAGAAGCTGCGCTCGGAAATCCCGATCAGCTGCGCCGCGGCTGCCTGCACGCCGTTGCTCTGTGCCAGCGCCGCCAGAATGTAGGTTTTTTCCACCTCCGCCAGCGCCGCTTCCAGGTCTGCCGGTACGCTGCCCTCAGCGATCAACGTGGCGCCTTCGGCGGAGCTTGAGGCAAACAGGTACGCCGGCAGGTCTTCCTCTTCAATCACCGCGCCCGAGGCGACAATGGTCGCCCGCTCCACACAGTTCTGCAGTTCGCGAATGTTCCCCGGCCACGAATACCGGGTCATGGCCTGCAACGCCTGCGGGCTGAAACCGCTGAAACGTTTACCGGCCGCAGCTCCCAGCGTGTGGGCGAAATGCCGGGCGAGCGGCGCAATGTCTTCAACCCGTTCGCGCAGGGCCGGTAGTGGAATCGGGAAGACATTGAGGCGGTAGTAAAGGTCTTCGCGAAACTCCTTGTTGGCCACCGCGTCCAGCAGGTTTTTGTTGGTCGCTGCGATCACCCGCACATCGACCTTGCGCTCGCGCGGATCGCCCACCGGTTCGATCACTCGCTCCTGCAAGGCCCGAAGGATTTTTGCCTGCAAGGCCAGCGGCATTTCGCCGATTTCATCGAGAAACAGCGTGCCCTTGTCGGCCTGCTGGAAGCGCCCGACGCGATCCGCCACCGCGCCGGTAAACGCGCCTTTGCGGTGGCCGAACATTTCGCTTTCCAGCAGCCCTTCGGGGATTGCCGCGCAGTTCACCGCGACGAAAGGTTTGTCGGCGCGATTGCCGTGGGTGTGGATCGCCCGGGCGACCATTTCCTTGCCGGTGCCGCTTTCGCCGGTCAGCAGAATGGTCGCGTTGCTTTCGCGCACCGAGTCGATGGCGTGCAGCACCCGCCGAAAGCTTGGGCTGTCGCCGATCAGGCTGTCGATCTGCCGGTGTTCGTCGAGCTCGGCGCGCATGCGCTGGTTGTCTTTGAGGATGTCGCGAAATTGCAGGGCCTTGTTGACAGTGATGTCCAGCTCATCGATGTCGAACGGCTTGGCGATGTAGTCGAAGGCGCCGTTGCGCATTGACTGCACGGCGTTTTTTACCGTGCTGTAGGCGGTCATGACGATCACCGGCAACTGCGGAAAACGGCTTTTGATTTCTGCCAGCAGTTGCGGGCCGTCCATGCCGGGCATGCGCCAGTCGCTGATCACCAGGTCGATGTCTTCGCACTCCAGCACCTTGAGCGCGTGCAGGCCGTTGCCGGCGGTGAACACCACAATGCCGTTCTGACTGAGCGCCGAGGCCAGCAGGTCGCAGAGCTTGGGCTCGTCGTCGACCACCAGTACGTTATGTGTCATCGCTGCCCTCGTCGAAGTCTTCACCGTTGGCCGGAATGTACAGGCTGAACGTGGCCCCGGCATCTTTTTCACTAACGCATTCAATGCGTCCGTCATGACTCTCCATGATCGAGAACACCTTGGCCAGACCCAGCCCGGTGCCCGAGGCCTTGGTGGTGACGAACGGCGTGAAGATCCGTTCGAGCATGTCCGGTTCGATGCCTTGACCGGTGTCGCTGATGCTGATCACCGTGTAGTGCCGGTCGCTGCTGATGCCCAGGGTCAGCCGCCCGCCGTCGGGCATGGCGTCGATGGCGTTGACGATCAGGTTCAGGCCGGCCTGCTTGATTTGCCGCGCGTCGGCGTAAAGCGTCGCGGCGGGCGATTGATCATCGATTTGTACATCGATGTTGTGGCTGGCCAGCTCCGGCGCACAGAAGCCGACCAGTTCATCCACCAGCGGGCGTGCCAGTTGGGTCGAGCGCATCGGTGCGCTGGGTTTGGCGAAGTCGAGGAAGTCGGTGATCAGGTCGTTGATCCGACTGACTTCGCTGACCACGTACTCCAGATGACGCTTGTCGGTCTCGGGCAAATCGGCGCGCCGGTGCAGCAGTTGCGTGGCGGTTTTGATGATGCCCAGCGGGTTGCGGATTTCATGGGCCAGACCCATCGCCACTTCGCCCAGCGCATGCAGGCGATCACGCCGACGCAGTTGCGATTCCAGATGCTGCAACTCGCCGAGGCGTTCGCTCATGTGGTTGAAGGTGCTGCTCAGTTCCGCCAGTTCGTCGCCGCCGGTGACCGCCAGGCGTTGGCGATAATCCCCGGCGATCACCGCTTGCACGCCTTTGGACAACCCGCGCAACGGCTTGGTCAGGCGCTGCGACACTAGCCAGCCGACCGCCAGGGACGCCGCTGAGCTGAGCAGGAAAATCAGGATGAACAGGTTGCTCTGATTGACCAGCCCGACCAGGCTGGTGTGGCGCAGCAGGCCGCTGAAAATCACCCCTTGCAGCTCGCCGTTTTCGTTGAGGATCGGCCGGTAGATGCCGCTGTAGCGGTTGGTGAACTGTTCGATCGGCTGTTTGGTGCTGCGCAGGATTTGTTCGATTTTTTCCGGCACGGCCGCCGGGTGATCCTCGAAGCGCTGGGTGGAAAAAATCTCCGAGAAGTCATTGGCCTTGGCCAGATACAGGCGCAGGTCCAGCGAGTGCACGTCGGCCACGCTGGTGAGGAAACTGTTGTCGAGGTAGGTGGCAATCACCAGTTTGTAATCGACGCCGTCCTGATCCGTTTCGAAGGTCGAGACCACCGTGCCGGTCGCCACGCCACCGACTTGCAGGGTTTGCAGCACCGCCTTGGGCGCGATGCTGATCTGGCGGACGATGTCGTCGGCGGCGGTGCTGAACACCACTTTGTGATCGCTGGTGCGCACCAGCGCCACGACGTCGATGCCCATGGAGTCGGCGATGTCGGTGGCCAGTTTGTCGTGTTTGTTCGCCAGCCGATCGGTGGGCGGGCGCGTGTAACGCAGGAACAGCTGCGCGACCCGGGCGTTGTCGCGCAGGATTTCGCTGATTTCGTCTTCGACGATCTTGGTCGATTCCTGCAGCCAGATGCGTACGTTGCTGTCGAAAATCTGCGACAGCGTGGTGGCCGCCAGTTCGGCGGCGATCATCGTCGGAATGACGCTGACCAGCCAGAACGCCAGCACCAGTTTGCGCTGCAGGCTCCAGCCAGAGAGGGCGAAAGGTCGAGCGTTGGTGCGTGAGTCTTTGGTCATTGTGCTTCGCTTATTGCTGCTCGCTGATCGCGGCTGCCATGGCAGGGTCGGAACGGTCCGGTCGGATAAACAGTTTCACCACACGCAACAGGCTATCGAGCAAGCGGTTGCGATGGCGGAAAAACACGGTGTTGCCGGTAAACGAGCAACCCAGGCGCAGCTTACTGGCATAACCGGCCTGGCCGCACGCGTAGATCGGGATCCCGTGCTCAATACAGTAGTCGACATTGGCCAGCCAGCTGCGTACGTAGAGATTGTGTTCACGGGTCCGGGCCAGATCGTGGGCGAAGAACTTGTCGACCAATCGCTGTTCGTCGAACAGCACAAGGTTGAACGCCACCAGTTCTTCGCCGACCCAATACAACACGCACGCGGCACGTTCATCGAGGTGTTCCAGGACCTGGCGGAAGTAGCCGGGCGGCAGGCGTTCGAAGGTCAGGTCGCTGCGGCTCAGCGTGGCCTCGTAAAGCGCCATCATGCGCGGCAGAAGGTCATCGACCGAGCGCCGCCATTCGATGCGCGGCCCCTGGCCACGCAGGGTGCGGCGCAGGTCTTTGCGGGTGGATTTGCCGAGCGTGCCGAGGTAGGCATCCACCGAGCCAAAACGGATCGGCAGCTCGGCGCTGGGCAGGCCGGGCATGCTTTGCAGGCCCGCGTCCTGACACACCTGCAACCATTGCGGGTCGCGGTGAGAGGCATCCTTGACGGCCAGCAAACCGATCCCGGCCTGATCGGCATCGTGGCGCGCCAGCCGTAATAATTGCTGAAGCAGGTCCACGCGCCGGGCCGGGTCGATGTGCGGCGCGGTCCCGACATGGCACTGCTCGGCCACCGGCGAACCGAGGGCATACAGGCGCATGTCGAACAGCCCCGGCCACACGCGGCGCAGCCGTTCGCTGATGCGTTTGCCCAACCCCTGAACCGTGGTGTCCAGCGAGTAAGCGGTGGTGAACGCCACGGCCGCCGCGATCAATACCTCGTCTTCGTACAGCGCCAGATAGCGCCATTGAAAGTCTGCGATGCAGGCCCGCTCAACCGCCCGGTAGTAATTCCAATCCTCCAGCTCGGCAGGGAAACAGGCATTCCAGGCATCGTGGTCGATGGCCTCGATCGTCGAAAAGGCAAGGGCTGTGATCACTTGGGTTCCTTGAGTCAGGCCAGTTGCCGATAGTCCTGGCGCATGGGTTTGGGTGCGCGGCGCTGTTGAATGAAACGTTGCCGGATGAAGTCCGCACTCAGCTCCACCACGCGGCGGTATTGCAGGTCGACGGTAATCATGTGGTAGCAGTCGTCGAGCAGAACCTTCACCACCGGACCGCCGAGTTTGCGTTCCACATAATCGGCGTTCCAGCGGCTGGTGATGTCGTCTTCGCGCGAGTGCAGCACCAGCGTTTGCGTGGTGATCTGCGGCATGCGTTTTTTCACCGCCGCCACCAGTCGATGCAGTTCCCGGACACTCACCCCGGACATGGTCAGCAGCCCGGCATTGCTGCTCTCGCCAGCCTTCATCTGCCGCTCGACGATCGCTCGCAAGCGTTCGTCCTTGATGCCAAAAGGTGATTTTTCGTTGAAGCGGCACAGGTGCACACCAAACGGAATCGCCATCAGCAACGGCGTGAGCACGGCGACCTTGGGCATGTTCCAGCCGTCGTAGCGCAGGGTCGTCGAATACAACAACAAGCCTTCGATCTGCCCCGGATGCTCGGCGGCGAGGTACATCGACAACACCGCGCCCATCGACAAACCGCCGACGAACACGTGCTCGTGTTTGCGTCGCACACCGATGAAGGTATTGCGTGCGCTCTCGTACCAGTCACGCCAACCGGTGGCTTGCAGGTTGGCGTTGTCTCCGCAGTGCCCGGCCAGCGTCGGCACGTACACCGTGCAGCCGGCCTTGGCCAGGCCGATGGCGACCCGACGCAACTCGGTCGGGGTGCCGGTGAGGCCGTGGATCAACAACACCGCGACCTCCCCGCTGCCGAGAACGAAACCGGCGCTGCCTTCGCCCATGTCGATCTCATGCTCGTTCATCGTGCCATCGCCCGATGCAGCAAGCGGTCGAGCAGGGCGATGCCCAAATCGATTTCCGGATAGCTGATTTCCAGCGACGGCGCGAGGGTGATGACGTTCTTGTAGTAACCGCCTACATCGAGAATCAGGCCCAGGCGTTTACCGTCGATTTCGATGTCGCCCTTCATGCCTTCTTCGACCATGAAATCGAGCGTGGCCTTGTCCGGAGTGAAACCGTCCGGGCCGCAGATTTCGCAGCGCAGCGCCAGGCCCAAGCCGTCGACGTCGCCGATGATCGGGTAGCGTTTCTGCAAGTCCTTCAAGCCTTCAAGGAAGTACTTGCCCTTGTTCATGACCATCGCGCCGTAGTCGACTTCGCTGGTCATCTTGAACATTTCCAGGCCCACCGCCGTGCCCAACGGGTTGGAAGCGAACGTCGAGTGGGTCGAGCCTGGCGGGAAGATTTTCGGGTTGATCAGCTCTTCTTTCGCCCAGATGCCGCCCAGTGGATTGAGGCCGTTGGTCAGCGCTTTACCGAAGACGATGACGTCGGGTTTGACGTCGAAGTGCTCGATCGACCACAGCTTGCCGGTGCGATAGAAGCCCATCTGGATTTCGTCGACGACCATCAGAATGCCGTGCTGGTCGAGCACATGCTTGAGTTCGCTGTAGAAGTTCATCGGCGGAATCACGTAGCCGCCGGTGCCCTGGATCGGCTCGACGTAGAACGCGGCGTATTCGCTCTGGCCGACTTTCGGGTCCCAGACGCCGTTGTATTCGGTCTCGAACAAGCGGGCGAATTGCTGCACGCAATGGCTGCCATATTCTTCCTTGGTCATGCCTTTCGGGCCACGGAAGTGATACGGGAATGGAATGAAATTGGCGCGCTCGCCGAAGTGGCCGTAGCGGCGGCGATAGCGGTAGCTGGAGGTGATCGACGAGGCGCCGAGTGTACGTCCGTGGTAACCGCCCTCGAACGCGAACATCAGGCTCTTGCCGTTGGTGGCGTTACGCACGACTTTCAGCGAGTCCTCGATGGACTGCGACCCGCCGACGTTGAAGTGCACGCGACCGTCGAGGCCGAATTTTTTCTTCGCGTCGACCGCGATCATTTCCGAGAGCTCGATCTTGCCTTTGTGCAGGTACTGGCTGGCGATTTGCGGCAGCGTATCGATCTGCTGTTTCAGCGCATTGTTCAGGCGCGGGTTGGCGTAACCGAAGTTGACCGCCGAGTACCACATTTGCAAATCGAGGTAGGCCTGGTCTTCGGTGTCCCAGACGTAGGAGCCTTCGCATCGGCTGAAGATACGCGGCGGGTCGATGTAGTGAACGGTGTCGCCGTAGGAGCAGTATTTGGCTTCTTTATCCAGGAGGATCTGGTCTTCTGCGGTGGCGATTCGAATATCAGACATGGTGGAGGAGTTCCTGTGTTTCTACGTTGAAAGAGGTGGCGTTGGCGGCGTTGGCGCTTGGCAGCAAGGCCAGCAGCGCAGGCAGATCGGCGAAGCTGTCGAAGCGCGCATAGGCGATGCCGTTGCGCTCGCAGTGCTCGGCCAGGCGATCCTTGGCGAACACGAAATCGGCGGTGGCGGCCACGCACATGTCGGACTGGCCGTCGCCGATCACCAGCACCCGTTTGGCGCTGGGGGTGGATTTGCATTTGCAGTTGCCGGAGGCGGCGCGGCAGGCGTCGCTGGCATGCGGGAAGTCGATGCGCCAACTGTCGTGATCGAGCTGGCGCAGGCGATTGGCGAGGATCGGCAAGAGGCTGACGTAGTTGCGCGCCAGGATCCGTGCGATGCCTTGTTCGATGCCGTCGCTGACCACTTCGAGGGAAGCGCCGAGACCGATCACGTGGTCGACGAAGTCGGGGAAGTCTGGGTCGATCTCGACCGTGTCGAAGAACCTAAGCAGCTCGGACGGTGTGGCCTTGACCAGCGAGAGCTGGCGGCTGAGGCATTCACGGGAACCGATGTCGCCCGCCAGCCACTCGTTTTCGATCGCTTCCCAGCTCGGGTCGGCGAACCGTTGGAGGATGCTGTCGATCACGTCGGTGCGGGTGATGGTCCCGTCGAAATCACACACGATATGCCAGTCAATCATCTGCGTTACCTATCTTGTAAAAAGTGTGCGCCGGGTGTGCTGTCTGCGCTGCAAAGGGGGTAGAGCAGGGACTGTGCCAACCGGGTTTGGCCCAGCGGGGGCGGGGTTCTGGCATGTGTACGTGCCTTCGAAGCTACAATTTTTGTAGGTCGCTACAAACAACATGAGTGCTTGCGCCGGGAGCGCGATCCGGGGATTGATGCGCGCATGTCCCGTTCAAGGAATTGCCTCATGTCGAGGATCACTGTTGCTCTATTCGCCGCGCTGACGTGCCTTTCGGCCAACGTTTCAGCAGACGGCATCACCGGTGAGGCCGGAGCTGGCCTCAGCTATCAGCCACACGATCCAACAGGCAGCCGTTACGAAACCCGACCCGTGCCGTACGTCGATCTGGACTGGGGCGATGTCAGCCTGAGTACCGATGACGGGCTGACCTGGGACGCGTTCAAGGCAAGCGGCTTCAGCGCCGGTCCGTTCCTGAATTACCTGCAGGGACGGACCTCCAACGGCGAGCTGCAAGGCTTGCGCGATGTGCCGGACATGGGCGAAGTGGGTGGGTTTGTGCAGTACGCGCCGGCCGACTTCTGGCGGGTATTTGCTTCGGTTGGCCAGGCGGTCGGCGGGCGAGGCGGGCAGGGCGGGGTATTGGGACGGCTGGGTGGGGAGGTGGGTTATCCACTGGGTGGCGGGGTGATCGGCAGCTCAAACCTGACCGCGCATTTTGCCGATGCGCGGCAGAGTCAGACGTTCTTCGGCGTCAGTGCCGACGAGTCTCAAGCCTCGGGGATCCGCCCGTACAATGCCGGCGGTGGCTTGCAGAATGTGGCGCTGACCCAGAGCTTCGAATTTCCCCTGGCGCCGCAATGGTCACTGCTGACGAGCGCGAGCTGGATTCACCTGACAGGGGCGGCGGATAGCAGCATTGTCAAAGCGGTCGGGGATACCAACCAGGGGGAGGTGCAGGCGGCGGTGGCTTACAAGTTTGACTAGAAAGGTTCATTGGCTGGTCTGACGCCTTCGCGAGCAAGCCCGCTCCCACATTCGATTGCATTCTTACTGGAAGAACGCGGTCACCTGTGGGAGCGGGCTTGCTCGCGAAGGCGTCCTTGAATTCAACGGATATTCAACTTTCTTCACCCTCGGCCAGCAACGCAATCCCCCCCATGATCACCGCCACACCCACCCAGTGCAGCACGCTGATCTGCTCGCCCAGCCCCAGCCAAGACCCAAGCAAAACCCCGACGAACACCAGCGAACTCAACGGAAACGCCAGCGAAAGGCTGCTGCGCCGCAATATCAGCATCCACACGAAAAACGCCCCGATGTAACAGGCAATCGCCAGCCATACCCCCGGATTGACCGCCACGGCCATCAGCCACTTCAGGTTGAAATCCATCTGCCCCAGTTGATCGCCGCCCACCTTCGTGGCGATCTGCCCGGCACTTTCAAAAGCGATCAACAGCGCCCATAGCACGAGGGTGCCGAGGCGCTCATGCAGCCAGTCGGTCTTGCCTCTGATCATCGATTGAGCCTCATGCATGGGCGACACACACGAGCATCACGCCCGCCGTAATCACTAAGGTGCCGAGCCAGCGCCGACGACTCACGGTTTCGCCGAGTATCAGTTTGCCGGCCAGCACCACCCCGCAATACGCCAGCGCCGCAGCCGGAAACAGCAGGCTCAGCGGCGCGCGGGAGAGGGCTTCGAGCCAGACAAAAAACTCGATCACGTAGGCGCCGATCCCGCACCACAACAGCGGCGCGTTGAACACCTGGCCCCAGAACGCATTCAGGCGAAAACCGCCTTCAAGTTCCGGCAAACGGTCGAGTCCGAGCTTGAAACAGAGCTGGCCAATGACGTCCAGCACGATGGAAAACGCCACCAGCACAATCACGGTAATGGTCATGGGAACAGCTCCTCGAACAGCTCGATCAGTGCCTGATTGGTGGCCGAGTTTCGCAGCAGATCGTCTGCGCTCCAGCGTTCCGCCGGCGGCTGGTCGGCCTTGGCTTCCCAGCGTTTGAAGGCGTTGCTGAAAGCGGGGCGGGCGTATTCGCCGCAGATGTCGATGCCGATGATCCGCTTGTTTGCGGCCAGTGCGCGTATCGCTTGCAGCAGATGGCTCAGGCGCATACCGCCCTGATCCCAGTTGGTCGCCGCGTCTTCGCAGGCCAGGACGTCTTTGTCGATGGTGATCCACACCGCCTCGGTGGGCAGGCTGGTGATCAACTGATCGAGAAACAACGGCCAATCCAGCTCGGCGAGGTTGCGCCAGTGCAGCTGGTTTTCCTGTTGCTGATGACCGGCGCCATCGCCGACCCGGCCCCAGACTTTCGAGGGTGGATGCTGCCACGGAAACAGCTGCAACACCCCGCGTTTCAGGGCGCTGAGGTTGCCGCCCTTGAGTTGCGGATTTTGCAGGTCATCGCTGCACGGGCCGAGGGTGACGATGCGCTGGATGTTCGGCAGTTTCAGCGCCTGGTTGACCCACGAACCGCAATGCCGACGCGGGGCGAAGTGGACCCAGTCGGGGTGATTGTCGAAGTGGATCAGGCTCACCGGCGCTGGCAAGTCAGTGAGAAAAGCCGGGGTCAAGTGGTGGTAATCGCCGGAGCCGACGAAGAAGATTTCCGGTTGCGGGCCGCTGTGGCGCGGACGTTGTTGCAGGCGTTCGGCGAAGCGGCGCCAGGTGCGTTCGCTGGACCAGAGTCGCAATTTCGGGCCGAGGTCGAGCAGGTCCAGGCGTTTCGCGC
>Ga0255334_1000383_pt1 | contig 38244 bp, 26 predicted proteins | sample EtOH5_35cm_T3_12_FD_202080 | JGI IMG/M metagenome (GOLD analysis project Ga0255334, IMG submission 202080) | Sandy soil microbial communities from University of British Columbia, Vancouver, Canada - EtOH5_35cm_T3_129 | ecosystem: Engineered > Artificial ecosystem > Sand microcosm > Unclassified ... | reverse complement strand
GCTGCCAGAAAGATGCATTCACAGAGGGCACGATGCGAGAGTACCTCATAGCGCCCGATGTAGGGCTCGATGCGGGCCAACCAATCGTTCTGCACATGATGGGAACGACGCGCAATTTGCTGGTCTGCACACGCCCAGTATGAGGGAGCACGGCAAACATCATTTGTCAAAGACGCTCGGCGGACATGGACGCACTGCCAGTAGAGATGTGGGCAGCCATTCTGGCACGCACCGATCCAGTGACCCGCGCCGTCCTGGCGTGTGTCAACGCCACTTGGCATGTACTGGCGAAAAGGGCCCGCCATTTGGCGTGCCGCGATCCAAGGGACCTACATGTATGTCAAACGCCTCGAAAGTGTGCGATAAGGTACGCGCAACGAGCGATCCGGCAGAGGCGCTGGAACGTGCTCGAATGGATGGTCGATAGAACGGGACCGCTCGAGGGTATAAATAGTGTGGACAAGGATGCCTGCACAGCGGCAGCAACAGACAGTGACCTGGAGCGCCTCATCGAATTTGTCACCAAGCAAAAGTACCGCTTGAACGCCTCTGCTTCCAAAGAGGCGGCGGCGTGCTATGGCCACCGGCGCGTAATCGAATGGCTCCACACGCTCGACGGAACCAAGCACGTAACCGCGGGGAGGGAGCGCAGCGGGAACGTGTGTGCCAAGGCGCTCTTGGGCAATCACTTGGATCTATTCGAGTGGGCTTACGCTAGTGGGTACATGTATTATGACTGGTCATGTGACAGCGTAGCTGCGAGAGGCAGCATCGATGTGCTCGAGTGGCTCGTCGCAAAGGGTCACGAGCCCGGGTTTCTCTTGTGCGCGTATGCTGCCTCAGCGGGCCACCTGCACATAATCGAGTGGGCCGACCAAAGGGGATATTGGACAGAGACCAGAGCGATGTGCGTAAACGCCGCTTCTCGGGGCCATCTCGACATTGTCGAGTGGACAGTGGCGCGCGACGCACACATGCCGACGCTTGAATCGATAAGGGCTGCAGCCAGAGGCGGCCATCTCCATATAGTGCAGTGGATGCGCAACCGGCACTGTCAATGGGACGCATCGGTAGTGGCCGCAGCAGCCAGGGGTGGTCACCTGGAAGTGCTCCAGTGGAACATCGCAAACGGGTGTCCATGGGACACGACGCTCTTGGATGAAGCGGCCATGGGTGGGCACGTTCACATTATGGACTGGGCTGAACGCCATCTCTATAGCGCGCAGGACACCACCAAACAGGCGCCGCAGGACTATACACATATAAACAACACTGTCGTGCAGGGAGTAGCGTGCGCGGGCCAGCTGGAGACGCTTCAGTGGCTGGCAAAGCATAGATCCTGGTCGCCCGATTCCGTAGGCGTAAGCGCAGTCTATGAGGGACACCTGCACGTGTTGCGCTGGGCGCACGCGCATGGGTGTCCCTTGAAAAGCAGCATGCTCGCCAGGGCAGCGGCCAGGGGCGACCTGGACATGCTCGCATGGCTCGTCGAGAATGGGTGCCCGTGGACCAAAGAAGCCGTTCTACAGGCGCTGCGCTTCGACTGCTATGAGACAGCCACATGGTGCCTGTCCCGCGGTTGCCCGTGGGACGAGACCGCATGTTCTAAGATCGCCGCCTGGAACCAAAAGGAAAAGCTTGCATGGGCGAGGGCGCACGGATGCCCATGGGACTCGTCCACCTATAGGGCCCTTGTCGACTTGCGCAACCTGGATGGGATCAAATGGGTGCGTGATTGCGGGTGCCCGTGGGATGCGGGCGTGCTCGAATATGCGGCAAGGAAAGGTTTTATGGACATTGTCGAGTGGCTGATAGCAAATGGGTGCCCGCGGGACGATCGCACCTTGGTCACGCCACGACAAAAGGGCATTGCGCATAGGATCGATCAGCTGTTTGCACATAAAGCCAAACACCCATAAAAGACCTCGTATCTCTGCTTGTGCGACCCTTTCAATCTGGTACCCTTGTGTCCAAACTACATAGTCCCTTTGGGGATGACACCTGCAACCTTTGCACTTGCGCGAAATGGTCACAAACACAGAGAGAACGTGCAATCGGCACAAGATCAACGTGCACGGAAAACGGGAGCACGGGCCACACAGCGACGCACCAATGTCTTGTTGTGCAATGTGGTCGCCGCTCTGTGGTGAACGAGTGCAGTACGATCCCCTCAAGTCATTGCTCATTGAAAGGATAGTCGTGGATCGGTTTGCGCGGTACCGGTGACCGCAGTCGGCCCGTTGCGTTCCTTATGGAATCGTGGACTGTGTGAGGTGCTTGCTTTTGGTTAACTGATCGGCTTTTACCCCATCAAGTCCGCGCTTGGCCTCTCTATTGTGTCTGGAAAAATTCCAGTTTCCAATCCGATCAGCTGGCCGTTGGCCGGCATTGGTCGTATGGTGCACATCACTTTCGAATCGGTGACAACGTTTGCATGATTTACTACCGGTAGTGGGAATGTTTCCTCGGTTTACCCAGCAATACGCATTTTCGTGGTCGCCTGAGAGAATATTGGGGCGGGGGGAGGCGCGCATCTCTGGCTACGCGTGCAACACGAGGAGAACGTGCACGTAAATACAAAAGAACCGTGCGTGTACAATGGACGCACTGCCCCTGGAAATGCTGGCGGCCATCTTTGAGTGCGTGGACCCAACGACGAGGGCCCTCTTGCCCTGCGTACACCCCATTTGGAGCAACCTCGCAAGGGGAGAGCCACGCAGGGATAAGAGGTCGTGTCGTGACTCGGATGGCAAGTGCGTGTTGCCCATGACATGTGCCATACGCTATGCACGTAGGCTCGTCAAACAGAGGCATTGGAATCTGCTCGAGTGGATCATCGACCTAGCGGGCCCCTTTGAAGGAATCAACCAAATCGATCGATGGGCCTGCAAGGCGGCCGCGTCTGACGGCGATCTCTTGCGCCTGCAGGCGCTTCACAGTCGTGGGTTCAGGTGGAATGTATGGCAAGTTGCTGCACGCGCAGCACAGCACGGCCATCGAGAGGTGATCGAGTGGCTGTCGGATGTGCGTAATATGGACCTTGACAAGCATGTCTTTCGTGCTGCCGCAAAGGGTGGCCAACTGGCACTGCTTCAGTGGCTAAGGATCAAGGGATGTGGATGGGATGAAGGCGCGCCCTTGTTTGCCATGCGCGGCGGCCATGCACACGTGGTGCATTGGCTGCGCGAGCGCGGGTGTCCGTGTCGCGAGCATGAACTGTGCTGGGAAGCGGCAGGGGGCGGCCGCCTCGATGTGCTCAAAGAGTTGTATCTCAAGCACCACGATATTGCCATGTGCGACGGCACCGACGCTGCGCGCAACGGCCACCTCCATGTGCTCGTGTGGATATACAAACAGGGCGTTCAGCCGGATATAATCGTGGTGCGCCATGCGGCCAAGGGGGGACACCTACATATTCTCGAGTGGATGCACTCTATAGGCATTACGTGGGACGCCAGCGTGTGCGCAGCGGCCGCTAAAGCAGGCCACCTCGACGTGGTGAGGTGGTTGCGTGCCCACGGATGCCCGTGGAGCGCAAAGCTGTACGTGAGCGCGGCCAAGATGGGTCACGTTCATGTGATGCAATGGGCGCACGTGCATGGATGCCCACTGACCGTACCATCGAGGTGGGACGTCAGAAGACAAAACACTGCTTGCATGCAAGCCGCCGCGGGGGGTCACCTAGACGCACTCGATTGGTTAGACAAACATGGATACAAGTGGGATTCGCTGGTGTACAGGCTGGCAGCCATGGGAGGCCACATTCACGTGCTCGACTGGGCCCTCAAAAGGAACCACGTTTCGTGTGTGTCTATCGTTGCATCGGCTGCCGCCGCCGGCAACCTTGAGGTCGTGCAATGGCTGCGCATCCAGGGACTGCCCTGGGACGAGACGACATGTGAGCGGGCCGCGTTTGCCAAATGCCTACATATGCTCAAGTGGTGTAGGGCTAATGGATGTCCCTGGGATGCGCGGACGTGCGCCGCGCTAGCGTCGACGGGCAACCTGGAAGGACTGCAGTGGGCCAGAGAGAACGGCTGTCCGTGGGGCACGCACACATGCTACATGGCAGCATCAAACCGACACGGACACGTTTTGCGGTGGGCCAGAGACAATGGGTGCCCGTGGGACGCACGCACCTATACGGCTCTATGCTAGTGGGGCGATCAGGAAATGATCCAGTGGGCCATGGCGCGCTATTGCAGCGCTGCCGGTGCACCCTAACTGCATGCAATGTGATCTCTTTTCCCCCGTCCTTTCCAAAGTGGGATCTCTTGTTCGCGATGGGCATTACTCTGTTTTGCCCAATAGGGTGTCTGTGTGTTGAAAACCAAAGCCTACTCGTATACAAAAGCATGGGTTTGTGAGCGCTGTTTTGGTTTGGCGAGAGATGCATGTGAGCCAAAGGAAAACGGCCAAACGTGTAACAGTCATGTAGGTGGATACCTGGCCCAAGAGACACGGCCAATTGCCAAGAAGAATGGACGCATAACCAATGGGGACGCACGTTTCTTGGCCAGAAATGTGTGTGAGCCGCAAAAGGCATGCACGCGCCTTTGCCAAATCACAGTCATTATTGTGCACAGATGGACACGTTGCCGCCCGAAGTAATCAGCATCATCTTCCACAGCGTCGATGCGCCAACAAGACCTGTTTTGCGTTGCGTGTGTCCCCTGTGGCATGCTCTGCTGCATAGGGAACCGAGTACGCGCAAGCCCACCAGCTGCAGGGACATTGTCACCGGCAGATGCGTCCTCTTGCGTGCGTGCGCCATGCGCTACGCGCGGTGCATGATCAAGCACAGGAGATGGGCCTTGTTTGAGTGGATGGTCGACCGCACGCTGCCATTTGACCGCATCAACTATGTGGACGAAAATGCCTTTACGGTCGCGGCGGCCGATGGCGACCTGGAGCGTTTGAACAAACTCGATATGCTCGGGTACCGGTGCAACGAGGGGCTGACGTTCAAGGTCGCGGCTCGCCGTAATCATGACCATGTCATAAGCTGGCTCTGTGCCAAATACAAAAGACTAGACGATGGTGTCTATATAGAGGCAGCCAAGGCCGGTCACCTGCAAATGCTACAGTGGCTAGGTGCACAGGACAATTACACTAAGAGTGCATCAATCAAACAAATGGGGAACGGAGCCGCCGAGCATGGGCACATTGATGTCCTACGCTGGCTGCGCGAGAATGGGCGCGCACAAAAGACAAGGATACGCTCCAGCGCGTTTATCAAGGGCCGAGTCGATGTGATCAAACGGCTGTGTGACATTGGGTGCACGTGGGACAGGCGGCTGTGCGAGAGCGCGGCCATTCATGGCCATATCGATCTGCTCGAGTGGGCATCGCGCACGGTGCGCCTCGCCGACATCAGGTCACTGTGCACATGCGCGGCGTCTGGCGGTCATCTACACGTGCTCCGGTGGCTGCGCATGGAACAGGGCTGTCAGTGGGACGAACAAACCTGCAGCGCCGCAGCAGGGGCAGGACACCTAGAGTGTCTCCAGTGGGCACGCGCACACGGATGTCCGTGGGACGCCTGTGTCTACACCGACGCAGCAGAGGGCGGACATTTGCACGTGCTCCGATGGGCTCTGCTTCAAAAGTGTCCCGCCAACCGGACATCGAAATCGGCCTGGGATGACGCGTGCGAACAAGCCGCAAGGAGAGGTCATCTCGACGTTCTCGTGTGGCTCAGGGCAAACGGGTGGGAGTGGGACAGCAATGTCTGCAAGGCTGCCGCACGATATGGTAACCTGCACGTGCTCCAATGGGCGCACATGAACGGGTGCCCGTGTGACGCCGAGACTTGTGCGGCAGCCGCCTCGTCCAGGGACACCGACATGCTGCGGTGGCTGCGTACCCACGGATGCCCGTGTGATGAAAAAGTGTGCATTGCAATGGCAACGAGCAAAGACATTCACGGTCTTTTGTGGGCCGCCGACAATGGCTGTCCTCTGAGCGTACGTGTGTGCTCTATCCTGGCGGCCAGGGGCAATCTCACAGGCCTGCAGTGCGTGCGCGCCCGAGGGTGCCCATGGAGCGCCAAAACGTGCAAGGCAGCGGCAACATACGGCCACCTTGACGTGCTGCGCTGGGCCAGACAAGAGGGATGCCCTTGGGATGCCAAAACGTGTAGGGAACTCGCACGTAAAGGCAATTTGGATGGCCTGCGTTGGGCAAGAGAGAACGGATGTCTGTGGGACAGCGAAACAACGATACAAGCGACACTCAACGGACACTTGGACGTGCTCGAGTGGGCCGTGGCCAACGGATGCGACTGGGACAGCGATCACGTGCGCCACTGTGTCAGTACCTATGGTGACAGAGAGATGGGCCAGTGGTTGTCGTCAGTTGGCGCCGATGGTTTGTAATACAATGAGCATGTCAAGTTGTTGTGCAATAGAGGACAGAGACTGTGTCTAGGTAAACGCATATAGGGATGGTTTGGCATGCACATCTCTAGTGTGATCACACACACTGATACCACGCGAGGCAGACAACATGTGATTAACGTCATAGCAAGGGGGTAGGGTTCCAATAGCCCTCTATAAACATACAGTTTAAAAGCACAGGGAGGCGTGCCGCCTGAGCGATGGCGAAACTGTTGGCGCGGAGGACTAGGGTCCTCGCGTGGGTGCAGTCAAACTCTAAAGCACATGCGCGGGCGTTTGACCAATGACAAATGCGACATTTTGGTTTGCATAAACAAGCGCGTTGTCAGAGAGGCAAAAAGGTTGTTGGGATACGTTTGGTGGCGAGCAAAACGGTGGCGCGCCGCAAACGCAGCGGTGGCCTGGCAGACATTGTCCATGACCTGCAAGCGCACAGCATTTGGGGGGGGGGATATTACAAAATACGATTCTGATTGGTCCGTGATGCATTAGGGGCGTGGTCAAAATGCAACTGCCCGAGGGATAGACACTCGAAAGATGGAGGACCTGCCGTGCGAGATGCTCGCGGCCATCTTTGGCCACACAAGCCCGACAACCAAGGCGGCCCTGTGCTGCGTAAACCCCGTTTGGTTCACCTTGACAAAGGCAACGCGCACGAGAGGCGCGACATGCCGCGATCCAACGAAACACGGGGGCAAATGTCTGACGTCTCGTGCATGTGCGGTCAAGCATGCGCAGCGCCTCATCCAGCAAAGGCAGTGGAACCTACTCGACTGGATGATTGATAGAACGGGCCCATTTGAGGGTATAAACACACTAGTCGACGAAGTCAGCGCCGCAGCTGCGTCGGACGGCGACATGGTGCGCCTCAAGAGGTTTTACACGCAGACCAGCGATATCGACCGTCTGCTCTGTGCAGCGGCGCAATACGGGCGGTGCGATGTAATAGAGTGGCTGCGCGAGGAGAGCAGCGCGCTGCTGGAAGATGCATGCAAAGAGATGTGTGATGGAGGATATACCGAATTGGCCTCGGACACCCTCGCAAACCACTATTTCTATCCAAACGCGTATGTTTATGATGCCGCCGGACATGGGCACATCAGCGTTCTCATGCAAATCAGGCAGTGGGGTCATGCGTTTAGCATAGACTATGCCTGCGCCGTCGCTGCAAAGGCAGGCCATCTCGATGTGATTGAATGGATCACTGCCGATGGTCGCGAATGGGACGCGCATATGTGTCACAACGCGGCAGCCGGTGGACATCTTGCCATTCTTGAACGCGCGTTGGATCGAGGGTGCGCGCTCGACGAAAGGGTGCTCGAGTGTGCTGCGGAAAACGGCCACCTCACCGTCGTCCAGTGGTTGTGGTCGCGCGGGTGCCCTCGCGGTACAACACTGGCTGATCGTGCCGCAAGAGCCAACCATTTTGAGATTGTGCTGTGGCTACACGCACAGGATTATCCATGCGATGCCGAGGGTAAGATGTACAATTACGCCGCACGCCACGGACGGTTGGATGTCCTGGAATGGTGCAAAGCCAATGGATTCACATGGGACATTTTAGACGCGCTCGAGCGTGCCGCAAAGGGCGGGCACACTGCCGTAATGGACTGGCTTTGCAATGAACGAAAGCGCATCGGTTCGTACCCTGGGGACGACGACCTTGAAAGCTGGTACAAGTATATGATGGTCACTATTGCAGCGCGGCGCGGTCACGTCCACATTTTGCAGTGGCTCGCGGATCATGATTATGCGCTGCACGGGGAAGTATGCGAGGCGGCCGCGCAAAAGGGCCACCAGCACGTGCTCTGCTGGCTCAGAGCGAGGGGCTGCCCATGGGACGCCCGATGTTGCGCCGCGGCCGCATCGAGGGGCGACATCGACATGCTCTTGTGGCTCAGGGCCAATGGATGTCCAGAGGACGGCAGCGCCTGCGCGAGCGCCATCATGAACAGGTGCTTTGCCACAGCCGACTGGTGCCGAAACAATGGCTTTACGTGGGATGAGAGCGTGTACACGCACATGGCCCGCCGCGGTCTCGAGTGGATGTTTGAATGGGCCAGAATGAGGGGTTGCCCATGGAGCGCGGGCACATGCGCAGCACTTGCAAGCTATGGCCGGTACCATACCCTAAAGTGGGCGAGAAAGAATGGCTGTCCGTGGGATAGCCAGACATGCGCCATCGCTGCGGGAAACCGGAACTATAGTTTGCTTGAATGGGCATTGATCAATGGATGTCCGTGGGATCAGCAAACTCTCGACAGACTCTCTATAAGAGAGCAAGTAAACGATGTGTCTGCGCTCTTGGCTGCTATCGCGCATCTACAGTATGATTAGGAAGACTTGTGATGTTTTGTTTTCTCTCTTTGCCAAGAACAATTCCTCGCAAATAGATACTCTCGGATATCGGGCAGAACAGGAAGAGGAGCGAGTCGCGTCCCATCATGATCGCGACGTTGATGAATAACTTTACAAGGAATGCGATCTCACACCATTGAGCACAGTGCAGCGCATTCAAAACGTTCATTTTGTGTCTGCTGTAGTGTGCCTTTTCTACCCAACGAAAGGAGGCTTGCATAGTGCACTCAATGTTGCCCATCTAAACCTGTCCAGTATTGCAGGACTTGTGATTGACCCAAATGATCGCGACAAGTCAACTTTGTGGTGACACATACACTGTGACCTATGCACATCTGATATCGAGCCCTTGAGCATTGCCTGCACATAGGCCACTTTTGCTTTTGGGGTTTGGTACAGAAAGATACACCCAAGGGGCAGTTACTGTACTCTATCGTGCACTATACGCTGTTGGCGTATTTCCATGTGTTGGGCAAGCTTTTACAGTGCGCGCAAAAGTAGTCTTTGGATTCCACAGCTTTCGTACCTCTAGAGTATTGGTACAAAACATCACCAACGTCGAGGCCTCGCACCGACATCCTTTTGGGTGGACAGGCCACAGCACATCGGGTACTATTTGTTGGTTGGACTAGATCGTACACTGGTCGCTGACACTGTCCGCAGCAACAGCAGCAAACATGCCAAGCGGGCTGCACGATTGCATATTACAGGCTTCCAATCGAGGACAACGGGTGGGCAACAGCACACACAAACATTATTGGGCAGTTACACCGCATGGTTCTTGGCGATAATTGGTTTTGGCTAGCGGTAAGCACAAGTCACGGTCCTGTGAGTATGATCGTTTGATCAGAGAAGGCCTTGCATTACAATGGAAGACTTGCCGTGCGAGATGTTGGTGGCTGTCTTTGGTCACGCCAATGCAACGACAAGGGCGGCGCTGTCGTGCGTATGCGGCGCCTGGCGCGCACTCGTAGTAGCAACACCGCGAAACGGCAAGGTGCTCCCATGTCGTGATCCCCTGCAACATGAGAGTGAGTGCTTGGCGCCTCGTGCGTGCGCGATAAAGTATGCCCGGCGCCTGATCCAACAGAGGCACTGGACACTGCTGGAATGGATGGTCGATAGGACGGGCCCCTTTGAAGGCGTAAATACGCTGGCCGACGAGATCTGCAATGTGGCCGCATCGGATGGCAACCTGGCGTACCTAGAGAGGTTCTATGCGCTGAGCAACAAGGGCAAAGGTCTACTCTCTGCGGCGGTACTCTACAGCCAGTTGGATGCGATTGAATGGTTAAAGAGAAAGGGCCACAAGTGGACAGAGGATACGTACGTGGCAGCGTTCAAGGGCGGACATCCAGAGTTGGCCGTGAGCGCGCTTGCGTGTGACAAATCTCATTTGGAAGCATGCGCTTGTGCAGCCGCCAAGTATGGTCATAGCAACGTCCTGGTGCAGATCAAGGAGAGGGGCCACAAATTTAACCTGGATTGCGCGTGCGCCGCTGCTGCAGAGGGCGGCCACCTCGATGTGATTGAATGGCTAACCTCTCATGGGCGCAAATAGAACGCACAGGTGTGCAACAACGCGGCATCCAAAGGGTACCTTCATATCGTTAAGCGTGCAGTGGAGCGCGGGTGTACGCCGAGCAAGGGCGTGCTCGATTGTGCCGTAAGCGCCGGTCGCCTTGACGTCATCGAGTGGCTGTGGCAGCAGGGATGCCGCCAGAGCACATGGTTGGCTCACATTGCAGCAAACGCCAACCACTTTGACACTGTGCAGTGGCTACACGCGCAAGGCTACGCGCGCATAGACATGGCGTGGAGTCACGCTGCGCGCCGCGGACGCCTGGACATCCTGCGTTGGTGCGAAGCTAATGGGATCGTCTCAAAGGTATGGTGCGCGCTCAAACAAGCGGCAAAGTGTGGTCACACTCGTGTGATGGACTGGCTGTATGACAAGCATCGGCGCACGGGCACCTGTGATGATTGGAGAGACTGGTGGTACAACAACGCCACGGTCGTAGCCGCCGCGCAGTATGGGCACGTGCATGTCCTGCAATGGCTCGCCGACCATGGCTACCAGTGGAACAGCGATGCGTGCAAAGTGGCCGCTGCGCAGGGTCACCAGCATGTGCTGTGCTGGCTCAAAGCAAGGGGGTGTCCGTGGGATGCTCGATGCTGTGCCGCAGCTGCGTCGAGGGGCGACATCGACATGCTCTCGTGGCTCAAGGCCAATAGCTGCCCTCACGACGGCAGCACGTGCGCGAGCGCCATCTCTGCTGGATGCCTTGCCACGGCTGACTGGTGCCGAAACAATGGCTTTGCTTGGGACGAGAGCGTGTACACGCACATGGCCCATCAGGGCCGCGAGTGGATGTTTAAATGGCCCAGGGCGAGAGGCTGTCCGTGGAGCGCACGGACGTGTGCGGCGCTGGCCAAAGAGGGCAATCTCGATATGTTGATGTGGGTCGTGGCAGAGGGGTGTCCGTGGGACAGCGAAACGTGCGCCAACGCTGCGTGCCATGGACAGTACCATGTACTCCTGTGGGCGCTCAGAAATGAGTGTCCTTGGGACCAACAGACTCTCGATCATCTCTGCATTTCCGAGCAAGTAGAGGATACATCCGCGCTCTTGACCAGCATCGAGCACCTGCAATACGAGTATACGGGACACTCGTCATTTCTTGACTCTCTCAACGCCGACCTAGTTCCAAGACCGAGAGGATGACGAGCATCGCAAGCCAGCGTTTCGTTGCATTTGCAGGGCAATGACCTATAAGATCAGAAATTGCCTATCTGGCGTTATGTCTTACGCTGGCGGCACGAGGGAATTTGTGTAATAATGTGGTGAGTTGATTGAAAAAGAGTTTATCTTGACCTACTCTACAAGTTGTGCCGCTAGTCATCCTCTGGGATTTTGTTGTTGTTGTGAGTGTATGGGGGCAAAGGAACACAATTGCGCAAACTTTGTGATGGTCTAGGCAGAGAATACAACAGCATATGCGCGCTAGTCAGAGATAAAACACATGCAGCACCTCGCGTCTTCCCCGGCGGTTGGATCGGGTGGGTTCTATTCGCCTTTGCCGGCCACTCACCGGCATTCGTTTTGACTGTGCAGGATTATTTCCCCAGATATATATTCACGGCCATGTGCAGTATCGCACCGAAATCTTGCAGTGAGAGCGTTTCATTTCGCATGACTCTGGTGACTTTGCCTACTCACAAAGGGGCAATGTCACAAGAGTCGCGCGAAATGAAACCATCCCAGTGCGCGCGCAAACGTAAAGAGAGACAGTTGTGTGCCAAATCGGATATGGAGGACGACACGCGACACGGGACTCGTCGTAGGCACGATCAGAAGGAAACGAATCCGTTTGACCACCTTCCTGTGGAAATCACCAATATGATCCTGGATAGGATTGATGCGACAACGCGCCCAATCGCACGACGAGTGTGCGGCACGTGGCGTGCATTGCTTTGCCCGCGTACAGGGCGCAACGGTGTACCGTGCTGCGGCAATGGGTGCGGAATGCGCAAACGCTGCGCGCAATACTATGCGTCCCGTGTGATTCACGAAAGGCGCTGGGTCGTGCTCGACTGGATGCTCAACGACTGCGCGGGTCAGATTGCCGATATGGAGCATGTCGCGTGCCTAGAGAGCACCACTGCGGCGTCGGACGGAAACTGGGCAAGGCTCAGGCCCCTCATAAAAGGCAGGGGCCGCTCATACATCCATGATGCGATCGAGGCCGCCGCACTCCACGGCCAGAAGCGCACGATGAGAAAACTCTTGTGTGCGCTGCGCAGCAAGGGCACACCCTTTTGGCTCGCGTCGAGGGCGGCGGCCAGGGGCGGCCATCTAGGTATCCTGCGCTGGCTCGCCGGTCAAGGGCACGATCTGGTAGATACGCTGGATGTGGCAGCAGAGTATGGCCACGTGGATATAGTGAGGTGGCTCTGGGACGGAAAGGGATGCAGAGGGGACAGACGGGCGTGCGAGGGGGCGGCCAGAAGGGGCCATTTGGACGTTATCAAGTGGATGCACGCCCGCGGTTGCGCGATCGACTATGGAGCGGTTTGCAGAGAAGCGGCAGAGCGCGGACATTTGGCGATCGCCGAGTGGGCCTATGCCCATGGAGGTCGTCTGTACGGTGCCACCTTGTGGATGGCGGCACGCAATGGCCATCTCGACATTCTCGTATGGGCGCACGCCCGCCGCCATGATGCCATGCATAACGGCGCGAATAATGGTCAAGGAAACGACCTGAACGTAATCACCAGAAATACGACCATGCAGGCGGCACAAGGAGGCCACGTACACGTTCTGGAATGGTTCGAGGCACAGGGATGGTCGTGCGACGAATCTGTGTGCACCAACGCCGCACAGTATGGTCACCTGGACGTTCTCCAGTGGGCCAGGGCAAGAGGATGTCCGTGGAACAACAATGTCTACAAGGCGGCAGTCAGGGGCGGTCACCTGCACATAATCCAGTGGGCCCACCAGCATGGGTGTTTGTTGCCAAGGTCCAAACGCGATTTCAGAGAGTGCTGTCGCGAGGCTGCCTTTTATGGCCATGTGGCCGTATTGGCGTGGCTCCTTGACCACGGCGCCAGTTGGAGCAAGGGGATCGCCAAGGACGCGGCCACAGGTGGGCATCCTTGCATCTTTCGGTGGGCCGACAGTCGGGGCCATCCCTGGCGGACGCCTCACGCGTGTTGGGGCGCGGCCAAGGCGAATCGCACCGACATGCTTTGGTGGCTCCGAGAGAATGGGTGCCCCTGGGACGAGGAAACGTGCGGGCGCGCGGCCAAACACGGCAACCTGGCCACGCTCAAGTGGCTCCGCAAGCACGGGTGCCCGTGGAACAAGTGGACCTGCATCTATGCCGCCATGTGGGGCCATCTCGAGATACTCCAGTGGGCGAGATCCAAAGGGTGCCCGTGGAGCAAGCGCGTACGCCGCGAGGCCGAGGATCATGAATACGACGACATCCTCCGGTGGGCCATCGATAACGGGTGTCCGTCCTAATACCCCTTCTTCTGGTTGGTTGGCCTGCGTCTGGGCTCCCTGCTATGTCTTGCTCTCTGCACTCGCTCTATTTCTTGCTTTATACCCCACGGGCAATGTGGCTGGTCTCGTTAGAATGCGCACTGTGGCGCTCAAAATACAAACATGTCATTGGCTCGTGAGTGGTGATGGTAGTGGCCGTCTTGGACAAAAGCCCGTCGACAGACAGAATGCCCGACGCGGCAAAAAGACCCCTGCAGGCACTCTTTTCTATGTACACAGAGCGGCCAACGATGGACACATTGCCCAACGAACTCGTTCAGGCCATCATGGACAGGGTCGATGGGTTGACCCTGCCCGTGCTGCGCTGCGTGTGCTGGACCTGGTACCATCTGGTCGGATCCATGTGCTCGCTCTACGGTCTGGTGCTGCGCAGGCGGACCAGAATCGTGCGAACCAAGAGGGGGTACGTTTCCAAGGGCAAGCGCGAATACGGTCACATATGTGGACTCTCTAGTGACGGGTGCATTGCCAATTATGCACTCCATCTCGTCCACCGCCACCACTGGAGCCTACTCGAATGGCTTGACCCCTATATGCGCATCCGTGTCGACGACTTTGCCTGCTCGGAAGCCGCGGCGCAGGGCGATCTCCCTCGTCTGCAACGGCTCCGAGCGCGCTGGTTCGACTGGGACTCCAGGGTTTGCATCATGGCAGCTAGATACGGTCATTTGCACGTGATCGAATGGGCCTGGGCAAACAAGTGCCCATGTGATAATAGGGTGCGCTCACAGGCAGCCAGGGGTGGTCATTTACATGTACTAGAGTGGGCGCGCTTGCGCGGATTCTCGCGCGACCCAGAAGAGGCATCGAATGCCGCCAGAAACGGCCGCATCGATGTGCTCGAGTGGCTCGAAAGAAACACTCACTCTATGGATAAGGCAAGTAATCTGTGCCGTGTCGCTGCCAGGAGCGGGCACGATCACGTAGTTCAGTGGCTCAGGGCCAAACGACACCCATGGGACAGGTACACCTGTGCAAGTGCGGCCCGAGGAGGCCATCTGCAGTTGCTTCGGTGGCTCCGCGACAGCGGATGCCCGTGGGACGACACGACGTGCACGCACGCCGCCAAAAAGGGCCACTTTGAGGTGCTCCGGTGGGCGCACGAAAATGGCTGCCCGCTCTCCTATAGTGTGTGCGTTCATCTGGCACGTGGCGGGCACCTGCTGATGCTCCAGTGGGCGCGGGCCAATGGATGCGCGTTGAATGCGGACGCGTGCTCCGAAGCCGCTAAAGGAGGGCATCTCGCCGTGCTGCAATGGCTGCGCGAAAACGAGTGCCCCTGGGATGGTTGGGTGTACATAGATGCTGCGCGCAGGGGACACTCTCACGTGATCAAGTGGGCCTGGGCCAACGGATGTCCGCACGACGGGAGGCATGTTGCGCGCATCATTAAATATGGCGATCTCGCTCTGATTGAATGGCTGGCGCGCAATGGACTCGACCTGTACGGCGACATTTGCGTCACTGCGTTTGACTGCTGGCGCTTTGACATCTTGCTCTGGGCGCGCGACACACGCGGCATCAACGTCAAACTGTGCGCGTGGGCCGCGCGCGAGGGCAACATTTCCGTGATGCAGTGGGCTCTGGCGCACGGATTTGAGTGGGACCCCGAAACGCTCGTGTGTGCCGTTAGCAAGGGCCACCTCGATGTGGTCAAGTGGGCGCTGGCCAACGGGTGCCCTTATGATGCGGGCCTGCACTGGTGGGCAGCCATGTCCCACAAGACGGCCATTGTCGAGTGGCTCCGGGACCATTCTCCTCCTGCCTTGCGTTCAGCCGCAGACTGAATCCCATCTTTTGGCAACTCACGCTCAAATAACCGAGGCTGTTTTGTCTATTGTTCGGGCCTTTTGTCCTCATAGCAAAATGGTTTGCACCAACAATGAACAGGAGCGTGCGACCGATCCCGTTCATCCCGGATCATATCGCAACATCTATCACATATAGTCGGGCCTCGAGACAAACCCTTGATGCGTTGCTGCGGGATTACGACTTTCGTGTTTGGTCCTGGCAAAGCATCCATAGGTTACCCTATTGTTACTGATGTTGTGCGTATGGGGGGCGCCTCGCCAGGTCTTTGGCCACTGCGGCTTGTGCGCGTGGGCATCTGTTATCGACGATCACGGGTGCGCTCACGGTGCACATGGCATATATGTATCCTCTTGCAGGCATTCTTTGCGCACCGGCCAATCCAGAGGAGACGACCTTTGGTTCGGTGCGCCAACGATTAGGGCATACCGTTTCTCTGGCCTTTGCGCCCACCCAGGGTAAAGTCTGGCACGGCCGGGTTTTTGCATACTTTTTCGTGCGCACGCGCGAGGCGTCGATAAAGCCCAAATAGCAATGGACACGCTGCCCAACGAACTCGTACATGCCATCATGGACAGGGTCGATGGGTTGACCCTGCCCGTGCTACGCTGTGTGTGCCGGCCCTGGCACCATCTGGTGAGTTCCATGTGCGCGCCCTATAGTCTGTCCCTGCGCAAACGTGCCAGCATACCAAAGATCAGACAAAAGAGACCCAAAGACATGCCTCCTCGGCGCGAGCACGTATGCGGGCTTGAATGGCATGACTGCGCGATCGAGTACGCGTACCACTTGATTCACGCACACCGCTGGAATCTCTTTGAATGGCTGCTATCGTTTGGCGAGGATATTATACGTCGCGACCGACATGGCGACTACTACGCCTGCCCCGAGGCCGCTGCGCAAGGCGACCTGGCGCGCCTGCAAGAGTTTCGTCTCGTGCGCGCCTTTAGATGGAATAGATCTGTTTGCGATAAGGCGGCCGCAAACGGGCACCTGCACGTGATCGAATGGGCCCTAGCGAATGGTTGTTCTTGGAATTACAAGGACCACAAACATGCGGCCAGGAACGGACACCTCCATGTGCTAAAGTGGTCGCGTACGCATGGGCACACGTTCTACGTGGGAGTCGTGCGCAATGCCGCCAAGAGCGGTCGCATGGACGTCCTAGAGTGGCTCGCCGAGAATACCTCTGGCCCGATGACAGAGAGCGAAATATGCACGGGCGCTGCCGAATGTGGACACGTGCACGTAATCGAGTGGCTCAGGGCCAGAGGGTGCAGATGGGACGAGAGTACCTGTGCGGCTGCCGCAAAGGGCGGCCACCTGCAGCTGCTCCAGTGGCTCCGGGCCAGCGGGTGTCCCTGGGACCATAGAACGTGTTCTCTGGCGGCCAAGAGGGGTCATCTCGACATCCTTACGTGGGCGCACGATAATGGGTGCTCCTCATGGGCCAAGACACGCACCTATTTGGCGCGTGGCGGACATCTGCAGATGCTAAAGCGGTGGAATGCCGACTACTTCTCGTATTGTGATGACGTCTGTTCGGGGGCAGCCAGGGGAGGCCACCTCGATGTCCTCGAGTGGCTGCGCGATATTGGGTGCTCGTGGGACGAAGGTGTGTACAAAGAGGCCGCACGCAACGGTCACTCTCACGTGATCAAGTGGGCGTGGGCCAACAAATGCCCCTACACGACAGAGGCCATCTCGTGTATCATCAAATATGGCGAGCCATCCGTGATCACATGGCTCCTAGACAATGGGCTCGACTGGCACGCGCAAGTCTGCCCTCATGTGCTCTACCATCACCGCGTTGAATTGTTGCTGCTGGTGCGCGACTCGTTGGGCGTCAATGTCAGACTATGCGCATGGGCCGCACGCAAGGGCCAACTGCGACTGCTGCAGTGGGCCACAACACACGGGTTTCCGTGGGACGCCGAGACCCTGATGTGCGCCGCCGCCGAGGGCCACCTGAACGTGATCGAGTGGGCGATCGCCCATGGCTGTCCTCCCGATCCCTGCGTGCGCGCGTGGGCCTCCATGCATGGACATGTGCACATTGTTGCGTGGACCCAACGCGCCTTGGGTCCCTCTGCGACCGCGAATTGAATGTGTCCCTTTGTTATGCACCATAAAAGAGATTGGGGTGGAGAGAAAGTAGCTTTTGAATGTTTGCACCGCGAGGCGATGTACGCCGCGCGCCATGGCGTGAATGGGGGAGATTACGACCGATAAAGATGTTGTGATTACACTACTAAACCGAGTAGGCCTTGTTGCATGTGCCTATCAGAATTGGATAGGTTTGCGCCTTTTGGACTGATTCTCGCAAAGGGCGTCTCTTACACGAGTTTGCTGTGACACATGCCGTCTCGGGCACTTGTCTGATTGTGGGCGGGGACAGGCCCGCAACAAAACACATCCGCTGCTTGGTGTTTCTCGACATGCAGACCGATCTTTGCCCACCGGTGCCGCCGTACTGGAGGCGACAAGTTCAAAGGGGGCAAAAAACGGTATCGGCTGATTTGCCCAGCAGACGGCGATTGGATAGAATCGATGGGCTGCGACCGCTCCCGTCGCTGCCGATATCGCGCATATACCTTTGCCCTTTGCGCGCGGAAGCAAGCAGTAATGGACACGCTGCCCAACGAACTCGTTTGCTGCATTATGGATAGGGTCGATAGTCTTACGCTGCCCGTCCTGCGCTGTGTGTGCTGGTCATGGTACGATATGGCCGGCTCCATGTGTGCGCTTTATGGGCTCGTACTACGCAGGCGGACCAAACTCGTGCAAGGCAAGAGAAAGAGCATCGCCAAGGGCGTGGGCAGACACTGGCACATATGCGGACTCGAATCGCGGGGTTGCCTCATCAACTATGTGCTCCACGTTGTCGGTCGCTGCCGCTGGAACCTGTTTGAATGGCTTGCGCCCCATATCAAGGGCCTCCAAGGCAAGTATTCCTATATCGCTAAGTTTGCCTGTTGGCAAGCCGCGGCGCAGGGTGATCTGCCCCGTCTACAACGGTTTCGAGCGCGCGGATTCGACTGGGACGAGGCCGTTCACAACAAGGCGGCCAGATACGGGCATCTGCATGTGATCGAGTGGGCCTTGGCAAACGGGTGCCCACATACAAGTAGTGCGCGTGCCTTTGCTGCCAAAGGCGGTCATCTGTACGTACTAGAGTGGCTGCGGTCGCACACGCAGTTATCTGAGACGGTAGGCGCCTGGAGCGCTTGCAGGAGCGGTCGCATCAACGTCCTCGAATGGTTCGAAAGGGACGGCTGCCCTCTGAACATGATTCGTAATGCGTGCCAGTCCGCCGCCGAAAGGGGACACGCGCACATCATCGAATGGCTTAGGGCCAAAGGGTGCTTGTGGGACCAGGACACATGCGCCGAGGCGGCCAGAGGCGGCCACTTGCGGCTGCTTCAGTGGCTCCGTACCGAGGGATGCCCATGGCACGCGACGACATGCTTGTATGCCGCGAAACGGGGCCACCTCAATGTGCTCAAGTGGGCGCACGAGAATGGCTGTCCGCTCCACGACAATGTGTGCGCCAGCCTCGCGCTCGGAGGGCACCTAGAAATGCTCCAGTGGGCGCGAGCCAACGGGTGCCCGTTGGATTCGAATGTGTGCTCCAAGGCGGCCAAGGGAGGCCACCTCGCCGTGCTGCAATGGCTGCGCGAGAACGGATGCCCCTGGAACGGTTACGTGTATACGAAAGCCGCGCGCAATGGCCACTCTCATGTGATCAAGTGGGCATGGACCAACGGGTGCCCGCGCGGCAAAAAGCACGTCGCGCGCATCGTCCGGCACGGGAAACTGGATCTGATCGAATGGTTGACGCACAATGGGCTCGACTGGTACCGCGACATTTGTGCCACGGCGTTTGACCGTTGGCGCTTTGACATCATCTTGTGGGCGCGCGACACACTCGGCATCGACGTAAAGCTGTGTGCGTGGGGCGCGCGCATGGGCAGCATCTTTATCATACAATGGGCCCTGTCGCATGGATTCTCGTGGGACCCCGACACTCTTGTGTGCGCCGTCACCAAAGGTCACCTGGACGTGATCGAGTGGGCACTGGCCAACGGGTGTCCCTATCGGACGGACCTATGGTGGTGGGCAACCGCGTGCTGCAAGGCCGACATTGTCGAGTGGCTCAGTGCCCGTGACCATTCTGGATCTCACGTGCCTTTTAACTGACTATCTGCTTTGCACTCAACTTGTCCTGGTCTTGCTGTGTTTACCATTTGGGTCTCGTCTTCTTCCCCTTCTCCAAATTCCAAACCAGCACGCTCGCCAAAGCAGAGAACGGGAGCATGCCGCCGACGCCTGCTCTTTCAATGCTGTGCTATGCGTAACGCGGTCTGCACAATGAAACGCGACCAGACATGTCTGTGCATCTGCCCCGACAAGGGCGACACGATTTTTGTAGGGTCGTCGGTCGCGCCCTGAGCAAGGTGGCGCCTTGTCGGGACTCTGGTCACTGTGCACTTGCCAGCAAGGAACCCATTTAGCAACGGGCAGCAACTTGGGGAAAGGGAGCGTGCGTACGGTGCGCGCGTCCATCGTCAACGCCAAGTGCGCGCTCGCTACGGCGACAAAAGCCTCGACGAGGCAGCCTCTCCCCTTTCTGGTTGCGCCGCCTTCAAGATTTGGGACCGCATTGGTTGCTTTCACCCTGTGCGTTGACCGAAAACACTTTTGTTGGCACAACCTGCTCTTTATACCCTCGACGCATCCCGTGCGTGCATGTGGAGAGAGCCCGACACACGATGGACGCACTGCCCAACGAACTCGTCAAAGGTATCATGGACAGGGTCGACGGGCTGACCCTACCCATATTGCGTTGCGTGTGCTGGTCGTGGTACGATATCGTTGGGTCCATGTGTACACCCTACAGTTTGTCACTGCGCAGGCGGACGAGCCTACCCAAGGTCGAGAGAAAGAGGCCCAAAACCATGCCCCCACTACAGGGGCATGCCTGCGGACTTGAGTGGCGCGATTGCGTTGTTGAATACACGTACCACGTGATTCACGCGCATAGGTGGAACGTCTTTGAATAGCTTTTATCGTTCACCGCGGACCTCGCCCACCCCCATGGGTGGATCCCTTTCTTTGCCTGCGCCGAGGCCGCCACTCAGGGCGATCTGAAACGCCTAAAGCAGTACCGTCTCGCGCGCGCATTTGCCTGGAACAGTTCTGTTTGCGCTCGGGCGGCCGCAAATGGTCACCTACATGTGATCGAGTGGGCCCTGTCACATGACCGCGACTTGACTTTTTGGGACCATAGTCGTGCAGCCACGAATGGACACCTCCATGTGCTCAAATGGTTGCGGGCGCGCGGTCATTCGTTCACCCGAGCAATCGCAAGCAGCTTGGCTAGGAGCGGGCGCATCGATGCCCTAGAATGGCTCACCAACGATGGTTTCGACTTGGCAGAGGTGGAAGGCATATGCGCAAGCGCCGCTAGGGACGGACACATGCACGTGATCGAGTGGCTCAGGGCCAAAGGGTGCGAGTGGCACGAGAGCACCTGCACAGCGGCGGCAGAGGGTGGGTATCTGCAGTTGCTCCAATGGCTCAGAGCCAGTGGATGTCCGTGGAGCGGCGCGACATGCTCCGTGGCAGCCAAAAATGGACATCTCGATGTCTTTCAATGGGCACGCGACAATGGATGCCTGCTCCGGACCACAGCGTGCGCTCACCTCGCCTATGGCGGCCACCTGTACACGCTGCAGCGGTGGCACGCTGACGGCCATCCGTGGCACCAGGACACGTGCTCAGAGGCTGCCAGAGGAGGTCATCTTGACGTCCTCCAGTGGCTGCGTAGTGTCGGCTGCCCGTGGAACGAGCGCGTGTACGAACAGGCTGCACGCAACGGCCACGTGCATGTGATCAAATGGGCATGGGCCAACGCATGTCCGTATACGGAAAAGGCCATCTGGCGCATCGCCCAACACGGAGAGCCATCTTTGATTCTATGGCTCATGGACAACGGACTCGACTGGAACGCTGATGTCTGCGTGCACGTGCTCCACCATTACCGCTTTGAACTATTGCCGTTGGTGCGCGATATACGTGGCATTACCGTCAAACTGTGTGCGTGGGCCGCGCGCAGAGGCCAGTTGCGGCTGCTGCAGTGGGCCAGGACGCACGGATTCCAGTGGGACGTCGAGACCCTACTGTGCGCCGCCATTGATGGCCACCTGGACGTAATCAAGTGGGCGCTCGCCAACGGTTGCCCTCCCGATCCGGGCCTGAGTTTGTGGGCCTCTATGCACGGGCATGCAGGCATTGTCCGGTGGCTTCAATCCGATTGCAGCACCTCTGAAACTGTGACCTAGACCCGTGCATGCGTTTGCACGTTTTGCCGTGCGCGATGTAAATAAAGTCCTTTTCCCACTGCCGATGACTTTTGAGCGTTCGCGGCGTGCAGGACCTGTCACCAACAACGGCGGGAATGGCCATACAACACCTCTATTGTACGGCCGAGGCCAAGTTATGGTCGAATGAGGTGCCGAACCGGTGCAGCCCTCTATCGCCATGCGCGAGTATCAAAAGCAAACAGACAAATGCGCGCATTTGGGTAGTCTCATCCCGACAGAGGACGTCTTGTGTGATCAAATATATCTGCTACTGGAGGGTACCTGAACAGAGCACTTGTTCTTTCCAGACAGGATCATTACGTATCTGGAAAACGGGTACACACCGCACCCATGCGTGTGCTGTTTTATGGCACACGCGACGATGCCGGCTTATCGGCACCGTTGCATCGACCAACAAACCAGACACGAGATATGCGTGATTCGCCGTACAAATGGCGATTGGGTGGAATCCCGCAGTGTATCGGTTATCGTCGTTACGGGCGTGCATCTTTAGAGGGATCGTTTGTGTGCAGGCAACATGGACACGTTGCCCAACGAACTCGTCCACTGTATCATCGACAAGGTGGACGGCCTCACGCTACCGCTGCTGTGTTGCGTGTGTTGGCAATGGCGCCATCTGGTCGAGTCCATGTGCGCCCCCCACGGCATAACTCTGCGCAGGCAAAAGAGGTCAAAGAGGCCCCACTGTAACGCGCCCCGTCACAAACACAGTTGCGGACCCACCTGGACAGACTGCGTCGCCCACTATATCGTGCGCACCATACGCGCGCACCGCTGGGGCATCTTTGAGTGGTTGACGTTGTCGTATAGAGACGTGCGCGAGATCAGTACACGCGTGCAGCATCAGGCCTGTTCCGAGTCTGCGGCGCAAGGCGATCTGGCGCGCCTGCAGCACCTTTACAAGCGCGGATTCCTGTCGGATGCAAACGTCTGCAACGAGGCAGCCAAGTACGGCCACCTGGACGTGCTCAAATGGGCCACCGCGAACGGATGCCCATGGGGCTATATCATGTGCGTGAATGCAGCCAAAAACGGACATGCACACGTCCTCGAATGGGTGCACGCGCGCGGTGCGTTCGTGTGGTACACATCCGTCTTCAGGGCTGCCGCCGAGGGCGGATACATGCACATTATGCAGTTGGCAAAGAGCAAGGGGATAACGCTAAGTTCCTTTAGCGGGCTTTGCGCGAGCGCCGCAAAGGCTGGACGTACGGACATGATCCAGTGGCTCAGAGCAGAGGAATGTCAATGGGGCGAATACGCGTGTGCGTCAGCGGCCAAGGGCGGACACCTGCAACTGCTCCAGTGGCTCAGAGCCAGTGGATGCCCATGGGACGCTCTGACGAGCATGTATGCGGCCAAGAAGGGGCACTATGATGTGCTCATGTGGGCTCACGACAATGGGTGCCAGGAGCATTGCACGTCCGCATATCTGGCACAAAATGGCAATATGCAGATGCTAGAGTGGGCAAAGACCGAGGCAATCCCATTGCACGAAGACTCGTGCCGTAAGGCAGCGCGAGGAGGTCACCTTCAGGTACTCCAGTGGCTACGCAACAATGGGTGCATGTGGGACGCTTCTGTATACGAAAAGGCTGCGCGCAACGGCCACTCTCATGTGGTCAAGTGGGCATGGGCCAACGGCTGCCCCCGTACTGCAAAAGAGGTATCGACCATCGTCAAGCACTGCGATTCGAGCACGGTTGCGTGGCTGCTGGACAATGGCCTCGATTGGTACAGCGACGTTTGCCCCCTCGCGTTCGAGCACCTGCGTCTCGATCTGCTGCTGTGGGCCCGTGATACGCTCCGCGTGGACATTCCGCAGCACGCGTGGGCTTCCTACAAGGATAGCGCACGGGTCACGCAGTGGGCCGCACTGCATAGATTCACACAGGAATCCAGTGTTTCCTTGCGCGCCGATGAAAAAGGCTGCCCGAGCGTTTCCCATTGAGTAATTGCCAACGGCCGTCCTTGCGATCCCGGGTATGGCACTCGCGAGTCGTTGCGCGCACACAGACACGTATTGCCAGATGAGTTTGGGCTTGCTCTGAGGGTTTCCTTGTTGAATTTGAAAATGCGCACCCTGCTGAGCCCAAGAGACTAGCGTGCCCGTCTTCGTGTTGATGTAGTATGGGAAGGGGAACCACTCATGGCCATTACACTGACCCTATAGGTGATTATGCTTGGTCCGAGTGCACATTTGCACCGAGTGCGCATCATGGCACTATCACAACCAAGGGGGAGGTTCACATGGCCTATATAATAGTATATCCAAATGGGTCATCATAATAAGGGACATGCAACCCAACAGTGGACCTATCGCCGTAGCGTGCTCTGGCCCAAGTGCACGTTGGGTTGCAAACACAACCAACCGGTAGTGAAAACGTATCTATCGTACGCATCTGCTGTTTGAGGGCACGCAGACAGACCTTGTTTTTGCCGGCACTGTGCCATGGAGTGGCAAATTCAACCAAACAGTATCTCCCGTACCAACGGTGATTGGACAAAAACACCCCTACCAAGGGTTCTTACTACCCTGATCGCGCACACGTTTGCGGTGCTCTCTGCGCACAAAAGAGAATGGACGCGTTGCCCAACGAACTCGTGCAGTGCATCCTTGACAGGGCGGATGGACTAACCCTGCCGGTACTGCGTTGCGTGTGTTGGCCATGGTATCATCTTGTAGAATCCATGTGCGTGCCCCATGGCCTGACCTTGCGCAGGCGCAAGAACAAACACGGTATCCCGATGGGCACGCCTACCAGTAAACACGAGTGCGACACGAGCGGGACGGAATGCATCGTCCGGTACGTTATGAGCCTCATTCGTGGACACCGCTGGGACCTTTTCGAATGGGTGATCACCTCGTGCGGGAGAGGCGACGTGCGCAAAACGACCGAGCGCATCGACCACCTTGCCTGCTCTCGGTCCGCGGCGCAAGGCGATCTGGTGCGCTTGCAACAGCTTAGGCAGCGCGGATTCAGGTGGGGCGAGGGTGTCTGCGACGAAGCCGCCATGTATGGTCACCTGCACGTCATCGAGTGGGCTCTCGCAAACGGGTGCGCGCAGAGCGGTTCTATGTGCGCTCGTGCGATTAAGAACGGCCACCTGCACGTTTTGGAGTGGGCGGATGCACACGCGTGTGTGTCCGTGTGGGGAAGGGCAACCCTGATGGCAGCCGCCAAGGGCGGCCTCGTAGATGTCCTACAACGGGCGCACAGCAAGGGTGTCACGTCGGGTTTAATCAGCAATCTGTGCGAGAGCGCTGCCAGGGGCGGCCGCAGACCCGTGCTCGAGTGGGTCAGGCGCGAGGGATTCGTCTGGAACGAATTGGCCTGCTCGGCGGCGGCCAAGGGCGGCCACCTGGAACTGCTCCAGTGGCTCAGGGCCAACGGCTGCCGCTGGGATTTTATGACCCCATCTTATGCAGCCAGAAGGGGCCACTATGACATTCTCAAGTGGGCGCACGACAATGGGTGCAAGTCCCGCTGTACGTCTACCTATATAGCGCGCACCGGCAATCTAGAGATGTTGCAGTGGGCCATGATCAAGGGACACCCATGGCACGCCATAGCGTGTGCAAACGCGGCGCGCGGTGGCCATCTCGATGCGATCAAGTGGATGCGCAAACACGGCTGTCCGTGGGACGGTCGGGTGTATAAAGAGGCCGCATATGACGGACACGCACATGTTATCAAATGGGCGTGGACCAACGGCTGCCCATATGCTGGAGAAGATATCTCCTTTCTAGTCAAGCACTGTGGTGCGGGTCTGATCGGGTGGCTGCTCGACAATGGCCTCGACTGGCACAGGGACATTTGCGCCCGCGCATTTGAGCAGTCCCGCTTTGACCTCTTTGTGTGGGCGCGCGACACGATCGGCATCGACACCCCGCTGTGCACGTGGGCCGCACACAAGGGAAATCTCATGGTTCTACAGTGGGCCACGGCAAAAGGATTCCCATGGAGCCCCGAGACGCTGATGTGGGCAGTCACCGGAGGCCATTTGCGTATAATCGAGTGGGCGCTGGCCAACGGCTGCCCCGTCGACGGGGGACTGTGTTCGTGGGCCGCCGCGCACGGACAGGAGGGCGTCGTTGCACTGCTTCAGGACCGCTTCGGGCCTCGTTTGCTTTGTGATTGAACCCTCAACCGAAATACATTTCCTGTTTTGCCTCATCTTGAGGCGCAATCACTTGATCTTTCAATGATTCGCTAGGGACCACCGATGGCACTTCCACACAACCAGACGGGGACGCATGTCAGGACCTCGCACTTTGATGGGGGCAACTAAAACCCATTCTATGCTTGGCGCCCATCCGCTGTAGGGTGGAACGTGCACTTGGTTCTGCGATCTAGGGCCATTTGGGACAGGGACAGCGCGATCCAATCAAAAATGCGCATATTGGAAAACCGCGTTCATCGCAACCAAGATTGTACCAGGTCCGACAGACACAAAGGCAAAGTGCGCGTGTCGTTGCATGTTGCGTACCTCGGACACCAGCCATCGTTTTGTCGGATGCCAAGGCAGATTTGCGCACAACCAATGCCATTGGCGGATTTCGCGATCATGTCCAAGTGCCAGGCAAAGACAGACAGTCGTCTCTCCCCTCTTGTGGAGGGGGGCGTCACAAAGGGAAACATGGATTGGCAACCATTTGATTGATAATCGACTAGCGTGCACGCATAAAGAGACCTAGTGAACATACGAATGCGCATAATATGCCGGAAATCATGCTGCAAAACCACTTTCGAATCATTAAGGATGCAAGTCGGCGTGTTCAAGCCCTCAGAAAGGACAAAATCAGCATGAACAGGAGGGACACAGATGTGGCAAGGCAATTCGAGTGCAAAGAGGGATGTTGTATTTATGATTGCAAACCCCATCTGCGTGCGGCGTAGGACGACCAGGTCCCCGCGCGCTGCAGCATTGGCTTCAAGTAGGTCTGAGCAAACGCGACTCTCCCGTGGGGGTAGAGGATAGGCGAGAGGTCCAGCATCATTTCCACCGTCCCCTGGTGATAGCGTGATTCTTTCTGTGAAAAAGTGTTGAGCACCTCGGGGTAAGCGGCAAAGATGTCAATGTGAGAGCACAGCACGGGCGCCTCGCCGGTCGAGTCGGTATCGACAAGGCCCCTGATGGCTGCCTGCGTTAGGATGCCATTGATGAGTGCACGCGTGGCCATATCGGGAATTGTGCGCACTCTCGCGGATGTGGGCCCTTCTTCGAATATTATATCAACCACGGCGTTGCGATTTTTGGTGATGATCAGATGGTCGGGCGGGTATGCCGTCAGCACGAGCGTCTGTCCCATAAAGTCTGGAGATTGGTCGAGGTTTGCAAACTCGGCAAAGGGTATCAATTCACGTCCTTCACCGGCGGAACAGGTCCCAGGCCTGGTGGCGATACCCGAGTAGATGGCGTAACGCACACAGGTGCGCATGGCATCGCGTCTCCTCGATGCCCACGCAATCTCTCGCGGACTAACAAGTCTCCCCGATGCACCCTCGCCCTCGTTGTCGATCTTGACTAGAAACGCGCGCAGGCTTGGATCGACTTGGCCAGGGTCGATAAAGGAGGTGCGGCATATCGATGCAAAGCGTGCGTCGGTCTCGCACAACGACTCTAGCGTCTCTAGTGCGTTTGGCTGGCCCTGTGTCGCTGCGACGATGAGGGCGAGTACCTCAGGCGGAAGCACGGGCATTGTGTCCGCGTACTCGTCATCGGCGCTGTTTGACATTCTTGGCCGTTCCTGTTTCTCTTTCGGACACCAAAAACGATCTGTGACCTATTGATGTAGTCGCTATGCATCACATTGTGTGAGACCTATCACTTGCGCCAGCGGCAGTTGCTCTCATGTGCCCTGCTTGCCAAAGTGGAGCAAGGGGTCGACCATTTGATACCTTTTTGCAAATTTGGCGGTTTTGTAAAGATCTTTCTCTCTGTGGAGGCAATAGAGATAAAGGTCCACGCCATTCATTACGACGATCCACGGACCGAGCCGCCTACCATCATAGAACATGGACGTGTGCGCAGCGTGCACGACAGAAACCTTTAAAAAGGCGTTTGGCGTATGTGGCGGCTATACCGTTTCGATATCAGACATCCCACGCGCTACATGGTTGAAAGCCCGTGCGCGCGTGAGCGCCCTCTGTGAGTTTGACGTGCCTGAATGTGGCCAGATCTATGTAGAGGCCTCATTCAACCTTGACCATGGAGTATTGTCAAAGCGCAGTGGTACCGGCATCGCCCATCAATGCCTCACTTTGCACGATCGACTATAACGCGCGCCTCTGCCGACGGCCAGTCCGCTTGCTGCCATTCTTTTCTTGGCCGTGCACTCTGTCGCGTCTGCTCACTCTCGGCGTCTTCCAGGCGCACGTCCCCATCCCCCAACGTAGTCAATTCCCATCTCTGGCACGAGGAAACCTCACCGTTTCTCTCGGCAAACGATTACCTTTTGTGACCAATAAAATGCATCGCCGCCCCATTTGCAGAGCAAACGTCTTTGGCTGCGCCCAGTACCATCGTTGCAGAGCGGGGTCCGTTTCGCCAGTAGGCCGTTTGCGGTACCCGCGGCGATACCTTTCCACTTGCGCACGCATACGCGCCTGTATATGTATCAAAACGGTCGAGGATGGACGCGCTGCCCAACGAACTCGTACAAGGCATCCTGGACAAGGCGGACGGTCTCACGCTGCCTCTATTGCGCTGCGTGTGCTGGTCCTGGTACCATCTCGTCGAATCCCTGTGCGTGCCCTATGGTTTGACGCTGCGCAGACACAACAACAAAGGCCCGATCTATGGCTACTGCAAATACGCGCGTGTGCCAAGGTACGCGCACACGTGCGGAAATGACTGGTCCGACTGCGCAACCTACTATGCACTGTGTCTCGTAAGCAAGCACCGATGGAGCCTCTTGGACTGGCTCTTGCGCGATACGCCCAAACCTCACCATTCGGTGACCCGCTTCGCCTGCGCAGAGTCGGCGGCCCAGGGCGATCTAGAACGCCTGCGGTTGCTCCACGCACGCGGGTTCCACCTGGACCAGATCATCTGCAGTGAGGCGGCCAGAAACGGCCATCTCTTGGTGCTTGAGTGGGCTCTCGAAAACGGATGCTCTCCAAACCAGGGCACGTGCCTGTGTGCGGCCAAAGGCGGCCACATGCACGCACTGCTGTGGTTGCGAGAGCATATGTTTGTATGGGGGGACAGTGTGCTCAAGGCTGCCGCCAAGGCAGGCCGTATCGATATCCTGCAGATGGCCCAAGAGGACGGTAGGATACTTGACAGAACGCGCGGTCTATGCCGCGGTGCTGCGAGGCACGGGCACCTGCACGCAGTTCAGTGGCTCAGAACACACAAGTGCTCGTGGGGACCCCGCACCTGCTCGGCGGCGGCCAAGGGCGGCCATCTGGAATTGCTACAGTGGCTCAGAGCCAACGGGTGCCCGTGGGGCCTGATGACGTGCTACGACGCAGCCCGCGGCGGGCACTTTGACCTGTTAAAGTGGGCGCACGACAATGGATGCGCACGATCCACCATGGTATGCACCCAATTGGCACGCTGGGGCCACCTGCACATGCTCGAGTGGGCGAGAGCCAAGGGATACCAGTGGGGCAAAAGTACGTGCCGCGACGCGGCCAAAGAGGGGCATCTACAGGTGCTCTATTGGTTGCGCGAAAACGGCTGCCCCTGGGACGAGAAGGTGTACACCGAGGCCGCACGCAACGGCCACATGCACGTGGTCGAGTGGGCGTGGGACAATGGATGTCCGTGCACCAAGACGATGGTGTCGCACATTATACGGTACAGCGAACCGGCCACGATCCAATGGCTCATGGGCAAGGGCCTCGATTGGCACATTGACATTTGCGCCGACGTGCTCAAACACGGACGCTTTGACCTGCTCCTGTGGGCACGGGATACGCTCGGTGCAAACACCAAACTGTGCGCATGGGCGGCCTGCAATGGCAACATTCGCGCGCTAATGTGGGCTCAAAGGCGCGGGTTTACGTGGGACCCAGAGACGCTCGTGTGCGCGACAATGAGGGGTGACATCAATGTGATCAAATGGGCATTGGCCAACGCCTGCCCCCACGATCCCGGGTTGTTTCTGTTGGCGTCTGTGTGTGAGCGCGGCGACATTGCCCGGTGGCTCAGAGATCATTCCGACCCCTGTCCAAGTAGAAACGAGACATGCGGCGACTAGATCGTCCACGCTCTTGGTGTTCTGTCTTTTACACCACCCTTTTCTCGGTATATGCAAGGTGTAATGGTTGCCGGTTTTGGCCAATCAGAGTCGGCAAACAGGGAAGATCATGATAAACAGAAAGGAGATCCTTTTGTGCACTGCACCAAAACCTTGCAATTCATGCAAGCGAAAGGGATGTTGGTGGTTCGAGTTGACGGGAGAAAAGGGGATTTTAGTGGGGCGCATTGGTCTCGCAGTAATAGTTGCCGTTGGTCAGGGTACATTCCGAGCACGTGCACGGATGTGGATGAGCGTCGAGCATACCCTGACACTGCAACTGCGAGCAGTCGGACCCCGTCCACATATAGTTGTAGTGCGGATCGCTCGTGCTCGGATAGTGGGACGAGCACGAGTAGCAGTAGCACTGGCCGTTTTGCCACACTCCGTGTCCGCTGCACGTTTGGTCCTGTGCACAGGTGCCGCCGCCCCACCCGGGCTTGCACGGACATTGGCCACCGGCAATGGGCGACGGCAGAGCCGAACCGGCCGTGGTTTCGTTGATCAGTACGGCCTGATCGCCCCAACCATAGAGCCTATAGGCTCCCACGTGACTGGCAGGCAAGAGCGCGTCGGAATTCACCCCTGTGGCTGAACAGAGAGTGCGAGTCACCAGAGGCGAACACTCGTTGGCACCACTATAGAGCGACGGGTTGGCGCACAAGCACTCCCACCCGGCGTTGCCGTTTTCGTCCTTCATCCAGGTCCACTGACCCATACCGGGAATGCAGCCCTTGCCGCTGTTGGGTCCATAGGGCGGTTGGGCGACGCAAATGTTGCGAGACTCGTCGCAGGCCGATCCAGTGGGGCACGGGTGCGAGGCATCGCAATATCCGGGGACCGGTTCACAGGCACCGTTCTTGTTGTTGCACTGTTGGCCCTTTTGACAGGTGACGCCTGCACAACAGTGAGGTCTTGGCGTGCACAGCTTGGTGGCGGGATCGCAATCGTTGCAGGCGCCGCAGTCGGCGGTTGACCTGCACGAAAGGGCGTTGGCCTTGCACGTGCCCTGAACACAGATCTGGCCGCCCGTGCACGGTGGATTGCAGTCAGCTGGGTTCGTGGGGTTGGCGCCAGGCTTTCTGATGAAAAGGTACCATGCTACAAAACCCAACACCAGGGCCACTACGGTACCGCCCAAGACATACTCGAACAGGCGCATGTCCTTGCGCGTGCGCGTCTCTTGGTCGACCTGCTGTTGGACAAACGCGGTCAGGGGACTGGGTGGACCAGTGGAAGTGTTTGTCGCCATGGCTGTGTGCGCAAGAGGCTTGCTTTTTGTGGCCTCAAACACAAGGCTGCGTCCCTTTTCCCTTGTGGGTCTGCATCCTTTTGTCTCGTCGCCTGTTGGGGAACCTTGGGCGCTTTTGCAAACAACCGATGCCGCAAGTCGATCGAGACGGACCCTTGCCAATCGGTTACGCGGCATTGCGCACGCGAAAATGTGCCCATCGTTTGGCCCTCGACCACCGTGCGCGTGCCCCCAAACACTCTTTGTTTGGTCACACTGGCAATGGTGTGCGCGCCCATCAAATAGACACAATGGCGACGGTAGGTGCCAAACGTGGTGTGACCGACATGATCTAAAACCGCCAGGACAGTTGCATTCTCACTTGCCATACTCTAGGACGAGGTCCACTCGGAAGCGTGCTTGCCGCGGCAGATCGTAAACGTATTCATGCGATTACTGCGGTTTGTAATACTGCGTCGCGCGTTTGCGACGAGCACCCTTTATCCCATTGGGCCATTCACCCTACCGGGAAAATGTTGTTGGTTAAACCCGGTGCGAAACAGATCAAAACGGCCCACGCCAGCCCGCCATCGGCCAAAACGCTCTACCACAAGGAAATCGGGTCAGCGCACGACAACAACGCAAGGTAGTCGATATGAACGCACTGCCCAACGAACTCGTCCGATGTATCATGGACAAGGTGGACGGCCTCACCCTGCCCGTGCTGCGCTGCGTGTGCTGGCCTTGGTATCATTTGGTCGAATCCCTCTGTGTGCCGTACGGTTTCGCGCTGCGCAAGCACAACAACAACGACGAGGGCGCTCGGTGCGGTAAGGCCAAGCATGGTAAAGTACCATGGCATGCGCACACATGTGGGGCGGAATGGTCAGGTTGCGCCACCAACTATGCTATCTGCCTAGTCAGCGGGCACCGATGGAATTTATTCGAGTGGCTGATGAGCCGCATACACAGACCCCACTCTTCGGTCGTCAGCCTTGCCTCTGCAGAGTGTGCCGCTCACGGCGATCTGGAGCGCCTACAGAAGCTTCACGAGCGTGGATTCCTCGCGGGCTATGACGCCTGCGCCAGGGCAGCCAGGAGCGGTCACCTGTACATCCTCGAATGGGCCAGAGCAAATGGACGCTCACCAAGTTGGGACGTATATGTAGAAGCGGCCAGAGGTGGCCATTCCCATGTATTGCGGTGGTTGCACTCGCAGGTACACATGTGGCTTGATGAAGTCCTTGAGGCCGCCGCCGGGGAGGGGCACATAGAGATCCTACAGTGGGCCAAGGAGGACGGCGCCAGATTAGGCAGAGCGCGTAGGCTCTGCACGAATGCCGCAAGGGGCGGGCACCTGCACGTGGTCCAGTGGCTCAGGGCCCACGGCTGCTCGTGGGATAGTTGCACTTGCTCGGCAGCGGCCGAGGGAGGTCATCTACATGTTTTGAAGTGGATCCGAGCCAACGGATGTCCATGGGGCTCGGCGACGTGCTCCAACGCAGCACAAGGGGGACACCTTGATGTGCTCAAGTGGGCGCATGATAATGGGTGCGAACGATCCGTTACTGTGTGCGACGATTTGGCGCACGGTGGGCATCTGCACATGCTCAAGTGGGCAAGGGCCAACGGATACGAATGGGGCGCACGCACGTGCCGCAATGCAGCCAAGACGGGTCATCTTGATGTACTATCTTGGCTCCGCGAAAACGGATGCCCTTGGGACGGTTATCTGTATGGCGAGGCCGCGCGCGAGGGCCATATGCATGTGGTCAAGTGGGCATGGGCCAACGGGTGTCCTCGTGTCGAGACAACGATATCCGATATCATTTGCTATGGAGGACCGACCACGATCGAATGGCTCGTGAGCAACGGCCTCGATTGGCACAGGGACATTTGCAGTGAGGCACTCGAACGTGGGCGCTTTGACCTCCTCTTGTGGGCGCGCAGCGCGTTTGGCGCAAACACCAAGCTGTGCGCGTGGGCCGCGTATCGTGGCAACATCCGCGTGTTGGAGTGGGCCAAAAGGTACGGGTTTCCATGGGACCCTGAAACGCTTGCATGCGCAGCGATCAGAGGCCAGTTGGATGTGATCAAGTGGGCCCTGGCCAATGGCCATCCCCGCGACCCCGATTTGCTTCTCTTGGCGTCTGTGCATGGTCACGGTGAGACTGTTGAATGGCTCCAGAACGGTGCCGACTCTTGCCCGAATATAAGCTAAATACATTTGCGCTCCAAAAGATCATCTACGCGCATCCATGGTTTATACTTTTTGGGGACGATGGCGTTTGGAGAAGGGAGCAAGGGGGCCCCGACGCATGGTACCCATTTCGTTCCTATTGTGCCAAGATCGATCACGTTCTGTATGTGAGAACCCTTGTGCTTTGGCGCTCATGGTATGACGTCATAGAGTCTGCACACTGCGGGCACACATGCATACCATAGGACCCAATCAGAAATGCGCGTTTGTAAAGTGCACAATATCGGTGGGTTTGTGCCAAAGGTCACGGCGCGGACGGTACAACAGCCCGACACACAGCCAACGCGTCTTGCCATTCAGAGGCCGTGGTGCGCGTTTGCTGGGTGCCTGAACGGAAACGCCCAACGTAAAATAAAGCAACGCGATTGGCCAAATTGGCGACTCGTGGGAACGTCTCCAGATGATAGGGAATATGCGCGCAAACAAAGCGGCACAAGAGAGAGGGGAGCGATGGACACACTGCCGCTCGAACTGCTCTTTATGGTCCTCGATCGGGTGGATCGGTTCACGCCACCTGTGCTCTGCTGCGTAAACCGCCAATGGCATGCCATTATCGACAGACGCCTGCGGCGCCAGTGGGAACCTGAAAAGCCCTCACGCTGGTGCAAGGTCAGGAACCATACCCGCACGCATTGCTGTGCTCTAGAGTATGCCCGCAATGTCGTTGCTCGCGAACGTTGGCACGTATTGTACTGGATGATTGATCTTTTGCAACCCCATGATCCCGCACGCCTAGTGGAAAAGGCGGCATGTGCGCGTGCGGCCCTCAAGGGCGATCTCTCCCTCCTGCAGCATCTTTGCCAAAAGCTTGGGTTCGCGTGGGACTCGGGCGTGGTGTGCTCGGCAGCGGCTGGCGGCCACCTTGATGTGATCAAATGGGCAAATACCAACGGATGTACGTGGGGAACAGAGACCCTGCGATATGCCGTGCGCCGTGGCCACTTTGACGTGGCCGAGTGGGCCCTGTCCCACGGATGCACGTGGAGCGCTCGCACGCTGGCCGCGATCGCGGCGACAGGCAACGTCAAAAGGCTACAATGGGCGCATGATAGGGGCTGTCTGTTTGACGACTATGTGTGCGTAAAGGCAGCGAGAAGAGGCCATCTAGAGGCCCTGGTGTGGGCGAGGGACATTGGATGTCCGCTGAGCCTGGGCACCTGTTCCCAAGCCATAAAGAGTGGCCGCCTGGATATAGTCCAATGGGTCATTGCCAACGGATACCCGTACGATAGTATGTCCTTGTGCGAGACTGCGGCCAAGCACGGCCACCTCCATATCCTCCAGTGGCTTCGAAACCGTGGGTACTCGTGGAGCAATTACGTGTGCTCCAATGCCGCAGCGCGCGGGCACCTTTACATTCTAAAATGGGCCACCGAACGTGGATGCCCCAACGACGTCAGGGTGGTCATCAATGCAGTTGCCAAGGGTCACTTGGATGTGCTTTGTTGGGCTCTAGATGTCAAAGGATATGCTCGCTATTCGACTTTGTGCTCACTCGCGGCAAGCGCGGGCCGCCTTCATATCCTACAGTGGCTCCACCAGACGGGATGCCCGTGGGACAATGCCACCTGCGAGTCTGCCGCCACCTGGGGACGTCTCGACATCCTCAAATGGGCCAGGTCTCAAGGGTGCCCGTGGAGTACCGATACATGCCATCTTGCCATGATTTGTGGCCACTTGCACGTGCTCGTATGGTTGAGGGCCAACGGCTGTCCGTGGACGATGCGCACCTACGAAGGGGCCCTCAAGAGTGACAACCAGGGCATCGTCCGTTGGGCGCGCGCTCAACCTTGTCCTGTCGATCCCTGACCCCCCTTTTGATGGGAACAAGGCCCAAGAGATTATGAAACGTATTTCGCCAAAGCAGGACCATTTCCTTTCTCTGCCGAGTAGCCGCACCGTAAGGCGACAAGCGTTCGTGCATAAGCATTGCTGGCGGCCTTGCAGTCACACCAACCATTGCCTATGCGTGCGACTCTTGCCAAGTTGATGGTCCAACATGCATAGTGCAAAAAGGCTTGTCATTGGCCATTTTATTCTATTGCTGTTGCACAATTGTATCCGTTCGACTAAAGAGTTGCAAGCATGCCCGGGGTGATACACACATCTATTCAAACTGATATTGTGCAAGGTTCCCCTTTAGGCGAGGATAAAGAGGGCCGTCTGGCCGGCAAGACCGGGACTCCCCGGAAGCGGTCCCAGACCGGATGCCGGGCCGCCAGCACCGCCTGCTGCCGAGAGGGTCACCGTCGGTGCCGGCGTCGACGTGATCAACGCCACGAATCCTCCCCCGCCGCCGCCTCCGCTGCCCGCAGCGTTAAACGTATCGGAACCGCCGGTGCCGCCGGCCCCACCGTTGGCCGTGATGCTGCCGGTACCGACGATCGAGCGCGCCGCGACGACAACAACACCGCCTCCGCCGCCGCCCCCGCCTGGAGCGGGTCCCGGAGTTCCGCCAGAGCCGCCGCCGCTCCCGCCCTGGATGGGGGTCCACAGCGCTGTACGGCCCTGGAGCACAGCCAAAGTGTTGAATTGCAAGTTTGGCCCGCCTTCCGCTGCCGTCGGTGGGGTGACCGTGCCGCCGGCGAACCCGCCCGTGGGCACGATTCCCGTGCTGGCGCTGCCCGATCCGCCCTGGCCGCCGAGAGACTGCGCTATGGCCACGCCCGTTGCGTTTACGCCGCCGTTGCTGCCACCTCCGAGGGTGCCCGCAGGGGCGCCCACACCCGCCGAGCCAGTTCCGCCAGCACCGCCATCGTCAGAAATGGTTCCCGCAAGGGTGAGCGTTCCGTTGACGAATACGCGGTACCCGGCGGTAACGAGCGTGGCGCCCGAGGGGACGGTGAGATTGGCGTAGAATTCGTCTTCCGCAAGGATCCGAGTTCCCGATGCGGTCGATGTGGCCGTGCCGTTGCCATAGACCAGTGTGCCCACGCCTGCTCCTGGTGTACCGGCAGGCCCTTGAACACCTTGAAATCCTTGAGTTCCTGCTGGTCCTTGAACCCCCGTTTGTCCTTGGGCACCCTGTGATCCCTGCGCTCCAGTTGCGCCTCGAGGGCCTTGTGCACCTTGTAAACCATCAGGTCCTTGAAGACCTATAGGGCCTTGAAGGCCTTGAGCGCCTATTACTCCTTGTGGACCAACGCAACAAGGACCTTGTACGCCTTGAGGACCTGTAGGTCCCTGAACGCCTTGTGCGCCTAAGGCACCTTGTGAGCCCTGTGGTCCGACACAGCACGGACCTTGCGGGCCCTGAAATCCTGTAAGTCCCTGTGCACCTCGTACGCCCTGTGGACCAGGACAGCATGGACCTTGCGTTCCTTGTAGACCAACAGGTCCTTGTAAACCTCGAGGGCCTTGAACTCCTTGTGGACCTTGACAACATATACCCTGTGGTCCTTGAGGGCCTATAAAGCCCTGCAAACCGCGCGGACCTTGTATGCCTTGAGGACCAGGACAGCAGATGCCTTGAGGGCCTTGAAAACCACGCGGCCCTTGAACGCCTTGACTTCCTTGAACGCCTTGGGGGCCGGGACAACAGCGGCCCTGTGGGCCTTGAAAGCCACGTGGCCCCTGAATTCCCTGACTTCCTTGTGCACCTTGCGGTCCTTGACAGCATACGCCTTGAGGGCCTTGAAAGCCACGTGGCCCCTGAATTCCCTGACTTCCTTGCGCACCTCGCGGTCCTTGACAGCATACTCCTTGAGGGCCTTGAAATCCCGCAGGACCTTGTAATCCAGATGGCCCTTGAACGCCTTGCGAGCCACGATCTCCCATCACTCCTTGAGGACCTCGAGAGCCTTGAATTCCTTCAAAACCTTGGGATCCACGAGGCCCCTGACTCCCTTTTGTTCCCTGTGGACCTTGACAACATGGACCTTGCGGACCCCGAACGCCCTGGGGACCTTGAACTCCTATAAAACCTTGTGGTCCGAAACAACAACGTCCTTGAGGACCCTGAACGCCTTGAGGTCCGGGGCATGCGTGCACGACGATAATGGTGGTTCGCTCACATGGCGGTATGCGCACCACCACGGTATCGAGATCCTCGTTAAAGGGAAGTTTGCGATGCACGACACGAACGCCACGACGGCGGTGGCACTCTTCATCCACATCGCTTTCGCTGTCGCTCGAATGACAGCGGCACGGATCCCACTTGCAGCGTCTGCAGCAACGATTTCGCGAATGCGCGACGGCGCTCGTACGGTCGCCAGTGTCGGATGTGGCCGACGTCGTATCGCATGTCGGCCGGGCGGCACATTGCTCGTGGGCCCGCTTGTGCTTGCATCGAGATGATACGCTTTCTCTGCTTTTCGTGCCGATGCTGCCATACGATCGGGGTTCACTCGAGGATTGCGCGGTGTGCGATGTGCTAGAGCCCGACGTGCACGATGTGCTGCATGAGATGGTCGACACGCTGTGGGCTTGGCGCGGCGTCTCGTCTGTGACGCTCGGCGCCGTATCCGGCGGCGGTTCGTTGGAA
>Ga0255334_1000382_pt1 | contig 38325 bp, 30 predicted proteins | sample EtOH5_35cm_T3_12_FD_202080 | JGI IMG/M metagenome (GOLD analysis project Ga0255334, IMG submission 202080) | Sandy soil microbial communities from University of British Columbia, Vancouver, Canada - EtOH5_35cm_T3_129 | ecosystem: Engineered > Artificial ecosystem > Sand microcosm > Unclassified ... | reverse complement strand
GCGGCATAGAGTCAAACAAACGCGCGCGCGCACAGACACAAGCTTTCTCCGTTTAGACAACACCATCAAGCAGCCTGCCACGGTCCGTGTGCGTCAACAAAGAAGAACGAGGAGAAGAACGAGACGCGGTGGGAAAACATGACATCGACATCGAGCAGCAAGAGAGCGGCATCCGGCCGTGCCACCGCCGGCATGGCTCTGGTGATGGCCATGGCGTTTGCCATCGTGGCCACCAACGCCGCAATCACGTTCAGCGGCAGTCCCACCATCAACTATGACGCGCCCTTTTACATGTACACTGCCGTGTGGAACTCTTACTGCGCGCTCAACGGCACCGGCACGTCCGCAGAGGTCATGTGCAACATTGGCGTGACCGATCCGGCGCAGGCCACCAAGTTTGCCATTAGCGGCGGGTGCGGGCCGGTGCCGGCGTCGTCGCTCATCAGGCTCGCCATGTACGTCCCGCCGACGGCCTCGCGCAACTACACCCGTTGGTGTCATGTGATGCCACCGAGCGCCGACGTCTGGGTGACCCTGCGCTGTAACGAGACCGCGCTCCCTCCTGCCGAGTTTTCCTTTGTCAACATCAATGCCACGTCCGACGGCTACCTCCACGGCAACGCGTCGGCCGTCACCTTTACCGACAGTTCCAACGGGGTCAACACGCTCTGCTCGGCACAGTCCATTTACATCAACGGCGCCGACGTCTTGTGCAACCGGGAGACGGTGAGCAGCTGGGAGACGTTCAACTTTGTGCCCGCCTAGTCTGCGTCGTTGCTGCCGCACTCTCTTTCCTTTACTATTTATCCTTGTGGACCTTGGAGAATACATGTAAACATAAGACCCGATATCGTGGCTCGTGTGTGGGTTGGAAATCTTCTAAGGCCTTTGGTGTCAAAGACGCTTACTGGAGCATCGTAGAAAGGTCAAACGTAAACTTAAAGATGGGAGACGGTTTCACTCTGTGTGACTCTTGTGACGTTGCCTATTTGCGCGATGCAAAAGTCACCGAGGTCATGCAAAGTGAAACGCTCCCAGTAGTTGCTGTCGTCGGTCAGGTGTTTGCCAGCGCCACAGGCATCCCAACGAGACCGAATCATTGTTTGCACACGTATCATCAAACAGCCGCCCATTAGGCGGCGCCAGACTTGCATTTAGCTACAACCCATTTCATCGCGCAAAGCCACCCCAGGCCAGAGGACGAGATGACATCCACCCAACTCACGCGCCACCCCTGGTTGTGCAAGAGGACGTTTCCTGCAAACTGCGATTCAATGGCCCTCGACATAACGGGACCGTCTAGAGCCTATCCCACCAGCAGGACACCTATCATTGTTGAGATGACATGGCCACGAGGAATAAATTGGCTTCCTACTTTTTCGGACACGCGTCGGTACCGCGGGTATATGCAGCACCATTGTAAACGCATTTTGTTTACTCTAGCCGAAAACAATGCCGGTGCACAATATCATCGATCATCGCTCAAACAGGTACCTGGTCGATGTGATGGCCGTATTCGAGAGCAGGGACCATGACGACGACGTCGAGGGCGCATCCCAGTTTGGCAAACATTCGGGTGTCCAAGAGGAAGAGTGCACCTACCTGGGCATCGCGGTCACGACGATCGACCGTGCGGTTCGGTTCGCGCAGCGCGAGTGGCCGACTCTTCCTGTGACGCTCTATCTGTACGATGTAGGCACCCATAACGTCGCGGATTACGGTGGACTGTCGGAACAGCTGGACCCCATAGAGTTGCCTTCAACGGACGACGACGTGCATGTGTGAAAAAGGAACAGAGTCCAACCCAAAGGTTTCGATCGGTAGACTCGGTTTGGAAATGCAAATGCTCACTTTATCGGACGGCTCTTGATGGTCAAAGCCACTGCCCTAGGGCAACGGCGGCATTCCTTGTTCCGAGTTTCAACAGACAGGGTGAATGCCCTGCACGGCAATGGCGCTTTTCGCGCCCTCGAGAGAGGGTACACGATTGGTCGGGTCGGTATCGTTTAATTGTTTTACTGTTACTGGGAGTGCACGCCAAACGTTTTTGCCCAAGACGAGGGCCTTTGCGTCAAAGGCAGGACCAACAATGGATTCGATCGCACCGCAAGCTGATTTCGCGGGGACAGAGGCCGTCGGCCGTTGCGTACCACAGCTTCCCACAGAGGTCATGGTCATGATCGCGTCGAAACTAGGGGACGTCAGGGATCTTGTGGCGTGTCTCGCCGCATCGCGGCACTTTTACGGCCTCGATAGGACCGCCATTTACGGGCAAAAGTATGCGTGCGCCACGCTGCTTTCCGTGTGTGCCTCTGGCGACGACGAGGGTCTGCGCTTTGTTGCCAATCAGTACGGTGTTCCCAATGGATTCGAGTGGGGCACGTGTCTTCTTGTTGCCATTGCCGGCGGTCACACCAAAGTCCTTGATCGGATACGTGCCATGTCCAAGGCGCCGCCAAATGCCATCATTTGGTCTGCCCTATTGATTACCGCCGGAGCGCTTTACGGGCAGGACAGCGCGATTGCGTCTTGGCTGCGGCGTACCGAGAACAGACCCGTGTCGGGGCCCTCGTCGAAAGGCGAAACCATGCGCTGTGCGACATGTATCGGCACAAGGACGCTCCACACATGGATCAATGCCGACATCATCGTTCGGGCCCTGTTGTGCGTGCAGTCCCTTCCCAAAGAGCGCCAGAGCGTGCTGGTGCGGTGGGCCGACGACGAGAGCGGCTTTTGCGTCGCCCCAATCTACTATGGTGTGATCGGTATGTCGTGTGCCGCACCAATTCTCTACAACAGATTCGCAATGTACCGCGAAGCCGTAACAGGTCCAGGTGAGCGGTGCCAATCCGCTCCCCGTTTAGACGACCCCAGAGTGCTCGAGTGGATCCGCCTCGGTCACATTGACCGACTCTGCGCGTACCTTGACACGGGTGACCGTGTCGATTGTCTTGGCACACGGAACGAATACCTGCGTAAGGTGTTTCGTGCCGCTCTGGACGGGGGTCACGTGCAACAGGCCCTGCAACTTTATAAACGCCTGAACGGTTTGGTGGCGTACAACTATCAGGGCAGGATGTGGGTACGTTGTATGATGGCGATCCACTTTGCAGGCATAGGGCGCCACGATCTGATCGAGCGCATCGGTTGGAGACCTGGCAAGATAGACCCCGATATTGCGATGCATGGTCGCACCCATGATGGCGAAAGGCGCCTATGGACCGAGATGGTCCTACGGGCTGCGCGTGGCGGTCACGTCAGCACACTCGAGTGGATGCGCGATTGTGTATCAGACAAAACCAGATGTTTGGCTGTGTGCCAAGCGATGTTGGCAGGCCACCTCGACGTCGTGGCGTGGCTCTGCGCCGAGGGATACAACCGCTCCTGCCGTAATGTGCCGTTGCCGTCTGCGATGTGCGCCGTCACCCTGCTCTACTGGTCCATCCATACCGGCAGATTCGACATTGCTGCGCTCCTTTTGGACCGCACAGCTGGCAAACGTGAATTACAAAACGACGTGGACTCGCGTGTCTGTCACGCCATCATCGGTGCCGTCGAGGATGCGCTGCTCGGTGGCGATCTAGGTGCTGTCCACTGGCTGCATAGACGTGAACCGCGATTGGTGAGTGACACGGCCGCACGCCTCCGGTCGATTGCTTCTCCTGCCCTGCTGTACCCACCTATTCTGCTCGCTCCTTTCAGTCACTATGGCATTGAAATCGACTAGGTTGGCCATACACACGCGCTCTGGTTTTCCACAGTGGATCGTGCCCCTGCACGAATCGATGCTGGCCGGTGTTGGGCCCAATACGATGTACCCATACGTTTTGGACTTTACGGCTAGGCACAGACTCTAAAGTCCCCCCTTTATCCCTTGGCATACTCTCGTCGCTACTTTTGTCGGGCCGTGTATCCGCCGTCGTGGTCGATCGCAAGGGACCTGGACGTTGTTCTGCAAAAGAGATTTCTTGTTTTCGCCCAATCACACGCACGTTCGCAGATACGCACTAGCGCGTGCCAAAAGAAGAAGAGAAGCATTGTGGGTTCTTCAAAGCGAGCACCGATTCGGTCCAGTTGGCAGAGCAAACAACCGTGCGATGGAACCTTTGGGCAGTGTGCACGGGGACGACCCTTTGCTTCCCAACGAATTGCTGGCCATGATCGCGTCCAAGTTGGACGATGCGCAGGATATCGTGATGTGCCTCGTGGCATCGTCGCGCTTTCACGGTCTCGATAGGAGCGCCCTCTGTAGGCAAAAGTATGCGTGCGCCACGCTGCTTTCCGTGTGTGCCTCGGGTGACATCGAGGGGCTGCGTTTCGTCGCCAAACATCGTGGCGTCCCCGACGGGTTCAGGCGCGATGCATGTCTTGCTGTGGCCATTTCCGGCGGTCACGTCCACATACTTGATCCGATACGCAATCTGCCCTCTACGGACAAATGGCCGCTCGACGCCGTCGCGTGGTCGGCCCTGTTGGTCTCTGCCGCATCAGTACGTGGAAGGGACAGTGCGATCGCGTCTTGGCTATGTCGCACCGAAAACCGGCCCACGTCCGGGCCCTCCTTGGAGCGCGATGCCTTTCGTTGTCTTGACTGTCTCAGAGGGGGACCGCCTTATGCACCGCTCCCGAGCGCGTTCAAGATATCGGACGAGAGCGCTCTAGTGATGCGCGCACTGTTCTACCTGCAGACTCTTGTTCCGGACGATGGTCAAGATAAGATACTGCAGTGGCTCGCCAGCGAAACCAGATTTTGTGTCGTCTCGCCCTACCGCATGGTAATCAACATACACCGCGCCGCCATGGCGAGGCAGAGGGAACGCGATAAAGATGCTCTCTGCTCCTCAAAAGGAGACTCGGAGACGCTCGAATGGATTCGTTCGGGTCGTTTGGACGATCTTTACAAAAGGCTGGGAGAGGACGGCCTCACAGATCGCCTTTGTTCCGAGCGCACGAGAGATCTATTGCACGCCTCGCTGGAGGGAGGCCACGCGGACCAGGCCTTTCAACTGTACGAACGTCTGGTCGATCGAGATGCACGTGACTGTCCTGAGCGGGTGTCGGCGCGCAGTATGCTCACGATTCGCCTTGCGGAAATGGGTCGTCTCGATCTCGTTGAACGCGTTGGGTGGAGACCTGGCGAGTCAGACTATGACATCGAGATGAATGGTCGCCCTGGCAGGGAGCAGCGCTACTGGAACGAGGTGGCTACAAGGGCCGCGCGCAACGGGCACACGCACGTGCTCCAATGGATTCCCCCCGAGAAGATGGACAAGAACATCTGCGCGGCCATAAACGAGGCCGTGCAGGCGGGCCACCTCGGTGCAGTGGCGTGGCTCTGCGCGCAGGGCTACAACCGCTCCGCGCGCAACAACGAGTTGGTGTCGTCAACCATGCGCACCGTCACACCCCTCTACTGGGCCATCCATGGCGGCGGGTTCGACATTGCTAGGTCCCTCTTGGACCGCACGGGTGCCTCGGAGGAAGAGATCAATTCTCAGGTCGATCGGGCCGTTGCTTACGCCGTCGAGGATGCCCTCATGGGAGGCGACCTACGCGCCGTTTCCTGGTTGCGCAAATGTGAGCCCGAGTTGGTCGATGCCGAGGTTGAGCGTCTGCGCTCTGTCGTCTCTCAAACGGTCGTACATATGCCCACGATGATGGCCCCGTTGAGCCATTATGACATCTTTGTTGATTAAACAGAACGCGCTCTACGCCCACATGTCTCGAGTCTTGTGCCTTCTCGCCCGCACTGATCATGTATCAATATCCTATCTGTCTCTCACACAGGAGAATACATGCCCTCATTATCTAGTACCCCGATTGCGCCGCCCATCCGGCGCACACCCCAATGAGACGTTTGATGTTTCTCCTTTGTTGTGACACCACCTAATGCGAGACAAGGGTGGGCCCGCGCGCTTTGCCCTAAAGAGGACCCTACCATGGGGACGCAACCCCATTACCGATTGAGTTCAAACAATATCCCTTAGTGAGTGCCTTTTCGGCAAAGAAGACAACGTCGCCAACGGAACAGCATTCTCGGCCTAGAGCGCTTCATGAGAGACAAGGGGACGGTCGAGTGCATGCGGTGGAACCTTGAGGATACGCCCCGAATCGATCCAGTCCGTGTGTCTTTTCAGAATGTCGGTGAGAACGTCCCACGGGTCGGGCGCATCGAGGGTGGGACTCCAAGCGCACGCCCTGGCCCAGCGTGGCGGTCCCTCTATACCCTTTGGTCTTGCAAGAGGTGCATGGGAGGCCGTTCGCAAAGCCGCACGGGGGCAGATCTGACCCAGGTTCCACTCCCACGCGGCGCACTGTCGGGCACACAGGATGGGATCGCACGGACACCCGTGGCGGTGCGCATAGATGGTACACTCTCGATGGCCCCTGAAGAGCGCCCACAGAATGGTGGTCTTGTCCCACGCGCAGCCGCAATTGTGCAGAAATGCCATACATTGCAGCTGGCCATGGGCTGCCGCGGCCGCCATGGTCGCCTTTGCATCCCACGGGCATCTGTTATCGCGCGCGTACCAAAGACATTCAAGATGCCCGCCTTTGGCGGCAGCGCGGCATGTGGTTTGGTCCCACGGGCACCCATGTGTATGGGCAAACATTAGGCAATCAAGGTGCCCATGCCGCGCGGCGTGGCGACACACGCCGGCGTCCCACGCATGACCACGTCCATGGAGAAAGGCCAGACAATCGAGGTGTCCATGGCGCGCAGCCAACGCACACATGTCGGTGTCGCCCAGATCGATTTGGTGCATCCCAGGGCGCCGATCACCCTTGCCGGCGGGCACATAAAAGAGGTGCGCATAGAGCGCATGAAATACATCCATACGCCCTCCAACGATAGAGCACGAGAGCGCACGGGGTGCCACCGCCCACCCCTCGCGCAGGAGCAAAAATAGATCCCCCACATCGAGGGCGCCCGCCAAGAGCAGGGCGTCGAGTATGTGTATGTCGCCCCGCCAGCCGTAGGTGCCCATGTAGCGGACAATGTCCACGTGTCCTGCTATAGCTGCAGCCAACGCGCACGCCTGGTAAGGGCACAGAAACCCGAGACGTCTAGCCCTGGTTAGCCATTCAATGTGTCCCCGCCCAGCAGCCACCTGCCATGCGCGCTCTGGCAGCGATCGGCACGTCGCACGTGCCCAACGTTTGAGCACATCGACCCGGCCCGTCCACGCAGACGCACATGCCACCTCGTCATTGTACAGCACCTCGGCGCCCTTTGCGGTGCACCAGACGGCACCAAGGGGTGCACCAGTGTAGATCAAAAGAGCGGCCGCCCGCGGATAGACGAGTCCCCAACGATGTTGGATACGGTCAAGCATTGCTGTGTCGCCCCTGAGGGCCACCGCACAGGCAATGCGCAGGTCCTTTTTCGGAAACCTGATCGTAACATCAGCGGCGTCGTGGGCTGTGACCCCATTCAGAAACAGAGTGGTACATGTGGGGGATGGGTCGGCATTACGGCAACGCGTTTCTCCATTGGCAAAACAGTCCGATGCAACAAAGGCGTCCTCGACGCGCTCTGTAAAGAGGCAGCGTGGCCGGCAGATGTTGGTACCGCGTTTTGCAAAAGAGCGCACTCGGTGGCGCGGATCGCACCACCGCAACGGCACGGCCCCAGCGTCGCAGCAGACGCGATACCAGCGGCGGCACGTCATGCGCGCCGTTGAGAGCAGCACCACACATGGCAGCTGGACAAAGATGGACGCGAGCAATTCGTCCGGCAGGCCGCCTATGCCACTATCGCTCCTGCCATATGTGCGTGTGACCGACCGCACTGCATGGTGGAAGTTACAGCGGCGCTTGCATGGAGTGGGCGAAATCTGTAGCCTCTCCATGCACTTGGAACGGCAAGAGGTCACGCGACTGTTTGGGTGCTCCCCCCGCGGCACGGCCCAGGGGTTCATTCCGTTGCCGCTCCTTTTCTTTTGTGCGAGCACGATTGGCGTACGCGTTTGAGCCACAAAACACATGCCACACATACCATTGATCGTGGTGTGCGGGTTCTGTTTCCCCTCTCGGCCCTTGGCTCGCGCCACACGCCCATGCCGAGGGCAGAGGAATTGTGGTTGGCACAGGTACGCACACTGGCCCGTACGTTTCGGCCACACCAGTGGGAAAACGCCACGTGTGCGCGGTATGGCATCTCCTCTACCACGATCATCATCAACGCTCGCACAGGCTTCCGCCAGTGATGCTGTTCTTCTGGGCAACGAGCCATGGAACCCCTTTAACGATATCATAGCGGGCGGCGGTGCGGGAACCGGAACAGACACACACGAACATTCCAGTTGGGAGCCGGCCAACTCGTGGGCCAGCAGGATCTCGGCGGCCTACTGCCGCAACAGGGACGGTTTCGCGTTTGGCCTCGCCCTGCTTATTCTCTTTGTCTTTATCGCGACGGCCATGAACGTGCACTACCAGTGCTGGCAATGGCGTACCGATCCCATTGCGTCGGCCGTCATCGAGCGCCGCAAGCGCCATCTCTACACGCCCTATACCTATTTCGCGACCCAATAAAGGCCACCATGCTGGTGGAGCGTCCTATAAACGGTCATTTGCCTCGCCCTCCTTTGCAGTGGTAGTGAATAAAGGTAGGTACGGTGGGGCGCAAAACGGAAATGGGTTCGCGCACGATGGTGTGGCCTTTATGAGTGCGTGTTTCAAAGAGGGCTTTATGTAGGCACGCGACGGCAGAATGAAAAGAGGAGATACGCACACGTGCATGCACGCATGCAATGGGCAGACGCGTCAACGACGGCGTACGGGATGGGCGCGCACGTCGAGGGCGCGGGCAATGTACGCAGCGTCCTGGAGAAAGGTGGGCGGGTAGACACGCGCCGACGCGAGCCGAGCCACAGACACCATGCGATTGTCGCTCGCAAACGCGATGCGTCCAAAGTGGACTGTTCCCTGCACGATGGCGCCCGGCTCGTAGAGTGCATTCACTGGCAGTGGGTCTCCAAAGCGTATGCCGTCTATGATATGGGCGTCTTGCGTCACACGCATACGGGCAACCTCATAGGGCGGTACATCGGCGGGATTCCCTGGTGTCACAATGACTGAAAAGCAATGCACTCGGTCATTGTCCAGACCGGCATAAAGTTTGACGGCGTTCCATGCAGTAGTGGACGCCTCATGCTCAGCGCTCTGCACAAAGGCACGAAAGCGACCGCGTTCGTGATCCATGAAATGTCCCGTGCGCATTGCAGCACTTGGGGTCAACTCGAGTGAGATCATGCGCGAGTGGTGCACTTCACTCGTAGACGAGAGCGACGGATCGCGCGCAAAGCAATCGCTCATCGTCATGTTTCTGTCGCATGCATGCACAGGTTGCTCACGGCCCCCATCACCGTCATCGCTAGCGCAGGACGCTGCACACGTGCTCGCCGCGTTATGACCATGACCGTACTGGGACTGAAACGTTCGCCCGATACAGTCGGGGCAGTTAAAATCGATTACGACGAGCGGCGGCGTCCTCAGCGTCCACGGGTGGCGCAATCGAGCACCCCACGATGTGGTATAGCGATGGGGCCCGGGAGAGTGTTTGTATACGCAGACATCGTGGTTGGGATCGCGCGATTTGCAGGCGGCGCACACGTATTGGCCCTCTTCATTGTGTGATACGGTGGAGGATCGTTCCGCTAGCGATCTGGTACCACCGCCATCGGCAAGAGAAGCGCGACCGACAGTGTCGGTGCGCTCGCCGCGGTGCCAATCGCTCAGGCGTCTATACCCCTCGCATGACATGGGTTTGTACTCGAACCGTTCCAAAAGCGTTTCAATCGAGTCAAACGTTGCGCATCGTGTATGGGGTATACGATGATGCCGACCGTGTACGTCTTGTTCTATCACCGCTGTTGTTGTTGTTGTTGTCATTGTTGTTATTAAACATTGGTCCTCGCGATCAGACCCCGAGTCGTTCAGGATACCGGTGCAGACAAAACCCTTGGCGAGGGCCTTGGGCGCGCGATCAGAGCGCGGCGTCATTCCCGGCATGGCCTCGGTGTGGCGCGTTGCTACACTGGCTACACAGTCCCATGTGGCCCATAGGTCGCGCCCGTCGTAATAGGCGCACACGTGGGTCATGTCAAAGTCGCACACCAGTTGAACGGGATTGCTGTGATCGGTAAAGATCAACTGCAGAACCTCCTGGTGCGCATCTTGGGCCGCGTCCTGCACAGGCAATGTAAACGTGACGGTGGCCCCGTGCACGACAGGCACGCACTCGGGCAGGGCGCCACTGATGGCGCGCACGACGCGCTGAAATATGGCGATGCGAACCTCTTGCGTGTCGCCTAGGATCCATAGGTCAATGTCGGAACCTGGCAGCCAACGTCGCAGTGTGCTCGATTGCATGGCATAGACGACGGCTCCACCGGCCATGACGAGATCGCCACGACCGTCCAAGAGGCTCGGCGTGCTGCCATCGCGCGACCCACACAAGAGGTGAGCGAATCGTGGGCACACATCAGCTAGGGCATCCCGAAACTCGTTCATATCACGGACAAATGCAGGCGCGCTGTCTGGAGGGTTCTCGTTTGGCACAGGACAATCACCGGTACGATCGCTTTGCGCACCGTCGCTCCAGTGGTCACGTGTGGCATTATCGCACCGTTGCTCCCGCAGTAGCGGCACATACTTGTCGGTGAGCGGACGGACCAAGGTGGCGCCCAAGCCGAGGGCCTGATCCACGGGCAGCAAGAGGCGCGCCCACATGCACACTGCATGTGCTAGGACACGTGCTAGGGATACATCGGCTTGTCTGGCGAGTGTCCCTATAACGCGAGCAAACGTTCCCTCGCCAGAGGCAATGGCCCTGGCGGCCCCAAAGAGCGCGCGCCTGTGGTGCATGTAATCGCGTGCGCGGTGATCGTACTCCAGGTCCAACGAGGTCTCGTACATGGTCGTGGCCGTGCGTTCCTCATGTGTTTTATGGTGTTGTGGCCGAGGCGCGGGCACGGTGCGGTTGCGGAAGGGAACGAGCCTCCACAGGAGCGCTGGCCCGTAAACGTGGACGCCGTCACTGCCCGGCTCACTGGTAATGCCCATTACGGTAAAAGGATTGAAGCACTGTTCCCACTGACCAACAGCGTGCCACACATAGACGCCCAAGGCCATGAGAGGCACCGGACATTCGGGCTGGGTCCACCCGTCGGGGCCCTCACGGAAACCCAGAGCCCCGACGATGACGCGCGAGCATTGGGCCAGAAGGCACACGTTGGCGCGGCAAAACGCGAGCGCACCCCAAAACACAAATGCGTCAGCCTGCGACGGTGCGCGGGAGCCATCACTCTGCATAAACAGGGCGAGGCGTTGGACGACATCGACGGGCATGCCCCGCAGGTGGCCCATGTAGACGCATGTGCGTGTATCCTTATTCTCGCCGTCAGTTTCGATGTTGGATTCGCGAAACCCACCCGTCAGCAACGGTACAAAGTAGTCGCCGATTGCCGACAGTTGGGCGATGGTGCCCTCGAGAAGGCCGAATCTGCCTTTTTGCTGATCCTCGGGCGAGCCCGCGATGCTTATGGTCACCGTTCGTGATTGGCCCTCGTGGTTTGGTGCGTTCTCCTCTTGCTGCATTGTATGGGTATAGTGCGGTCGGACAGGAGAGGGGCCTATGTGTCTCGTCTTGTCTGGACTTTGCCTTTTGGTGGTCTTGGAGATTGTGTGTTTTGCCGTAAACGCATCGCCCTGATTGGCCCTCTTTCAACACACGGTAATTGATGGCGCACGACGCGAAATGGATGGTCAATATCCGACGGCGGCAGGATGCAATCGCGCGATCGTTCGGGGGCAAGGTCTGCGCTGTGTGGGTAGATGGATCTTGTTGGCATTGAACGTCAGCGGGCCCAAACGCGTTGGCCATTACTGATTGGTCCGGTGCAAACGGATAATGCTTTGCTCCTGGGAACACTGCCCGTTTGTTATGGCAAATTGAAGAGAACCAACAAGATGGACCAACTGCCCGACGAAATGGTCATGGGCATTGTTGCTATGATGAACGTTCCAGGCGTGGTGCGCCTTGGCATGACGTGCAAACGCATGCACATGATCGCGCGCGATGAAAGACTGTGGAAACACCATATGCTGACCTTGTGCCCAGACAGCACCATGTGCTTTGGCGATGCGCTCCGACACGGCAAGGACTGGATCTGGCTTTACCGTGCTCATAGGGATCTCGAACGCAATGGTCCCGCTCCCACGGAGCCGTTATTTTGGGAGGGACTACCGGCACGCACGGGCAGGTTCAGTCGTTGGGGCAAGGACGCGTACATAGGGGACATGGTGCAGGACACGCCCCACGGTTACGGCTACATGGCATGCAACTATTCGTTTCTGGGGACGATCACGCCCTACGAAGCCCAGTACTCCATATCCCCGCGTTACCCCAATGGTCGCGTCACGCACAACTGTCGCAAGGGCGCGTACGAGGGCCAGTGGGCGTTTGGCAAGCACGACGGCTGGGGCCGCCATACGTGGTCCTGTGGGGCCGTGTACGATGGCGCCTGGTCACACGGGCGCTTTCACGGCGAGGGCACCTTTACGTGGTCCAACGGCACGCGCTACAGCGGACAATGGTCGGGAGGCAAGAAACACGGCACCGGCGTTATGGAGGCCTCCTGCGGCGATCGATACACTGGCGAGTGGCAGGACGACAAGAAATGTGGCTATGGCGCCTACGCGTGGAGCGATGGCTCGCGCTACGTGGGCGACTGGGACGACGACCAAAAGCACGGAAACGGTGTTATGTTTTACGTCAACGGCGATGTTTGCATCGGTCAGTGGCACCGTGATCGGCCCCATGGAACGGGCACGGGCACCGTGCGCTCGTCCTGACCCACTTACTTTTCTAATCCTTCCTTGTGCCGCACTTGCTTACGATGATTTCTTTCTGTCCTGCCTCTCCTTTCTTTTCCCTATCTTTTTACACGAGGAACAATACCTACATTTTTGTACACATTTTGGTGGCCACCGCGAGGATTATGGGTTGGAGAGGTACATGCGAGCGATGGCGGCGCGCACGTCCGCACAGAGCAGATCGGGGCGGTCCAGATAGGCTCTGTCCATGAGGTCGATGCCCAGGAACGGTGCCGCCTGCAGGAGTGCGTCCATGTCAGTGTCTGACGGTCCCGCGCCTCCAGCACACACGCCCGACACCGTGTGGGCCGCCGCAAAGCGCGCCACCTGCGGATCGAGCACGCCCGGCGCGAGCATCTGGGATCGTCGCGTCGGGGACTGCGCCGCTCTTTCGGCAAAGGCAACCACGGCAGCCTGACGTTGAATCTGCGTGTGGGGCCTCTGGAGACGTTGCCGGGTCTGCATCCACGAGTTCCGCTTGGAAGAAGAGGCGTCGGTGGCGTCGGCCAACGCCACGAGGTCGCACTCGTCGATCGTGCCTGCGGCAAACACCATGGGCTGCATGTAGGTACCCGGCCGGTGGGCCGCGTTGGTGACCTCCTCGGGCACATTTGCGGGCAGATCCAGCGGGTCGACCGACGGGCGCATGTCCCATGCCGCCAACGTGTCGCCGTGCATGGCATCGATGAGGGCGTCCATGGCCCTGACGAGGACGGCATCCTCGCTTTTGATGAGTCGCGACGGCAAGAGCCTGGTGGGAGCGGGCTCGTAGTGGGTCATGCTCGATATCACTTGTTCGTCATAGGTCGAATCGCCGTCGAGGATGACCCGCGTGCGGCTGGCATAGTTGTCTGGGTTCCTGTCATCGACGATGTAGGCCCAATACTTGGGCGCGCCCTCCCACTGATAGACAAACAGGGTAAAGGTACGTTTGGTCTGACACTGGGTGCGCTCCCTGGACATGGCCTTGCTCTGCGGACCCACCAGTCTTATGGGACCCGCAGGGCGATTCTGGTGTTGCGGCCGCATCCACTCTTGGAGAGCGTCGAGTGCGCGTTGGGCGTCACCGGCGGCCCACTCAAGGAACGCATCGGCGTCCCAAGAGGTCCAGGGCTTACGGGGGGAACGTTGGACACCCGTGGCGCGCTCGACATAGGACCACACGGCGTTCGGGGTGGGTGGGTCGCCGATGGCATCCAAGAGGCCAGGCCGCGCCCGCTCCAGGTCACGCAGCCGGCTCCAAAAGGGCATGTAGACGTTGCGCAGTTCCTGGCACCATTCGTTGGGCAAATCCCCGACGGTCGCGTTTGCCGGCACGATCCCGCCCATGAGCGTGCGAAACAGGGCGCGCTTTGACTCGGCCGTCTGCCCGTAGGCGCACGCGGACATGAGCGCCGTCGCCAGTCTATCCAGCTGCTGGACCGCATTACTGGGCACCGCCGGTATGTGTGGCCGACTCGCATGAGATGTGGGTTCCGACGCCGGTGCAGGGGGCGCGCCCACCCCAGTCGAGGAGGCAGGGCGAGATTGGCGCGTTGCACCCAGGAGAAAAGGGCCCACCGCGCGCGGCGCTACATGGCTGCTCCAGTCGGGCGGCACAAATGATCGACGAAATGGTGCGTTTGGCGTGCGCCTCTGCCGTTTGGATGCCGGCACAGCAATGCCATCGTTTGTTTCATCGTCATCGTCGCCGTCGGCGTGCTCTGCAATGTATGCATCGCGCCTGCCCTGTTTGGGCGATCCAAGCGCCGTCGCCTGTCCACTTGGAACGAGTGGCGACGCGTATGGCCCCACAGTAGTCGGAGGCGCAACGCGCGCTGCACCGATGCGCACACTGTTTTCCCTCGCACCCATCCGTTCGACATTCATTCCCTGCCAGTACCTCTACCTCACGCTGTTTGTGTTTGTGCGTTGTTTTGTCTGCCAAGAGTGCCCGCTAAAAGAGGGAAGCGAACGGGTACGCCTTTCTAGTCACTGGCAGGTAGGCGCGCTCGCCCGCACGTTGTCGGCCCCACCAGCAGAGGGCGCCACCGCAAAGAGCACCCACACGGCAACAGCGGCGGCGGCCTCTTTTCCCGTCTCATCATCATCGCACCGGCACCCAACAAAGCGGCACAAAAACCCGCAAGGCAAATGTGCGTTGGGCACGGCCCTAAAGGGGGCACGCCAGCACGACCTTTGTGGGAGAGTATACGCGATGGTCGCGACCACCGTCGAAATCGTTCCAGGAAATATTTTAATATTTCCGGATAAAACATACTTTTTTAAAAAGGGACAACCACCCGGTGGCGCATAAAGAAACGACGATTCCATCAAAAAGGTGCGCCCACACACACGAGGAAAAGAGAGAGAAAGAACGTGACCTATCCAAGGGCGAATCTAGGGAGGGGGCAGAGGCGTGCCACACCAAAAGCGCCATGCGTCGCATGTGCAGGGATCGACCCTTGGACCGTTGTGATGCGCGAAATTCACGCCAGCCGATGCGTTGACACATTGGTGTTTCGAGGACGCGCACGATGGATGACTGTCGTCATTGTCATTCGCACAGCAGTGTCCATGAGCGGAAGCACATGCATCGCCCAGGGGACCCGCCATTAACACATCGACTGCCGACCAAGCGCCCTTTTGAACCACGCGCAAGAGGGCGTTTCGTACGCTCGGCCTTGCACAAACCAGGGCAGAGGGCCACGTTGCCGCCATGGCATCCAGCAGACGGCAGAATATCGTATAGTCGTCATCGGCATCCACAGGGGGTATGCGCCCGATGATGGAAGCCACGTTATCTGATGACGGCGTGTACCCTGCTGCGGCAAACGCGCGACATGCGCGGTGAGGGTCGCGCGCGGCAGCGATGGTCGAGCACACAAACGTGCACTCTTGCAATGAGGGCGCGCCCGGAATGCAACGGCCTATCCCTTGGCAGATGGCCGTGACCGCGTGCTGTAGGCCGCGATCGACTGCCCGGGAGAGGGCAGCAGAGACGAGCCTCTCGGATCCAAACGGCCGCAGTACCGCTACGGGGTCGGGCGCCCATATGGCCTTTGTGGCCCAATTTTTGGAGCGCGCCCTGTCCGATGGCAGCGACCACGCACCAGCGGTCATTTGCAACATGGTGCCGATTGTGGGGTCGTCCCAAAAGGCGACCGACGACGAGCCCAGCAGAACCTTGGCCCTTGTGTGCTGAGCGCGTGTGATGAGGCCCGAATGCAGTACCGTGAATGCCTCTCGGCCGAGTCGGTCGAGAAGGTGCAAAGGTGTGGCAAGGCCGCGTATGGCCAGCGCGCATCGCAGGCGCCACATCGGGTACAGATCATTGTATCGAAGGTAGTGAATCGGTGGAGTGGTCTGTGCGGATAGCGCTCCCAGAATGGCCATTATGCCAGGGAGCACGTCTCTTTCAGGCTGCCCTACGAGAGCGATCGCATAGGCCATGTCCATGAGGTCCTCGTAGGCGAAATCATACTTGCAGCTTCGCATCGTGCGCAAGAGCCCAAGGGCGTGCTCGATGGTGCCACCCATCGTGACCACCCACCGCATCAGCTGGCCGATGCCCTGCGACAGATGAAGGTCGCGCTGGGAGGCACACAGTATGGTGCCATACATCATGTGCGAGAGAATGTGTCGCTTTTGGGTCGTATACTTGAACCGGTTTTTGGCGTTGTTGTCATCTCGAGCGGGCGTACCGTCGATGGTGAGAGACATGTAGGCGGCAAACGCATCCTCGCCCCTGTCGCGTATGTGCGGTGGTTGACAGGGAACAGAGGCAGAAAGGATCATCTCTTCAGATAGGAAGCGCGACACCATCAAGGGAGTCCACGGCGTACCGGAGCCGGACCCGCACGCCAACATCAAGAGGCCGCGCGTGGTCGCCAACCGCCCTTCCATAAAGGCCTTCTTTTGCCTGGGGAGTGACTGTCGTACGCCCCTCACGAGGAGCCACCCATGGTACAGGTGGCCCCTGGTCCACCGCGATGAGGGTGCCCGAACGATGCGCCACCAGAGGGGGCACACCTGGCGTGCTACAAACCGTTCGCATGGGTCCAGGAGGCCCCGGGGCCAACGCTCGCTGGCCCCGTTGAGAATGAGGTCCCACAACTCGTCCGGCAAACCGACCCGTTTGTCGACGTCTATTGCTGCTCGTTCGTGCTCTTGGTCCATCGTCCTGCTGTTTCTCTCTTGTTCTTGCCGGGGGACTTTCTGCCGTCAGGGTCGCGCCCTGGCCGCAAAAGTGTGCCAAAAACAGAGGCAGCCCCACAAGGCAAGAGAAGAGGTGGTGGTAACAAAAAAAAAGACCGATTGGACCATAAAGGGATCAGTACAGTAGACCTCTCTGCACGAGGCCCAACAGGTGGCGCTCGTCGGCGCTGGCCTCGACGGGAGTCGGCGTGCCGCCCCACAGACACCAGGCCTCCCAAGTGCCCGGATTGGTGCCGGCGTCGCACCGGTCGGCGAGCGTGCCGTGGGCCACGCGCTGCAGGGGCCCATGCGGGTACAGCCGGTCACCGGGACCCGCTGCCGTGAGGCGAAAGACGCGTTCGGCGAGCGTCGACAGCGTGACCCACAGGGTCGGTAGGGTAAAGGTGCTCGTTTGCGTACACCACGCGCTGCACGCGTCAGAGGGGGACAGGCGACTCGTATGAAGCGTTCGCTGAAGCCACAACAGCGAGAGGATGGCGTCGGCGTCACCCCAGCGCCCGTCTCGCACCATGCGCAGCACACCCATGCGTATGGCGTCGGGCAACCCGAGCATCGCCAGGGGCCACCTTTCGATGAGCATCGCAAACACGGCCCGATCGGTGGTCAGCCCCTCGATTCCCTTGTTGAGCGTCCACACGCTGGCGTCGACGATGGCTTTGATGGCCTCTGCGTCGGGCACATAGCCCTTTGCCACGGCCCAGTCCAGTACGGCCGCGTGGTTGCGCCCCTTGCCGATGGCGGGACCCATGACGTGCGGCAGCGCGATCAGCGTCGGATAAAACTCTAGCATGCGCTCGGCCAGGCCAAACGCCCCGGCCCACAGCACCTCTTGGAAAGGCTCGTGCACGTTCTCCACGGTCGTTCCGTGTGCGACGAGCACGCCCACGGGATCCCTCCCGCTGAGCGATCGCGGTAGCGCATAGTTGCGGTGCGCCGACTGGGCATGGGAACCGTCTTTGGGCGCCGACGTTGCCACGGAGCGCGCACGCTTGAGCAGCTGGCGCACGCGGCCCGCATTGGCAAACGGATGCACATTGCTAGCTTTGGGCAGATGCGTCGCCGACGCCATGAGCCATTCCTGCGCCTGAGTGTCCCTCGTCGACGCCTTTTCGTTGTCGATGACGCTAGAGAGCGCATGAATGCAGCGCACGGCGCCCATATCAGAAAGGGCCACCCACAGACGGATGCACTTTGTCGTCTGCACGTGATCCTCGTCCTTGACGGTGGGCGTCAGACACGGATGCCGCAACAGGTTGAGTATGGCAAACAGCATCTCGGGATTGTCGCGCACCTCGTCGGCCGCGCCAAAGATCCATGTGCGCGCGAGGTCGACAACGTCCCCGAACGCCACGTGTTTGGATACCTGCGCCACCGCACACACGATACTTAGGATCTGGTCTACGGCGCATCCAGCGTGTACCATCATGGGAGGGAGGCGCTTTGCCGCGAGACCGTGCGCGTCCTTGATCAAGTGGTGGATCGACTTTGATCCCATTAAGTAGCGCGCAACTATGCCATACAGCTTGAGCCACGCTCCGTCGATGTTGGCGCTGCGCACAAGGGGCGCACCATCCCGTCCGAGCGTGAGGCGCACAAACAGGGCCACACGCTCTTGGATCTGCTTGGCGCGTACTTTGCTCTCGGCGAGCACGCCAAGCGGGAAGACGCCCAACTTGGTCTCGTCTGTGCCGCGCAGCATGTCTGTGTTTTGCGCGAGTGTCTTTAGCACATCCATGTCTGCTCTGCTGGTGGTTGAGGTCTTGGCGCGCTTGCGCGGTCGTGACGATGGCCGACTTCCCTCCTCCTTGTTGACGTCGTTGTTATCACCATTATCGTCGCTGCCGTCCCCTACAGCACCTTTGCCATCATCGGATGCGTCAAGCTGATAGGCCCATCGCATGACCGTAGCCTTGGTGGACGCTGGGGTCGTGCCCGTGATGCTCATCTTGCCGATCATGCCCGGCTGCCACGAGCCTCCGCAGAGAAAGAGCACAAGTGTGCGCATGCTCACGAGACGACCCTCGATCATGGCCGCCATGGCCCTGTCGCGCTCTCTGCTCTTGCTCATTCTGTCAAACGGGCGCAGGCGTGTCCAGGCCGTGCGCAAATGGCCAGCTGCCCATTGGGGTGATGGATTGCGGACGATCCGCCACCATCGCCTGCACACCAAACAGGGCAGCACCCGCTCGGCGGGGTCGAGAAGGCCCCTGCCCGAAGCGTCCGCTCCATTGAGGATCAGGTCGTAGAGTTCGTCCGGCAGCGATTCCCAGGGCACTTGGGATGGGTCATCTATAGCCAACGGTTCCGCCGCTTTTGCGGAGCGCCTCGTTTTGCTCGCCCTAGACATCCCGTCGTGTCTCTTTCCCTCGCAGAGATTGCCGGTGCCCCTTTTCGTTGTCGCTTATAAAGGGGGAAGGCCAGACGCCGCCGCTTTGCCACTGCCACTGCGAGAATACACGAGAGCGGCAACCACGCGCAAAGGCGCAGTCCCCAACCATGATAGGCCGCATACACAGAGTCGGTGGGGTCGGAAGGAGGCTATGCCGTGCACGGAATCGTACCACACACTACAGAGGCGAGCGCGGGCAAAGAGGGTATACTCGCGGTTTTCCATAGACGACACACGTGCGCGGCAAAATGGCCAGCCACAGGTGCAGTGTGCATGCTCTGCACCAATGTATAGAATATTGACGAACGTATTGTGTATACGTATCAACACGGGTTTTGCGCGCCTGCGTTTTTCGCCCCTTGCTCAACCGGGACCACGCTCGATGGGGCACTCTCTCCAACGTGTTCGTGCAGTTTACATGGACCGCACGAGAGTGCCACGATGGCAAGCGCGCGTCGATCCACCACACGAGCGCAAAATGAAGGAGGAAGAGACACGGACCCAGGAGTGTGTGTGCGTAGAGAGCAAACAGGCCTGTATTAGAGGTGGAAACATGGCTATGCGACAAGGAGGCCCGTTCGGCACAGGATGGCCACTGCCCGATCGGTCAGACCCAAATGGGGATGGTGGGTCCTCAAGAGGGCTGCCATGCGTTTGGCCTGCGTTGAGCAGACGGCGCGGCGGGGACTATAGGAAAAGCACTGCACGGTCGCCGGCCTATAGGTCCACACGCTCCGAACGATCACGCCGTGATGATTCACGGTCTGTACATCTATGCGGTAAACAAGACGCGACCCCGACCCGGAAGTGTCGAAGTGTTCGATGAGAATTCCATCGCGCTCGGCCATTCCCGTGGGGTCGCGCAGACGCACGTGGTCTCCTTCGATCATCTCTTGGGCCCTGTTTTGCATCGCCGATATCACGCCATGAAACAGCGCACACACATATATATGTATACATATGTGCACGAAAAGAAGGAGTTACTCTTGCAGGCCGCCAAGCGCTTCGGGAGGTCCGTGGTAGGGATGAATTTCCATATCCAGGCCATTCGTGGCGACGGTTCTCTGTACGGACATGAGGCGTCTGCAGATGGCGACGCTGATGCTCATCCGTGCGAAAAGAAAAGGCGGGATAGAGGGACGAAAGGGCGACAGTCCATGTAGACGCTGCAGGACACGGGGATGGAGAGCGCCGCGCAGGCGCGCGTCCCATAGGGTTCTGTCAAGACTGCACTGCGCCAGCGCGCGCGAAACCTGGCGAACCGGCAGCAGGTCGACCGCGTTTAGAAACCCCAGGATGGCGTGCACGAGTTCGCACGGCAGCTGGTCCATTACTCTTTTCTCTGGCCCTGCCGATCCCGCCGATCCCATGGGGCCGGTTTCGTTTCGTTCACTTGCATGGCCACAAAAGCGAAAAACGAACCGGCCAGTGGGGGGTGCTTTGTCGGTGAGCGTGCATATAGGTTGCGCGTACGTACATTCCCTATGGTGCAAACGCGCTTCGACAGATTTACCGGAAAACACGCGATTCGCTCCGAGACCCGGCCTTGTCCACAAGCGGTTCTCTTGCAAGAGACAACCAAAAACACCAAGACGGTGGCAACGGCAACAACAACGTCATGGCCACGGTACCGTCATTTGCTCACTTGCGCACGACAGACGACGGCACAGAGACACCCGACATGGACGCTGACGTCGACGTCGATGTTCAAGTGGTCACACCACAAATGCCCTCGCTCACACCCGAACAGATCGACTATATGACGCGGGTCCATGGCCAGACCTTTTACGCCGCGTTTGCCCAGTACCCGCAGCAGAGTCAGTCGGCGTGGGGCCACCACCACCACAACAGCCACGATGGTACGACAACAGGGCAGGAGATTCCCGCCGCCCCGCCCGTTGCTGCTGCCGCTGCTGTCACGCCGTGCTGTCATTGTCGCCGCCATGTCGGCAACGACGACAACAATGATGATGACGTCGTACCACTAGTTCCGTTCAAGGCACCCTCTATGTGGCTGCCTGTGGCAAAAGCGGCAGCGACAAAATGCGCACGTGCGGTTGCCTGTGTTGCGAGATGCGCCCTTGCTGGCGCCGCTCTGGTTGGCCGCCTTGCTCTGATGGTGCCCAGACCACTCGCATGCTTTGCCGTCGCAACCGTTGGCGTTGCCCACGTGATGCCGGGTAAAACGCATAGCGTGGGAACGCTGTCTGGATTAGCAGCGGCATGGCGTTTGTCCGCCGCACTCTGTCCCGCCACGATCGCCGCGAACGTGCTCCTCATGACTGGTTCGTCCCTGGTGGCCAAGGGCATGAGCCGTTACCCTCTGGCGGCGTGCCTGTTTGACATCATTGCCGATTTCGCCATCATTCGCGCGATTACGGAATTTGCCACCGTGGCTCTGCGGTGTGAGAGCGCCGTTCCCGCCGCAACCCATGTGACGACTTTGTGCGCATACCGTGAAGGCTTCTCGATGGGCATCACCGCTATGGGTCACGCAGCCTTTACTGCATCGGTCATGTGGCGTATGTGGTCCGCCCTACACCCCTACTCGGACGTGCCGACCAAGAGGTGTGCTCGCCGTCATCATCATCACCACGACCATTCGGCACCCACGTCCCACTAGTAGCAATGGCTGATGTCCCATTGCTTTTCTACAATAAGAATACAATCTTGCCCGTTTATTGTATGTTTTGTACCCGCAGCAAGGGGCCAGCAAGCAGCCCAACGCATTGCACGCCAAAGACAGACGAAATGACTCTACCCGCTCCCCCCCCCTTTGCAAGCGCACCCCATTTGGCATCAGAGAATGGCACTCCTGTCGGACACGCTCCCGAGGCTGCTCATGTCATGCAATACACTGGTGCCGTTCGACCAATCCCGATGTACCGCTTTTTTCGAGCGCACACACGCAGAGCCGAAACCAGCATCCCAAAGACCCCCGGCCAGAGTAGGGCACGCGTGTTGGCGCAACACCGCTCGCATTTGCGCCCGAGAGCCTGCCCTCTTTCTCTGATGGCCACGCGCGTTTGCGTCAATCCCTCGTAAACGCACCAATGAGTGCGTTTCGCCTTTGCCCATGAATTGATCGCGCGCCAAAAGCGGTTGGAACGTGTCGGCGTCGATTCGGCACAGAGGCTTTTCGCATGTACGCCGTGGTGGATCACACTACTCGCATGGAATGAGCACACGCTCCCCAAAGTCGCAGGGGCCAGGTGGTGTCAAAGGCACGCACAATTTGGACACGTATTGTGCCTGGCAGTATGCGTTAAATATGAGCCATATGCACAATGTATTCTGTCTCATAGTAAGGTACTGACTGGAAAACCACCCCCCCCCGCTCGCATGGAACGGAACCGACGCGCGCGCGTCTTGGATTCACTCTCATAAACGGTGGGCCGGTAGAGATGCATGGTATGGCAAAGCATGTCCCGACACCTTACGTTTCTATTGTTACCCCCTCCCCCCAACGGCTGTTGGTGCGTCCCGCCCTCATTGGCGACAGCAAGCCGCGTTTGCCCCTTTGGATGGGCGCAGAGTGGGAACCATTGTGGATTGTAAACCACTCCCTTTCGGATGACGCTCGGACGTAGCCGTTGGATGTGTCCGGCAGGGTGCCCCCATAGACGAGACACTCTTGTGTTCTCACCGAGCCAAAATGTATCCACTGTGTAAGCCGTCGGTATGGAAACAGACACATCGGATGGCAAATTCAAAAGGTACAGGATATGGGCTATTCAGAAGGCTGAAATGCGAAAAAGGTGGTGGTCGTGGTGGGAGTGGAAGCGCGCGATCTCGGCGCATCCAGCGAGGGTAGGTTCAGAAAGCCCAGTCGGTGCTGTCCATAGGTGGTGGGTTGGGGAGCGGTCCGTCGGGGCCGAGGTACGCGGCATACATAGGGCGGCAGCTGGCCCTCGTGAAACGCCAACCATTCACTCACGGCCACGGTGAGGAGCCTGTTTCGCCGCTCGCAGTCGGCCCGAACCTGCGGCGGCTGCGCAGCGATCCATGCCGCGCGCTCGCGGCCCGGATCGATATCGTACATGGGCTCGTATACGGCGTCGGGAAGAAAGTCGCCAGCAAATCGAACGACTTGCTCGCACAGGACATCGGCATCGACATCCATCGTAATGCGCCACTGCTGCGGGGTCATTGTGCGCGCGTACCTCAGCCAGAGGGCTCTTTCTGATGTCACGTCTGCGGGACCATCGGCGTGCTGATCAGTGTCTGCGTCATAGTGATCTATGAGCCAGCGTGTGCGCGTCGGGTTATTATCCATATTGTCGTCCGTGCATGTTGAAACATCGTGGACGGTGATCCACTCGATCGAATCGCTCCCAGGCCCTGTCCCGATTTCGCCGTTGATGGATCTGTCGTGAGTGACGCTCTAGCGCGTCGACGCACTGCACTTGTGAGAAAAGAGCGTACCTTGTGGTGGTGATGGGACGCTCTCTTGCGTGATGCGGTGCCTCTTGCCGGTGGGGGCGCAAACCGTTCCTTGAGTCGCGTGCGCCGTGGGGCCACCGATGGGGTTCACCGTTGGGTGGCAGTGGCTAAACATTGCACTCGTACGTCGCGAGTGCAGCGAGACCGAGTGCCCGGTAGATACGTCTGATCGGTGACGTTTGGGCATTCGCGCGTGTGTGTCTCGTTTGCAAAACAATGCGTTTTACACAAACTCGGTCATGTGATATCGAGGGTGTGCGGGCAGAACATCCGCCTCACCATTTATTGGACGGTTCTTTCGCGTATTTTTTACGACGATTTCATGCGAAACCGGCGCACTGCCTGTTTTCGAGGTCGATCGTTTCTCTGTCGTCTGGTTACCCCGTATGTGGGGCGAGGGACGGGCGGCCCGAGAAACGCCCTCCAAAGGGTGCCACCAAACGCGACCTGCCCCCATTGGTTCGTGGGCCCAGTGCGAGTCTGCGCGGCAATCAACGCGTGCACCGAGACGTTTGCAACGTACGATCGAGCCGGCAATGTAGCTGATGCGGTTATGGGGTTGCGGTACAAGAGACGCTCGCGCACGTACCAAACATGAACACACACACATATGATTTTAGATGGCTTGCAGCAACGCACCTTGGTGCGCCCCTAAATCCGACAAGATCCATCCCCATAGACACGTTGCGTCTGTCCGCCTGCATCGCACTGGGGACGTGTGCAATTGTGGTACCCTCTCCTTGGCAGGGGCTGGCGTCCCGTACGATGTGACCGCACCGGCGAGCGACATCCCAACGTCGCAGGTGCATGCCTCTGTTTGCTGTTGTGATCCCTGCGTTTCGAACGCTCTCCCCCCATACTTTTGCCAAATACCGGTCGGCATTAACCGCAACATGCCCTCTGTCGCGCATACGACATGCTACAAGCACGGGCCCATGCATGCACTCTCTACGTACATGCTCACAAGGGGCGACGCGTTTAGCGAAAGTTGCAACTGCGACAAGGAGCGACCCTGTATTTCGTGCACGAGAGCACACGCGCGCGTTCTTGCGCCATAGCGTCTGTTCTTGCAGCAGCGCCAGATGTGCCCCTGGATTTGATCGTTGCGCCGTTGTGCTCGGGGTCGTGCCCCTGTTCGTGATTGCCGGGGTATGGCAAAAAAGGCGCTGGGCAAAGGAGGAGGATGATATTGATGTGCACCCACGGCAGAGTCACCCAAACGCATGACGTACCACCTACCGTGTGCACCGTTGACACGCGCCCCCCCCCCAAAGATGCGTGCAACGCGCGGAAAGCAATGTTTGAAAGGTGTCGCGCACAGGAATCGCGTTTGATCCATATAGGCATGCGCAGGAGGAGAGCCGATCGTGGCGACCGATAGGGTAGATGCACGAGCCTCCATGGCGGCGCCGGGCGAGGCGGCTGGAAGGCCTCACACACAGTTGCCATCGACCCTATGGTCAACGAGCCTTGCCTCCCGCAACGTACCCGTGTGTACGCGAGCGCGCGTCACAAAAGAGCAAACAATCCGCGACAGATGCCGACCACATGTCCCGAATCGCCGCACACTCCCATGTGGGTGTACCCCCTGCTGCTGGCCCTCTTTGCGTTGGCGGTCGCCACCTACTGGGGCCTCGTGCAGGCGCAAAAGCGTGTCTATCCGGACGAGGCGCGGCTCTATTCGACGCCCGTGCCGCCGCACATCCTGCACCGCACATCGTCTGACCTGTCGCGCAGTAGGACAGCCTGACCGCCTTTCTCTTTGACATGGCGTTTGTCCCCCTCCCCCTCCATTGGTACACGTCAAAACGCTTGGCCGATAACGCTGCGAAAAGCAATAGTGCGCAAAAAGCAATGGGGGAGAGGAAAGGGGCAATGCGATAGAGCGGGACATGGTAGCGTGTATGCACGCGTACACACATATACATATATGTGGGTATATGGATGATGCTTTGACTCTTTGTCAAATTGGACGAGGGGCGCTGGGACTCGTACCGACAAGCGTGCCTTTTTACGCGGTCCATATCAAGATAATCGATTCCGCGCGCTCTTGCGCACGACCTGCGTTCCTCCCACAACCATTCCTTCGCCGCCCTTGGGGAAGAAAGGAGCGGCCACCAAACGAACCCACTCTATCCCCCTCTCTTGCAGCGCCCATCGCGAAAGGAGGGTCAATTTTTTCGAGAAAGAGAGAAATCAAAGTAAGAAAAGGAGGGGAAAGCAATCAAGATGTGGGCGGTTGGGGCGCCCGGCCTCCTGGGCTCGACGGCCTTTCTCGGGTCAACGGGCTTTGTAGGTTCGACAGGGTTCCTCGGTTCGACTGGTTTTCTGGGCGCGTCAGCCCTCGCGACACCGGTGGTCGCGGCAGCGACGCCCGTTCTGGCCACGACCGCAGGCGTGATCGGCGGCGGCGGTCTGTGCGCCACCGGGTGCTTGGACGGCGGCTTTGGTGGAGGATTCGGCTGCGGACTGGGAGGCATCGGCGACCTGTGTGGCTTTTGGCGCGGCATCGGCGGCGCGTTCCGCTGCGGCCGCTGTCTGGGCTGTCTGCGCGGCGGCGGCTGGGGAGGCCGCGGCTGCGGCTTTTGCCGCACGTGCAGGTCCGGGCGTGGATGGTGCGGCGGCGGCGGTGGCATATGCGAGGAGATCATAGAGTGTAACGAGTGTGGCTTCTGGCCCTGCAGGTGCGATCGCGGCGGCAGGGGTTGGGGCCGTGGGGACCGCTGCGGCGACTGCGGGTTCTGGCCCTGTCGGTGCAGGTGGCGCGGTCGGAGGGACGGCGGCGGCGTGTGCATCGTGTGCAAAAAGACAGAGTGCATCTGCTACGGGCGCCACGGTCATCACGATCGTCACAGGGACGGCTGGTGCTCGGTGTGCAAGCGAAGCGAGTGCATATGCCGCCGACGCCACGGCCACCGCAGGGACGGCTGGTGCTCGGTGTGCAAAAAGGAAAAGTGCGTCTGCCGCGGCCGGCGTTGGGGCGTGTGCAACACGTGCGGATGGGACCCATGCCGCTGCGGGCGCGACTCGTGCGACAACGACGGGTTCAGGTCCTGCTCGTCCTTTGACACGTCATTTTTCGACTCGTCGTCATGCGACACTTTGTCGTCATCATCATCATCCTGTTCCTCCTCGTCGTCGTCATCGTCGTGTTCGACCTCGACAGACACGTGCACCGTGCCCGACACGTGCTTTACCGACTCTTCCCTGTCGGGCTGCACGACGGGCGACACGACGACCTCGTGCAGCGGCCTCTTTAAAAAGAAAAAGAAAAAGAAGAAGGACTGTTTCTCTTCCTCATCGTCGTCCTCGTCGTGCGACGACACGGACAAGGTGATCGACACGGTGCGCCGCACGGTGGCCAGGGGCGGGCACGCGCGACGCCGCCACCACCGACACCATAGAAAGCACTAGATCCGTACGGCCTATATGGCGTCAACGATGACGAAAAGACTCTTGCATTCCCAATAAAAAGCACTATTAATGTGAGCGCTTGGCGGCACCGTGATGTTTGCTCCATTCGCGTGCACCTCGTTGTGCTCGTGAGCGCGCATGCACTGACGCGATGAAATGTCGTTTTCTTATTGGACGGTTTGTGATTTACGCCAAAGGGTTGGTACTACAGAAGCCAGCAACAGCCGAGGCTGGGCAGGTGCACGAGCACTGACACGCACACATTCATCCAACGCTGCGGGCGCTTGCATTGGCGCTTGTGGTTGTTTCCGTGTACGCCACAAACGCGTGACCAATAAGGTTGGACCGTGGCAAAGTCTGACAAGTCGAGTATCTCGCACCGCGAACCTAATCCATGATTGTCGTAAAGTAGGCTCTATCTTGAACTCTGCAGAACATGGCCTCCCACGACGACAGTCCCGCGCTGCTCGAAGCAACTATGGGCACTTTTGGCAAACGCCATCGATCAAACCTAAAACGCACCAGGTCGGTCGAAACGGTATTGTTTGTAGAGACCCACTCTGGCAAACAGCAAGAGCGCAAAAGGGGGCGCAGTACCAACGACGGCGACAGCAACAACGACAATGTACTCTTGTTCCAGAGGCTCGACCCGCGCGCCCAGCTGCCATGTAGAGGCTCGCCGGGAGCGGCAGGCTACGATCTGTATGCCATCGAGGCCTGCACACTACCCGCGGGGGGCGTCACCATAGTGCCTCTGGGACTGGCCGTGGCGATCCCACCGGGCTGGTACGGACGCGTGGCCCCGCGTTCATCACTGGGCGCCAAACAGATTGATGTCGGCGCGGGCGTTATCGACAGTGACTATCGTGGAGCCGTGGGTGTCGTTCTCTACAATCACGGTGCCAGTGACCATGTTATCGATGCGGGCGAGCGCGTGGCCCAATTGCTCATCGAACGTGTTGCGCGCTTGGAACCCGCGTGGACCGACGAGTTGACCGTGACGGAGCGCGGTACGGGCGGGTTCGGTTCGACCGGACGCACGACCATCGTGCCAGCGAATCCTCTCTGACTGATCCACCCACTTTAAAAGCGTGACATTCTCCCTCCTACTCTCTCTGCCAATGTGTAACTGAACATGATGCTCTCGGATGATGACCAAAGGACCTTTTCCAGTACGCGCGCACACAAGAGTATGCGTTCTTTTGTGAGATGGGGGATGGTGTATTTACACGTGCAACTGGTTTCGTTCAATTTGATGGGTCCATGTGATTGTCGTCCAAGTACACCCAAAGTGTTGCTTTGCCTACAGTGTTGACTGCCACTGTGGCCTTGCCCACAAGGCGACAATCCATGGCGGCGCACAGGGAGGGTTTAACAGTGGTAAGCCACCGCTTGGCCGCTCCCTTTTCTTTTTCTGTTTTGAATTCATCCACTGGGTCTTTTGAGGGACGGCACCGTATGGTACAAATGGTGATACCGTTGCTGACCCATTTGCCAAAAAGTGGTGTTTTGGCGACCGTGCATCCATGTTGACTCGTACACACCTGCAGAACCTTGAGAGGCCCAATCCTCCGGGGCCATAGGACAGCGCCCAACAGTCACCAGTGTCTATCCAAACTCGCCCCTGTTTATGTGGACAGACTTGCCTCTCCGGTCAACGCCAGAGGCCTGTGGATGCCTTGCGAGTGGGAGACCAATAGGAATTGATCTTTCACAAAAGCGCGCATCTGTCGGCGGGTAAATGGATACTCCTGGTTCAGGATGCGTTGGGCTCAACACAGATGTGTATGCTCTGACTCGCGCTGGCCATGTAAAGGTTTGGCAACGTCCGAGGACGGTGCGCGATACAAGAATTGCGCAATTGGTCTGTTCTTTAGAGCGGCAGCCAATGGTATCGGTGCATCTATTGTCATGGCCGCAAGGACAGAGAGCGCGTGCTGTCGACCTCTTGCGTCGTGTTGGGATGCCGTGGGGCCTTTGTTGCACCTGCCCTCATTTCAAGTCTTGTACCGACAACCGTGCAGCAAAGCAAGGGTATGCTGCCCAGACGGATCGCGCGCGCCGTCGCATTGTCGACCCACTCTAAAGGGCAATCGGGCATGGTGCCTTTTTCATCCTTGTTTGAAGCGATAGGGATCATATATTATAAAACAACAACAACAATATGCCAAGTACCGGTATGCACTATTTGGCAACAAACGCAAGAGAGAGAGGAAGAGGACGAGGAGGGCAAGCTAGGGCAAGAGCACGCTGTCGTGGGGCGCGCACTCGACCATCTTGTCATACTCGGCGGGCGCAATCAGGTGCCTAAAGTAGGGCGCCGTAGCATAGTATCTGTCGGTCATGCACTTTACGGCGCGCAGCATGCAGAGGGCAGTTTCACAGGGATATGTGACGTTGAACGTGTGCACTGGATGGCGCGCACTGGGGGGTTCAAACCTTGCGCTGGGCGCACTCGATGTTTGAGGCCAGCCGGCAACGGCGGAATATCCATCGTGGACGAGAGCGAGAAACCTCTCTTCTTTATCTGACGCGTCTCCAGTATCAGGCCCCATTACGATAGCGTCAGGATCTTTGCCGTGTAGGACCGTAAGCGTGGCAAAGCCTTGGCACATGCGACTGGATGAGACGGCGAGCCGTTCCACCATCGCCTTGTGACGCTCGATTACCGCTGCGTCGATGGTGAGATTGTCATCTTTGCCACAGGAGCGCGGCTCGCGCAGTTTAGACAGGGGGTCGCCCGCCCGAGACTGGCACGCGAGCGATTCGCCGTCGCGTAGCTTGATGGGATGCAGGGGTCCATCGCCGATGCGCGCTTCCAAGAGACTTTTGAGCGCGTCGGTGAGCACCCTGGTGCGTGCAATCTCGATGCCCGTTAGCGCGCTCGTTTGCGTGGACATGGCGTCGACCAGGGTGGGCAACCACGTGTCCCGCCATTCGGGGGGAAAAGCGTGATGCCGATGACCGGTAAACTGTTCCCGAAGATGGTCGGGCCACTTGCAGCGGGGCGTGTCGTCCACCGACTGGTTAAACCAGAGACGAAAGCCAACGTCGCGGGCACACAGCGCCAGGTAGTCGTACGCATCCTCGTCACTGTAGAGAGCGCCAAGCCGGCCGCCAATATAAGAGTTCCACGCGCCCGTGCTTGCGCGCGCAAAGGCACACTTTTTGTTGCCATTGAGGTCAAAGTCATCGCCGCTTATCAGACCGCCAATGGTGATGTGCGAATGCATGGATCTGTCCATGAGTCGTGCCCTGCCATCGCGGCCGTCCATGAGCAACGCCGCTACTTGCACGGTTCGCAGGGCGAGCGCGCGATTGTATTCGAATTCGAGCGCCAGCAGTCTGTCAAAGTCGACGCGTTCGTCCCACCCGTCGACGCAGTCGAGGGCCTCGTCGAGCAAAATGCGGTGCTCATTTTCGCGGCGCTCAATGTCCTCTTGTGTCAGAGGCACGTGTTTGTAGGGACTCTGGGTTGGTTGGGTGCCTCTTGCTGCTTCCATCCTCTCGGTTGCGTTTGGTACTCTACTCTGACGATGCATCCTATGCCTATACATATGATAGTGCAGCCCAATCGTAAGTACCGGCGTTTATGAAAACACACATGTTTATTGGTGGCACACGTCGACAAGTCACATTGAAGGAGAAACATGTGGACCAATGTGGCAAAGCGTTTGTGTTTTGCTATTAGGGCATGAGCAAGGAACGGGAGGGAACCTATGTAGCAGATGAAAGACTGGCAAGGAGCGCCTTCATGACCTCGATGGTCCATGGGCATGCACACGGAGGGTAACACTCAGATAAAAGGGTGCATTTCATGTCGTCGGGGCGCATCGACTGTACTACGGCCAGACAGCGCCAGCTGCCCACCTTGAGGGCCACATTGATAGTATTAGCGCCGATGCGCCACATGGGCTGCCTTTCAAGCAGCAGAGCCAGGATCGCGGCGCGGTCGTGTATGATGGCACACTCTATGATGTGCTTGCCATAAAACACATGGGTTGGAGGCGGCCAATGGCCGAGCATGAAACGGATCATATCGATCCTGTCACACGCTATGGCGTTGGTCAAGGTGTCATAGTTGCACCTACAACCATAGTGCTCGTGGAGAAACTCGAATATGCGTGTGTCTCCCAGTTGGGCAGCGTGCTCAAACGCTTTGTGATGGCACCGTTCGGTTCGGTTGGCCTGTAGCCAACGCACGGCGTCCATGTGGCCTCCGCATACTGCTGCCGTCATGGTCGACGTTATCCACGCGCTGTCCAGCGCGGCATCATGCAGCACTTGCAACATGGCAACAGAGCCTTTTCTGGCGGCGTGCTCCACTGCAGCAAAGGTGATTATGGGCTTGCACGCGGGGACGCGTTCGAGTATGAAACGCGCCAAATCGTGGCGGTCGCTGTAGACGGCGCACCTGAGCATCTGCCCTGCATAGTTTGTATCGCCAAGCGCACCGCACTGGTTCAGGATACCAACGATCGCGTCGAGCGGCGCGCTGTGCATGGTTTCGGCGAGCGCTTCGCGCAGCGTCGTGCCAAACACGACGGTGGGCAAACCCAACCGGTGCATGCGCCACCATTCTTGGCTCCACACCTGCTCCATTTCGCCGTCATTGTCGGCGTCCGCGACCGGTCTGATGGTCTTGTCCTTTCGGTGGTTTCTATCATTGCCCCAACGTGGGGATTTCCTAACTAAGGGCGACAGCATCGTCGACGCCTTTACGAATGACCCTCTTCCTCCTCCCACCATGATGGCGATTAGGTTGACCGTGGGATCGAGCAGGCACGTCTCGGTCTCGGAGGAGGCTTTAGTGTGGTGGCCCATGAGCGCGCGTGCGCGAGCCAACAACTGTCTTCTCAAGGATAACGACCAGCACCACAGGGCCATGTCGGCGGCCACCAGGAGGCCCCTTGTCGTGGCGTGCGCCGCCAGTGCTTGGACGCATGGTTCGTCCCGCACAATGACGGCTATCGAGAGCGCAACGTCCATGGGATGCTTCCCCTTTATGCGCAAAGCAAATGCACTCACCATGTGCGCGTACTTGGCAAACACCATGCGAAACAAGTCGATCGCGCTCAAAGCAAGGGTAAGGTTGAGGCTCTGTTCGAGCGCGCACACCAACGCGAGATTGCCATGTTGCAGGGCATGTGACATTATGTGCCTCGTCACCTTGTCGTACAGGGCGTGCGCCGACATTGCCGCCACAGACTCTTGCCCTTGCTGGAGGTCATCAGCGTGCTCCTCGAGATAGTATCGAGCATGTGGGTCTCGCGCAATGTTTAGGGTGCGCCAGCTTTCCGCCATATAGCGCGCCGTTTCGGGCCCTGCGTGTGCACAGAGACCCGCGCTGAGAAAAGGCACCATTGCGCCAAATGTGCTGCACAGAAATGCGAGGCCATCGCACAGGAGCGTGTCGCTGGCGCGCTTGGTAGAGCACGCACACACCCACGTTTGAACCATATCGTCGACACTCTTCCAATGGAGCGTGCCTGCGTGCGTGCGAGTCTTTGCGGTGTCAACGGTGCCTCCTTTGGCACCCTCGGGACAATCGCGGCCTTGAGGCACAACAGTATGGCGGTGACTCTGGACCAGGAGACGCATGGCGCCGAGTGCAAGCTTTTGTATCGCGTGGTCAAACAGCTGCGGGATGCGATGGGACGGGAGGTGAGGTACGAGTCTAGTCACCCACTCTAGGTTTTCGTGCTTGACGGCACCACACGCTATCTGGTACAGAATACGCTCCGAGAGAGGTTCAGGGGGATGTTGCAGTACCGTCGCCGCATTGATCCCATAGTGCGTATCGTGCATGACTGATTTCAAGGCCACGCATACGTGCGCAAAGGGGTCCGTCGAGGGAGCAGCCTCTGCGGGGTCAAAACCATTTGCTGACAATGTGTCCAAGAGGACGCTGGTCACTCTGTCGCACTTGGCCTTGATTGATTTCCTTAGGGCCCTCATGGAGGGCCGGTATAGGCCCGCCCCTCTCAGCGCGCTCAGAGCAGCCATGTCGCCATGTGATGCTGCAGCCACGGTCGCGCCACACCAACATGATCGCTGCCATGGAGGCAGTCTATGATCACGCGCGATCGCAGGCACGGCCACCGAGTGGAGGAGCCATTCGATATTGTCCATACGCCCAGCGTGAATTGCATCACACAGTTGATCAGGTCCAAATGCAACGCCCATACGGTCCGTCATACACTGCATCACTGCCGGCGTAGCTGTGCGCGCGGCCTGGCTCGGTGTCGTGCGCGCATGGGCACGCTGAATCCATTCATGGGCCGCATAGACGTGCCACATGCGCGCAGTCAGGAGGCACGAGACAAAGTCGCGGTCATTCAAGAGACCCAGTATGTGGGCCATCAACTCTTTCGGCAGTTGCTCGATGGGTGCACCATGTGTGAGGATGGGAGTCGGCGCCTCGGTACATGGTACTCTATTCATCGACATTGCCTGTCTCTTGCCCGTGGCGCGGTCAAACTATGGCAGATCGACAGGCGGTCGTATGACCTTTTCCTCTGGCCCAACGTTTTTGGCTTTGCTGCAGAGGACGCAAGGAGGCGGGCTCGCAAAACATGCGCACAAAAGCGAGTACGTTAAAACAAACGGCGTGTTGGGTACAATGACAAGATCGCTATTGGCCATGCTCGATGGATGCGCGGTGCTCGGGACGAACCGAATTCGGGATGGGGCACGGGCCAAAAGGCATGCACACACGCAACGCTCTTGCGAGGATACAAGAGTATGGCCATTGGTCGAGAGTGCGGATAGGCCATAGGCATTTATTGGGCAGTACAGGGCACCGTCCCCCGCCCCAAGTTTGGTCCCTTCTCCCGTACAACGCGCACGGCACGCACAGAGGACACCAGCTTGACCCACAGAGCATGGCCGAGATAGATATGTACTACCCCGCGCACGACAGCGACAAGGCCGACCTGTGCAACTTTGACGTACGCTGCACGGAATGCCAGGTGGCCTATTGGAGCAACCAACTCGCGACCTCTGAGAGACTGTATCGCTCGGTGTGTGAGCCTATACTGAGCAAGTGCAAGATCTACTATATCGACTGCGCGTGCGGTGCCAAGGCAAAGTTGGTCGAGCGCACCCTTGATGGCTCGTACAGAGCCGTGGACCGCAACGACGTCAAACAACTCGCCGACGTGACGGCCCGCTGCACGTGTGGCTGCGTTCGCGGGCCCCTCTCCCGACTGCCACCGTGGATACGCGTCTACGAGAGTGTCGCTGACTATTCTTCCATAGTCCATGTGATACCCGCTCGGGGCGAGAGATCTTCGTCGTCATCGTCGGAAACGGCAAAGGACTATTACGTCGTCTGCCAGGACTGTCGAGGTCCCGCAAAGTTGGACTATGGCGTCAACTGGAGCGGTCTGCGCCGCGGCGACAATTATTATATACAGAGGATGGGCAACACGGGAGGCCTGCCCCTTTGCATGCTCATGTGACCCTCGACAAAATGACTGGAGGCCGCGACTCGATAGAGTGGATCGACGTAAACTGTTTCGGCTGGTTTGCCACCTTTTTGTACAAATGCGGCTCTGTTTCCAACACAAGGCGCAGTGCTACACAAAATATATGATTGGCCATTATACGATACACGCAATGAAATAGATAACTCTATCGAGTCGCAGCATTCTCTTTGTTCACGTCTGTTTTGAGAATTGAACCGTTTGCGGCCAAATCCTGTCCGTTCCCTGCGTGGACACTGGCCGCGTTGTGTTTTTGCGTGCTCTATGGCAATGTGTATATGTATGGGCGAGATAACAGGGCCGAATCAAGACAGTCGATTGAATGTGGAAAGAGGGCGCCCACATTGCCCGGTACGCGTATGTGCGAGCAACGCGTGGACGCCCGTCGCTGGCTCTGTCGGTCTTGCGCGTATCGCGTCAGACATTGGGGTGGGGACCAAGAGACACATACAATACAGTTTATCGGTTGAGGGCGGCCCTCTTCTGTCACTACTACAAGGGAGGGGGTGTTTAGGCAATGGGCACCGCTGGGTACGCGCTTTGTGTCTCGGCCGCGTGGAGTTGACCCTGCGCATTCATCAACGACCGCTGGTAGATGGTGTCGGCGACGAGGGCGTCGAGCAGGCACGCGTCCGCGGCCACAAATCGCACCGGGCGCAGCAGGACCCTGCCCGATTGTTGCACATGCCGCATCGCATCGGTGACGGCCAGCCGTACCCGCTGGCCGATACGGCTCACCGTGTGTATCCATCGGTTGCCGTTTTGTTCGTGGGCCTTTAGCGACGCTTCGGTGTGGGAACAGTGGGCGGTCCACGCCGGATGGGCAAACACGTGGGTCGGCAGCACGCGACACACGTGGGCATCCGCGCCGTCCTCTCTGGGAGAACCGCGCACGTCTCTCCACGGGCGTGTACCTGGTTCCGTTGCGGTCGACGCCCCGGAGCCATGTTCTAGAGAATGCCGTTTGAGGGAAATGATTTACGAGCGTGAGTCCGATCGGGACCGCAACACGGGAAAAGGACGATCGAGGAGGAACGTACCGATAGAGTCGGTGCCCACGGGGAACGGTGTCAGCGCGAACCCATCATAGGACTGGAGCAGCGACACGGTCGATGCCACCGAGGGCGCGTCGTCGGTGATGGCAAAGAGCCACCGTTGTATGGATTCGGTGGTCGGTTCGCCCGTAAAGGAAACGCTGAGGACATCGTCGAGAAGGTCGGGCAATTGTGGATCTTGATAGAGTCGCCGTTCCGAGTCGCCATCACGCTGGCGCCATCCGAGCGTTTCCAGCGCGGCCACCATGAGCATCCGTGGACCGACCCGGTCGACCGTGTCTGCATATGCGTGTGTATCGACCGATGTGCCTGACACTGCGCGAGCGTCCGCGTCGGCAGCCTCTCGGACGGCGCCGTCGCCACCACCACCATCATTATCATCATATGTGGCAAACGTGTACAGGTAGGCGGTGCGCGTCAGGGGATCGTTTTCAATGTCCATCACCGTGGAAGATCCTGCAGGGGCATAACTGAGCGGCATCACGTCGTCGCTCACGGCGAGCACAAACAGCGCGTCTGGATCGCACGTTCCATGTTGTTGCAAGAGGGTGCGCCTGATGGGCCACACGTCGGGTACCCACAGATCGCGCGCGTGATGCCTCAGGACATCGAGCACGCCGGCGACCACAGCGAGCCCGCGCACCCGCTCGTGATCGTAAACGCTCGCAGAGCGATCGCCGTCAGTGAGCAGAGGAGCGGGTACACCTGCAAGCGCATCGCCTCCGATGTGGACCGAGATCCATCGGACGACCGAACGCAACGTGGGTGGCTCATCGACGGCGAGAGCGGTCATGGGGTAGCGCGTGTCGATGGCCACAAGACCGCGACAGAACATGGCGTAGACGCCGTGGAGGTGATCGAGCCACAGTCTGAGCAGCATCGCGTGGATGGCATCACCGTGCATGCCCGGTGCACTGCCACCACCACCACCACCACCCCTGCTAGCGCCAGACCCGCAGGCCGAGTCGTTGGACAGACAGAGAGCGCGAAGAAACGATGTAACGGGCGGCATCGCCGTACCGTGCTCGACGACGGTGATATAGTGCCACGCAACGCACGCGACGGGGTCGCTCTGGGTACACTCCCTGGTGACCTCTGCTTTGGTGGCCACGGCCACTGCGGTCTGCGATGCACGGGCAAAGCGTGCCAGGGCACGGTCTATGGCCTGCGCAAGAGTGACATTGTCTAGATCCTCCTGGCCGCGACCGGCTCCGTCCGGGGATGCATCCGGATCGAGAAGGTGGAACGCGTAGAGGTGCGCACTGCATGTCGGAACGCCCTGCCCAACTGCACCGCAAATGCCGCACTGGACGTGGGGAGTGTGCGCGTTACGCGCCTCGATGCGCCGTCTAAGTGCGCTTCTAAGGCGATCGCGGACCGAGTCGGGTGCCTCCCTCTCCTCCATCCTATGCGCGCTTATCGCGGGTTCTTATGGTACAAGAGGTCGAGGGTACGTGGGCCCTTTTACCGCATGGGGACCACCACAAAGGCCGCCATGGCTGGCGGTTTCCGGCGCGCACGCACATGCACGTTACCAAAGGACGGGCGAAACGCTCCTATCGCCCGACGTAGGGGTGGAGGAGGAGGAAGTCTCTGTTGTCGCGTGCCTTTGGGGATGCGGGTCTCCAGACGGTCGCCCCTTGGCCTCTTGCAGCAGAGGATGGGAGGGATATACGACAGAGCACGCACCGATGGCGCGACCATGAGCCTCTTTCTCTGGGCGCTCTATCTAAGGGTCACCGATAGACGCACACACAAACACACGCGCACGCGCACGCTCACCAAAGGAAAGAGAGGGGCCAAGCATGGCGACCGTGGTAGGCACCGTGACAAACGCCGCAGCGCCGCCCGCCATGGCTGCAGCAGCCGCACCTCTGGCACCGCAGCAACAGCAGCAGCAGGGAAGAACAGACGTCCTAAAGTGGGTCAAGATCGCGCTGGGTGTCATCGCGGTGCTCATTGTTATCATCATCATCTACGAGATCATCTCTAGCTTTACTTCATGCACGTCAAAGAGCACGGGGCTCATCTGTTCCGTCAAGTACCTCGCGCAAAAGGCGGGCGATGCCATCAAGACCGTGGCCAACCACCTGTGGCTCACCATTGGCCTGATTGCCGCTGGTCTCGCGGGTTTCTTTGGTCTGTCCAAGTTTGGCGGCGGCGGGGGTGGAACGGGCGGCGGTGAAGGAGGCGGCGGTGGAGGAGAAAACGGTGGCGGAGGCGAGGAAGGAGGAGGTGGCGAAAACGGTGGTGGAGGAGGAGAAGACGGCGGTGGTGGTGGAGGCGAGGACGGTGGCGGCGGAGGCATCATCGAGGCTGGGACGGTGCCCCTATCGCCGCCCTTGAGGAGCGGGCCAGGGCCGACCTACGGAAGCACTGGAGTGGTGTCCAACAGCGTCGCATCATAAAGGGTGCCGCTGCCGTGCAGAGCCGGGCAGGGGAACGTCGGACCGATCTCTAC